>Ga0105092_10001486_pt1 | contig 12603 bp, 9 predicted proteins | sample PPLLak2March2015_FD_87021 | JGI IMG/M metagenome (GOLD analysis project Ga0105092, IMG submission 87021) | Freshwater sediment microbial communities from Prairie Pothole Lake near Jamestown, North Dakota, USA - PPLs Lake P7 Core (1) Depth... | ecosystem: Environmental > Aquatic > Freshwater >... | reverse complement strand
CCTCTTTTGAATCATGTCGACATGCCATATCTTGATAGAATTCGGATCGAGTGCGTGAGAAAAGTCGTTATCGCTGCCGTCATATTTCAATGCGGTTCTTTTGGAAGCCTCTCTAGGTGCAAAAAACCTTAAACAGGGCTCGCAATTTGGAAGAGGCAAAGGACCGGACGCATCTCGATCTAATGAGCGACGGATCTTCTCGTAGTTTTTACCGAACCACACATCGGCAAACTCTTCCACAGATATAGCATATCCTAAGGCCACGTCCTGGGCTCTGCAGCACGTGCTGATTTGTCCATCAATGCCTATTTCGACATAGCGATCGGGTGCGGAGCAGATTTTTGTCCGGTTGGCGCCGGCCATATCAATGTCCATCGGATAAGTGCTCCCCCCGGTTGATTCGGCGAGCGCGCGGATCCAATGTTTCTTTCGAGAGGCGACTAGTTTTCGTCGAACCGACGTTTCGGCGGAATTTAAGCGCGCTCCGTCAAACCCGATATCGACGCAATCGCCATGCTTCGCGAGCCAGCTGCGGAGCTGATCCCTAGCCCTATCGAGCTCGTCCGGTGTCGGTTCCTCCTCGAAAGAATTTTCTATGGGCGAATATCGATGGAACTCTACTGCCTCTACGCCATTGCCGAACGCAAACTCAACAACGTTGTTAATATCCTGTAACGTGCGCCTTGTCACCGTGGGGTAAATACCCACCTTCAGGCGCTGCGGATCGCGCGACTGCAGAAATTTCAACAAATTCGGTTCCGCTCTTTCCCAGACGCCTCCTTGGCGAACTTCGTCAAATCTGGCGCCGACTGCATCGAGCGATAACATGACAATTCCGGATGCCTCGCGTAAAAGCTCAATAATGCGATCCGTAAACAAGGTGCCATTAGTCTGCACTTTAAGCTCGCATTTGTGCTGGTTGATGCGTTCGATGACGGTTTCGATGTGTGGATAGAGGAGCGGATCACCTTGGCTATTTAATTCCACCTCGGCTAAAAGCGGAAAGAGGGTGGCTGCAACCGCTTCAAATCGATCCAGCGACATATGACTCCGAACAATGCCCACCTGGTCTAAATACTTCTGGCTGCCGCAGATCTCACAGCGCAGATTACACTTGTTCGTCAGTGCAAGATTGGCGTAAACGGGAGGAGGGACGTCGCGACCTCCACGCGCGATGAAGTACCCTCCCTGTGGGTGCAGTAACCATCGATCAGTAGCGTTGCGAAAACGGCGCCGCCCAACCCACCCGGCCGCGGATTTCAGAGGACGAAGAAATTCGAAGTGAGACTTTCCCGACATTCGTGTCTGCTCCGTGCTGGTATCAGTTCGCCCGATTCAAATCTAAGTGCAATAATCCATTAATGAATTCTTAAGATCATACCATCCGGGCTGTACCGTGCTCCGAAATAAGGAACGTATCAAGACGAACGTGGTAGGTCAACTAACTTGGCTTACGACCCTACTACTTGCGGGCGATGATCATAACGCGGGTCGCCGCAAGGTCCTCCAGGCTGTATTTCTGGAAACGCGCGTTGAGTGTACGTCGAACCGACTCGCCCGCTGGGAATGTGGCGTTCACATCCAGTTTGAGAATGCGAAATCTGGCACGCTCGAAGCCCGCCTTGAAGTCGCTAAGGCGCCACGGGTTTAGGTATCAGGCAGCGTGCTTCGGGGTCTTTCCGTTGCTCGTTCCATTAGCATAGCGGCGATGACTGCCAGCCGGCTACCAACACGGCTGCCAGCATCAGCGGGGGTTTGTTCGAAAACGCTAATAGCCCAAAAATGCCCGCGCTGTGACTGTGGCCAATAAGAAACATGCATCATGTGGGCGCTGCTGGCCCATGGACGAGAGTATCAGCAAGGTTATATGGCCAACGCTCTTGAGCGGCTTGGACAAGCGCTGTAATTGTTGGTGACGGAAAGAAGGAGCGTGCCACGCCCCGTCAAGATTGCTCAGGGCGCTTCTGAGTGTGAGTGCAAAACGAGCGAGATCGAGGTCGTGTTGATCAGCGTCTTAAAGGCAAATCGGCGAGTTAAGAGCAAATTCGTTGCTGTCAATCCCGTACGAGTAATGCCTGGCATTCAGTCGCGGATCGCTGTTATCTGATGTAGAAAAATAAAGGTAGTCTCCCCAATGAGAGTAGTGACCGAGACCCTTTTCGCGAACGTCGGCATGAAGGCTATGGGCTGGTCCCAGGGGTCGGTTATTTTCGAATAAGCGGATCGGGCTCGCATTGCTCGTCTGATTATCTGCTGCGTCGGCACGTCCCACGTGCACAAGCCAACAATGCCCAATTTCGTGGTAGCACGGCAGAGGGATAGGCAAGCTTAATATCGCTTGGCGTTTGCCAGACACGAGTTTGCCAAACCATGTTCCCCAGCCGTAGATCCCGAATTCCTCCAGGGCCCCAGCTTGAACACACCCATGGATAAACCCGCTTAGTATCTCAGACTTCCCCTTAGCGATATCCGAACGATAGTCGTCCACTGCGAGATAGGCATCATCTCGTAAGAACTGGAGATACGAGGCCAGTGCAAGTTCCGATCCGGGGTCCGTGTCAATGAATATCAAGCCGGCGGAAACACCAGCAAGTTCGTCTTGTACTTGCCGCATGACGTGCCGATCCGAGAAGCGTCCCTCGATGATGGTGACCTTATCGAGCAGGGCGGCGCGTTTCAAATTCATTTGAAGATCGCCAATAATGTCCTTAGTGGGCAGGAGATCGTGCCCAAGATTGGGACCTCCAATTTCAACCGTGACCACCTTGCTGGCAGCGGAAGCTAAGGCGATAGTGCTACCTCCTATGTAAGGACCAATCTCAACGACAGGTCCATCGCAGATTCCGGCAAGCTTATGCAGAAGTGTCAGTGCATCTTCGTGAAGCATTGAAACGCGCCGAGCTTCAGCGATTGCAGAATTTTGTGATAGGAACTTGCCTTTGGGAAGTAGCCGTCGAAATATCACAAAGCGCCTCCATGGCGCGCTTGACCTGGTTCAAGATCCCGATGCAGCCAAAGATGACGGACTAGCCCTTGGATCAGGAGATCTCCATTTTGGGATGGAAAGTATCCGATGAGCTAGCGCTATGTCAACTTCGGGCTGGCTTTGAGACAGGGGACCTTAAATGGGGACAAAATGAGCTAAACCCCAATCCTGATTCATGTGGACCATATGAGAAAAACATTACGGCCACTGAAAAGGACTTCGAGAGAATTAGAGCTTGACAAAATCGCCGGTTGTCGAATAGCTTACAGCGCGGATTGAGATCGAGGCCGAATTCTCTGCTAGGGTATTTAGGTCGTCGCAGCTAATTTTGGGTTGTCGCCGGCTCGACCCCTCATAAGTAACTCTCTATCATTCAACCTCCGCGTGGCCGGTTGGAAAAGGAGGCCTAATGAAGCGATTCACTCGGTGGCTTCCAGGATTAAAACAACGAGCCGCCTCCAGCAATCCGGGCATTAGATATCCTCATACTACGGCATTGTCGAGAAATGAAGCGATTCATTCGCTGGCTTCCAGGATTAAAGCAACGGGCCACAAAAGAGAGCTTGTAACAAAATGCCTAGAGCTTACCTTCGATGCCGGGGCAGTTGCGCACGATGTCGATGCGGTTTGCGATAACCTAGATGTTAGCAACAAGTCACTGCTCGACATTGGGTCCTGGGCCTGCTGGCATGCGCCATTCTACCTTGCCGCCGGGGCGATATCGATCCACTGCGTAGATAAGTACGTTGATGTCTCAACGAAACAAATCCGCGATCAGCATGCTGCGAATCGAGGGCAATTCGTGCTTAGCGAAATGCCGCTTCCCTTAGCTGAATTCTTGGAGGAATTCGAAGGGGTTCAGATCAGCAAACAAGACATCGTGGAGTTCACAAAAGGTGACCAGCAATTTGACGCGTGCATCCTGCTGACCGTCTCGGAGCATCTCAACGATCCTGCTCACGCATTCGAGGCGATTGCCAATTGCCTCAACCCGGGCGGGGAGATTTTCTTGACGCACGGAAACTTTTACGCGTGGCAGGGCCACCATTCGGCACCCTATTCGCCGGAAGGCTACGATCCATCCGATTTGGCTCAACGTCAATTGGTCGATTGGGGCCATATCCTCAACAAAGCCATGTTTGACCCGCGATTCAACGAGTTGAACTTGATTCGGATTCATGAGTTGACTGCGATCTTAGCCCGCCATTTCGATGCAGTTGATGTGCAATTCATGCGCTCACCAGCAAAGATTGTGGAGCGCTTGACAAAGGAAATAAGATTGCAGCTAGCCGAGTATTATGATGACGAGCTGCTTACCGATCTCTACCGCTACCGAGGGGTAATGCGGCATAAGGAGGTTGAGAGAGCCAATAACTTCGAAGGTGTCTTTAGGGTTTCCATTGCAGCGGACACTTACCAAGAGGGGTATTGCTACTTGGTGCCGATTCCTTTTGGTCTCGATCCAGATAGGTATGCACTTTACGAGAACGGGAGAAGGCTTGATAAGGGGAATTCCTTGCACGATGATGTCCGTAAGCTCGGAGACGGCAGATATTCAATCTGGGGGCACACACTCTATTTCTCTACCCCACGGAACACCGATCCGATTCAGACCGGCCACATTTACGAGCTCCGTCTGGTCGTGTAGCATATGCACAATTCCATAAGACTATCTTACAACAAAGAGTCTCGCCATTTGTCTCTTAGTACCCCCGTCCTGAATCCCATTTTCACAATTAGGCATTCTTATTACAGACGTCGGCCCCGCAACTTCGACCTTAATGCCAGCGCCGACGGCGCCGACGCTGGCGCGCGGGGCACGTCGCGGTAGTAAACGGTTGCGGCGCCCGCACCAGCAATGACACCTATGGTGGCCCCGATAAACAAAGCTTGCCTGACGCTTGCCATAGAGATCTCGGCGCAAGTTGCTAGAAATCGTCAAATCACTTTCTATTTTTTACCCGATTGCGCAGCTTGCGCACTAGCCAAATTGGAAGAAAATCCTGATATCGAGCCAAATTAGCCCGCGTCGCTTGAAGCTCGGCTTCGGTGCTGTGCAATGCTTGTTGGGTCGATTGAAATTCGGTTCGGGTGGTTTGCAAGTCTGCCCTAACAGTTTGGAGGATCTGCTGATTAGCCCGAAGCTCGGCTTGGAGGGTCTGCAAAATTTCCTGGGTGTTTTGCAATTCTGCCCTAGTAGTTTGTAGGACTTGCTGATTAGCCCGAAGCTCGGCTTGGAGGGTTTGCAGTGCTTGTTGGGTGGATTGAAGTTCCGCTTGGGTAATTTGCAAAACCTGTTTTGAAGATAGCAGCGCCTTCCTGTCATCATGGCTTCGCTGCAAGTAATAGCCGTGGCCGGCGCCCCTACCCCCTGCCGCAAGGTGATCCGTGGTCAAAGTGGCTTGTAAATACTCCAGACAAGTCTGAGCAGCGCGTTTAGGACTACAATGTTCTTCCACGAATCGACGTCCCAGGACCCCAAGCTTTTCCCGTTTCGCCGGGTTAAAAACGAGCCGTTTGAGTTGAGCACAAACCTCCTCGGCGCTTTGGGCCTGGCAAATAGGAGAAGGCTGGCCGAAATAGCCATCGAACATCTCTCGACGCGCATTGCCAATAACCGGCCGACCGGCCGCCATCGCGTCCAATCCGGCCCCACCGATAGCGCTGTCGGCAAGTTGCTCAATCACAATATCGCACCGGGCGAACTCTGCCCAAACCTCGGCAAGAGACATTTCATCGGACCATGTGACTTGATCGGTCAAGCCTTCCTCAGCGATCAGTTGTTCCGTCTCGGCCACGTGCAGTCCTTTCCTGACTAACTGAATATCCAGGCGAACACCAGTCTGGCGATAAAACAACCCCAACCCCCGAATCATGATGTCCGACCCTTTGTAATCCAAGAGAGACCGCCCTGGTTCAATGGGTAATTTCCATGTGAGTCGAGTTGCGCAGAAGATGCGCACAGGGTCGTTGTGCGGGGCCGGCGTCGGCTTGATCAGTTCGAGCTCCGCGGATGGCAGAAAGACACGTTGCCTATCCGGTACCCCCAGCTCGTCCAAAATCGCATCCCCTGCGGGTACCAATCCCCGCGGCACGTATCTGACTGCAACAGCTTCTCGAATGCCTTCACGTTGCCGCTGAACAAACTCTCGAAATAGATTCAGATTCGTCTGCCCGTCCGCTGAGGCTTTGTAGGCTGGATCCCAACTAGCGGTGCGCACTTCAACGGTTGCAAAATTGGCGTAGTGTTCCAAATCGGAGCCGGTTAGCAGGGCTATGGCTGGATGGCGGAGCAGCGGCCAGAGCGAAGGACCGGTGAAATTCAAAATTAAGGCGTCACAGGGGGCTAGTGCCTCCAGCACGGGGGCCAGCGATGGGCTCAGGGTGATAAAATCCCACTCGGTGACCTGCGCGGAATCCACAATCCAATCGGGATAACCCTGCTTAAGTTCGGGATATCGGCTCTCTGGCCGGTTGAGCAATTCCTGGCTGGTGATGACGATCAGCACCTCATGCCCAAACTCACGCAGAGCTTGGGCTAACATGAAAGGATAGTTGTTGGTATTGCCGAAAAACCCAATTTTCATCAGCCGTTGCCGGGTAGAGTGGAGATTTTTTGCGAGACCTCAGCGCCGTGCTCTACCACAAAACGGATGAGGTCGCAGATCAGATCGACATCTCGCGCCTCGATGGCTGTGCCAGTCGGTAAGGATAGCACTCGTTGGGTCAGTTGTTCTGTTTCCGGCAGCAACAGCCCAGCATGTGGGAAGTGCGATCGATAAGGCTCCATGTGGTGGCAGCCCGGATAGAAATAACGCCGGGCAAGTATGTTTTCGGCGTGTAGCATAGACGAAATTCCGTCACGACTGATGTAAGTCTTCAATTCATCAATCTCAAGCACGATGTATTGGTAGTTATTCTGCTCGGCTTCGTTATAGCGAATCATTTGCACGCCGGGCACATCGGCTAGCGCTTCTTGATAGTGCTTGTAGTGGCTGCGGTTTGCCGCAACGAATTGGTCCAGGCATTCCAGTCCAGTCAGTCCCATAGCCGCTGCTGGCTCGCTCATTTTGCCGTTGATGCCCAGATAAATCACTTGATCGTAGCCAGCGAACCCAAAATTCGTCATAAGCCTTATCTTACCAGCCAACTCGTCATCGTTGGTGACGACCGCTCCACCTTCGAAGGTGTTGAGGAATTTTGTCGCGTGAAAGCTGAAGACTTCCGCAGCGCCAAAGTTTCCGATCTTCCGCCCGCGATAAGAACAGCCGAAGGCATGGGCGGCGTCGAAAAGCAGCTTCAATCGATGACGGGTGGCGATTTCGATCAATTCATTTATCGCACAGGGGCGACCCCATATGTGGGTTGCCAAAATGCCGCTGGTGCGCGGCGTGATCAGTGCTTCCACACAGCGAGGATCAAGGTTATGGGTCTGAGGGTCTATATCGCAAAATACAGGAGCAATTTCTTGCCATTGCAGGGCGTGCGCTGTCGCAACGAAAGTAAATGAAGGCACAATCACTTCGCCCGTCAGACCTAGGGCACGGATGGCAATCTCCAGGGCTGTGGTGGCGTTACAGGTGAGGATGCAATGCTTGGTCCCGAGGAGCTCGCAAATCTTGGTCTCGAACTCCTGGACCAATGGGCCTTGGTTGGTTAACCAACGCCTATCCAGGAGATCACGAATTCGGTCCAGCAAGCGCTCTTGATTGCCGATATTGGGGCGGCCGACGTGAAGCCTGTGGGCGAACGCGGGTTCGCCCCCAAAGATCGCCAAATCATTAACCGCCCGTTTGATCATAAGGAGAGATGGCGTTAGGCCTGGTGGAGCACCGCATACCCGAAGCCAGACTGACCGAATCCGTTTCCATTGTAGAATAGGTATATCTCACGCTCAGATACGAAGACATAGCTGTACTCCAACATTTGCGAGTCCCACCCTGTTGGCGATCTGTCGATTCCGACCTCATTATCTCGGCGGAGCCAATAAATCCCGTCCGCGGATTCAGCATAGCCCAGTCTATAACTTTGGCCAGGATCGGTTCGATAATTCTGAATGCTCCGATACGAGTAAAGCATCCGGTAGATGCCGTTCATCACGAATACGCATGGACGGCCAATCGCTTCACTAGATGAGTCAAAATCTATGCACACCTGATTCATTCTTTGCCAGTGAATTCCATCATCAGATAAAGCATATTTTATGTGATAGCGCGGTTCGGTTCGTTTGTTTATCGTCTCCCAGCCCGTACACGACACGTACCACATTTTCCAGGTCGTCTCATCGACAACTACACAAGGTGCGGTATTGAAATATGGCTCATTAACGTCTCGATCACAAATCGGACCTTCAGAGTATTTGCTAAAGCTCTTTCCACCGTCCTCGCTAATGGCTAGCCCAATAGATAGACGGTAAGCAACGGTTACTTGCGGGTTCCAGCCGATGTAATAAAGATATTTCTTGGTGCCGTGATTTACGATCCACGATGGCATGATTCCATTGTCGTCGAAGGTTCCTAATCTACCCAGCGAAAGAATGGGCTGGTCATGAACGTATCGAATATGTCGGGGATCATCTGCCAGAACTTCTAAATATGTCGGGAATGAGCGACCTTGCTTATCTCGGGTGCTAAAATAGACTCGCAACACTCTATCGTTCACTGGGTCTACTACAGGGATGGATGCGTGTGAAACCATCCAATCGTAATTGTTATCTGGTTTGAAGACGAGACCTTTCTTGATCCATTTCATTGGGTGCTTTCGTCAGGCGATCGGTCAGAAATCTAAGTCTTTGCTAGATACCTTACGCTTTTGTGCTGGCACTCCCTGATAGACTCCCCAAGGTTCTGTGTCGGCTGTCACCGAGGCGGACATCGCGACCAGCGTTCCTTCCGCCAGGCGCACTCCGTCTTTGATGGCGGCATTAACTCCCAAAAAGCAAAATGACTCCACTACGCAGTGTCCCGAGAGAACAACGTGCGACGTAAACAAAACGTGATCCTTGATCACGCTGTGATGCCCGATGTGATTACCGCTCCATAAAATTACGTTGTTGCCGATCTCAGTAAAAGGCTGAATGGTATTGTCTTCCAGTATGAAGCAATTATCTCCTACGGACGTGCCAGGAAAAACCGTAGCTCTTGAGCTGATGTAGCTGATAAGAGCATAGCCCTTAGCTTTGACCTGTTCGTAAATCGACTTGCGCAGCGTGTTCATCTTGCGGTGGGACATTGGCACGAAAAAAGCAACAGTCGAAGGGGGGTAAATTTGCTCAACTCCTTCAAAGGGTACCACTGGCAGGCTTTCAAAAGTTCTGTCTTCGGGCAAGTATTCCTGGTTAACAGTAAACGCAACGACTTCGTGTTCACTGTCATGTTGCAAGTAAAAATGGGCTAACGAAGCGAAATCCTGTAGGCCGAAAATTACAATCTTGGCCACGGTTAGTGCTTCCTGTATATGTAGGTAGTGTATTCGTACAGCCCGTAGTCGTTACGAATTATAAAGTCCCTGCTCACTTCCTTAACTAAAAAAGCCGCCAATGAGTCGAGTGGCAGATGGAATAGATCCTGCCGTTCCCAGTCCACATGAGGCGACATCACATTGAAAGCGATCGCGACTCGAGCTTTGTTAAAAACCCGAAGGACGACGTCTTTGAAATAGGCGAGCATTTCGTCAAAAGTAAGTTCGCGTTTTTCGGTAAACACACCATTCATGACAATGTAATCAAAATTCGGCAGCGCCGCTGAGTCGTCCAAAATGTCCAAACTATAGTATTGAATCAGGGGAAACTTCCTCTGTGATAGGTTAATGAATGCCGGCGACAAGTCTAACCCGCTGTATGCGATATGATCAAACCGTTGTCGAAGAATATATTCATAAAGGTGAGAAGCTCCACAGCCAAAGTCAAGCAGGCTAACTTTTCCTGTCGGGCGCCCCTCGATGACTTCGAGCATAACCCGGTATCGGGTTTGGGCATCCGCTTTGCTCGGCCAGTCTACGCCCCTATGGGTATCACCGTGCGCTTCCAGACATGACTCGTAATGCCGCACGATAGATAGGTAGGATTTGCTATTCATTGAAATTGATCGTTTCTTGAAAAGCCGGTTTAGCCGAATTCACCTTGGCGATAGGCAGGGAAATAGTTTGTTGCGACACAACCACGTGCCTTGGCAATCTCCCTGTAGATGGGGTGGTTAAATATGCGCCCGCAAAAATGCGCTGTCCGATGGTTTGTTGCCCATCCGCGTTTGAATCGGCTCAATCCGCTGTCTGTCGCGCTCTCCGCTCCGACCCCTGCGCCTAGGTTCAACCAGCGCAGTCCGCTGTCGGCAAAGTAGTCAATAGCCCGCCGGAATAGGCCGAACGACGCTTTAAGCGCGTACCCTTTTTCATTGTAAGCTCCCAGGTGGTAATATCCCACATCGTTGTGAACGTACCACAAAAGCATTCCGACCGTTGCGCCTTCATATTCGGCTCGGAAGGCAACCAGGCCAGGAACTCCTACCTGGCACTGGAATGCGTGCCTGGAGAAGGCAGTGATACCGCTGATCTCGTGCCTGCTGATTAGATACCTGTAGAGCTCTAGCCAGTCACTGAAAAACTGGTTTGGGTCGATACAAGGCTCGACCCTGATTCTTTGCAGCGCCTTGCGTGCATTACGAAGATGATGTTCGCTGACAAATGTATTCGGTGAACAACGCAGATCAACGACGAAGTGCTCCTTGAACGGAACAACCACATCTCGAAACCAACGCCGTAAATCGGCAGGGCTATATCGGCCAAATGGATCGGCGACTATCGCCAGGCTCACTAGTTGGCTGCCAACGTTTTCCAAATCAGCCTCAAGCATTGACCAATCCTGACAGGCAAATAACGGATAGCAGCCCATGCCATCGTAATCGGGCCAGCCAGGTATCCGGCGTTTTAAGATCCACCCCCCGCAACGCGGCAGTTCAAGCGGAGCTCCAAATTCAGCTAATGATTGTGCGTATAAAGCATGGGTGTAGCCTGTCACTTTGTCAGCTGATCGGCCCATCGTGTGCAAAGATTCAGGGTTTCTTTACGTTAGAGTTCAAAACCAAAGTGGCTCGGTGCAGCCAAAATTCATGGTAACTACACCGAATGAATGAGGCTTTTTTTTCACCTATACCACGGGTATGTGCCGGTTTAAAAGCTGTTGATCACCCCGGGGAAACCAAGGATTTCTCTACGCGGGAGAAACTAGACTTAGGTGGGAGGCTAAACCTCAGCCAGTGATCCTTTGACTGGCGAGGCGATCTCAAGCATCCCGATCAACCCCAAGTGGTGAGAACGCCAATGACTTCCCGAAGTTAGGATTGACCTCACCGGCTCGGAGCCCACGGTACAAAGCCATGGTCTGGAAAGCAGCCGCGTGCTCTATCGGCTCGATCCGCGTAGAAGTCTTGTAAATCAAGCGGAAATTCGCCACCCATTGATCGAAGAGGTCCGTCCCGCGGGGGGCCTATTGATTCACAAGCCATTTTTTTATATGAACAGAACGCTGTTAGTAAGAATATCACGTAGAGGAGAATAAAATGACAGTGACAACCAGTAGAAACCGCAGAAGGGTCTTCGTTGGGACTTTAGTTGCCGGCCTTTTAGTTTTGGGCGTTGGGGTCGGTTTCGCTCAGTCGGTTTCTTTCAATTCCGTAGTAAGCTCTGCTACCGGGGAGGGTCCTCTGTTCGTGGCGACCGGAGATTTCAATGGGGACGGAAAATTGGATGTCGCGGTTCCAAGTTCTTCTACGGACACTGTCTCGATTCTTTTAGGGAGTGGGAGCGGCACTTTTGGGGCCCCTGCCAGCTTTAGCGCAGGCAGTCTGCCCGATGCAGTCGCGGTAGGAGATTTCAATGGGGATGGAAAACAGGACCTGGCGGTCACGAACGCTAACAGCAACAACGTTTCGATTCTCCTCGGCGTTGGTAATGGCACCTTTGGGGCGGCGACGAATGTTGCTGTTGGAACGAATCCGGAGATGGTAGTGGCGGGAGATTTTAACGGGGATGGGCGGCAGGATTTGGCGGTGACGAATTTTGCCAGCAACAACGTTACGATACTTTTGGGCAATGGGAGCGGGGGCTTTGCGGCGGCGGCGGGTAGTCCTGTGGCTGTGGGGACCAACCCGTTTGGAATAGCGGTAGGGGATTTTAACGGGGATGGGCGGCAAGATTTGGCGGTGACGAATATTGGCGGCAATACGGTTACGGTACTTTTGGGCAATGGGAGCGGGGGTTTTGCGGGGGCGGCGGGTAGTCCTGTGGCTGTAGGGACCAGCCCGATTTCGGTAGGGGTGGGGGATTTCAATGGGGATGGGCGGCAGGATTTAGCGGTGGCGAATTTTGACAGCGACAACGTTACGATACTTTTGGGCAATGGGAGCGGGGGTTTTGCGGCGGCGGCGGGTAGTCCTTTTCCTGCTGGGGATGGCCCTCGTTCGGTAGCAGCTGGGGATTTTAACGGGGATGGGCGGCAGGATTTGGCGGTGGCGGCTTTTAACGATAACACGGCTGTGATTCTTTTGGGTGCTGGCAATGGGACCTTTGGGGGTCCGGCCCATTTTTCTGCTGGGGCGAACCCAGCCGCATTAGCGCTAGGG
>Ga0105092_10001484_pt1 | contig 12608 bp, 9 predicted proteins | sample PPLLak2March2015_FD_87021 | JGI IMG/M metagenome (GOLD analysis project Ga0105092, IMG submission 87021) | Freshwater sediment microbial communities from Prairie Pothole Lake near Jamestown, North Dakota, USA - PPLs Lake P7 Core (1) Depth... | ecosystem: Environmental > Aquatic > Freshwater >... | reverse complement strand
CGGCGGGAATTTTGCTGACCGCGCCCGGCAGCCCATTCATCTACTACGGCGAAGAGATCGGGATGAGCGGTACCAAGCCCGATGAACTCATCCGCACACCCATGCAATGGACAGGTGAAAAAGGCGCGGGCTTTACCGATGGTATACCGTGGGAACCGGTCAATGCAGACTTCACCACGATAAACGCCGCGGATCAAACCGGTGATCCCACCTCCCTGCTCGAACACTATCGCGAGCTGATCCAGCTCCGCAATGCTCATTCTGCGTTGCGCACTGGCAAAACCTATGTGGCAGAATCGAAGTCCAATAAACTCGTGGCATATCTGCGCGCGGACGAAGGCGAAACACTCCTGATCCTGATCAACATAGACGATGCGCCTGTAACCGATTACCAGCTCGAACTTGGCAGAGGTCCGCTTGCTGGGAAGTATGCTGCCGCCTCGCTGCTGGATGAGGTGACGATCAGCAGCCTGCAGGCAAATGAGATCGGCGGCTTCGATGCCTATACTCCTCTGGCAGAAGTCCCTCCATATGCTGTAATGGTCATCCAACTTACACGCTAGGGCGGGCTTGTAGCCCGCCAAATAAAGACATCCTTGTAATTGTCACGCTGCCCCGCTGACGCGAGATCTTCGAGAAGCATGACCTACGTTTTATCAAAAAAGGAACTTATGGAAGATTTTATTTTTGGAACCCTATCCACCGACGAGTCGCGCGTCGCGGCGTTGAAGATGTACCGCGGCGGGGTCACGCACGCCCAGCAACGCTCCCCGCGCGACCCGCTGCCCGATCAAGCCATTCGGATCGATCTCAACGTCGGGCCTGCGTATCCGTACAACCAGGCATGTGTCTACTGGACGAACGATGGCAGCGACCCCGAGGGCAGGAACGGGAGCGCCGTGAATGGTCACGTCACTGCTCTCGAACCGTTCGCCTCGGAGTGGGATACATTTCTCTGGGGCTATGTGCGGCGCTTTCGCGGCGAGATCCCGCCTCAGCGCGCCGGGACAGTCGTGCGCTATCGAATCGGTGTCGGGGATGGCAGCCAGGAAACCCTGGCAGACAACGGGACCTATTACGGGTTCTATGTGGAGAACGATCCGCCTCCGGCCTGGACGCAGGACGCGGTCATCTATCAAATTTTTGCAGACCGGTTTTTCAGCGCATCCAATGATTTTCCCAAGGTCGAAGCCAAGCCTTCGTTGAAGTGCAATGGAACCCTGCGCGGGATCATCGAGAAGCTCGATCACATTGCCGAACTTGGCGTGAACTGCCTCTGGCTGACGCCGGTCTTCCCCAGCCCCAGCTATCACGGCTACGACGCGACCAGCCTCTTCGAGATCAATCCGCGCCTGGGCACAAAAGAGGATTTCAAGGAACTGGTCGAGCAGGCACATGCGCGGGACATGCGCGTCCTGATGGATTTCGTCCCCAATCACTGGTCGAGCCAGCACCCGACATTTGTCGAAGCGACCCGCGATCGGGACAGTCAATATTTCCACTGGTATACCTTCGAGCGTTGGCCCGACGGGTACAAGTGTTTCTTCACGTCCAAAGGACTGCCGCAGATCAACCTGCGTTACGCGCCGGCGCGCCAGCATGTGCTCGATGCCGCAAAATACTGGCTGGAGTTCGGCGTGGATGGGTACCGCGTGGACTATTGCATCGGACCTACGCCCGATTTTTACGCCGACTTCCGCCGCGTCACGCGGACCTCGAAGCCCGAGGCGTGGACCTTCGGCGAAGCCGTGGACCCACCCGACTCTCAGCTCACCTTCGAGGGCGGCATGGATGGTGCCCTGGACTTCATGCTGCTGGAAGCTATGCGCAAGACGTTTGCCTTCGGCAAATGGGATGCAAGACAATTTGGAGAGTTTCTCGACCGGCACGAAGCCTACTTCCCCACCATGTTCACACGTCCGTCATTCCTCGACAACCACGACATGAACCGTTTCCTGTGGGTGGCACGCGGTGACATGCGCAAGCTTAAACTCGCGGCGTTGTGCCAGTTCACACTCGCCGGAGCGCCGGTTATTTACTACGGGACTGAAATAGGGCTCTCCCAGCAAGATGATGTGATGCAGCATGGACGAGCCATCCACGAAGAAGCGCGCCTACCGATGATCTGGGGCACGGAACAGGATCGCGATCTCTTTGCGTTCTACAAAGGCTTGATCGCACTCCGCAAAGCTTATCCAGCCCTGCGCGGCGGGAGACGCACCAATATCCATGTGGATGACCATGTCCTGGCATATCGCCGAAGCGATGAGGCAGAGAGTCTGGTCACGGTGCTGAATCTTTCGGAGCAGGAAACATCGCTCGAGCTGGAGTTAACGGAATCCGCTTCAGCGTTCGCGACCGGCCCCGATTGTAAGATTGAGGCGGAGGGTAGCAAGAAGCGGATCGTCCTCCCGCCTTTTGGAGGGATGGTCCTCAGTGGCTTGAATAATTAGGCTCAAGCTGCTGTCCGCCGCGGCGCTTCAAATGTAAATCTTGTGGCGTGCGCGAAAAATGGCGCAAGGAGCATTGTAGATCCTCAGCTAGACAAACGTATAAAACTTTCATTATCGTTTTTACCCGCCGGAATGAAATGAAGTAGAATTCTGCCCGGCGTAGGACAAGAGGGACCTCTTGTCCTACTTTAATCTTTTGTTGAGGTTTTTTCGATGACTACTCCCGACTGGGTCCAGGACGCAATTTTTTATCAAATTTTTCCGGATCGTTTTGCAAAGAGCACACGCAATCCCGCTGCCAATTTGCCGTTCGAGCTATGGGACTCGCCTCCCACCGTGCACGGCTTCAAAGGCGGCGATTTATACGGCATCGCCGAAAAGCTGGATTATCTGAAGGACCTGGGCGTCACAGCACTCTATCTCACCCCGATCTTTTCTTCCGCTTCCAACCATCGTTACCACGCTTATGACTATTACGAAGTCGATCCATTGCTGGGGGGCAACGACGCGTTCCGGGAATTGCTCGATAAGGCACACCGGCGGGATATCCGTATCGTTCTCGATGGTGTGTTCAATCACGCTTCACGCGGCTTCTGGCAGTTCCATCATGTTCTTGAGAACGGGATCGGATCGCCCTATAGAGACTGGTTTTATTTCGATACGGCGCGCCTGCATGGGCGCAAGCGCTGGGGAGCCTACCCGACGACCGAAGAATTACAAGCACTGCAAAGCGGAGAGGACAGCCTGAAGGCAATTGGTTATCGCGGCTGGTGGAATTTGCCCGCCTTGCCTAAATTTAATACGCATACCCCCGCCGTACGAAACTTCCTGTTTGATGTAGCAAAACATTGGATTGCATTTGGTATTGATGGCTGGCGACTGGATGTCCCCACTGAAATTGACGATGATTCCTTCTGGCAGGAATTCCGTTACCGTGTCAGGCAAATCAATCCGCAAGCCTACATTGTCGGCGAGATCTGGCATGAGGCGCAGCGCTGGCTGCAGGGCGATCAGTTCGATGCCGTCATGAATTACGAGGTGACCAAACCGGTTCTGGCTTTCACTCCCGGCAAACATCTCAATCTCAAGGTTTTGCATCAACAATCCAATTTCCACGGGATCCAACGCGCCATTGACGCGCATGAATTCGCCAACTGGATCGATCATAATCTCCAACTCTACCAGCACGACATCACCTACGCGCAACTCAATTTGCTCGACAGCCACGACACCCCGCGCTTCCTCTCCTGCGCCAACGGGGATAAGAACGCTTTGAAGCTGGCATGGCTGTTCATGTTCTGCTATCCGGGCGCGCCGTGTGTGTACTACGGCGATGAGATCGGACTCGACGGAGAACACGACCCTGGCTGTCGTAAATCCTTCCCCTGGGAGGAAGACAAATGGGATCAGGGTTTGCTCTCTTATGTCAAGCAACTTATAGCGTTGCGCAAGCAGAACCCCGCCCTGCGCCGCGGCGACTTCAAAAGACTATGGTCGACGAATGGTACCTACGCCTTCTCGCGTTCGCTCGACGGGGATACCTTCGTCGTCGGGTTAAACACCTCCGAAACGCCTCAGCAGGCGGAGGTTGCGTATGAAGCGCAGAACCATCCCAAAGCAGTGTTCGGCAAGGCATCCGAAATTTCGGTAGGTGATGGGCGTCTGAAGTTCAAAATCCCTGCAAGAAGCGGTGTGGTTCTAAGGTAGCCATGGAAATGGGACGAGGAAATCCTCGTCCCATTTTTGTTGCAGAGCGGAGTTTGATGGAGAAAATAATGATGAATAACTTATTTGGATGGCTATTTATCTTTTTCCTACTTATATGGGCAATCAGCATGACCTTGGGAGTAAATCTAAAAAAGTGGTATGGGTGGACACAAATATTATCAGGTTTCTTACTCGGATGGTTGATGGGATCAGACCAGAGCGTGGTTACAAGTGCGGTAGGTGGAATTTTCTTTGCAGTACTGACGGTGTGGATTGGACCAATTGTGTATAAGCGAGAAAAGTGGAACCGAGAAAACCTGTAACTTGTAGCCTCGATAGCCTGCTCACCGCGAATTTTTGCCCCAAACAACTTCCACCAAACGCGGCAGGATCTCCCCCGATTTCCCGTGCAGCACATAGTTTGCTTTTGAGGTGAGCGGCGTCGGTTCGGCGTTGATCTCGACCACCGCTGCCCCGCGATTATGTGCGGCAAACGCCAGCGAGGCAGCCGGCTGAACCACCCCGGACGTGCCGATCGAAAAGAAGACACCGCACGCGCGGGCTGCCTCGACCGCCGCTTCGAGCTGGTCGCGCGGCAGCGCCTCTCCAAACCAGACGACATCGGGTCTCAGTAAGCCGCCGCATTCCCTGCACCTCGGCACGGCTTCGATATCGTCATCCCATGTTTCTGTAAACTTATAACAATCGGCGCAGCGAACGCGCTGAATATTACCATGCAGTTCCAGCACGTTCTGATTTCCTGCCATGCGGTGCAGGCCGTCCACATTTTGAGTGATGAGGGTAAAGCCGGGGAGGCGCTTTTCGATCTCCGCCAGCGCGTAGTGACCGGGATTCGGCCTCACCCCTTTGACCGCTTCCCGCCGCCACGCATACCAGTCCCAGACGAGTTTGGGGTTGCGCTGAAAGGCTTCGGGGGAAGCCAGATCTTCCGGTCGATACTGCGCCCACAGACCGGTTTGCGCGTCGCGGAAGGTGCGGAGTCCGCTTTCCTGGGAAACGCCCGCCCCGGTCAGGGCGACCAGATGCGAGGTGTTGCGTATCAGCGAGATCAGTTCAACTGGCAATATTAGCGGATCGGTTGACATCGCGCCAGAGAAATGTTCCGGTCATAGATCTTGGTTCGACCAATTTCCTGCATATCCTTGGTGTAGGCAACCAGCTGGTATTCCAGCCAGGCTTCCCGAAAGTAATAATAATCATCGATGTTGAAGGTGCGGATATTGTAATTGAACGAGCCATTGTCTGCCGGGACCATAATTGCACCCGATCCCCACTCGCTCAGATGCAGAGTATTCTTTTTATCACGCAAGCGCATGAACAACAGGACTTTATCGGTGTTGATCAGATCCTCGACAAAGGCGGAAACCCTGACATTGCGCGGCATGCAGGGCCCCTCATTCCAATAGAGGACACTCCCGGAATACAGGACCATCAGAAAACCGGCGTCCTGGGGGGTGAAGTAATTGGCGCTCAACATTCCCATCGACGTTCCGGGCGTTGAATAGGCGGTAGGGGTGGGCGTGAACAGCTCCGCGCCGATGGATGTCACTGTGGGGGTAAAAGTGAGCGGTGTGGGCGTGGAGGTGGCAAATAGATTTTGCGTGGGAATGGGCGTTTGCGTGGCAGCCGGGGTCTGCGTATCCGACTGCGCGGGCGCAGTCGGTGTAGCGAGCAGTTGCGGGAAGTTTGGCAAACCGGAACAGCCAGCCAGGAAAATTCCGAGGATGAGAATTTGAACAAGTTTTTTCATAGGGATACCTTTGCGTTGTTCGAGGAAGCGGGCCCGGCTCAAGGATAGAGGGCCTTGCAGTGGGTCAGCGACACGTTGCTGCGCGAGACCACGGAACGACCGAGCACTTTTTGCGAGGCGGTGGATGCAACAAGCTGATATTGGAACCAGGCATCTTCGAAGTACCGGTAGCGCTGGATCTGGCTAAGGTCGAGAGTATAAAAATACATACCCTGATCGTTATCGTTGAAGATCGCTCCCCCACCCCAATCAGTGTGACGGCTGCTATATTTATCCTGCAAGCGGTACCACAATGTCACATATCGCAAGCGGCGCACAAGCTGGACACTGGCGGTAAACCGGATAGAACGCGCGCCTTCACAAGTGCTCCCCCAAACAATCTGCTCGGTGGAGCGCACAACACTCAGGAATATGTTGGGAGAAGGCGTGAACAACATTGGATCGATCGGCTCGAGCGTGATGGTCGGCCGCATCGTGGCTGTCCATGTCGGAAGGGCTGTCTGGGTGCCAGAGTCGGTGGATGAAGTGGGTCCCATGGTATTGAGCACGAACAAGTCCGGCGTGTTTGTGGGCTCCAGGGAATAGGGAGTTACCGTTGGCTGGGGAGCATTTACCTGAGGGACAGGTGTCTGCAGAAATGGGATCGCAGGTAATCCTGTGCAGCCAGAGAGCAAAAAAATAAGGACGAGAATAAAAGCAAGCTTTTTCATATGACCTCTTCGATGATAAGTGACAGTCACTTCACTTTGCAGCTATGGTTCCCATTGCGGCTGCCAATCAGGTTCAGAGTTATTTGTAACCTGCCGCACATCCGATCCATCTGTGCGCATGATAAATATATCAGCCTGATCGTTATTCCGCAACGAATTAAAGGCGATCCATTGACCGTCCGGCGAAAATGAGCAGGCTGCATTATTCCCTCCGATGGTCAGTTGGGCGGCGGTTTCTGCCGCAACATCGATCATGAAGATGTTCTTATCTCCCGGTGGTCCGGCGTAGATGAGCAGGTATCTGCCATCCGGTGACCAATCAACACTACCACCGATTCCCGGCAAGCCGCGTGTTAACTGCCGTACATTCGCGCCATCGGCATCCATGATAAATATTTCGTATGCATCGGGCTGGTCGACCTGCATGGCAAAGGCGATCCGATCTCCCAGCGGGGACCAGTCTGTCGCGACGATCGTATTGGGACCCGCGTACAGCAGATCAGCATTCTCGCCCGTCGCACTGATCGTCCACAGGGAGGTGGGTCCTTCCGCGGCGCGATTGGCAAAAAGGACGCGCGATCCGTCCGGCGAAAAGCTCGGTGAGATCACATTCCCGATATTGTTCGTCAAACGGATCAGGCGCGCGCCATCGAAGATAAAAAGAAACAGATCGAAAAAGCCGCCGTTCTGGTTCGAGGCATAGACGACGGAACCGCCCAGTGGAGAATAAACAGGGTAATAACTATGAGCCTCGAGTTTCGTGAGCTGCTGGTAGCCCGTCCCATCGGCATTGATCATGCACAACTGGTTAAAGTCCCCGCGCGTGCAGGTGAAGATAATCCGCCCAATGTGTTCCTTTGTCGGTTTGGGAGGCGGGGAGAAGGTCGCCAACGGTGTCGGCAGCGATCTACCGGATATATTCAGATTTGAGATATTGATCGGATTGGAAGGGATCAACACGCACAGGGCAATTGCAATAGCCACCAAAAGCAGTCCGATCGGCAAACGAAAACTGCGCGCTTGATGTCGACGGGAGAAAATTCGTCGCTTAGGCATAGGTTTACGATTAATTTTACATCGGATTGATGAATACCATCCCCCCACTGGTCATATCCCACCCCGTATACTCCAAATTCGGGGAGGCGCTGTGGTTCGGGACTGAATCTTTGCCTATGCCTGCAGGATCCTTTACTTGACAGAATGACCGATCACTCTTTGAGAGTTGCCCTCATTTTTTCCGTCAATGCCTGTACCAGCTCACGGCAAAAATCGGGAATGTCCGCCACCACGCGTCCCCAGACCAGGTTTCCGTCACGAAAGGCAGCCTCATCCGCCCAGGTTCCGCCTGCATTCAGGATGTCATCCTTGATGCCAAGCGAGCCGGTCGCGCGGCGACCCTTCATGATCCCGGCCGAGATGGCGACCAGTCCGCCATGGCAGATGATGCCGATCGTTTTTCCATTTGAATCCATGCCCCGGACCAGGTTTTTCACAACCGAATGCCGGCGCAGTTTATCCGGAGCCCAGCCACCCGGGATGATCAGAGCAGAGAGATCGTCCACCGTCAATGATTCGATTTTTGTGTCAGGCACAATCTCCAATCCATTCTTGCCGTGGACGGGTTTGAGTTCGAGCGCGGCCGTCAGCACTTGCGCGCCTTCCTCCTGCAAACGCATCACCGGCACGTAGTATTCCAAATCTTCCACACCCTCTGCAACCAGAGTAGCGACTTTCTGTCCTTGTAAACGCATAAGATTATCCTTTCGCTGGAAAACAAGTAATTTTTTTATAGGATACACTAACACACCCTTTCCCTCAAGACCAATAGACTTGTACAATCTGTTCGACTACAATATCCTTGCACATAACAAAAACCTTTGTGATCCTTCGTGTCCTTTGTGGTGAATCGAAATGCCTGCCATCGAAGTTACGAATCTCCAAAAAATATTCCAAACCAAACGCAAAGCCGCGGGGATGAGCGGTTCCATGCGCGCCCTCTTCAAGCCAGAGTACAGTTCCGTCGAAGCGGTGCGCAGGCTCACATTCGAGATGGAAGCGGGTGAACTGCTTGGCTTTATCGGTCCGAACGGCGCGGGGAAATCCACCACCATCAAGATGCTCACGGGCATTCTCCATCCAACGAGCGGCGAGGCAAAAGTGCTTGGCTATGTCCCCTGGACGGAGCGGCAGAAGCTCGCCTATCACATCGGCACGGTCTTCGGTCAGCGCCCGCAGCTCTGGTATCACCTGCCCGCCATCGACACGTTCACACTCTTCGGAAAGATCTACGAGATGGAAGACCGCGAGACGAAGATGCGCATTGGGCAGCTCTCAGAAGCGTTCGAGATCCAGGATCTGCTGGAGACACCCGTGCGGAAACTTTCCCTCGGGCAGCGGATGAGGTGCGAAGTCGCCGCCTCGCTCCTGCACCGCCCCAAGCTGATCCTGCTCGATGAGCCATCCATCGGACTGGACGTGGTCGCCAAACAACACATCCGGGACGCGATCCGCGAGATGGCGCGGATCGAGAACGTTGGCGTGCTATTAACTTCCCACGATGCGGGCGACCTCGAAGCCCTGTGCAAGCGCGTCATCATCGTCAATCACGGACAGATCGTTTACGAAGATAAAGTTTCCAATCTGAAGCGAAAATTCCTCACTTCGAAACTGGTCGAAGTGCGTTATGCTGCCGAAGTACCGAAGACATTTACGGTGGAGGGGACCGAGATGATCAAGCTGGGCCAATATGGGGTAAAGCTGCGCTTCGACACGCATGCAACGCCTGTGGAAAAAGTGCTGGCTCATCTCACCGACGCGGGCAGCGTGGTGGACATCACGATTTCCGACCCGCCGTTGGAAGAAGTCATCGCCAGGATCTATCAAACACAAGATGCACTGTAGGGCGGGTTTGCAACCCGCCAAAATTTGTGTTTCGAAAAGCTGTCACGCTTGTAGCGTGACCTACGAAGCGCGATTGTTTGGCTACACGTAATTTCGGGGAAAATTAGAAAGTCAAAATAACTCCATATCAAAATCCTGGAGGGTTTGGAATCGGGTTTATAATCAGCGCCTGCCCCAAGTTCAGCCTGGGACAACCCCCTAAAACATTGTATCCACCTACAATTTATATCCCTTTTAGAGAGAACATACTATGTTATCTTATCCCACCGCCCCTAAACGCCCCTACGAAATTACCCAACATGGGTATACACGCATTGATAACTATTATTGGATGCGTGATCGCTCTGACCCGGAAGTACTAAAGTATCTACACGCAGAAAACGACTACCTTGAAGAGATCATGGGGCATACCAAGTCCCTCCAGGAGACGCTCTATACCGAGATGAAGGCACGGCTTCAGGAAACGGATTCCACTGTCCCGGAGAAAAGAGGCGAGTATTTTTATTACTCGCGTACCGAAGAGGGAAAGCAGTATCCCATTTATTGCCGCAAAAAGGGTTCGCTGGACAGCCCTGAGGAGATCCTGCTCGATCAAAACGTCCTGGCAGAAGGAAAATCCTTTTGCAGTGTCGGCGCGCTGACCGTCAGCCCGGATGGCAATAAGCTTGCCTATTCCCTGGACATCGAGGGCGGTGAGATCTACACCCTGTACATCAAGGATTTAATATCCGGAACGCTTTACCCCGAATTTGTTGTCAACACATACAGTAGTGTTTACTTCCATACCGGCGTGGAATGGGTAAATGACAGCCAGACGTTGTACTATCTCACCCTGGATGCCTCCGAGCGACCGTTCAAGTTGTTCCGCCATACACTGGGTACGGAGCCGGAACAGGACACGCTGGTCTTTCATGAAGAGGACGAGTCTTGTTTTCTGTTTATTCATAAAGCACGCGACGACCGCTACATTTTCACGAACCACCACGGTACCCGCACGACCGAAATGCGGTTCCTCGCGGCAGATCGACCGGAAAGTGAATTGAGGATGCTTTCACCTCGCAAGGAGGGCATTGAATATTTTGCTGCGCACCACGAGGGATACTTCTATATCGTCACCAATGACCAGGCGGAAAACTTCAAGTTGATGAAGGCGAACGTCCGGGCACCTGGGATCGAGAACTGGGAGGAAGTCATCCCCCACCGCGAGGACGTGTTGCTCGACTACGTTGACACCTTCAAAGGTTATCTTGTGCTTTACGAGCGCAGGAACGGGCTGCGGCAGATCCGCATCAGTACGTTCGGCGCAGCGACCCATGTGCGCTACATCGAGTTTCCCGAACCGGCTTATAGCGTCGAACTGGAAACGAATCCGGATTTCGACACGGATATTTTGCGGTTCACCTATTCGTCGCCGGTGACGCCTCGCTCCGTGATCGACTATCACATGGACACGGGTCAGTGGGAGATCGTCAAGCAGGACATCCCGGATGGGTACGATGCCTCGCGGTACGTTACGGAACGCATCCATGCCTCCGCGCCGGATGGGAAACAGATCCCCATGTCGATTGTCTACAAAAAAGACTTAAAAAAGGATGGAAACAACCCAACGCTGCTTTACGGGTATGGTTCCTACGGCTCGGTGATCGACGCCGATTTCAACTCCAACCGCCTCAGCCTTCTGGACCGCGGGTTTGTCTTCGCCATCGGGCACATCCGCGGCGGCTCGGACCTGGGACGCGCCTGGTATGAAAGCGGCCGGATGCTGAACAAGAAAAACTCGTTTACCGACTTTATCGCCTGCGCCGAACACCTCATCAAAGAGGGCTTCACCTCCAATAAAAAGCTTTCCATCCTGGGCGGTTCGGCCGGCGGACTGCTCGTCAGCGCCTGTTTGACGATGCGCCCCGACCTGTTCCAGGCGGTGATCAACAAGGTGGCATTCGTGGATGTGGTAACCACCATGAGCGACCCGACCATCCCGCTCACGAGCCTTGAATGGGATGAATGGGGTAACCCGCAGGTGCGCGAGCATTTTGAATACATGTTGTCTTACTCACCTTATGATAACGTGCGCCCCACTGCCTACCCAAACATGCTCATCACCGCCGGGCTGAACGATCCGCGCGTCGCTTATTGGGAGCCGGCCAAATTCGCGGCGAAGCTGCGGGAGATGAAGACCGATGATAACCTGCTACTGCTGCACACCAATTATGAAGCCGGGCATGCAGGCGCCTCCGGGCGCTACGACCACCTGAAGGAAGTTGCCATCGATTTTGCTTTCCTGATCGACCGTTTATGCACGGCTACTCCGTACCCGCTTGAAGCCGACACCATTTAATTTAGTTCTTGGTGCCAAAGTGCTCCCTGTAATCGCCGCCGTCCGCTGCGCGCGGCGGCGTGAGCCGGTTTTGCACCAGAAACTAATTTAATAAATGGAAAGCGGCACAGTTGACTGTGCCGCTTTTTTGATCGAGAGAATATCTACGCAGGCTGTGCCGCTTTGGCAACCACATCTTCAAGCATCCTGGTCGTCAGCGACTTCGGGCGCTCGATCGGCGTACCGAGAGCACGCGCCCAGACGTAATTGGAAGTGACGCCCAGGGCGCGACCGATGCCAAACAGAACCGTGTAGAAGTCGAACTCGCGCACGCCATAGTAATACTGCAGCGTGCCGCTGATCGCGTCCACGTTCGGCGCCGGGTTCTTGGCTTTGCCCTGTTCCTTCAGCACCTGCGGCACCACATCGAAGACCAGCTCCGCAAGACGGATCAGTTCATCCTCCGGGAAGCGCTTCTTCGCAAACTCCAATTGCGCCATGTAGCGTGGATCAGGCACACGCAGGACGGCGTGACCGTAGCCGGGGATGACGTGCCCGCTGTTGAGCGTATCCCAGGCGAATTTATAGAGTTCATCGCGGCTCGGGACGCCGCCAAACTTGTTCTTGACCTCGATCAGCCAGCCCAGGCATTCCTGGTTGGCAAGCCCATGCAGGGGACCTGCCAGTCCGTTCAAGGATGCCGAGAAGGAAAGGTACGGATCAGAAAGCGCCGACCCCACCAGGTGCAT
>Ga0105092_10001483_pt1 | contig 12609 bp, 9 predicted proteins | sample PPLLak2March2015_FD_87021 | JGI IMG/M metagenome (GOLD analysis project Ga0105092, IMG submission 87021) | Freshwater sediment microbial communities from Prairie Pothole Lake near Jamestown, North Dakota, USA - PPLs Lake P7 Core (1) Depth... | ecosystem: Environmental > Aquatic > Freshwater >... | reverse complement strand
GACGGACTTGTTATGGGCTGATGTCGTGCGGAGGGCGAGATCGAATGGAGCCGCGCACGAAAGCGAACGGCAGTGAGCGAGAGTAAGCGGACCACCAATCATTCGCTAAGTCGAGACATTTAAGCACGAAGCAGTGGAGCGAGTCAGGTGGTCCGCTTACTCTCGCTCGCTTCTCTCGCTCTCGTGCGCGGCTCCATTCGATCTCGCCCTCCGCCGGGAACTCACCGGCCTAACCGGGGTCGCTGCCTCGGAGCCTTCACATCCGCCACAGCAGGACGTTGTACCGGTCGATGTACCTGAAAACCACGATGCAATACGCCGCAAGCAGGACCACGACCAGAGCCTGGGCCGCCAACTGGCGGGTCAGGTAACGGCGCCGGATCAAATCGAAGAGCCGGTAGATCAGGTAGCATTCGATGGCAAAGGGCGGAAAGCCGAAGAATCCAAGCAGCGGCATCTCGAAAATCTTCAGGAAGCCCAGCTTCGGAACCGAGTAGACCCATTTCGCGCCTGCCCAGAAATTCCAGAACTCCCAGATGAGGCCGCAGAACATCCCGGCGACCAGAAGCCGGACGAGGATAGAGTAGTCGCCCTTCTCGGCCTGGGCCAGCAAAGATTCGTCCCTTGCCTCAGACCAGTAAAGCAGCGGATCGAGCAAGAAGATGAGCCCCAGCCACACGAAGGGGAAGAACCATTCCGGTCGCAGGGCCGCGCCCGCCATCATGACCGCTCCGACGGCGACGAATCGGACAAGCAGGGCGCTCGAAATCTTCATCCGCTTTCCGGAGACCCGCCCCAGACCAAGATTCCCAACGAGAGTCACTGTTTCAAAGATGCCGGGGAGTACGGTCCCAAAAGCGATGAAGTATCCGGGCCATCGAACGTACACGTTTGACGGCACGCCCAGGTAATTCCAGTTGTCCAGCCGGAAATTGTAAATCTCGAAAAACAGCCAGACCGGCGTTGACAGCAGAAACACCCATAGGGCTTCCCGGGGATGATCAAAGATCAGCGAGTTGCGGGCACGCAGGTGGTTTACCCCGGCGATCGCCGCGATGTAAGACCACCACGCAAACGAGTAGAAATTCTCGTAGACAGGCGACACCTTGCGGAGCATCAAGGCAAAGGACAGGACGTGGATGGCGACCGCGATAACGATAGCCAGCTTGACCTTGCTCATAACGCTCTCAACGGACGCGGCGGACGGGACGGGTGGTGCGTCTCGCGGGCGGGCTCCCCAGTGCCTTCGCCAGCTTAGGGAGAGCCGCGAGGAAGACCGTGCCGACTGTGGCTACGTTTTCGATCGATACCTTGTCCACGGTGTCGGCCGCGGTATGCCATTCGGGGTAGTCAAGGTCGATCAGGTCTACGACCGGGACCCCGGCCCGAGCGAAGGGAATATGATCGTCAACAACGACCGTACCCCCTTGGACGAAGATGGAGCCAAACCCCATTTCCTGTCCGGTGGTCCAGATGATGTCATTCAGAGACGGGGTTGAGTTCCCATCCCTTCTGAGAGTCAGCTTGCTATCCCCGATCAGGTCAAAAAGGAAAAGCGCGGCGAGTTTCCCAAGCTGGTTGCGTGACTCGAGCATCTGGACAAACCGACGACTTCCGTAGAGGCTGTCGAGGTCGGTCCATTCATCGATGGCTTCTTCGCCGTCGAAAAACGTGCACCAGACTGTGTAGTCGGTCGGATTGTTCTTGACGAGGAGGCGGGCGAGTTCGAGCACCAGGGCGGCGCTTGACCCGGGGTCGTTCGCTCCCACGAACCTGAAATCCTTGAAATACTTGCTGTCGTAATGACTGGCGAGAATGATGATCCGGTCGGTCTTCCCCGGGATGATGCCCCAGATGTTGCGCATCTTTAACCGACCAATCGGCGTGATCGGCTCGAACTCGTCCACTTGCGTTTCGGCTCCATAGCTCTTCAGTTCACTCAGTAGATAGTCTCCGACCAGCACCTGAGCCGGTGAGCCAGGGGGATGCGGATTGGCGGAAATCTTCTCCAGATGCTTACGGATCGCCTGTTGATCGATGGGCGACACGTCAGCCGAGCTCCCGGTGCACGCCAAGGTCAACGTCAGGACGACAGCTAAACAGGAAAGTCTCAGCGGAAAGCTCGCGAGCGGTGATTCCATGGACCTTTCGGAAAACCTGCCGAGCGCGCCAAATTGCAAACTCCGCAGGGCTGTGTTACATTGCGAGTTTTCAATATACCGCAGAAAGGATTCATTATGAAGGTATTCGACAGCGAGAACATCCGGAACATAGCGGTAGTCGGGCACGGCGACTCAGGGAAAACCTCCCTGGTCAGCGCTCTTCTCTATTCCGCAGGTGCTGTCAACCGGCTGGGACGCGTTGAAGAAGGAAACACCGTCACAGACTATGACGAAGACGAAATCGAGCGGCGGATCACCATCAATACTTCACTCGCGCACTACGAGTGGAATAACACGAAGATCAACCTGCTCGACACACCCGGATACCGCGCTTTCATCCTGGATGCCAAGGCCTCTGCCATCGCTGCCGAAACAGCCCTGGTGCTCGTAGACGCAGTCTCGGGTGTAGAGATCCAGACCGAGGAAGTCTGGTCTTTCGCCGACGAATTCAGGCTCCCCAAAGCGGTCGTCATCAATAAATTGGACCGCGATCGCGCCAGTTTCACCCGCGCTCTCGAGTCGCTGCACGAAACCTTCGGCCGGGCCGTCGTTCCCGTTGCGCTCCCCATAGGTGAGGAAAAGTCGTTCAAGGGGATCGTTGATCTGATCAGCAATAAAGCCTATGTCTATGAGCCGGATGGAAGCGGCAATTTCAAGGAACAGCCGGTTCCCGGTGACCTCCAGGGCCAGGCTGACGAGTTCCGCTCCCAACTGGTCGAGATGATCGCCGAGAGCGACGATGCTCTGATGGAGAAGTTCTTCGAAAATGGGACACTGAGCCAGCAAGAATTGCTGACCGGACTCCGTAAGTCGTTCCTTGCCCGGAGCGTCTGCCCGGCCTTCTGCACCTCGGCTACGTTGAACATCGGCGTCAAACAGCTGATGCAGTGGATGGTCGACCTGTTCCCGAACCCGCTCGAGCGGGAACCCCTGCCAGCGATCAATGTGATCACTCACGAGCCGGCCGAGCTGCAGGTGAAGAAAGGCGGACCGCTGGTGGCTTACGTCTACAAGACCCTGGCCGATCCGTTCGCCGGCCGCATCAGCATGATTAAAGTCATGGGTGGCACTCTGAAGGGCGAAACAGCAGTTCGCAACCTCACCCGCGACAGCGATGAGCGACTCGGTCCCATCCAGATCCTGCAGGGGAAAGCCAACGAAACGGTCCCCGAGGCGCGAACCGGCGATGTTTGCGCGGTCCTTAAGCTGAAAGAGACAACGACAGGGGACACTCTGGGAGACAAGGGTTTCGGCACACTGCCCAAGAAGGTGGAGTTCCCGGAACCAGCGATCAGCTTTGCCATCGAACCGAAGTCAAGAGGTGACGAAGACAAGATCGGGACCTCAATCGCGCGTATCATCGAGGAAGATCCGTCCATTCGCTTCAAGCGGGACCCGCAAACCAAGGAGTTTCTCTTGTCGGGGAGCGGCCAGCTGCACATCGAAGTCGTGGTCGCCAAGATGAAGAAGAAGTTCGGGGTGGAGGTCATCCTGAAACAGCCGAAGGTTCCGTACCATGAAACCATCACCGGCAAGGCGGAAGTCCAGGGACGGCACAAGAAACAGACTGGCGGTCACGGGCAGTTTGGCGATTGCTGGATTCGGATGATGCCGCTGGAACGCGACAAGGGCTTCGAGTTCGTAAACGACATCTTCGGCGGTTCGATCCCGAGACAGTTTGTTCCGGCAGTGGAAAAGGGCATCATCGAGTCTGCGGAAAGAGGCTATCTGGCCGGCTTCCCGGTCGTGGATTTCAAAGTGGAACTCTTTGACGGCAGTTACCACGAAGTCGATTCCTCAGAAATGTCATTCAAGATCGCCGGATCGCTTGCCTTCAAGAAGGGCATGGAACAGGCCAAGCCTGTTCTGCTCGAGCCCATCATGAATGTGGAAGTCTATGTTCCGGAGGAAAACGCCGGGGACATCATGGGCGACCTGAACAGCAGGCGCGGGCGGATCATGGGCATGGACGTCAAGGGACACACCCAGGTGGTCAAGGCGCAGGTACCGTTGGCGGAAATGCTCAGTTACGCGCCGGTTCTGACCTCCATGACGGGCGGCCGCGGCAGTTACAAAATGGAGCAGTCGCACTACGACATCGTCCCGGCTCACATTGCGGAAAAGGTCATCGCTGAGGCAAAGAAGGAGAAAGAGGAGGCCTAAGTGCCTCGTTTCAGAAATACTAAGCATCTCTTAGGGATTCATGCTACCCAAACTGCTCGAGATCGGCCCGATTGTCCTCCATAGCTACGGGCTGCTGCTGGTCACTGCCGTACTCTCGGCCATCGCACTGACAGCGGCCCTTTCTGAAAAACAGCAGCTGCCCAGGGCTTACGCCTGGGATCTCGGCTTCGTCATTGTGCTTTCCTCGGTGATCGGCGCCAAGCTGCTCATGGTCCTCGGCGATTTGCGGACGTATATTGAGGAGCCCTCGCTCCTTATCTCGGTGGAGTTTCTGAGAGCCGGCGGCGTTTTCTACGGCGGGCTGCTGGCTGCTATAGCGGGCAGCGCATTGTACATCTGGCGCCGACCGCAGATCCCCTTCTGGAAGACCGCGGACGCTGCAGCTCCGGCAATCGCCTTGGGACAATCGATCGGCCGGATTGGTTGCTTCGCGGCCGGCTGCGATTACGGTAAACCGGCCGATCTTCCGTGGGCGGTCACTTTCACGGACGGATACGCACATCAGCTGAGCGGAGTGCCCTTGAACACACCGCTCCACCCAGCCCAGCTGTACGAGTCAGCTACCACGCTGGTCATCTTTGCTGTCTTGCTCCTCTGGTTCGGCCGCAGGAGTTTTGACGGGCAACTCTTCAGCCTCTACCTGCTGCTGTACAGTACCGCCCGCTTCTTGCTCGAGTTCTATCGCGGGGACGTGGATCGTGGGTTCGTCTTCGGTTGGCTGTCCACCTCTCAGTTCATCAGCCTCATCCTCTTTCCGGTGGGAATCGGCTTGTATTTCTATCTGAGGGGAAGGAAGGCGACTACCCGAAGACAGGCGTCCGCCCGCACGTGACTGCTATTGGTGACGATCCGCGCACTCCGCAGGAATGTGAGACCCGGGGAACGAAGCCAGATGCCAGACAAGATCGTTCTGGAAGTAACACGCGAGCAGGCGGGAAGCCGGCTGGATGTCTTCGTGGCTCACAACCTGAACGGCGCCAGTCGGACCGCTGTACAGGAGTGGATCAAGACCGGGGCGGTCCTTGTCAACGGCAAGACGGCGAAACCGCGCTATGAAACAAGGGCCGGCGATCGTGTGGAAACGCTCAGGCCCGAGCCGGAGCCGACCTCTCTGATGCCCGAACAGATTCCGCTGAAGATCGTCTACGAGGACGACAGCCTGGCGGTCGTCGACAAGCCGGCGGGAATGGTCGTACACCCCGGCGCGGGCATCAGGCACGGCACCCTCGCAAACGCATTGCTCTTCCACTTCTCGCAGATCAGCCAGTCCCAGACTGAGCGCCCCGGCATCGTCCACCGCCTCGACAAGGGCACGTCCGGTTTGCTGGTTGTCGCTCGAAACGAGCAGGTCCACGAGTTCCTGGCCCGGCAATTCCAGCGCCGCGAAGTGGCCAAACAGTACATCGCCCTCGTACACGGCCGGCTCGCTCAAGATACCGGCATCGTAGAAGTTCCGCTGGGACGCGATTTCCGCTCCCGCACCCGGATTTCGGTTCGAACGCGAAGGCCACGACAGGCACGGACCGAGTACCAGGTACTTCGGCGGTTCGCGAGTTTTACTCTCGTCCGAGTAATTTTACACACGGGTAGAACGCATCAGATCCGCGTTCACTTCCAGTATCTGAAGCATCCGGTCGTCGGGGATCAAACATATGGCGGGGCAGTCCGTAACCACGTGAAAAACACGCAGCTCGCGAGCCTGATCGAACGATTGGGCCGGTATTTTCTCCATGCCACGCATCTTGCCTTCGTCCACCCGGACGGTCGTCGTCTTGCATTCGACTCCCCACTTCCGACAGAGCTTGCAGACCTGATGAACCGTTTGGAATAATGTTTAATCGATTTGTCATGATGAAGTTGATTTCAAGCCGAGCTGTTTTAAAGCCATCGCGACTCGTTACCCTCTCGCTCGCTGCGGCGATCATCGGGATTTCGTTTCATGCCGCCGTCGAGCACGAGGGAGGTTCACCGTTCGTTGGTCCGGCCGCCACACGGGCACAGGACACGCAACAAAGCGAACCATTCCGCGTCGAGGTCGAGGCGATTAACCTGCAAGTCACGGTTCACAACTCGGAAACCGGCAAGTTCGTGAAAGACCTCGAGAGCTCGCACTTCCGGATCATCGAAGACGGTGTTCTGCAGCAGATTACGAACTTCACTCAGGAAACTGATCTTCCCCTGGCAATTGCCCTCGCTGTCGATACCAGCGCCAGCGTGAAACTGAAGCTGGAGTTTGAAAAGGAAGCAGCGCTCGACTTCCTCTTCTCGGTGATGCGTCCGACCGATCGCGCCCTTCTGCTCGAGTTTGACAGTGGGGTGACGCTGCTCCACGATTTCACCTCGAATCCCAACGATCTCGCCCGCGAAATCAACTCACTGAAGGCCGGCGGAGGCACCTCGCTGTACGACGCGATCTACCTCGTCTCCGAGCAGAAGATGTTGGACGAGGAGGGGCGCAAGGTTCTGGTCATTCTTTCCGACGGAGCAGACGTAACCAGCAAACACAGTTTCGCAGAGGCCCTCGACATGGCCTTCCGGTCCGAGACGACCGTTTACGGGATCAGCACGACGCGTTTTGGCGCCGACGTGGACCATGAGGGGGACAACGCACTTAAGCAACTGGTTGAGAATACGGGCGGGCAGGCATACTTCCCGTTTTCGACAAGGGATCTGACCAAGGCTTTCGAAACGATCAACGAAGAACTGCGCAGCCAATACAACATCGCCTACGTTTCGACGAATAAACGCCGGGACGGCCGTTTCCGGGAAGTCAAGGTCGAGGTCAACAAGCCTGACGTCAGGCTTCGGCACCGCAAGGGTTACTTCGCTCGCGTGCAGGCGAACTGATATCGCCAACCGGGCCGAAAAGCGGCGGATTCTGAAAAGCGAATCCGCCCTACAACCACTCGACATGCGAAAGCAGGCGGTCGTAGGGCGGATTCGCCTTTCAGAATCCGCCGCTTTGTGACCCGGTTGGCGATACCCCGGCCAGCATGCTCCAGTCACGCCAGATCCGCCGGTAGGCAGCGGCCTCTTCCGGTTTGCCTCTCTTTTCGAACCCGGTTTCGAGGATTCGAGCCTTTTCCCCGATTTCCAGTGCGGTCGCCTGGCGTTGCGCAGGCGTCAGCCACCCCGATTGGTAGAGCCGCACCAGTGCCCGTAACCGGTAACGGTCCATTCCCCACAGCGATCTAGACAGCTGATCGTCGTGGCCCCCGGTTTTGACGATCAACGGCTCATCGACGAACAGCACGGGGAAACGGGCGGCGATCCGCAACCACAAGTCGTAGTCCTCGCAAACCGGCAGCGACTCATCGAACGTCCCGCACTGCACCAGCACATCCCGGTGCAGCAGAACCGAGCTCGGGCTGATGATGCACAGGGGCAGGCACTTGGCAAAAACCCAGCCGGAGAACTTCCGGTGACGATTTTTCTGATTCGCGCGCACTCCTCGCCGGATCCACACCTCGTTGGTGTAGACAACCCGATAGTCAGGGCATCTGTGGAGTTCCGCAAGCTCCCTTTCCAGCTTCTTCGGGAGCCAGCAATCGTCGGAATCGAGAAACGTCACCCAGGAGTGCCGGGCCTGTCTGATTCCCTCGTTACGCGCGGCGCTGACGCCCGAATGCTCGATTGGAAGGTAACGGACACGGGGATCGTCCAGACCTTCGACCAACGAAACCGTGGCGTCGGTGGAACCGTCGTCGACCACCAGCAATTCCCAGTGCGGGTAACGCTGATCGAAGACCGACCGGATGGCCCGGCCAAGGACATGCGCGCGATTGTAGGTAGGGATGATGATGCTAACCGAATCGTTGGTCAAGGTCGTTCAAAGGGCAGGATCTCGCCTTTTTGTGTCCGCTGGCTGCGTGCGGCCTTGTTTGCGTACATCGCGGTGTCGGCGATCGAGAGCAACTGCTCCAACTCGTGCGAGTCTTCAGGAAAGCTGGCGGCGCCGATACTGATACCGACGTGGGCGAACTGGTTTTCGCGCACAGGCATGCGAAAGCTGTCCACTGCGCCCTGGATTCGCTCAATGGTTTGTCGCGCCTGATCCCTCGATGTGCCCGGGAGGACGGCAACGAATTCATCCCCGGCATAGCGAACGCAGGTATCCGATTTGCGCATCTGGTTGCGGAGGACAGCAGCCACTCCGGCAAGCATGAGATCGCCAATTTTATGACCGAAGCGGTCGTTGACCTCTTTGAACCGTTCCAGATCCATCATGAGGAGCGTCACAGGGTAATCAATCCGGGCAGCCCTTTTCAACTCCTGCTCTGCGAACTGCTTGAAATACCGCAGGTTCGGGAGACCCGTGATCAGGTCGGTGTACGCGTCTTCCTGTGTTTCCTCCAACATGATGGCGTTGTTGATTGCGATTGCCGCGTAGTGGGCAGCCGTTTCAAGAAGTCGTATGTCCTCCTGGTCGAAGGTGCCCACCTGGGATGAGTAGCAGGTAATCGCGCCCAGAACACGATCCTCGAAGGCGATAGGCACCGAGAGGCACGATCGGAAAACGGCGAGCTCGCCCGAGCTGTCGGCGAAATCCGGCCCGGGGACCGTGTTTAGCAGGACCTGAGCGTGGAGGGTGACCCAGCCTGTAACCCCCTCCCCCACCTTCATAGCGACCTGGGAGATTTTGTCCGCATGCATGCCCGAAGCCTTTTCGCAAAGCAGCCGGGCGCCGTCAGGCGCAATCAGGAAGATAGCCCGCGCCTCCGTCGGCACAAGCTGCTCCACCTTTTGATCGACGATTTCAAGAATCTCAGCCACGCTTAACGACTTGCCGAGGATCTCGGACAACTCGTAAACCCGCTGCATCTCGCGATATGTGGACGCGATGTCGTCGAACACGGTCCGGTGAGGCTGCACGCGGCCTTTGTCCTCAAATTCACGCTGCAGTTGACGTACAACAGCCAAAGGCACGTGAACATCCGCCTCTCTCATCGCCTCTTCAACTTCCTCCAGATGCGCGACGAGCAGGTCCACGATCTGCGGGTCGTAGCTCTTGCCGCGCTCTGCCTTCATGTAGTCGATGGCGAGGTCCCGGCCGAGCGCCGCCCTGTACGGCCGATCGGATGTCAGGGCGTCGTAGGAGTCGGCGATGGCGAGGATGCGGGCGCCAACCGGAATCTGATCCCCGGAAAGACCGTCCGGGTAGCCAGTCCCGTTCCACTTCTCGTGATGGTGACGAACGAAGGGGACGACCGGATAGTTATATGGGACGCCTTGCAGAATGGCGGCTCCGAGGACCGGATGGCTCTTCATTTTGAGCATCTCCGCCTCGGTGAGAGGAGCCGGCTTGTTCAATATGTACTCCGGTACTGCCAGTTTTCCAATGTCGTGGAGGACCGCGGCTGCTTTGAGTGCTTCCAGCTGGTTGTCGTCCAATCCGCCCCAGTACTCCGCCAGCTTCTCAGCCAGCGCCTGCACCCGGTACACATGCCCGTAACTCGCCTGGTCTTTGGCGTCAATCGCCATGGCCAAGGCTGACACGGTCGAATGGTAAAGCCCCGAGGCATGATCAGCTCGCTCGCGAAGTACCTGGTTGCGGTGTCGGGTGAGCTTGTAAACGAGATAAGCCAAGACGACGGTCGGCAGGGCGACCACGAACAGATAAACATCCGTGCGACCGAAGCTCAGGACAATTCCAGCGGCCGTCAAGGCACCCAGAACGGTCGGCAAACCGGCGATCGCTACATTGTGACCCCAAGCCGGGAACGTGACCTCAGACGTCAGCATGATGCTGACTGCCACGAGTCCCGTCCGGATTGTAAAGAGAAGGAACGCGCAGAACAGGAGGTCCACGACGATCGAGACGCCACTGACAGAATCGACCCGCAGGGGGGGACCAGTGGGCTGCAAGGCATAGAAGGCCGAACCCGCACAGACCACCGCGATCGACGCGACGGCGCTGGTGAACACCGCACGTCTCCACCCTTTCAGCGAGTGCACGACCAGCCCACTGAGCAAACCGTCCAGGGCTGCGAGGACTACGGCGACTGCGGGGGAAAAGAGAAGCAAGCCGGCGAAAATAAAAACGTCATTGAGCGTGAGATGGAGCCAGGGGCTCTCGCTTTCGGAATGTGGGAGCGGAATCGGAATCAGGGCGCCGAGCAGCACGACGACCAGGAAGTAGACCCAGTCAGAGTCAGATGGCAATGACCAGACCGCGTGGAATACAGCCACAGCGGCGAAGGCCAGCCCCAGCAAGGCTATACCTGTGAGGTAGTAAATCGCGAGATGCGGTATTGAATCTTGGGCTCTCATCCGTCCGAAACACGTAGGGCCCCCACTAGCCAGTCGCTACCTCTTCTTTTTTACCACACCATGTTGACTACAACAAATCAGTGAGACTGCTCACTCTTGCGCGGAAAGCCCCGCCAGAGAACCAAACTCCACTTTTACGGATTTGACCTTGGTCTCGAGGAACCGCACGAGGGCTTCTCCCTCGTCGACGAGAGCGTCACGGTCCCGCCGGGTCAGAGTGTCGAATGGCTCAACCACCAGCGTAGCCGCGCTTTTGGCCTTCTCGACCTTCCAGACGCCCGCTACAAAACCGTCAACTAGAATCGTGCCTCGAACCCTCAATCCAGGCAGAAAGACCCTTGCCCGGTGCTCCTGTGCGATGATTCGACTCCGGTCGTTATGCGAGAGCAGCAGGTTGTCGTATTCGGGGAGGAATCGCACTGGAGCAGGAATATCACCCGGAGGTAATTCTGAATCGGTAAGGTCATAGAGCTCATGGCGGCGCTCATCCCGGTAAACTCGCAATTTGGGCTTCAATGCCTCCACTACCTCTTTGGCTTTGATCCCCGACCACGTCTGGATGTCCGCGATGGAGGCAGGGCCGAACGCCCGCAGGTAACGGAGGACCAGTTCAGGGAGATTGTCTTCCGGCGAAAGCGGGCGTCCGATCCAGGACTTCGCCAGCGAAAAGGCGGGATTCCCCGGAAAGCTCCATCCCCCGGCGATCGGAACTTGAACCAGGGGTAGATGCATTCGTACCGCGTAGCGCATCGCGCCAACATCCTCGTCGGGCATCAGCTCCGACAGCATCCGGCTGATTTCCGCGAAGGTACGGGGTTTTTCGGCGATGAACGCCTCTGACGCTTTCAATAGGGGCTCGAGATCGGCATCACCGCCCCGGCGCTTCGCGATCGAGCCCGCAGCCGAGCTCAGCATTGGCTGAAGCGTATTGCGAAAACGGACGTAGTCGTCCGCGGTGACCAGATGCAGAGTTGCGCGCATCAAAGTCGTCTTGACGACGCTGCGGTCCTCGATCAGGCTGGCGAGGTGGTCCCGATCGAAACCCTCCAGCCGGGTCCACAAGCAGACGTAGGGGGATACCGGAAGCTGCGCCTGCAATCCGACCAATCGCTCTATGGCCCCCGGCACTGGAATCGTCTGGCGCTGAAGAAGCATTTGCCGGGCCAGGGTGGCCCTGTTCAATTCTCGCGTGCTCAGAGTCTGTTCGCCCATGCTCAATTATCTATCGATTTACCTGTTCCAGAATGGCGATGTCGAGGATTAGCCCCGGATTAGGCGGCATTTCTCACGGCGGCGAGCCAACAACACGTATTTTGGCGACGGCCTTCTGGAGCGCGGACGTCCCGTCCGCACTGGGTTCGCGGGCATCCTGCCCGCCCGCCGGGCATCTTGCCCGGCGTTCTCCCCAGATCGCAGCCGATCGAACAACGTCAACGGCGGGCAAGATGCCCGCCGCGCGGACGAGACGTCCGCGATCCCAGTGCGGACAAGATGTCCGCGCTCCAGAAGGCCGTCGCCGAAACGCGTGTAAAGACTCCGCTGAAAAACACTGCGTGCGCGCTCCGAAAATCTCCGTGGCGCAACCGTGAGAAATGCAGGTTAAAATTCCAGCCGAAAGGACACGCCTCGTGGACATTGGCTCGCTTTTACGACCGATTCGATATTTCCCGCTTCTGCTCGTCTTCTTTTTCCTCGTCACGACGATTCCTTTTCGCAGCCACTTTCCGATCAACTGGGACGCATCTCAGTTCGTCCTCGGCGTGCGGTACTTCTCGCCGCCGATGCACCAGCCGCACCCACCTGGGTACCCCTTGTTTATCGGGCTTGCCCGGATCACCAACTGGACGATCGAGTCACCGCATCTTTCCGTGTTGACCGTGACTTGGGTCTTCGCGCTCGGGGCAGTGCTCGCGCTTTACGCGATGGGGTTCTTCATATGGAGGGTGCACTGGGCCGCTTTCCTTTCCGGACTGGGGTTCCTATTGAACCCGCT
>Ga0105092_10001482_pt1 | contig 12612 bp, 7 predicted proteins | sample PPLLak2March2015_FD_87021 | JGI IMG/M metagenome (GOLD analysis project Ga0105092, IMG submission 87021) | Freshwater sediment microbial communities from Prairie Pothole Lake near Jamestown, North Dakota, USA - PPLs Lake P7 Core (1) Depth... | ecosystem: Environmental > Aquatic > Freshwater >... | reverse complement strand
GCGCTCTGCTGCCACGACGTCGACAACGGCGCGTCCGATCTTCATCGACAGCGGGAAGTACTCCGTCTTCATGCTCCAGGTGCCGTCGTGGCCGGTGCACTTTTCGACCGTTACGACCTCGCTGCCGGGGATGAGCTGGAGGAGGTCGCGCGACTTGAACCCGATGTCCTGGACCTTCAGATGGCAGGGCACGTGGTAGACGATCTTGCCCGGCGAGCGTTGAAAGTCCCTCGAGAGCCGGCCCGCGGCGTGCCGGCGCATCAGGTATTCGCATAAATCGAGCGTCCGGTCGGCGACCTCGCGCGCCTCTTCCTCGGGCCCCAGGACCGGATACTCCTTCTTCAGGGTCAGGCTGCAGGTCGGCCCCGGCGTGACGATCGTGTAACCGGCCCGGACGAACGGCAGGAGGGTCGTGACGTTGGCCCGCCGGCACTCCTTCGCCGAATCGAGGTCTCCGTTTTCGAGAAACGGCATCCCGCAGCAGCGTTGCGCCGGCACGACGACCTCGCAGCCGTTTTTCTCGAGCACCGCGACGGCCGCCCGCGCGACTTCCGGGGAGGCACCGTCGACGGCGCAGGTCACGAAGAGCGCGACACGCTCACGCCCGGCCCGCGGCGGCGAAGGATGCGGAGAAGGCTGCGTGGCGCCGCCGCGGGCGTCCCACCATTCGAGAAACGTCTCGCTCGACCACGTGGGCAGCAGGCGATCCCGATGAACGCCGAGCGTCTTCTCCATGACGACCCGGGCCAGGCGGCTGTCGTGCAGGGCGTTGACGATCGGAGCGGCGAACGTGGCGATCCGGCCGACCGCGTCGGCCGAGGCGAGCACGCGATCCCGCAGGGGCGGCTTCCCGTCCTCGGCGACACGGCTCGCCCGGTCGCGCATCACGAGCCTCGGGACATCGACCTCCCAACGGTGAGGCGGGTAGTAGGGACAGTGCGGGATGCAGAGCTTGCACTCGTAGCAGAGGTCCGAGAACTCTCCGAGGTCTCGGGCCGGCAGCCGCTCCACCTCGCCGTCCACCTCCGGGCGGTCGAACGCCCGGAAGAGCACGTCGAAGGACGGACAGAGGTTGTAGCAGCGGCGGCACGTGTGGCAGATGTCCGCCACGCGTCGCAGCTCCTGAGCGACCGCTGCCCGGTCGAAGAAGTCGCGGGCTGAGGGATCAAACGTCAATCCCGCCTCCCGGACCGCCTGGGGATTCTCACGCGTCAGATCCGGTCGAGGGTGTCGAGGCCCTTCTGGAACCGGCCGGCGTGGGACTTCTCCGCGCGCGCCAGCGTCTCGAACCACTCCGCGATTTCCGTGAATCCCTCCTCGCGAGCCGTTTTCGCGAACCCGGGATACATCTGCGTGTACTCGTAGGTCTCGCCTTCCACGGCAGACTTCAGGTTCAGGTCCGTGCCGCCGAGCGCGAAGCCCGTCACCGGATCCCCGACTTCCTTGATGAAGTCGAGATGCCCGAAGGCATGGCCGGTCTCGGCCTCGGCCGTGTCGCGGAAGAGCCCGCCGACGTCGGGATAGCCCTCGATGTCGGCGCGTCGGGCGAAGTACATGTATCGCCGGTTCGCCAGGGACTCCGCGGCGAAAGCGTGCTTCAGGTTCTCGTGCGTCTTCGTGTCGGCGAGCTTGGGCATTCCATCCTCCTGCGGCTTAGATGCTGCGCCGTCAGCTTGGGCACAGTCCGGCGGGCAGCCTTTCACCGTCCGTACGCAGCCCTATTATTGCTGGCGGGGGCGGTGCCCTGTTCAAGCGCCGGGGCCGGTCCGGTTACAATCGCCGGGCTTGTCGACAACGACCCCGCCAACTCCCGCCGAGAGGGATTTCCCCCTCGGCGAGCCGGGCTTCCACTACCAGGACCTGCACCGCGAGGACCGCCTCGCCCAGCTCGACCGGGTCTTCCTGGACCGGCTGGCGGCCGAACACCCGGAGCTCCACGCCCGCCTCGAGGCCTATCGCGCGAACCCGGGCTCCGTCGGCGCTTTGGACCGCTCCCGGCTCCTTATCGAGGCCGCCCGGCCGGTCGGCGAGTTCGTGGCCCGGCTCTTCGGGGTCGAGGCGGAATGGCGCCGGCAGGGCGCCTCCGCCGGGCCGGAAGCCGTCCTCTTCCGTTTCCGCCGCGACTTCCTGATGCGGCGCGCCGTCAAGACCAAGCTGCCGCCGGACCTGGAACACTTCGACCCCTCTCCCCTTCGCGCGACCGCCAGCGCGATCGAGCGCGAGCTGCACCCCGACCTGCCCTGGGACGCGGACCCGGAGCTCGCGACCGCCGAGATGGCCGTCCGGCTCCTCGACGTGGAGGCCGAGTTCATCGCGACGATCCGACAGAAGAAGAAATCCGAGATCTCCTCCGAAGCTCGCGCGGCGGCCCGCGCGCTCGCGGAACGGGCCGCGGCGTCGGCGTCGACCGATCTCCCCCGTGTTTCCGGGAACTCCGACGAGGAGCTGCTGGCTTTTCTGCACAAGGTCCTCGAGCGGTATGCGCTCTGGTGTCACCTCCGCCGCGAGCATCCTGCGCTTCGCGCGGGCATCAAGGGCTGGATCTCCTTCAAGCTCCCGGAAACGCTCGACTATCAGAACCTCGTCGCGACCGACCGTCTCGATCCGGCGCTTCCGGAAAGGCGGATGGGCCCGGCGTCGACGCACCGCCGGCGCGAAGGCTTCCGGCTGACGGACCCGCGGATGACCCGACGCGAGATCCTCGGCGAAACGCACTACTGCCTTCTCTGCCACGATCGCGAGAAGGATTCCTGCTCCAAGGGCTTCTTCGACGCGAAGACCTCGGCCTGGCAGAAGAACCCGCTCGGTATCGCCCTGAAGGGCTGTCCGCTCGACGAGAAGATTTCCGAGATGCACCAGCTCCGCCGGGAGGGCGACTCCATCGGCGCGCTCGCGCTCGTCGCCATCGACAACCCGATGTGCCCGGGCACCGGCCACCGCATCTGCAACGACTGCATGAAGGGCTGCATCTTCCAGAAACAGGACCCCGTCAACATCCCCCAGATCGAGACCGGCGTCCTGACGGACGTCCTCGCGCTGCCCTGGGGCGTCGAGATCTACGGCCTGCTGACGCGCTGGAACCCGCTCCATCCAAGCCGGCCGAGCCCGCGGCCGTACACCGGCAAGAAGGTCCTCGTGGTCGGCCTCGGCCCCGCCGGCTACACGCTGGCGCATTACCTGCTGAACGAAGGCTGCGGAGTCGTTGGGATCGACGGCCTCAAGATCGAGCCGCTGCCCGAGGACATCACGGGCGCCGACGGCGGCGGGATTCGACCCGTCCGCGACTGGAGCGAGCTCGCCCTGCCCCTCGACGAACGGCCTCTCGCGGGATTCGGAGGCGTGTCGGAATACGGCATCACCGTCCGCTGGGAAAAGAACTTCCTGACGCTCATCCAGCTGACGCTCGCGCGCCGGCGGCGCTTCACGATACTCGGAGGCGTGCGCTTCGGCGGCGCGCTCAACGCCGAGCAGGCCTTCGATGCCGGCTTCGACCACGTCGCGATCGCCGCAGGGGCGGGCCGTCCCACGATCATCCCGATGAAGAACAACGTGATCCGCGGCGTCCGGAAGGCTTCCGACTTCCTCATGGCTCTCCAGCTGACCGGCGCCTTCAAGGAAGAAGCGCTCGCGAACCTGCAGCTCGAGCTCCCGGCGGTAGTCATCGGCGGCGGACTCACGGCCATCGACACGGCGACCGAGCTGCTCGCCTACTATCCGATCCAGGCCGAGAAGACCCTCGCCCGCTACGCGATGCTGTGCAGCGAGAAGGGCGAAGACGCCGTCCGCGCGACGTTCGATGCGGAGGAACGGGACATCCTCGACCGGCTCCTCGCCCACGGCCTGGCGGTTCACAAGGAGCGAGAGCGCTCACACGCCGCAGGCGAGATTCCCGACCTCGCCAGGCTCTGCCGCGAATGGGGCGGCGTGGCGATCGCCTACCGCCGGGCCATGGAGGAGTCTCCGGCGTACCGGCTCAACCACGAGGAGATCATCAAGGCCCTGGAGGAGGGAATCTCGTTCGTCGAGGGCCTCGAGCCGCAGGAGGCCGTCCCCGACGAGCACGGGAAGCTGAAGGCGATGCGCTTTTTGCGCGGCGGCTCCGGCGAGACGGTCGAGCTGCCGGCGCGCACCTGCCTCGTGGCCGCCGGGACCACGCCCAACATCACGTACGCGAAGGAGTTTCCGGACGCCTTTCCGCTCGACGCCAAGCGGCGCTTCTTCGCTCCTCACAAGGCCGTGCGCTCCGGAGCGGGATACCGCCTCGAGCCGGCGCACGCTGAAGACGAATCCGCCTTCTTTACGGGGTTTTCGCGGGGCGGAAAGTTCGTGACCTTCTTCGGCGACAACCATCCGGCCTACAACGGCAACGTCGTGAAGGCCATGGCCTCGGCGCGCAACGGCTACCGCGAGATCGCCCGCGTCCTCGACGGCGAGGGCCTCTCCGCGGTCGTGCCCGACTCCGAGTGGGACGACTTCACCCGCAGCCTGGCGGAGGCGCATTAGGCGGAGGTCGTCGCGGTCCACCGGCTCACGCCGACGATCGTGGAGGTCGTCGTCCGGGCGCCGGCCGCCGCTCGCAACTTCCACCCGGGGCAGTTTTTCCGTCTCCAGAACCTCGAGTCCCGCGCGCCCCGGCTCTCGGGCTCTCCGCTGCTGATCGAGCCCTGTGCGCTGACGGGCGCGTGGGTGGATGCCGAACGGGGACTTCTGTCGATGATCGCCCTGGAGATCGGCGGCTCGACGCGCCTCTGCTCGATTCTCAAGCCGGGCGAGCCGGTCGTCGCCATGGGGCCCACGGGCACGGCCACCGAGCTTCCCACGAGGTCAACCGTGATGCTCGCCGGGGGCGGTCTCGGCAACGCGGTGCTCTTCTCGATCGGGAAGAAGGCGCGGGCCCTGGGGAATCGCGTCGTCTACTTCGCGGGCTACAAGAAAGCCGAGGACTTCTACAAGAGAGACGAGCTCGAGGCTGCGGCCGACGTCCTCGTCCTTTCGGTCGACCGGGGCGAGGCGATCCCGGCCCGCCGCGCCTCGGATCGGAGCTTCGTCGGCAACATCGTGGAGGCCATGGTCGCGTACGCCACGGGACGGCTGGGAGAAGTCTCGATTCCGCTTTCCCAGGTGGAGCGGCTGATCGTCATCGGCTCGGACCGCATGATGGCGGCCGTTTCCCGCGCCCGGAAGGACGCCCTCGCGCCCCATCTCGCGCCGGGCCACGTCGGCATCGCCTCGATCAATTCCCCGATGCAGTGCATGATGAAGGAGGTCTGCGCCCAGTGCCTCCAGAAGCACGTCGACCCGGCGACGGGCCGTGAAGAGATCGTTTTCTCGTGCTTCAACCAGGACCAGAAGCTCGACGAGATGGACTGGGGGAACCTCGCGGCCCGCCTCCGCCAGAACACCGTGTCGGAGAAGCTGACGAACCTGTGGCTGGACCGGTTGTTCCGCCTGGAAGACCCGAGAGTGGTGTAGCTGTCAGCTCGTAGGGGCGGCGTTGCCGCCGTCCTTCGGACGGCGTCTCCTAATGCCGTGGGTTGTCCTTCGGTGGACGAACCGCGGCCGCCCGGGAGGGAGCAAGCCGACCACCGAAGGCAGACCCCTGACAGTAGGCGGCGCCGGCTACGCCGGCGCCAAGCCCCTCCCCTACTGAACGGCGGCGAGGAACAGCAGGTACGGGTTGATCGCGACGCCGGCCTTGAAGTTGTCGTCTTCTTCCGCGAGCCGGGTGATGGAGAAGTGCAGGTGCGGACCGCTGGCGTGACCGGTCCGGCCGACCTGCGCGATCACCTGGCCCCGGGAGACCCTGTCGCCCACCTTCAAGCCCTTCGTGTACCTGGAAAGATGGCAATAGTAGAGGAGGTACTTCCCGCTCGTGTCTTTCTGGTAGAGCGAGATGCCGCCCCGCTTTTCGCGACGCAGCGTGACGATCTCGCCGTCCGCCGCCGCTACGACCGGAGTGCCCTTCGGGGCGCCGATGTCGATGGCCAGGTGCTTGCGATGCCGGCCGCGCGAGTTGAGGAACGAGTCCCGCAGGCGGCTCGAATCGACCCCGTCGACCGGGATCTGGACGCCGGCCGAGAGGAGCTCGGAGAGGTCCACGTCCTCCGGACGCATCTTCGACTCCGCCGACTTGGGCCGCAGAAGCGACCCGAAGCTCCGCGCGGCGCGCGCGAGGGGGTTCTCCTCGACCTCGGGCATGTCGTCGACGGCGTCGGTTTCCGGGGTCTCGGCGTCGGTTTCGTGGACGTGGGCCTCGAGCACGACGTCGATGGGATCGCACGGCGGACGGGGATAGTCGACCACCTCGAGCGGAAGGAACGGCCCGTAGAAGGCCGGCTGCTCGACGGCGACGCGGTCGACGACGACGGCTCCGCCGGCCTGCCGCACGACGCGGCGCGCCTTCTTCGAAGGCCTGGCGTTCGCCTTCCGGGCCTTCTTCTTGGCGGGTGCAGCCTGTTTCGAGACGGCCGGCTTCGAAGCGACCGTGCTCGACGTCGACTTCGCTCCGGACGCAGGCTCCGCCTCGAGAGAGGCGCCCGATCCGAGGAGGAAAATCGCGGCCAATGCAGCCGCCGAGATACCCGACCGTTTGTGCACGAACGGGATTATCCGAACCGACCCCCGGGCCGTCAACACAAAAAGTTCTTGGGGCTCAAATGTTTATGCTGGATCAGCATAAGCCGCGGAACTGCGGAAACGCCGACGAGGAAAGAGGGTCGCGCCTCTCGCGCGCATTCGATGTCACGGCTCAGGCGCGTTCGAGGTCGCGCTTCAAGCGCGCTCTAAGTACGAGTCATCGCGCGTGTCGATCTTGATCCGCGTCCCCGCCTCGATGAACTGCGGAACCATGACCTGCAGGCCCGTCTCGAGCGTGGCCGGCTTGTAGGAGGCGGAAGCCGTCGCGCCCTTCATGCCCGGCTGTGTCTCGACCACCTTGAGCGTCACCGTGTTCGGAAGCTCGATGCCGACGGGGTTTTCGTCGTAGAAGTCGACGTGGATCGCCGTGTTCGGGAGCAGGTACTTCATCTGCTCCCCGATCACCTCGTCGGAAAGCGTGACCTGGTCGTAGCTGGTCTGGTCCATGAAGTGGTGGCCGGCGGAGTCCGAGTAGAGGTATTCCATCTCCCGCTCGTCGAGCGAGGCCTTCTCGACGCGATCGGTCGAGCCGAACCGGTGCTCGTTCATGGACCCGGAACGGACGTTCCGCATCTTGGCCTGGACGAACCCCCGCAGGTTCCCGGGGGTCTTGTGGACCATGTCGTGGACGCGGTGCAGCTCGCCGTTGTGGATGATGAGCATGCCGCTTCGAAGCTGGGTCGCCGGGATCATCGCCATAGAAGCCTCACTCCCGAAAAAGACCGCGAAATCTAGCAGAACTCGCCGCAGCCGTCCACCGGGTCGTTCCGGTGAGAGGGCCCACGAGCGAATTCCCCTCTCCCGTCGGTCGGCCCGCAGTCCGGCCACCAAAGGCAGACCCTCGGCAGTAGGAGACGCCGTCCGCAGGACGGCGGCAACCCAGCGGGCCGCAACAAATCCGAGTCGCAACAAAAAGCCCCGGGGGTCCCCGGGGCGATGAGACCGGACCGCTCGCGGATCAGTCCCGAATGACCCGACGAAGCCCGCCGCGAGTCCGCCCCAGGCCGCTTTCGGGCATCTGCAGCGAGTACCCCCGCGCGGCGCCGGTGCGTCGGAGCAGGTCGTGCCACATACTCAGGCTGTAGCCCCACTCTCCCCCGCCTCGGACGCCCGCACCCGTCTGCGGGACGTTGGGCGTGAAGAGGACGTGGTTGAAGTCGGGGGGCGGGATCTCGAGACCGAGCTCGGCGTTCATGGTCTGGATGAACGCGTTCGCGACGATCGTGTACCCGATCGAGGAGGGATGGACCCCGTCGGCCGAGAAGATTCCGCCCCGCAGAAAAGCCGTGCTCAGGGCGATGCCGCCGATGTGGTAGCCGTGGGCGGTGATCTCGTCGAAGATCGCGTTGATGTCCACGACGACGCCGCCGACGCCCGCGATCTGCTCGTCGATCGTCTGGTTGTATGCCGCGATGTACTCCTCGATGCCCGCGATCTCGTCGGGATAGAGCAGGACGCCGGGAACGAGGGTCTGGGGAGGGATGAACTGGCCGTCGGGCAGCGGGTTCCCGGTACCGCCGAGAGCCACCGGCACTCCGATCCCCTGAGCGAGGAGGGCCGACGCGGGGAGCGTCACGAGGGTCCCGTCGGGCACGGGACAGCCGTGATCGGGTGCCACCGGCACGCATGGATAGGCGTCGTTGCCGGGCCCGAGGACGGGTGTTGAGCCTCCGGGGATGGTGAGCCGGGCGGGAACCGTCGTGGTGAACGGGCTCGCCGTCACGTCCGGAACGTTGCCGGCCACGATGGTCCGTCCGGAAATCGCGATGTTCTCGAGAACTTCGGCGTAGTTCGCGTCGAAGACGTCCGGGGGTGTCGCGGTGACGCCCGGGAGGAAGACACCCGTGGTCGCGGAAGTGAGGATGTCGTTCGAGCCGATCCAGAGCGTGATCAGGTCCGGATTCAGGAGATTGGCCTCGGTCACGGCGTTCAAGCCGTCGAATGGCGAGCCCGGGACGTTGCGCAGGACGAGCGCCGAAAACCGCTGGGCGGTATCCCCATTGGGGTTGCCCTCGGTCAGGTGGACGAGATCGTCGACGTTGGCCCCGGGAATTCCGAGGTTGTCGTAGGGCCGAGGGAGAAGCGAATTCAGCGGTGCTCCCATCTGCGAGATCGGCCCGACGGTGATGGTGTTGTTGGCGAAGACCGCTCCCAGGCACGGAGGCCCGACGAGCGGACTGGTCAGCGCGAGCTCCTGGACGAGCGGCTGCTCGAAGTCCGCGATGTGAAGCTGAGCCGCGAGGACCGCCGGGAAAGAGGCCTCCTGATTCCGCTCGACGAGGCAGCTGCCTTCGACGCCCGCGGTGAGGCTGTCGCCGAGAGCGACATAGTGGTCGAACTGGGCCGAGACCGGCGCGGCGGCGAGGGCCAGGATCGCGGCGGCCGGACCGATGGAACGCAGCATTTTTTTCATGGCTTCCTCCGCCTCAAAGGGCCAGACGGATCCCGGCCGTCAGGACGAGGCCGGTCTCCTTGTAGGTACCGAAATAGTTGTCGGTTTGCGGCGTCGGGGGGAGTATGGCGCGCTCCTTGAACTTGAGGAGCAGGGCCCCCACGTCGAACCCCCAGCGCTCCGTGTTGTAGCCGAAGCCCGCCGTGTAGACGTTGCGGTCCGAATCGGGCAGGAGCGGACTCACGTCGAAGTCGGGCTGGGGAGTGTTGTCGTAGTAGTAACCGACGCGCACGGCCCAGGGGCCGAACCCCTTCTCCAATCCGACGCGGTACGCCCAGCTGTCCTCCCAGAGAGTGGCCCGGAAGATGTCCCGGCCGACGAGGGTCGGAAAGACGATGGTGAGGCTCTCGAACTTCGACCACTCCGTCCAGTCGGCCTCGAGGGCCAGGAGCCACTGGTTGCCCAGCTCGATGCCGACGCCGAGATTGATGCTCGACGGAAACTCGATCCTGGTCTCCACCGGCGGATTGCCTGTCGGCAGAGAGGCCGCGACGATGGCATCGAGCGCCGCGTTCCCGGTCGGGCGCTGCGTGAACGTGGCCTCGCCCTCGTAGTCGATGTTGATGCCGGAGCGATAGGCCGCGCCGATCGAAATGCTCTCGACGGGCTTGATCATGATGCCGGCGTTCCAGCCCCACCCGCCGTTGGAGAGCAGGTCGCTGTTGAGCTTGACGTGGGCGACCGGCACGACCGCGCCCGTGAACGGATTGATGGCGGCCTGGTTGCGCTCGAGCTGGACCTTCGAGAACCGGTAGTCGACGCCCGCCGCGATCGAGAGCTGCGGGAAGAGCAGGTACGAGAAGTTGAGGTTCGTGTCGAGCGACTGGATGACCGCGTTCTGCGAGATGAACTGGCCGGTGAAAGTCGTGTTCGGGTTGTCCCACTTCAGGCCAAGGCCGTACTGGGCGAAGCCGCCGACGCCGACGTTGAGCTCCTGCGTCAGGGGAAGCACGGCATAGCCGTCGGGGAAGAAGTACCAGTTGTTCTCCATGCTCTCGATGACGCCCGCTCCCGGGAACGGGGCCGCGCCCGTGAGCTCCCCTTCGGTCCGGGTCAGGAAGTTCACTCCGACGTATCCCTCGAAGTGCTTCATCCAGCCGATCCCCGCGGGGTTGTAGAAGACCGCCGTGGGATCGCCCCCGACTCCGGCATAGGCCAGGCCCATGCCGGTCGCCCGAGCGCCGTGCGTCATGACCTGGAAACCGGAGGAGAACGCGTTAGCGCTGACGAGTAGGGCCGCGACCCCGGCCAGAAGGGCGAGTCGAAGACGGGGCACCTGGACGCGATGACGCTGTCTCACGTTGCTCCTCCCTCGCTTGTGGATGGAAAACTCGCAGATCGAAACGAACGATTGGCACGCTGGCCCGCAATCTAGACCGCCGCGTACCGAAAGTCAAAGGAAGCCGCCGTCCGGCGGCGGCTTAGAATCATCGATGACGTGACTCACGAGAGCGAGTTGCCCACGCGGGACGGAACGACCCAGCGGACCAGTGTGCGCGAGGCTCCGGTCACCGTCGGCACGATTCTGGGCGACCGATACCGCATCGACGCCGTTCTCGGCTTCGGAGGAATGGGGGTCGTGTACCGCGCCCGCGACCTCAAGCTCGACCAGGAGATCGCGCTCAAGCGTATCAGGCCCGATCGCGTCTCGCCCGAGAGGCGGGAGACGCTCCGCCGCGAGATCATCCTGTCCCGCCGCGTCACCCACCCGAACGTCTGCCGCGTCTACGACCTCACCGAGATCGGAGGCGAAGAGTTCGTCTCGATGGAGTACATCGCCGGGCTGACCCTCAAGGACGTCGAGGAGAAGGAGCGCATGCTGCCGCTCGGCCGCGGGCTGGCGATCGCCAAGGGCATCTGCGGGGGGCTCGCCGCGGCGCACCGCATCGGCGTCCTCCACCGGGACCTCAAACCCGAAAACGTCATCGTGGGCGAGGACGGCGAGCCCCGGCTGATGGATTTCGGCATCGCCGTCGAATCGGCGCACTACACCGGCGAGCCCGGCGACACCGTCCCCGGCACCCCCCAGTTCCTGGCGCCGGAGCTCCTGCAGGGGGCGATGCCGACCCAGAAGACCGACGTCTACGCGATGGGCGTGATGCTCTTCGAGATGTTCACGGGGCGCGTGCCCTTCGACGACAACGACACGGCGAAGCTGGTCCGCCGCGTCATCTCGGAGAAACCGCCGAAGGTCGAGACGCTCCGGCCGGATTTGCCGCCGGAGCTCCGCGACATCCTCGAGCGCGCGATCGCCAAGGATCCCGAGTCGCGCTTCCCGGACGCCACGGCCCTCTCCGACGCGATCTCGGCCTTCGAGGGCCAGGTCCTCGACCGCGTCCTGGCCGAGGTCTCGGTGACCCGTGCCCGCATGGTCAAGCTGATGGTCATCCTCGAGGCGAACAAGTCTCTCGCCGCGACGTTCGACCCGACCGAGACCCTCCGCATCATCCTGAGAACCGCGACGTCCGAGACCGACGCCGAGCGCGGCACGATCTTTCTGCGCGAGCCGGGCTCGGACGAGCTCGTCAGCCAGATCCTCGAGGGCGGTTCCGTCAACCCGATCCGGCTGCCCGTCGGAACCGGGATCGCCGGCACCGTCGCCAAGACCGGCCAGGTGATCAACAGCGTCGACGTCTACCGGGACGCGCGCTTCGACAAGCGCTCGGACTCCGAGTCCGGCTTCAAGACCCAGTCCATCCTGGCCGCGCCTCTCCGCACGCCGAGGGGGGAGATCGTGGGCGTCATCGAGGTCCTGAACAAGCGGCGCCGGAACTTCACCAAGGAGGACGAGGAGTTTCTTTCGGAGGTCGGCACGCACGCCGCCCTGGCCGTCGAGAGCGTCCGCGAGCACGTGGCGGCCGTGCGCCAGGCCCGGCGCGAAGGCGCGGCCGCCGTCCTCCGCGGCGTTTCGCCGCTCTTGAACCCGACCGCCTGGCCGGCGACTCCCGGTTTCGAGTCCGCGCCGCTCCGCTGGCGGTCCGAGGAGCCGGGGCTCTCGGTCTACGCCGTCGAAACGCGCCCCGCGCGGCTCGCGTTGCTGCTCGTCGAGGACACGCGCGAGCTCGAGGACTCCGTGGGGCCCATCGTTCGCGCCTCGCGCGTCGCGCGCTCGCTGCTCGGCGAGGCGGCCCCCGCCGAGATCGTGCGGCGCGCGGCGGAGGCGGATCCGGGCTGCGCCGTGACCGTGGCGCGGTGGGAGGGCGACCGGGTCCTCCTGGCCTCTCGCGGAGCGCCCGTGCCGTTCGTGCTGCGGTTTGGTCGGCCGGTTCCCTTCGAGGTCCGCGCGTCCGGCGACGTTGCCGAAGCGACGGTCGAAACGGCGGCGAACGATCTTCTGGTCATCGCCTCGCGCGGGTTCTTCGCGCTGCAGTCGGCGGGCCCCCGGACGTCGGCGGAGCAGTCGATCCAGCGTTTCGCCCGGGGATGCGAGACCCAGGGGCTGCCGGCCGCGTTCACCGCACTCGTCTCCGAGTGGAAGCGGATGGGGATCGCGCCGGGCGGCCGGGACGTGCTGCTTCTCGCGG
>Ga0105092_10001481_pt1 | contig 12615 bp, 15 predicted proteins | sample PPLLak2March2015_FD_87021 | JGI IMG/M metagenome (GOLD analysis project Ga0105092, IMG submission 87021) | Freshwater sediment microbial communities from Prairie Pothole Lake near Jamestown, North Dakota, USA - PPLs Lake P7 Core (1) Depth... | ecosystem: Environmental > Aquatic > Freshwater >... | reverse complement strand
GTTCAAATCATCATATTCCGATTTTCCCAAAAAACCGATAAATCCTGCAACAAAAAAAGAAGAATTGATTGTGCGCTCAAGGCCTTCAATGACGCTCAACAAAAATGCCGGCCCTAAGCTATGGCCTACCACAATAGACTCTTCATCCAGATAAGGCGCATATTCTGCAAATACTTTTAGCCATGTCTGAAGAGACTGGTTTTCAGGAGTAGGCAATCTTGGGACAAAAACCCTATGCCCAAGTTTTTCAAGCTCAGATTTCAGCCAAGGAAACCAATTTCCTTCAGGGTTTCCGCCAGTTCCGTGAATAATGATTATGTTAGCCATAGTTTATTTAGATTAGATAAAATATCCAATTGGATGTTTGCCTGAAAAATGCGCCGGGCTAGAAGTCAAGCCCAGGCAAAGCCTTCTTTTCCTTGGCAAAATAGTGCTTGCCTTCCTGCAGGTATGTGACAAGGTCCGCCATCTCCACTATTTTTTCAGGCGCAGCCCTCCCAGTCAGAATAAGGTTAATGTTTCCCCTCTTCTCAATAAGTGAAATCACATCGCTTTCCTTCAATAGCTTGAACTTGACTGCGTAAAGAATCTCGTCAAGCACCAGAAGCTTATGCTTTTTCATCTCCAGGATTTTATTGGCGCACTCAAGGCCTTTCTTTGCTTTTTTAAGGTGGGCCTCAAATGAGCATGACTTGAGGTTTGAAGCAAGCCGGTCAGCCGCCACCTTTTTGCTTGTTGATTTTCCGTTCTTTTTTAAAGAGTGCTCCTCTTCTTTTTTTATGAGGGCGGCAGAGCTGACAAACTGGATTCCATTTTCTTCAAACCAGGTATTTAGGACAGTCTGGGTCGTTGCAAGAAAGTAAGGCGGGCCATAGAGAAATACGCTTATAAGAGGGTTATTTTCCAGAAACCTGAATTCTCCCGTCCTTCGACCCTTCATGAAGTGAAGGATTGCAACCTTATTGCCATAGCCTGCAAATCTTATGGCATGGCCTAGTGAAGCAGATGTTTTGCCTTCACCGTCTCCAGTATATATCAAAACCTTTCCAGGCATAACTAGAAGTTGTATAAGTATTTGATTAGTAGAAAATCATATTCTTATGATAAGGTACTCAAAGCCAGATCGGTCTTCGAAGAAGCCCGTATTGAGTTACCAAAGCCCTCCGCCTGCGGACCTGTTTGAATCAGTAACGGGTATTCCTAAAAGCGATGTGGTAAAAACAAGCACGGAAAGCCTAAAAAAATATTTTGCAACAAAAGTCGATGCCAACCATATGCTGGACCTGGCAAGTAATGACCTGTGGCAGGGACATCACGAAAAAGCCGCAAGAAAGATTCTGTATATTGAATCTGATCTCTGTAGGTGGGGAATGAGAGATTTTGCCTCAGCAATATACCTGTCCTTTGGGTATTATTGCCGGTTTCCTTTGAATACAAAAAGCGATGGTTCCTTTGCAGCAACGGGCTTTGAAATATCTTCTGAAGATTATTTAAAAAGCATCTTTTATATGTTCAATCTCTTCAAAGCAAGAAATACCTACATTCAGAAAAACACAAAAAAATACACTCCCTTCCCTGATTTTCTAAAAGATCCTGCAGACTTTAACAAAGAATTCCGGCATTTTCTAGACTTGAAAAACCAAGCAAAAGCGCAAAATAGCACCAAACCCCAGAAAATAGATGAAAAAGCTTGGATTTTAGCAAATTATCTATTCTATAATCCCCCATGCATAATCGCCTACCTTTCAGATATTCTGCAATCACGGGAATATGACTCCCGCTTATCCTGCCCCTTCCAAAGGTGCAGGTACTATCTCCATAAAATCGGAGAGGAAAAAGATGATGTTCTGGAAGGAATCATGGATAAAGAATTATTTGGCCTATATTCCTCTCCAGCCTTTAAGGATAATTCCCTTCCAAACTGGTGGATGCACTTATGCCTGCCTTCTGAGACAGAAAAGCTAAGCCGGATAGATAAGAGCGGCTATTCTGCATTCGAGAATTCAGCAAAAAATGTGTCTGAAACGTTTTTCACAATCAATAACGCCTTCGGTAGAGACTACCAACGCATAAGGAGAATGAAAGACAACGAATGGAAAGAATATGTGCAGACTTCTTTTCCTTCATCAATCTAGAATATTCTACAGAATACGAATTACTCCTCTTTTGAAGCAGCCTTCAAAACCTTCTCAAACACATTTCCACCGGGACTGCTCTCTGAAAAAATCTGCGCCTGGAATTTGTATATCTCAACAGGGCTGACAATCCACGCATCCCGGTCCATTCCGGATTTCCTGCAGAGTTCGCATAAGTAAGTCTTCACGTCCCATCCCTGCTCTATTGGAACCTGCGGCAAAAAAACCGCGCTGTTGTAGCCCTTCTTTATAAAAAGCCCGTCCTGTCCAATGACAATCTGCTTAAGATAGTCTCTGGCTTCAGTGACAGAAATTTTTTCAAGGTCGCTTAATACGGTAACTTCCACAGTCAGCCTTTCCAGTTCAGTCGGGTGCACAGGGAAAAATCTTGGGTCCTGAGTTGATGAGGCGCTTACCTCAATAACCGTCTCAAGAAGGCTTTTTTCCGGGAAGATTGTTCCAATGCAGCCCCTAAGCTCTCCTTCCGGAAATGAGAGCAGAGTGCAAAATGCCCCTTTTGGCTTTTTCAGGTCATCCGGAATGATCTTCGGTGGCCTGAGAGGAACGAGGTTTTCAATATAATATTTTATCGAATCGCGCGAAAGCCTTACCAGAAACTCGCCTTGCTTTATGGAAAGGGCCATAAGATACTTAGGTAAATGTGATAACTATATTCTTTAATGAGGAAAACCCTTGAGGCAAGTTTCCTGTTTGCCGGAACAATTATCGGCGCTGGAGTCCTGGCGCTTCCTTCAGTCATTGCCCAGACCGGCGCTCTTTATGGAACCATGATGATGCTCGTTGTAGGAGTAATCGTCCTTCTCGTGGCTTTGATGTTTGGCGAAGTTGTCCTGAGGACTAAAGAGCCTCACCAATTGCCGGGCCTGGCAGAAAAATATGTCGGGAGAAAAACAATGAAGTTAGCCATTTTATTTTCTGTCCTAAGCATGTATGGGGCATTGATTGCATATATTCACGGCTGCGGGCTTGTCTTAGCCCAGATGTTTGGCCTTCCTCTAGTCGCTGCAAAACTCTTATTTTTCGTTCCTATGGCAGGCATAATTTATTTTGGGATAAAAGGCGTCGAGGAGTCTGAAACGCTCATGACCACCCTAATGCTTGCCTGTATGATTGCCATAACTGCCGGGGCCTTTTTCTTCTTTGACCCTTCAAACCTTGCCTTAAATGACGCCACAAAAATCCTCCTTCCTGTTGGCGTCCTTGTTTTCGCACTTGAGGGTCTTCCCGCAATTCCGCAGATGAGCGAAGTTCTGGGGGACGAAAAAAGAAACCTGAAAAAAAGCATAATAATTGGCTTTTCAATCCCACTCATTCTTTATATTTTGTTCTCTGTTGCCTGCATCGGTGCTCTTGGAACAGATATTTCAGAAATTGCCACTTTAAGCCTGACAAAATACGGCTCAGTCTTCAGCACATTTGGGAATGTTTTTGCCATCTTTGCGATGGCAACCGGATTTATCGCCCTGTCCAACGCAATAGCTGAAACCTATTCTGAGGATATGAAAATTAATGGAAAACTATCCTGGGCATTAGCCTGTTTTGTCCCATTAATTGCTCTTTCAATAGCAAATGTCATCTTGCCAAAACTAAATTTCACAGACATCGTCTCTTACACGGGGATTTTATTCACGGGGCCCTATTACCTGATTACAATATACACCTATTATAAGGCAAGAAACTCTATGGAAAGAGTTCCTGAATATAAGCTTAGGCTGCCGAATTTCGTTACCGGCATTGTAATGCTCTTGTTCTTTGCATTTTCCCTTTGGGCGTTTTGGAGCGTTATTGGGCCGGTGATTGCTTGAGCGGACAAGTAGCCTCAAACTTACAAGCTACAGGGGCTTTTTCATTATTATAACTTTGCCAATGTTATCCTCAACTTTTTCCTTAATCTTCCTGTAGCCAACCTTTCGGTAAAAATCAACTGCGGTCAGGCTGGAGGGCAGTATTACAGATTTGAATCCTTTTTTCTTTGCCAGGCTTTCAACTTTTTCCATCAGCTTTCTTCCAATGCCTCTTCCATGAAATTTTGGATTAACATAAACGGTGAGAATCAAATCATCCTTCAGGCTTGCTGTGCCAAGAATATTATCTCCTTCAGCAGCAACATACATTTGTTTCTCCTTTGAATTTTCAACAAGTTTATTTGAAGAATTATGGCTCTCAAGAAAGCGAATTGTTGATTTAGGATAATCCTTGCTATTGACTTCCCTCAAGCATCTTCTGATTAAAAATGAAACTTTCCGCGCATCCTCTTTCCTAAATTTTCTGATTCTCATTCTACCAAACTTCTTTCCTTGCCTGCCACTCCTTTATAATCTGCCTGCTTGCCCTCATCGTGTCCGGCAGGCCTCCTTTCTTCAGAAGCTTTTTCACCAGGGCGATTTCCTCCAAAGTCTCGTATGGATCTTTACTCTCTTTAACCCCATAGTGCTTTTCAACTTTGCCTTTCATCTCCAGTATGAACTGAGCAACAATCTTTTCGGTATCGAGGAGTTTTTGAGCATCTTTTGCCCCAATCAGCATATGGTCAAGGTCGCTTTCGCCGCTTTTTGAGAAAACCCCGGGCGTATCTAAAACATACAGCCCCTCATCAATCTTTAGCTTCTGGATATGCTTAGTGTAGCCGCTTTTCGGGCTGGTCGGAGCGCTCCGCTTGCCCTTTAGAGAATTTATTAAAGTAGACTTTCCTGTATTTGGATAGCCCACAATCCCGATGATTGCTTTTTCGCCCTGAGCCAGAGCCTTAATCTTCCTTAAAAGGCGCATGTTTCCCCAATGCCTTGTCGCGCTTACCTGAATGGAGTTTTTCAGCTTAATCTTTGACTGCTCCGCCTCGCTAATCAAGTCGCACTTATTAATCACATAAAGGAGCTTTTTGTTTTTTGATTCTATCATCCCTTCAAGTTCCCGGTTCATAGTCCCTTTTATGTCCCTGGCGTCTATAACCATAAGGATTATGTCCGAGCCGTTTATTACCCTTTCCACAAGTTCCATGTAGCCAGCCATAATCAATTATGTTTCTTCTCCTAACTAGACACCTGCGAGAATCAAAATCGTCGGCACAATCAAAGTTCCCATCATCAGGCTTCTTCGGGCATTTGTCTTGATGCAGAAAATACCTATTGAAAATCCTGTTGCTGCGATTAATAATCCGGTAAATCCGGTTGTCACAAACACCAAAATGACGAGAGACGCAAAAATCATTTTTGCCAGCTTCGAATATTTCACCTTGTGCATATTTCGAACCGCCAGCCTTGACATAAACAAAGTCAGCAGGGCTGAAATTCCAGCCGCAGAAATTATCATGAAGAAAACCAGGAATAATGTTGGTAGAGTCGTCTCAATGCTTAGGGCTTGGATGGCAACGCTTGTGCCGCTTCTCGGGTTTCCCAGCGTCCAGAGAGCTACTATGGAAAATATTGAGGACGCAGTTGTTATCCCACCGATTGAAATCATAAAATCCTTAAGATTCTTTATTCCCGCAAGTTCCTGGGAGATTACAGTAACTTCGCTTGAGCCAACACCCGGAAGAGTGCCTGCCGAAAGGCCCGCAAAAACAGACAAAGCCGAACTTTTTCCCTTTGAGGAATCCTCAAAGTCTGCATCAAGTTCCTGGTCTGGGATTTCCCCGGAGTTTGATGAAAGGGCTAAAGATGATAACGCAAAAAGCCCGCAAAGGGCAGGAAACAAAACCGCGCTTGAGTTCAATGGAAGCTGGAAAATCAGCAGGCCAAAAACCGCAGAGAAAGAAAAAACCGCAATTGAAGGCCAAAACTTTTTCCTGCTTGTCCAAAATAGGTGAAAAATTGTGGCAAGGAGCAGGATTAGAATCACCGGCTTAAGAAAAGTGTAAATCTTTGGAATAAATATCACAAAAGCAGGAAATAGAATTGAGATTATCAGAACAGAAGCAATGCCGCCATAGACGGACAATATTATTGCTTCATAGCCTCTACCCATCATCAGAAACTTTTGGCCGGGAAGTGTTGCCAAGGCGGTGCTTTCTTCTGGCGCGGAGAGGAGAATAGATGGAATAAATCCAACGAAAGCATTTGAAATCTCGCAGCCGACAAGAAGAGCCACAAGCGAAAATATTTCAAGGTTCAAAAGCGGCGAAATCGAAAGAAGCAGAAAAGCGATTGTGTTTGGGTGAAGGCCCGGAACAAGCCCTGCAATTACTCCAAGAAATATTCCAATGAAGAGGAAGAGCAAAAGCTCAAGGAACATAATTTACATTTATTCTAAATCAATAATTTTGATTGTCGGGTAAGGCTCCTATTTGGACTAACTTTTAAATACCTCGCATCCTAAGTCTATTATGATAAAGAGAACTTATGATTTTGCAGTTGGTGTGGTTCTGATTTTAGTAGCCCTTATATTTTTCATAATGCCCGGGTTTTTGAACTTAGACTCATTTATTCCAGTTATGCTCTCAATAATATCTTTCATCCTAGGAGTTTCATTCTTCTTCATGGGCGCTAACGAAAAATAATTTCTTATTTCCTGTTTGGCAATACATTTCTGGTGGGATCTATCCTGGCATCGGTATCCTGATCTACAATGACCGCCACGTTATATCGCTGGCTTAACTCCAATGCAGTCTTATAATGAGCAAAATGTCCCGGATCTAAGCGCTTGTGGTATTCATATTCAGGCACATATCCTTTCTCCCTTACTATTTCCTCTATTATTTCCTCCCTTCTCGGGTCATTGAGGGAATAATCAGAAACGCCTAGACCTATGGATAAGTCTCCATAAGCAACGGCTTTTACATCCTCAGGGGCATCGCCCAATACACAAACATCTTCGCGGGGATCATATATAAGTAAATCCATGCCCCACTTGGTCTCGCTTCCACAGTAGTCGTATTGTCTTAGAACACTGTCATTTTCAGTGACCTTAAAATCCAGAGATTTCATAAAACCATCCAAATCTGCCATGTCTGGCAGTTCTCTGAACCAAACCACATATGTGCGTGACATAATCATAACTACCAACTTTAATTATCTTTCGATACAGTCCAAAATCTAGTTATCTCATTCTAACAAAATGTTATAAATACTTAACATGTTATATAATAGCATGGAAGCGAAAAACAAATACAACTGGAGGCTTGTTCTTGGGCCAGTACTTCTCCTCGGAGGAATTCTCCTGGGGCTTTTCTGGGAAGGCATACCTTCGGTTTTGGTATCAGTATTGACAGCAATGGGCGCAGTGTTCATAGTGGTCGGGATAAGAATGATGAAATATGGCGATGCTTACAAGGGCGACGAGCGGACAAAGAAAATCTGGGCTTATTCAGCGGCATATTCCTGGTGGCTGACCTATATAGCAATCGCAGCCCTTTACCTAGTGGACTATCTGAAGATTATCGAGCTGAACGTCGGAATGGTCCTGGGAATCCTGCTTTTCACGATAGCCATCACACAGATAATCATAAGCTGGCTCCTTTCCAGAAGAGGTGATATCTAGCATTATGAAAACCCGGATAAAGGAACTCCGCGCCCGATTTGGCATGACTCAGGAAGACCTGGCAAAAAAAGTCGGTGTCCGGAGAGAAACAATTCTTTTTTTGGAGAGAGGGAAGTATAATCCCTCTCTCAAACTTTCTTACGATATCGCAAAAGTTTTTGGGGAGAAAATCGAGGAGGTTTTTATTTTTGATGAAGATTAGTTGAGCTTTTGAAAGAATTCCATAATTCTTTTATGACACTCACAAAAATCCAGGAAGGCAATATCAACATCCTCGTCCCAGAAGGCGAGGAGCTTACAAAAAAGATGAGCACCTTCTATAACCCTGAAATGAAGTTCGACCGGGATTTATCTGAAATTATACTTTCCATCCTAAAACCTAAAAGAATCGCTGACTGCATGTGCGCAAGCGGAGTCAGAGGCCTGAGATATAAGTCGGTCCTGCCAGATTCAGAAGTCATGCTTAATGACTTAAGCGAAAAATCTGTGGAACTGGCAAAGAAAAACGCAAGCGAAAACAATCTTGATGTGAAAATTGAAAATAGAGACATCCATAAGTTTCTTGGAGATTATCTCTTCAACTTCATTGATATTGATCCCTTTGGCTCGCCGGTATTTTTCCTGGATTCAGCTGCAAGAAGCCTTAAAAATGAAGGTTATATGGCCATAACTGCAACGGACACTGCCGCTCTTTGCGGCACTTCGCCAAATGCATGCCTTAGAAAATATGGGATACGGAGCCTCAGAAATGACTTTATGAAAGAACTTGGCCTGAGGATAATGATTTCTAGCGCAATCAAGACATTTTCAAAGTATGATATGGCGTTCACCCCGATTTTTTCCTATTCAAGAAGGCATTACTTTCGGGCAATCGGGCAGGTTAAAAGAGGCGCCCAGAGGACAGATAAAATCCTGGAAGAGTTCAGGCATATTTCTTATTGCATGAAATGCGGCTGGCGCTCTTACGGAATCGAAAACACCTGCAAAGTATGCGGCAGCAAGACAAATATTATCGAGGGAGTCTATGCAGGAGACTTTGCTTCAAAGGAACTTTGCGGCCAGATAGCCAAAACGGCAAAGCCTGAGCAGGCAAAGTTTGTAAGCCTCATAATCGCAGAGCAGGGCTTTCCACCTTATTTCGATATTCACAAAGTCTGCGAATGGAACCATAAAAAAATCAGGTCTACTGTTGACCTGCTTAAAGACCTTAATGGAGTAAGGACTCACTTTCTTAGCACAGGAATAAAGACTAAGAAAAACTTTGAAGAAGTGCTCGGGATCTTATAGAACTCTCTGCCACCAATAAAAAATGACTAGTTGTTTTAGTGTGTAAAACATTATTAGATTATGGAAATCTCTATCATAGTTCCTGCATTAAATGAAGAGGACCATATCAAGGCATGCCTGAAATCTATCCTGAACCAGGACTTTCCAAGGAAGGATTATGAGATTATTGTTTCTGACGGCAACAGCTCTGATAAAACTGTAGAAATTGCAAGAAAGTACGCAGACAAAGTTGTGGTCTCAAAAAAAAAGGGAATCTGGTATGGCCGGAACTTTGGGGCTAAGTTTGCCAAAGGAAAATATCTTGTTTTTATTGATGCGGACACTATGATCAAAAAGGACTATTTAAAAACAGTACATAATTACCTTGAAACCGGAATAGCCGGCATAACCGCAGGTTTTGAGCTGTCTGGCAGAGGCGCAAGGATAAAATTTCTTGAGCATTTGGCCAATATCTACTGGGCTATGGCCTCTGTTGCCTTAAACTGCACGCTTAACGGAATAAACCTGGGAGTTCCAAAGGATATCTTTGATAAAGCGGGGGGATTTAAAAACTGTACCCTTGAAGATATGCAGATTAATAGAGACCTGAAAAAATTTGGAAAATTAATCTTTTTGAGGAAAAAACTAGCAATAACTTCTACAAGAAGGCTTGATGAATATGGCACTTTTGGAATATGTAGGTATTATTTCGAGCTATTTATCCTGGATTCGGGGCTTACCAATAAGTTAGAGCCTACCGGGCTGATAAAATACCAAGCTTATGTCCCAGTAAGAAAATCCAAATCAAATGGCACAAAACCTGCACTGAGACCAGGACTCAATAGATGCTCCATAACTCAATGACATCATCTGAAGGTCTAAATCCCTTTCAGATAATAAGCCGGATAATTGATCTAAACTACCTTTAACTTTATCTAACAGGTTATAATAACTTATGGTCAGCGTTTCAGTAATCATCCCCACATTGAATGAAGAAAAATACCTTGAGAAAACGCTTTCTGCCCTTAAGCCTCAGCTTGAAAAAGGAGATGAAATAATTGTTGTGGACAGCTATAGCAATGACCACACTGTCAGAATAGCAAAAAAATTTGGTGCAAAAATAGTTTACATTCAAAGATGCGGGATTGGTCCTGCAAAAACATTTGGCGCCAAAAAGGCAAAGAATGACATAATTGCAATGCTTGATGCTGACGGGGTTCCTTTCCCGGATTGGCTTAGCAAGATAAAAAAGCATTTTGAAAGCAACAATATATCTGCAGTTGCAGGTTTTGGCCTTTACGAGGGGTCAACAAACTCGAGGAATTTCCTGTATAATTTCTTTTCCCGGATGACTTTCAAAATTGGAAGGCTCAATTACCTGATTGAAAAAAGCCCGTGGATGCCCGTAAATAACTGCGCAATCCGTAAGAAACCCTTCTTTAGGTATGGTGGCCTTCGTAAGGTTGTATGCGAGGATTTTGACTTTGCCCAGAGGGCAAAGGGGCTGAAGGTCATTTATGACTGGAGCATAAATGTCGCCTTGTCAGACCGAAGATTCGAGAAAGAGGGGTTCAAAAAAACAATTTTTCTTTGGATGAGAAGCAACTTTGCTATTCTCACCAACAAAAATAAAATCTCTGCCACACGCTATAATGTGGTCAGGTAGCTCCACCTTTCCTAAAGGTAGCTAACAAAAGTAATTATATCTTATTTATGCGAATAGCCTTCTTTTCAGACACATTCTACCCACAGATAAATGGAGTGGTAACTTCAATAACTAATTCCTCAAAATTCCTGGCCAGTGAAGGGCATGAAATGATTCTATTTGTTCCAAAATCAAAGGCCTGCATTAAAATTGCAAAAAATGTCCAAATTGAACAGATACATTCTGTGGGGCTGCCTACTTACAAAGATTACCGGATAGCAATGCCGCAAACTATAAAATGCCTAAGAAAAATACATCAATTTAAGCCAGACATAATCCACATCCATTCTCCATTCCCTATAGGCATGCTAGGCGTGATGTGTTCAAAAACATTTGGCATTCCTCTGATAGGAACCTACCATACCCTATTTCCAGAGTTCTTGAAATACCTTCCGATACCTCTACTTAGGGAAAATAGGCTTGCAAAAGGCATGACGTGGAGATATACAAACTTTGTCTACAACAAATGTGAGATCATAACTACCCCCTCCAATGCAATGAAAAAAGAGCTAATCACTCATGGAATCCGCAGGCCTATCAGGGTTATTTCAAATGGAGTGAATATGGCAGCATTTCATAAACTTGCTTCAAACAAAGCGAGAAAGAAAACTTTTAATTTAAAAAACAGATACCTTCTGCACTTTGGCAGGCTCAGCTACGAAAAAAACATTGAGATAGTGCTAAAATCTTTTAGGCTCTTGCTTCAAAAATATCCCAATTACGACCTTGTCATCGCAGGCAAAGGCCCCTGCCTGGCAAACCTAAAAAAAGAAGCTAAATCTCTAGGAATCCATAAGAACGTAAGGTTTACGGGATTTGTGTCCGACGATAGGCTTATAGAGCTAATCTCCCGTGCAGATGCCTTCGCTACTGCAAGCACAATAGAGACGCAGGGACTGGCAACGCTTGAAGCTATGGCCTGCGGCCTGCCAGTAATCGGTGTTGATAGCCGAGCCACTCCGGAATTGATTCAAAACGGAAAAAATGGCTTTCTTGTAAAACCGGGTGACTATAGAACGATGGGAATATGTTTGGCTAAACTAGCAAGCAATCCCAAACTCCGGACAAAAATGAGTGGAGCTTCTCTTAAAATGGCAAAAAAACACAGCCTGGAAAAGGTTATTTCCGAACTGGAAGGGATTTACTTCGGGCAAATCAAATCTAACAGCCATAAGCGATAAATCGTTATTTGTAACTCCATTTAGATATTTCTAATTTAAATGTGACCCGCAAAATGAATATTCGGGCTACCTAGTACCCATCCTCCTTCATGCACTTTAGCAACTCTATGACCGAATATGCGGCTTTAGTGACACCCATGCTCCTCATATCTGTGTCTGTGCCTACAAGGTACAGGCCTTTCAGGGGAGACCTTGGGGAAGGAAATGTGGATCCTATTGTCACTGCTGCTTTTTCTGGGATGATTCTCTGGAAGTGTTCCATATCTATGCGAGACTCTATCTGAGGCAATGCTGAAAATATAGAATCTTTGAACCGGGAGATATGTGCTTTGGCATTTCCCCCGGCAAATACTGTGGAAAAGCCCACCAGCTGTTTTCCTTCTGGAGCCAATGCAGAATCATAATTCGAAACAGGAACCGCCCAGTATGGCACCTCAGTATCAAAACAAATTTCTGAGCCACGGTAAGGAAATAGCTTGCTTTTTCCATTAATGCCCAGCCATAATGTCAGGGTAAATGATTGCTTAAGGTGGTTTAGCTTAGAGACATAGCTCCCTTCAAGACCCTCCAAATAAGTTGGCAGCTCTTTTACAGGCGCAGAGAATATTATTGTCTTGGCAAAATAAACTCCCTTGTCTGTTTCGACTCCCTCTACTGCTCTATTGTGCAAACTAATCTTTTTTATAGCTTCGCCAGTCTTAATAGAAACCTTACCTGCCGGAAAAGATTGAGTAATTGCATCGATAATGCTTTGTATACCTCCCAGAGGATAACCATGGGTCCAACTATCGTTATTTGCAAGCTTGGACAGTTTATTAAAAATTTTCCGTCC
>Ga0105092_10001480_pt1 | contig 12620 bp, 11 predicted proteins | sample PPLLak2March2015_FD_87021 | JGI IMG/M metagenome (GOLD analysis project Ga0105092, IMG submission 87021) | Freshwater sediment microbial communities from Prairie Pothole Lake near Jamestown, North Dakota, USA - PPLs Lake P7 Core (1) Depth... | ecosystem: Environmental > Aquatic > Freshwater >... | reverse complement strand
TGAACCGTGAATTCGGTCGTGATTGGGTGGAATCGGTGGTTGCCGTCCTTAGAGGAATACCAAAATGGGCGATCCCCTGGGTGGAGAACGAGCCAAACCTGGTCTCGGCGCAGGCCTGGGTCGGAAGAATGCGCTACGACGCCGTCGACGCGAAGGCGATGGGCTGTACGGGCCTCCTCGGCATTCACTGGCGGACCAAGATCCTGGCGGCCAACGTGGCTGCTCTCGCCGCAGCCGGCTGGGACCAGTCCTACGCCCCCTCGGATTGGAAGATCTCAGCGCCTCCCCGTGCCGCCGGTAACGACAAGCCCGCGCCCCCCGAGCGGCGCCGCACGATGCCCATTGAGGATTTCTATATCGATTTCGCCCGAGCCAACTTCGGCGAATCTGTGGCAAAAACGGCGGGCCGGCTATTAGCCAGGATTGACGGGCTTGACCTTCCCCAGCCGTCGGATTGGAAAAACGGACCCGGAGGAATCAACCCTCTGAAAGTCGACCCCGGTTCGTACTCGTTTGTGGACGAACTTCAAAGGCTGCGTGGCGAGGTTCGGGGCGCGGGAAACCTCGAGCGTTTCGACTACTGGCTTAACACTTACCGTTACATGCGGACGCTTGCCGAGGTGGGAAGCCTGAGGGCCGAACTGGACGCGATAATGGCTGCGTTAGACCAGCAAAAAGACGACATCCAGAAGAAACAGAGGGCTCGAGAAGCGGTGGAGATCCGTGTTCGGATGGCCCGCTCCTGGGAGAAGATGCTATCCACCCTTCTGGCGGCAACCGATACTCCCGGCGAGCTTGGAACGATCGCCAACTTGGAACAGCACAACCGGGGCCTCCTCCAGTTTCTTTCGTTCTACGACGCCAAGATCGTCCAAGCGAGCGGTGAGCCGGTCCCGCCCGAAGCCACCCCAGGCAAGGAGTATCGAGGACCGAGCCGCCTGGCCGTTCCGACGGTTCGCTCCGAGGCACGGACCGGAGAGGCCGTTTCTGTTCGGGTTCTGGCTATCGACAACCGGCCCATCAAGAGCCTGGTCCTGCGCTGGAGACCAATGGGACGCGGGAAGTATCAGATTGTGAATGCGACTCACCTCGGCCGCGCGGTTTATCAGGCTTCGCTCCCGCCACTGAAGCAGGACATCGAGTACTACCTGCAAGCCGAAACAGCTTCTGGACAGAAACTGATGTGGCCCGCCACAGCACCCGATCTGTGCCAGACGGTGGTGGTGGTGCCGGAGTGAACAGTAGTAGTGCAGTGCGGAGGTCTGAAAAAATCGAATTTGTCGGCAACCGTGGGTCCCGTCGCCAGATGGGACCGTGTGATTGAAGCCTGCACGCTAACCGGAGATCCAAAAGAGGGAAGTCTCGAGCATCAGGCGCGATTGCACGGTAGCCGACAAATTCGATTTTTCCGCACCTTCATCCTTCGTCCCCTTCCGCCAACGCCTTGATTCCCGCACGATCCAGCCTGAAGATCGTCCAATCGGACATCGGGCGGGCGCCGAGCGACTTGTAGAAGTCGATCGCCGGGGCATTCCAGTCAAGCACGGCCCACTCGACACGGCCGCAGCCCTCCTGGTGAGCCAGCTTGACCAACTCTGTCAGCAGCGCCTTGCCGATGCCTTTCCCCCTCGAACTTGGGCGCACGTACAGGTCCTCAAGGAAGATTCCCGGCTTCGAGAGGAATGTGGAAAAGTTGTGGAAAAAAAGTGCAAAGCCGGCGGCTTCACCCGAGTATTCGGCGATCAAGACCCGCGCCACGGGCTGGTCGCAGAAGAGCCACTTATGAAGCTCGGCTTCTGTCGCTTCCACCTGATCAGCCAGACGCTCGTACTCTGCCAGCTGTCGAATGAAAGACAAAATCAAGGCGGTGTCTGAAGGGACCGCCGGGCGAATAGTCAGTCCATGTGGCATCAGAGCTTCTCGACCCCCGGAAGCATTGACCCGCACTGCTGGAGGTTACGGTGAAGCTCAAAACACTTGCTCAGATCATGGCGAATATGTCCGGGACGGGCCTCTTCGAGATAACGGTACAGATACTCTCGATAGGCCGGGTGGGCACAATTGGCGATGATCTTGTGAGCCCGCTCCATTGGCCCCAGGCCGCGCAGATCGGCCAGTCCCTGCTCCGTCACAATAATCTGGACCGAGTGCTCGTTGTGATCGACGTGCGTCACCATCGGGACGATTGTCGAGATCTTTCCACCCTTCGCGATCGATGGGCACATGAAGACGGACAGATAGCTGTTCCGAGTAAAATCGCCGCTGCCTCCGATGCCGTTCATCAGGTGGGTCCCGCCCACGTGTGTCGAGTTCACATGGCCGTAGATGTCAGCTTCGATGGCGGTGTTCATGCCGATAACCCCGAGGCGCCGGACGAGCTCCGGATTGTTCGCCAGTTCCTGAGGACGCAGCACGATCCGGGGCACAAAGAAGTCCATGTTGTCGTACATTCGGCGGAGCTGGCCCTCGGTCACGGTCAGGCTGGTGGCACTGGCGGCCACCAACTTCCCATTCTCCATGAGGTCGACCAGCGAATCCTGGAAGACCTCAGTGTACATGGTGAAATTAGGAACCTCGGGATTCTCACCGAGATTGGCCATGACGGCATTAGCAACATTGCCGACCCCGGCCTGGAGGGGCAGGAACTCCTGCGGAATCCGTCCGGCCCGTCTCTCCTGAAGCAGAAATCGAACGACCCGCTCCGCGATCTTCCCGCTTACCGTGTCGGGAGGATCAAACGGGGCCACGTCGTCCGGCTCCTCGTTCTCCACCACGCCGACGATCTTCTTCGGATCAACGGCCATGTAGGGCCATCCGATCTTGGTCAGCGCGTCGTGGATCGGAATGGGGCTTCGATGGGGCGGAGGCGGCAGGATTCGGATGTCCGCCATCTCGCTGAGCCGCACCGAGTGGAAACGATTGAGCTCTATGATGATCTTCTCGGCGCAATGCAGGAACGTCGGGGTTGCGCCGATCGATGTGCTCAAGTAGATCCGGCCGTCTCCGCTGAAATCCGTCGCCTCAACCACGGCGTAGTCGATTTTCCCGAAAAATCCAAACATGACGGCCTGGGGGAGATGCGACAAGTGCATGTCGACAAACTCGACCTCGCCGCTATTGATCTGGTCCCGCAAGGTCCGGGACGACTGGTAGGGGGTTCGCCAAGAAATCGCGTGTGCGGAGGACAGGGCCTCATCCAGGCAATACCCGGTGGATGCGCCGGTCAGGACGCGAATCCGGTAAGGTTGGTCAAGATCGTGCAGTTCGCGCGCGCGGACCGCAATCGCACAGGGAACCACCTTCGCCGCACCGGCCGGCGTGAATCCGCTGAACGCCACGGTGGCACCATTGGGAATAAACCTGGCCGCTTCCTGCGCAGTGAGTTTGGGCAAACTAGTCATGCTCATAGGAGTTCTGATTACGCTGAGGGTTGGTACTTGAAGACTAACATAGCGTCAGCGTCGATCATGGATGATCGGTCACCCGTCCGTCAATCCTCAAGCACCGATTTCCTTACTTCACCGGTCAGGAGGGCGAGCAGCCTGCCGTCACGATCGATGACCAGGCGTCCCCGCTCGTCAACTCCGCGCAGCAGGCCGGTAACCTCTCCCGCTTCCGAGCCGCAAACCGTGACCCGGGCGCCCACCCAGGCCAGCCGCGCGTTAATCAGCCCAAGGAAAGGAGTCAGTCCTTCCCGCTCGAAGCCGAGAAGCGTCTGTGACAATCCGTCGAGTGTCTCCCGGAGAAGGCGATGAAGGTCAGTCTGAATACCCGTCTCATCGAGCAATGTTGTCCCCGGGTAGGAAACACCGACGGGGAGGTCAGAAGAGTGGAAATTGGCGTTTATTCCAATGCCAATGACCAGCGCTGGAGTATCTGACTGGGATTCCAGTTCGCACAGAATTCCGCAGATCTTCCTGGCGCGGATCAGAATGTCATTCGGCCACTTGATCCTGCACGGACCGGAACAGTGGTTTTCAATAGCCCGGAGAACCGCCAGACCGACGACCAACGGAGCCGCCTGTGCAGAAGCAACGCTCGCCGCAAGGGGCCAGAGCACCGTGAACCACAGCCCACCCGGTGGACTTGCCCAGGATCGGCCCAGCCTGCCGCGCCCAGCCGTCTGTTCCTTGGCGACAAAAACCCAGGCCCGCCTCTCCTCGCCTTGCGCTTCCCTTCCCGGCCGGCGCGTCTCAGGCCGGCCCCAGAACCTGCGCGCCTCGGCGTTGGTGGAGTCGATCGAATCGTAGTCGAAGCGGGTAATTTTCATACTCTACGACGCCTGGGGCTCGCAGAGCTCGGTCAGAACGCCGTTGGTCGATTTTGGGTGGATAAAGGCGATCGCCATATCGTGGGCACCGGCTCGGGGGACACTGTCGATCATCTGGATTCCCTGCTCTTTCAGCTCGGCAATCCGTGCGGGCAGGTCCTCGACTGAGTAAGCCAGATGATGAACCCCCTGGCCCCGCTTCTCGATAAAACGGGCTATCGGGCTCTCCGGCTCGGTCGCCTCGAGCAGCTCAACCCGGACCGAACCGGCCCGGAAAAACGCGACCTTTACCTTTTGTTCGGCGACCGTTTCCTCGCCCTCGTACTCCAGCCCCAGGACGTCCCGGTAAAACGGCACTTGTTCGGCAATCGACGCGACCGCGATCCCGATATGGTTGATGCCCTTGACGCTCATCTCAGCTGAAACTCTCCTCGTACTCCCCAAACGACTCTCTCAACACTCCACAGATCTCGCCGATGGAGGCGTAAGCGTGGACGGCCGCCAGGATCGGGGGCATCAGATTGGACTTGGAATCACCGGCCGCCTGGCGCAAACAATCCAAGGCCTCCTTCACGGCTTTCTGATCACGACGTCCGCGGACCTCGTTGAGCCTTTCGATCTGATGCGCCCGGACCTCTTCGGGCACCTCGAACAGTTCGATATCCGGGTCGGCCGCCGACTTGAACTCGTTTACACCCACAATCACGCGCCGTTTGTCCTCGATACTCCGACCGAACTCGTACGCGGAGCGCTCGATCTCCTGCTGAACGTATCCGCTTTCGATAGCCTTCACGACCCCGCCCATCCTGTCGATTTCGGCGATGTAGGCGGTGGCGGCCGCCTCGATCTGGTCGGTCAGGCTTTCAACAAAGAAACTGCCGGCGAGCGGGTCGATCGTGTTGGTCACGCCCGACTCGTAGGCGATAATCTGCTGCGTGCGCAAGGCCACGGTCACCGCGTCCTCGGTCGGCAAAGCCAGCGCTTCGTCCTTGGAGTTTGTATGAAGCGACTGGGTCCCTCCCAGCACAGCGGCAAGCGCTTGGATAGCGACCCGGACCACGTTATTGTCGGGCTGCTGCGCCGTAAGGGTGACACCGCCGGTCTGGGTATGAAAGCGGAGCATCATGCTTCGCGGGTCCTCGGCCTTGAAACGCTCTTTCATCAGCTTGGCGTACAGCCGGCGTGCGGCCCGGAACTTCGCGACCTCTTCGAAAAGATCCGTATGGGCGGCAAAAAAGAACGTCAGCCGGGGCGCGAATTGATCGATCGCCAATCCGGCTGCGAGGGCTGTCTCAATGTAGCAGATGGCATCCGCGAGTGTAAAAGCCACTTCCTGCGCGGCGGTCGCCCCTGCTTCGCGGATATGGTAACCGCTGATCGAGATCGTGTTCCACCGGGGGACTTCCGTAGTGCAATAGGCAAAAATGTCTGCCACGATCCGCAGGCTCGGCTCCGGGGGAAAAATGTAGGTGCCGCGGGCGATGTATTCCTTTAGGACATCGTTCTGGATTGTGCCCGCCAGCTGGCCTCTGGGCACTCCCTGTTTCTCGGCGGCGGCAATGTACATCGCCAGGAGAACGGCGGCCGGGGCATTGATCGTCATCGACGTGGAGACCCGATCCAGAGGAATGCCCTCAAAAAGCCTCTCCATGTCCTCCAGCGTGTCAATCGCCACCCCAACCTTGCCGACCTCGCCAATACATCGTTCGTCGTCGGAATCGAGCCCTATCTGCGTGGGGAGATCGAAGGCCACGGACAGCCCCGTCGATCCCTGCTCGAGCAGGTAACGATACCGCCGGTTCGAATCCTCCGCGGTGGAAAAGCCGGCGTATTGGCGCATCGTCCAAAGCCGGCCGCGATACATGGTTGTCTGGACGCCGCGCGTGAAAGGGTACTCTCCCGGAAAGCCCAGCTTTTCATCATACTCGGTGATCGGGGCCTCTTCTGGCAGGTACAGCCGCTCCACCGGAGTCCCGGACGCCGTCTCAAAGCGCGCGCTTCTCTCCGGGGATCGAGAAGTAGCGCGCCGGACGGCTTTCTCCGTCCACGCTTCCGCTGCTTTTTTAATGTCTTCGGGAATCATGTTGTGATGGCTTCCTGGCCTCGATCACCGGATGGCGGCTTCGAGAGCAGGCGGGAAACGGTCTGCAGGATCGATTCAGCGGGGGTGCCGGGGGTAAAAATGGCTCGGACCCCCATGGACCGAAGCCGGGGAATGTCCTTGGCGGGTATGGTTCCCCCGCCGAATACCAGGATGTCGTCCGCACCCTTTTCGGAGAGCAGGGTAAGGACTCGTTCAAACAAGACGTTGTGCGCTCCGGAAAGCAAGCTCAACCCGATGAGCTGCACATCTTCCTGAATGGCCGCCGAAACGATCTGGTCGGGAGTCTTCCGTATCCCGGTGTAGATCACTTCATAGCCGGCGTCGCGCAAAAGATGGGCAACGTATTTCGCCCCCCGGTCATGGCCGTCCAGCCCGGGCTTCGCGATGAGTATCCGACCTTTCGACATGTGATGCTTACCTTCGCACAAGGGGTTCAGGAAGATCGATAGCAGGTCACTGTCGAAAGGACCCCAAGGACCTCAAAGGCCTCAAGGACGTTGACGCCGATCTGGTCCTTGAGGTCCTTGAGGTCCTTGGGGTCCTTTCGACAGCGAAAACTCGTAGACCCTGACTTTTCGATCTCTCCTGCAGGCTACTCTTCCGATTTCCGCCCGTGGCCAAACAGCCCGACCTTGGCGAAAGCGGCTGCCATCGCCGTTTGCGGCATGCGCTCCTTCTCCTCGGGCTTCCGGTCCGGTTTCTTGTCCGGCTTCCTCTCGGGTCGCCGTTCCGGCCTTCTCTCGGTGGGCCTCTCCGCACCCCTGGTCGCCTGTTCCGGTCGACGCTCCTGCTGCCTGGGTCGCTGTTCTGGACGCGGTCCGGCCGCCGGCTGATCGGCCGGCCGTTCACGTCGAGGCGGCCGCTGGGCCCGATCGCCGTCTGCCTGAGGCGGGGCCTGAGCCTCTTTCGGTCTCGGTCTCGGTCTGGGCTTCGGCCGTGGCGGCGGCGGCTCCGTCCGCATGGTCAGAGAAATCCGCTTGCGCTTCTCGTCGACCTCCAGCACCTTTACCTTAACGATATCCCCGGCCTTCACAATGCTATGCGGGTCTCTAACGAACTTGTGAGAGAGCTGGGAGACGTGGACAAGCCCATCCTGATGGACGCCGACATCGACAAAAGCGCCGAAATTCGTGACGTTCGTGACGACGCCCTCGAGCACCATCTCGACCTGCAGGTCCGAAACCTCGTTGACGCCTTCCTTGAAGGTCGCGGTCCTGAACTCGGGGCGCGGATCGCGGCCGGGCTTCTCCAGCTCGGCGAGGATGTCGCGCACTGTCGGTTCCCCAAACTGCGTATCGACGAAATCAGCCGGTGTCAGTTGTCGGAGGAAGGTGCTGTCTCCCACCAGCTGTTCGACGGGGCGCCCCGTCTTTTCGACTATTCTCTGGACGACAGGATATGCCTCCGGGTGAACCGCCGATTGATCGAGCGGATTCTCGCCTGCCCGGATACGTAAGAACCCGGCCGCCTGTTCGAAGGTCTTGTCGCCGAAGCGGGAGATCTGTCGGAACTGCTCGCGGTTGATGAACTGGCCGTTTTCGTTTCTAAAGGCAACGATACTTTCGGCGAGACCTTTGTTGAGGCCTGATACTCTGGCGAGTAGCGGGATGGACGCCGTATTCGCGTCCACGCCCACCGCGTTCACGCAATCCTCCACCACCGCGTCGAGAACCCGGGAAAGATGGGCCTGACTGACGTCGTGCTGATACTGACCGACGCCGATCGATTTCGGCTCAATCTTCACCAACTCGGCGAGCGGGTCCTGGAGCCTGCGGGCGATGGAGACGGCACCGCGGAGCGAAACATCGAGGTTCGGAAACTCCTGTGCGGCGACTTCTGATGCTGAATACACCGAGGCGCCGGCCTCCGAAACCAAAACCTTGGCCACATTCAGATCGGGATACTTAGCAATTAATTCCGAAATCAGCCTGTCGGTCTCCCTCGACGCTGTGCCGTTGCCGACGCTAACGAGGTCGACTTTGAAGGTCCGGCAAAGCTCAGCCAGAGTTTCGATTGACTGCTCCCACTGGTTCTTCGGCTGGTGCGGGTAAATCGTGGCCGTCATGACCAGCTTTCCGGTCAAATCCACGATCGCGACTTTGACTCCGGTCCGATAACCGGGATCCAGGCCCATGGTCACACGCGGCCCGGCAGGAGCGGCAAGGAGGAGATCCTCGAGGTTGCGACCGAAGACTTTGATCGCTTCCTCCTCGGCCATTTCGCGCAATCGCATCTCGAGCTCCGACTGGAGCCGCGCAAACATCTTCGCGTGCCAGGCCATCTTCACCGAGTCTCTCAGCCAGTCGTCGGCCGGTCTTCCTTCGTGCTTTACACCGAAGTGCTCGGCGATTCGCTTCTCGCCCTCGTTGGCGTAACCCGCGTTTTCCTCCGCCTTCAGCTCTGGAATCGTCAAAGCCAGCTTGAGAAAACCTTCACGCCGCCCTCGGAACAGAGCCAGAGCGCGGTGCGAGGGAATATTCTTCATCGGCTGATCGACGTTAAAGTAATCGGCGTACTTAACTCCCTGCTCTTCCTTGCCCTCCGCCACGCGCGATTGGAGCACCCCGTTTCCCCAAACGTATTCCCGAGCAGCCCCAATCAGTTCAGGAACCTCCGCAAACTGCTCCATGAGGATTTGGCGGGCGCCTTCGAGCGCGGCCGCAACGTCAGGGACCCCCTTCTCTTCGTTCACATAGGCCGCGGCCTGTTCCTCGGGGGAGAGGTTGGGGTCGCCCAGCAGGGCCAGAGCCAACGGTTCGAGGCCCGCCTGGCGCGCCGCCTGGGCTTTGCTCTTGCGTTTCGGCTTGTAAGGCAGATACAGATCCTCGAGCTTGACCTTGGTCTCTGCCGCCTGCACGGCAGCTTCCAGCTCGGGCGTCAGCTTCCCCTGCTCGCCTATAGTCCGCAGAATCACCGCACGGCGCTCCTCCAACTCCCGCAAGTACCGCAAACGCTCCTGCAGAGTGCGCAGCTTCGTGTCGTCCAAGGCCCCGGTCGCCTCTTTCCTGTACCGGGCAATGAAAGGCACTGTCGCCCCGTCGTCCAGAAGAGCGACTGCCGCTTCGACCTGTTGGACCCGTGCGCCGATTTCTTCAGCGATTCTTCGAAAAACCCTTTCCATATACCTTCCTCAATCCCTGGTCCCTGAAAATTACACTATATGCCAACGCGAGAGATAGAGCCAATGCCCTTTCGCGCCTTTCGAGTTGCCGGCCGACGGCCCGGCGGATCTACTGGCCGGAGGACAGGACCTCAAGGACCTCAAGGGCCTCAAGGATGAGACCATTGAGTGCTCGTCCTTGAGGTCCTTGAGGTCCTTGAGGTCTTTGAGGTCCGGTCCTCCGGCCATCGCACCTACGATTCCGCCGTCCGAATGGTCTTCGGTAAACTCGGCAGGCGGTGATGTTCCAGTCTCTCCAGCAGTTCGTTCGGATCTTCCTCCACAACTATCAAACGACGGTGTTCCGGGTGGACAAATCCTTCTTCGATCGCCCTGTCAACCATGAACACCAGCGGATCGAAATAGCGCGCCGCATTCAGCAATCCCACAGGCTTGCGGTGAAGTCCAAGCTGCGCCCAAGTGATGACCTCGAACAGCTCCTCGAACGTGCCGAGACCGCCAGGCAAGCCGACAAAGGCGTCAGCCAGGCGCGCCATACCCGCCTTTCGCTCGTGCATGCTCGTCACGATGTCCAGCCTGGTTAAGCCCGAATGAGCCAGCTCTTTCGTGGCCAGACTCGCTGGGATTACACCAAAGGCCTGCCCGCCTTTGGTGAGGACGCTGTCCGCCAAAATACCCATCAGACCTATTCTCCCGCCACCATAAACCAGGTCAATCCCCCTGCTGACCAGCGCCCCCCCAAGTTCCCGGGCGGCGCGACCGTACACCTCGTTAGCGCCCAGGCTCGATCCACAGAAGACGCATACTCGTTTCATCGGGTTCCGGCAAGGTGATAGAAGTTCACGAGTTCCGAGGCTCACGCGGCGAGGTTTTCGCGGATGGCGGCTTTCGTCACGTCGTAGTGGGAAGCATGCCAAATGACACTCCCCGAGCGAAGAACGATCGTCTGAGGCGACTCGTGCCTGATCCCGGTTCTTTCCGCTACGCTACGGGACACAGCCGGGTTGTGAATAACATCCACAAGATAGACGGGGATGTCCGGCATCTCCTGGATGAACCTTTCGACTTCCGACCGCGCTCCGCGGCTGATCGGGCACCTCCCGCTATGCTTGAAAATGACCACCAGATCGAGTTGGAACACTTCATCGAGCTGCTCGGGACTCGTCAGTTCTGTCATCGCTCGCTTGTCTCTCGCCTGCTACCAACGCATATGCCACAATCGTCTCGGGGCCCAGCCCGTCCGGCCCCCCGCCTGCCACGGAGCGCTCCATAGGAAAGTCCTGACAGGCCCTTGCCCCGTCCTCCAGCAATTCGCACAGGATAGCATTTTCCAGTCCGTCCGGATCAGGTTCGACACGGCAATTCTCAATTTCCTCGAGAGACGAGCCTTGGAAACACAGCGAGCAAGGAGGCAGCTTCTCCATTTCATGCAGGATCGGCAAACCGTATGTCCGACAGCTCATCGGGCGGCTGTCATACAAGTCGCACAGCCCGGTAGTGGGGTCGAGGGCAGGGCAAGCGACATCTGAGAAGGCGCTCGTGAAGCCATCGATACCATCCTCATCCTCAAGCAGGCCGGTCTCGGCATCGCCCGGAAAGTCGGGCTTGACAATCCTCACCACCTCTTCTGCGCGCCGGCGCACCGCCTGGGCCCTGGCCGGGTCGCTCGCTTTCATTTCCCTGAGTCCGCGGCCGAGCCTGGCGGCGTCCAACTGGTTGATCGTGAAGACCCCTATGCAACAACTCGTGCATCCCGGCTTGCACGCCAGTCTGTCTCCCGCTTTCCGGCTGGCGGACTTCAGCCGCTCATCAACTTCCCGGAGCAGAGCGTTATCGAGCTTCACCAGGCGCATACCAAGCAGTGTACATCAGCGCGGAGCCGTGGCGGGCACAAGGCGCCAAACCGACTAGCTTCATGCGGGCCGCTGGTGGCAAACTAACTCCCATGAAGATGAATCGCAGGGATTTTACCGTCTCAAGCCTAGCGTTCGCCTCCGGAATTCGCGTGGTCAGAGGAGCGCCGGGAAAGTTCAAATACGCCTTCTGCAACGAAAGCATGAAGGGAATGCCTTGGGCCGAGCAGTGCCGCCTCGTCAGCAAGGCCGGGTACCAGGGAGTTGAAATCGCAGCCTTCTCGCTGGTCAAGAACGACGTATCAGATCTTACGCCCGCTGTTCGTCGGGACATGTTGGCCGCCATGAGAGACAACGGCCTGGCCTGCGCCGGTCTACACTGGCTGCTTGTCGCGCCGCCGGCCGGCCTGCATTGCACCACGCCTGATGCGGCCCTGCGCAAGAAATCCTGGGACTACATCCGCAGCCTGGTTGATTTCTGCGGAGACCTGAAGGGCACAGTGATGGTGTTTGGATCTCCCAAGCAGCGTAACGCCCAGGGGATTCCCGTCGCACAAGCGATTGGATATTTCACCGAGGGACTGCGCAGCGTCGCCGACCACGCCCAGTCACGCGGGGTGAGAATCCTGATCGAATCGCTGGACAAGACCCAGACGGACGTCGTCAACACGATGAGTGAGGCGGCCAAAGTCGTTGCGGCAGTCAATCATCCGTCGATCCAGACCATGTTTGACTTTCACAATACGCTCGACGAAAAGGAGCCGTTCGAAGTTCTGATCCGCAAGTACTTCAACCTGATTCGTCATATTCATGTTCAGGAAATGGACGGCAAGTACCTCGGGGCAGGGTCCGGCGTTAAGGACTTCGCCAAGGGTTTTCGGACTCTTAAGGAACTGGGGTATGACGGATGGGTCTCGGTTGAGGTTTTCGATTTTGCTCCGGGCCCGCAAAAGATGGCCGAGGAGTCGATGAAGGCGCTGCGGATGCTCGAACAGTCGTAAAACCGGCCAATCAGGGCAGTGACAGAGCCGCGCACGACGTAGAGCGAAGCGGCTCGCCGCGAAGCGAACAAAGCGGACCACCCAACTCAGCGGCGAGTCACTCAAACCGCCGCTGAGCTGATGGTCCGCTTACTCTGCTCGCTTCGCTCTGGGCCGTGCGCGGCTCTGTAGACTGCGGAAGACCCGTGCGGTGATTGCCAGCCTCCCCTACCGCGCTTCCGTGAGCAGGTCCGAGCTGCCCGGCCGAATGCCGAGTTGCTTCAGGATCTCG
>Ga0105092_10001479_pt1 | contig 12625 bp, 13 predicted proteins | sample PPLLak2March2015_FD_87021 | JGI IMG/M metagenome (GOLD analysis project Ga0105092, IMG submission 87021) | Freshwater sediment microbial communities from Prairie Pothole Lake near Jamestown, North Dakota, USA - PPLs Lake P7 Core (1) Depth... | ecosystem: Environmental > Aquatic > Freshwater >... | reverse complement strand
CCTGCTCGTATCAAAGAGAAATATCGCCACTGCCAATTCATTGGATCTCACACCAATGCCCGATTACTTGACGAATGTGATGCAAAGAAGGCCTTTTAACAGCAGCAGCGATCTCTCCAAATTTGGAAAGCAACAGGTACTGACTCAAATATCTCCATCGTATACGAGTACTTTCGAAGCTGATTCAGCAATGGCAAAACTTGAGAATTTCTAACTTTTAGAATTGGGAGGGACGAGCCCGCTGCCTGCTTCGTCCGACTTGAGTGCATACCTGGAGGAATGGCGATTTGCGTAGAAAATGTCAAAGAACCAAAGTAACGTCGTTAATCGGACTGCCGACCTCGTTTTATGCCTTAAGATTTTACCGGGAATCTAGCTGGATCTAATCCAAGATCCCGCCTGCAGATGATCCGGCCCACGAGCGGCCACCCGGCGAACATGCCCGAGCGCACGAGAGCCGCTGAGCGGGCATCCGCAGCAGCAAGCGGCATCCTGCCTTAGTGCATCAGCTCGAAAAGTTCTCATTCTTCAGGCCATAAGAGGAGTTCGCTCTGTGCCATATGAATGAATAGTATAATCTGGTAGTGATTGGAATGGGTTGAAACAGATCCTAGAGCTATCAGATGTGACATCAGATGTAACGATCAATTGCCTAAAAATTGGAATAGACACTGCAGGTTCTAATGCCTGCAGCATGTCTTTTGCAGTTCAATTTCCTGACGGAGTAATGCCTAGCTTTGTTTGGAGTTCCTTCATATCTTTGCGAAGCTGTCTGACTTCTTTTGCTAAGAGAGAGTCCGAATCCATCGCTTCAGATTTGGAGGATGATTCTTCAGAGGGTGGCTGAGGGGGAGACTGGTAAGGTGGCTGAGAGGAGAGCCGTTCGAACTTAAGATTCTCTACATTAAGTTGCTCAATTTGGACTTCATCCTTATCTATGATAATCAACGCCACAGGCTTTATCGTAAATCCACATCCTGCACCGCCACCTCCTGCACCGAAGCCGGCTACTTCGCTGGCCTCACTTTCGCTCGTCTCCTTACCCATTCCAGAGCCTCCGCCTCCTCCAAAATCAGCGCTCATGCCAACTACCGGTATTATCGTCTTACCCTCAACATTTAACGGGTCCCCTACTACAATATTTGCGGTCACCACCCTCTCAATCTCACCGAAGGCAGTCTTAAGCAACTTCTCAGCATCCACGGACATATTAATCTTTTAAGACTTATGCAGTATTTACTAATATAGTTTTCTTAATAGGTAGCAAAAATTGAAGCTTATTCATTTTCTTGGCCGTGCTTTCGATGCGAACTACGTTAAGGCATGCACTTTCAGATGGCATCCTTTGCTAAGCCGTTGTCTGAATAGTATCTAGCTCAAAAACAATGCAGCAATAATGTGAACTGTGAAGTAACCTGGAAATAAGAGCAAATTGAGTTAGTCTCCTGGTGCATAATCAAATAATTTCGGGAGCAAAAACACGACAAGATTAAAATATTATCATTGCCTAATATGATATAACGAAGCCGATCCAGGAGAAGAAATGAAGGACCAATTTGTTCAGGAATGCATACAAACAATCGAAACGAGTTTCTTTCAGACCCCGATATTTCAGGCACTAACTATCGGTATCCCCTTTTGCATCTTCAAACTTCTTTTTGGAATCTTGGGCATCCGGATCGGCCCAGATCCGCAATCTCATCTGATTCTTTTCGGTTGGCTGATCATACTTTGGGCATCTGCCGATCTAGTGATGAACCTGGTCGTAGTAGCCTACAATATGACAGGTCGCAAATCTCCAATCGAGTTCTGCACCATTGCCCAGCTCGGGCGCCTTCTCGGGAAGCCAAAGTTGTTTTTGGCCGTTGACACACTGATCGCCTTCGTCATCATTTGCTTCGTCCTCTGGACAGGCTGGATAAAGCATCTCAATATCAATGAATCGTATCTCTGGTATGCGGCCACCACGCTCAACCTCTTAAGCATCTCTATTGTAAACATATGGCTGGAGTTCCGAAGATAGACCTGAATCTGAGGGAATGGAACACTTCTGAGATGGATGATGGTGTCCTGTTTTCTTCTGCCTGAATGAGGACGTGACGAGGACGCAGGCTCCGAGACAACCCCGTGACCTTTGCATCGTTCGGCTGGAAGGCTCGTGGGAGCAACCGCGCGGGCATCCGGCATCCCAGAAGCTCCAGCCAGGCCCGGCCATCCGCACTCGATCCCCCAGTGATTCACACTTGATCGGATTCCCGGCAGGCATCCGCGCTGCCCAAGCTGTCCTTGTGACACAGGTCCCGGATGCCCGGCCCGAGGTGCGGCCACCCGGCGAGCACGCACGAGCGCACGAGAGCCGCCGAGCGGTCATCCGCAGCAGCAAGCGGCATCCTGCCTTAGTGCATCAGATCGGGAAGTCCTCGCTCTTCAGGCTATAGGGAGAGTTCACTCTATGCCATATGAATAAATAGTATAAGATGGCAGTGATTGGAATGGGTTGAAACAGACCCAAAGAGCCCCTTTCTTCATGTTCGTGCCTCTTTAATAAGGGGCTCTTCCAAATCCTATCGCTTCAACTGGCCCACGATGATTGCGGCGCGAGGATCAGGAATTGGATTATTGATGCGACGGATTGCAGTGAGCCAAACACATGCAATCAATTTAACATTAGTTTGCTTAGTATCATCTCTTCCAAGGTTGCCTTGGGATAATTCCCAATATGTTTGTATATCAATGTGCCTCGATTAAAGATAAGGAGGGTTGGGCCCCGTGAGACTTCATACTTTTCCGTTATAACTGGGTTCTCATTGATGCACAATTTGCCGAATACAACCCTGCCATGGAGATCACTTGCCATTTCATCAATTGACCAGCCGATAATCTGACAAGGCGAGCAATCGTACTTCCAACATTCCAAAACAAAGTTGGAGTAATTTCTTAGTGCTGAGCCTAGATTGCTATCGTTAATTATTAACGGGGAATCCGGATATTCCCGCATAGGAACAGAGCCTATGAGATTCGTCTGCTTTTCAGTGCTGCTCGAACCATTTCCAGGGATCGCTAAGATCAGCAGTATGCAAATTATAAAATACAGCATCGACTTCATGGATCTGTACTTTATGGATCTGTTCATCAGGTTCTCTGTTAATCCCTATCATGAATATAGCTTTCCGCCCCTTGGAATATTCCTGTGGTCTCCGGCTCTGGTCCTCATCGGTCTTTATGCTCTCTCCGAAACTCTTTTTTAGCAATAACAATTATTATGATCATGAGTTCTCTAACGGATGCCATTTTGGACTTCTTGAAGGCGCCTTCGATGCAGATTTCCGTTTGGAGATGGGAATTATGCATGATCATCGGATACGGATTCGATTGGAGATATAAGGATCTCTGGGAAAGACTTTGAGTATTAGCCCGTGTCTAACATCTTGGCATTGCCCTCATCCATTCCACTAACACATTCCTCTAATCCATATTCTTGAAGCGGCCTGCAGTCGCGAATGCCAATTGACGAGATTACCGGATCGGATTTGGTATCACATTTCCACAATCCTTTCAGGTTCATCTGTTCATCCGCTGAATGAACCACTATCATCCAGTTCAGATTAATAAGCAAAACTGTATTGGAACACTTATCTCGATGAGACGGACCATATGGTCTTAGACACGATAATCCGGCGAATTTTTTCTATTAGGACATTTATGCGTGATTGATTTTGATTTGGAACCATTATTTGGCATAAATTGGATTATATTCAAAGTTCGCCCTCGTTCGTTCGGTTATACTCTTTTTAATCGTTCGCATAATTGTGAGTTTGCAGGACAACTCAGCCAATGGCGCACGAGTTGATCCTGAATTGAGTGGAGGTTTAATACAATGAAATATGCAAAATTCCTGATGGCATTGCTGGCCGCGTGCCTTCTAATTGTACCGGCCTTTTCAATGCCCGACTCTGCAAAAGAGCAGACCAATCCCGAGGGCCAGCAACTGATAGGCGACGCAGGCCAACACCCAAATCCGTGCGACTGTAAAGATACTGATGCCGCAATTGGGCCGGATGGAAAATTTGGCCCCGACTCTATGATGGACGGAAAGGAGATCAAACAGGGACCTCAGGGCGAGAACGACAAGCTTGGACATAGCGACAATTGTGCACCAAGATCCATGATGGACGGAAAAGAGATCAAACAGGGACCTCAGGGCGAGAACGACAAGCTTGGACATAGCGACAATTGTGCACCAAGATCCATGATGGACGGAAAAGAGATCAAACAGGGACCACAGGACGAGAACGACAAGCTCGGACATAACGACAATTGCGGCCCGAGATCCATGATGGACGGAAAGGAGACCACACAGAGACCACAGTGCGAAAAGCCGCCTGTTAATGAGTAGAACAATCGGAAAGTAGTCCTACAAAAAGCAATTCGAATCGGCCAGAACTTATTTTCTGGCCATTTCCATATATTTTGCGTTTTTGGTTTCTGTGTGATTATGTCTCCTCATAGGGGCTTTGTGTTTTTTCATATCTCAATTTTGCCGGCTGCAAATCAAAGCCCGGGTGAAGCCGTCACCGATCGCGCCAGATCGCGATGATGCCACCAAGCGGTATGCCGTCCCCCGAAAGATCCGGTCAAAGGCGTCCCGGCCATCCTGCTCGGGCCACGGGCGATCACACTCGACCGGATTCTCGGCAGGCTTCCACATCGCCAGGGCTGCATTGCGGTCTAAATACCTCAATATCTGCGCAACTTCTTCTGCACCTGTTGTCGAACTATTTCCATGAGGTTATGTGCTCTTCCCGAAGCAAAACATTTATATCGTTGATCGTCGTGGCTACGAACGACACTCGCTGTGACCACGAGTGCTCCAAGAATAGGATTAGATTTGCATTTCGATGTGCAATGCTGCTATCAGTGGAGTTTCCATGGAGAAATCAGAACAAAAAAGTACCACTATCCTCGATTTCCTGCAAAAAATTCGAGGTCAAGACGTTGCTGTTACTACTGCAATCGGAGTTTGGATGGGAAGCATTGTTGAATTTGATTGTCATCACTTGGTGATTAAGGAATCAGATGGCGTGAGCCTTTTGAAAATCGATGAAATTATCGCAATCGATTGGGCTCCAAGGCTAGAGATAACGGTCCCTGGCGAAAATTAATGCAATAAGCCTCTCGCTAAAAACCTTATTGTTACCAAAAAGTTATTAAATCAATGAGTTATTATCTTAACTAAGTCATATGTGGACGAGGTATGAAGAGGCATGGCGATAAATGAGTCGGATTTCAGCCTCGCGAGTCTCATGCGAGAATTAAGGGTTGCGGTACTGGATATCTCAGAACGCCGTTTGATTCTTCCAAGAACGCTGGGCGATTTAGAGAAACCGGAATGTTTGGCAGAAATGCATGATAGGATACAAAAACTAAAGCAGGGCAAAGATCTGCTTGATTCTGGGCAAATCACTCACGCGGAATATAACACCAGGAAAGATGAAGTCCTTTCAAAGAGAATATGCACCCAATTCCCCTAAACCAAACTATAATTTTGGTTTTTTCAGGCCAACTTAGTTCGGATCGCGTTCAGTGGTCTCATTGCATTCCAGCATAATGGTAAATATTCTTTTTAGAACCCAACGAACTCCCATAAAATTACCGTTTTTTATTAAACCACGTCAATGAATCGATAAAAGATATCATGGATATCTACCATAAACACGATCGTCATTCAACGATATAAGCGTGTGATATACATTGAAGTCAATATTAAAAGTCTAGATCCGACTTGGCGCGAACTGCGGATATGGGTCTAATTATTGCATCACCCTGGAGAAACATGCACCCTCTGGCAATGAACCCGAAGCTTGCATAAGATGATCGAAAATGATTTCTTTGTGTACAGCACATATTCTCAAGGGTGTTACCATTTCGACAGTAGGCATTGATGGCGATTTCCTCTCAGGCTTTAACATAGCAGGGGCTAATGAGTATTTTTTTGGGCTCAAGATTCTCATTGCTCTGCTTGTAATCCTGTTTGTGGCATGGAAGCTGCATCTCCTAAGCATATCGAGATGCTGATATCTGAAAGTCACTCCTCCTGCGACCTCCCGCGGATCAGATTCAGAGCCCGCCGAGCAGAAGGCTGCTTCCATTCTTGGCTCAATCCGGCATAGCGGACGGTCCAGCCGTATCTGCTCGGTTGATTACAAAGGCGCAAGTCCATTATATTCGTTCAAAGTTTTTATATACCGACAGCAACAAATAATCTAATATTCTGCAAGCTCAACAGGTCCAAAATAGTCAAAAATCCAAAGCTCAAAACCAGAATGCGATCTGGTAGCATGGCTCGCAATTATGTCATTTTCGGAGGATAAAATGGACGATTTTTCAACCCTCATTGGCGGAATTGCCGGTGATGGGATCAATGAAGCGGGAATGACTGTGGCCCGCCTCTTCAACCGTCTCGGCTATCGCATTTTCATGTATTACGACTATCCTTCTCTCATCCGGGGCGGGCACAACTTCTCTCTGGTGAGAGCATCCAGGAGAAATATCGCAGTTCACCGCGATAAAATTGACGTTCTCATCGCCCTTAACCAGGAGACTCTTGAGCAACATAGAGTCAGGCTGAAGGATAGCTCCTTTGTGATCTATGATGCGGACAAGGTCAAATTAGGCGACATGAAGCAGAAGTGTTGCGGCATTCCCGTCACACAGATCCTGAAAGAAGAGGCAGCTCCTGCCGTCATGAAAAACACCTGCATCCTGGGCGGTTTTTGCCGGGTAGTGGGCATGGAGTGGGCGGTTTTGGAGGATGTTCTGAAGAAGCACATGCCAAAGAAGCTGGAGCAGAACCTGCGCGTGGCGAGAAAGGGTTACGACTCTGCCGTGGAATTTTCCCGCGTAGAAAAGACCGATCAGCAAAGCCTTCCCATCATGACCGGCAATCAGGCCATAAGCCTCGGTCTGATCAAGGCAGGCCTTGGGGCTTACGTTGCCTATCCCATGACACCATCATCGAGCGTGCTGGATTTCATGGCCAGGGTCTCGCCGGATTTCGGGATCAAGATCGTTCATCCTGAGAGCGAGATAGCGGTAATGCTCATGGCGGAAGGCTTCGCCTACGCCGGGGTCAAGTCTGCCGTGGGAACCTCGGGCGGAGGATTTTGTCTGATGACCGAGGCCCTCAGCCTGGCCGGCAGTGCGGAGATTCCCGTGGTGATCATCATGGCCCAGAGGACGGGCCCTTCCACAGGTCTTCCCACTTACACGGCGCAAGGCGATCTGCACTTCGTCCTTAATGCCGGTCATGGCGAATTTCCGCGCTTCGTGGTCTCGCCCGGAGACGCCGAGGATGCTTACTACTGGTCCGGGGTTGCCCTGAATATGGCCTGGAAATATCAGGTCCCTTCATTCATTCTGTCCGACAAGATCACCAGCGAGAGCCAGTACAACTTTGATTTGGCCGCGGCAGGAGAAGTAACGGAGGAGCAGCCGGTGCAGTGGAGCGGTCAGGGTCAGTACAACCGCTACCAGTACACCGAAACCGGCGTCTCGCCTCTGGCTTTCGCACCTGTGCAGGGCCAGAAGATCAAATCGGACAGCTATACCCATGATCAGTTCGGCATAACCACTGAGGATGCAAAGATCACCAAGGAGATGAACGACAAGCGCCTGCTCAAAGAACGGGTCATGGCAAGGGATCTGGAGGGATACGAGACGGTTAAGGTCTTTGGAGATATGTCGAGCAAGACTGCTTTGCTCTGTTGGGGCTCGAACAAGGGCGTTTGCATCGAAGCTGCCCAAAAATTCGGCTTAAAGACGATTCAGGTTCTTGTGCTCTCTCCATTCCCGGAACAAATGCTCAAGCAAGCTTTGAGCGGTGTGGAGACGCTGATTGATGTTGAATGCAATTCAACGGCCCAATTGTCCCGGCTGGCCGCATGCTATGGCATCAAGACCGACGAGCAGATCTTGAAATACGACGGAAGACCATTCTCGCTGGAAGACCTCGAAGCAGAGATTGGGAAAATTGAGAAACTCGGGAACCGGGAGAAAAATGGGAACAATGAGAAACATGAGACTCTGGGGAGGATTTCAGCATGAATGCCAAAGACCTCGCCACCTACGCCAAGAACACCTGGTGCCCTGGCTGCGGGAATTTCTCCATCCTGAGCGCCATGCGCTCCGTGCTGGCACAGCTCGACGAAGAGGGCTATCCGATTGAGAATGTAGTCCTGGTCTCCGGCATCGGCTGCCATGCCAAGATTACAGACTACATGAATGTGAACAGCTTCTACTCCATCCACGGTCGTGCGGTGCCGGTGGCCACGGCCATAAAGCTTGCCAACCCCGATCTCAAGGTGATATGCTTCTCAGGCGACGGTGACAGCCTGGCCGAGGGACTGGACCATCTCATCTTCGCAGCCAAGAGAAACATCGACATCACACTCATCCTGCACGACAACCGGGTCTACGGCCTGACCACCGGGCAGTATACGCCGACCTCTCCCCTCGGCTACAAGGGCAAGTCGACACCGTTTGGCACCGCCGAGCTGCCCATAAACCCGCCGGAGTTGATGCTCGCCTGCGGTGCTACTTACATCGCTCGCGGCTACACGCATGGCATCGACCACCTGCAAAAGATCTTCCGGGAAGCGATAGTACACAAAGGCTTCTCTTTTGTGGATGTTTTACAGGTTTGCGTTTCCTACTTCAACATGTATGAAGCCTACAACCGGCGGGTTTACGAGCTGGAGGGAAACGACACGAGCAGTTTTGACGAGGCGCTAAAGCTCATCCGCTCCTGGAACTACGACGGAGGCGAAACCAAAATCCCATTGGGCAAGTTCTACGAGGCCGACGCGCCCCGTCTCGATCAGGCGTTCTCCAGCATCAAGCCGATAGGGGCCGGGAAAGATGAGAAGATAAAATTAATGCTGGAAAATTTCATTTAGATTAAGGTACAATTAGAGTAAGATTAGATTCGAACTGGAATCGCAATAAAGTGAATTGTAAATACAAAGGAATGGTGAAAAAAATGGATAAATATGTTTGCATGGTTTGCGGTTACGTCTATGATCCCGAAAAGGGTGATCCGACATCGGAAATTGCTCCTGGTACAGCTTTTGAGAACCTGCCCGACGACTGGATCTGCCCCGAATGCGGCGTCGGGAAAGAGCAGTTCAAGAAAATGGAATAGATATGCTCAGCGAAAAAATGTTTGAAGCACTCAACGTGCAGGCGAATAGAGAGCTGTACTCCTCGTACCTCTATCTCTCTATGTCCTATTATTTTGAGTCCGTCAAGTTGCCGGGCTTTGCCAGCTGGATGCGCGTGCAAGCGGGCGAGGAGCTGGTGCACACCATGAAGATGCTGGACTACGTGGCAAGCGCAGGCGGCAGGGCCAAGATGCTGGCAGTGGAATCTCCGCGCGAGTCCTGGGCGTCCCCGGTCGATGCTTTTCAGCAGGTCTGGGATCATGAGCGAGCGGTGAGCGGGCTCATTCGCGCCCTGGTGGGCGTGTCCGAGGCCGAGAAGGACGAGGCGACGAAGAGCTTCTTGCAGTGGTATTTGGACGAGCAGGTGGAAGAAGAGGAGTCCTCGGATAACGTCCTGAATCTGGTCAAGGCTGCGGGAAATGATAATTCTGCACTTCAAGCGGCTGATGCAAAGCTCGGCCAAAGGCGCTTCAAATTCCCAAGGGGATTTGAGATCTTTCCCTATGCCGCGTCTTTGGGATTGACTATCGGATCGCTAAAAAGATAGGATTATTGGCGGCGCAGGTAAATTCAATCCGGCGCCGTCTTTCACGTATTTTCTTCAAATTCCGCTTGTTTTTTTATTTCCTTGAGATTATGGGCTCAGAAGAGCTGGCCGATGCTGGAAGGATCTGCAACATGCCACTGCCCCTTCTTTCCGCTGCCGTAAGTGTCGCCAGCGCCGGTATCGCCTGAATAGAGATAGAGCGGCCATCCTCTGAATGTTATTTGTTTGGACCCGTCGGTTCTCGTAATAGTTGCAAAGTCAACCGATCTCAGGCTATCCGGTACGCTCACAGTTTCGGTATAGAAGGGAATCCAGGTTTTTGCGCAGTCTTCATAGCAGGTGCTGCCCCCTTTTCCTTGCGCATCGTCGGAGAAGTAGTAGAGGGTATAGCCGCTCTGATTCACCATAAACTGGCCTGCAAACTTGCTCTCGGAAACATTAATCGTGTACATGTCTTGAATCTCAGCCATAGCCGAGACCGACAAAATGAAGAATGCAAACAGCAAAAGTATTATCCTGCAGCTTCTTGGCAATTAAATCACCGGCCTCTCTGTTGCCTGTCATGGATAATAAGGATTCGCCATAATGATCCAATGGCGAATGGGTTAAGTCCATAAGCAACCTATGCCTCAATTCGAAGCGAAGACCAACGGGAACTAAAATAATGAGTGCGCTATCCTTTGAGATCTTAAAGAAAGACAAAGACACCAATGCTCGGCTCGGCCTGATAAGAACCAGACGCGGAGATATCAGGACGCCGTACCTCGTGCCTGTGGCGACGATGGCCAGCGTGAGGTCACTTGGGCCCGACGATCTGGCTCAATTAGGCGTGCAGTGTGCCCTGGCCAATACCTACCATCTTCACCTCAAGCCGGGCGATGAGCTGATTCGAAAGCTGGGCGGGCTGCATAAGTTCATGGGCTTTCCGGGACCTCTGTTCTCGGATTCAGGAGGATTTCAGGCATTTTCTTTGGGCTTTGGCAGAGAGCACAACATCAGCAAGATCGGCAATATTTTCCCTGAAGAATTGCAATGCTACCGGAATCGACATCTGAATCAGTTACCTTCAAATCAATTGCCTGCAAGCCAATTATCTGCAAACCAATTGCCTGTCAATCAACTATCTCGGAGCAGATCCGACAGCGTTCCGAAAAAAGAGAACCTGACAAAGATCACGGACGAGGGAATATCCTTCAAGTCCATGACCGACGGGCAATGGCATTTCCTGAATGCCGAATCGTCCATGAAGATTCAATCCAACCTGGATACCGATATCATCATGGCCTTTGATGAATGTACCTCGCCGCTATCCGATTACGATTACACCAAGAAAGCCATGCAAAGGACCCATGTTTGGGCGGAGGAATCGCTTCGCCATCACGACCCCGGCCAGGCGCTTTACGGCATCATTCAGGGCGGCTGGTTCGAGGACTTGAGAGACGAGAGCACTAAGGCCATTTCGTCGCTTTCCTTCGACGGGATCGCTGTAGGCGGGTCTTTGGGCAACAGCAAGCAGGACATGCACCAGGTTCTCGACTGGACGCTTCCCAAACTGGACGACCGGCCACGTCATTTACTCGGCATCGGGGAGATCGATGATCTCTTTGAGGGCGTAGAGCGAGGCATCGATACCTTCGACTGCGTCTCGCCTACCAGAATCGCACGGAGGGGGAGCCTCTTCATATCCCCTGAATCCGGAGGATGCCTGGAGAACAAGTTTCGCATAAACATCAAAGCCGCCAGGTTCCGGGAGGACGGGCAACCGGTTGACCAGCATTGCCGCTGCTTAACCTGCCGTTCCTTTTCCCGGGCCTATCTGCGCTATCTTTACAGCGCGGGAGAGTTGTCTTACTTCCGGCTGGCGACGCTGCACAACCTGCAATTTATGTTGCGCCTGATGGAAGAGATCCGGGAGGGCATCGAACAGGGAACCTTGCTGGAATTAAAGAGAAAATGGCTGGGAAGGATTTGACCTTAGATTTAACCTCGATGGACATTTCTCGCGACAAGAACAGCCCGGATAGAGAATTAAATAGGATATCAAAGGGGAAAGGAAAAGCCAAATTCAAGATCAACAAAATACAGGCCACCATTCTGCTCTGCGGCCTGTACCTGTTCTTCTCTTTAGCCGGGAATATCGCCGCCACCAAGGTTACCTACTTCGGCAGCCTGGTCATGGATGCCGGATTCATCTACTCTCTCACCTTCACCTGGCGGGACCTGATTCATAAACAGCTGGGCAGATCGGCGGCAGTCACCACCATCTGGCTGGCGGCTGCCCTGAATCTCTTCGCGGCTCTTTATTTCCAGCTCGTGGTCATGCTGCCCGCTCAAGTTGATTGGGCCAATAGCGGCGGCCAGGCCGCCTGGACGTTCCTCTTCGGCATCATCGACACTTCGAGCGGGATCTGGTGGCAGTCGATATTCTCGCTGCAGATGAGGATCGTTATCGGCTCCATCCTCACCGCCCTTATCGCCGAGATGATCGACACCCAAGTCTATCACATCTGGACGAGAGGCCGTGGCAGATCATGGCCGCAGTGGACGCGGGTCTTTGCCTCCAATGCCGTCTCAATTCCTGTGGACAGCATTCTCTTTCCCATCATCGCCTTCACCGGCATCGTGGGGTCGCAGGCATTGGTGCAGATGTTTTGGACCAACATCACTGTCAAAGCACTTATCACATTGCTCATATTCTGGACGATTTATTTGGTGCCGGAAGATCCGATTTATGAGGATGTTTAAATGGAATTCTGCGAATTCTTCGATTTCTATCCCAAAGAAATAAGGGAATGAATCCGCCCGTTCGGGAGTAGCAAAAGATCTTGGGGGATTCCGGGCGGCTCCAAGTAATACTGTT
>Ga0105092_10001478_pt1 | contig 12625 bp, 8 predicted proteins | sample PPLLak2March2015_FD_87021 | JGI IMG/M metagenome (GOLD analysis project Ga0105092, IMG submission 87021) | Freshwater sediment microbial communities from Prairie Pothole Lake near Jamestown, North Dakota, USA - PPLs Lake P7 Core (1) Depth... | ecosystem: Environmental > Aquatic > Freshwater >... | reverse complement strand
AATATTATACATATGCCGCACTTGCCAGGGTGACATTCAAACTAAGCCGGAGAATCAGATTGGTATTGTTTGTGCTCAACGGTATCCTTAGCGTTTTCATTTTTTTGGGATTCTATGCCCTTTATCTCTGGGGAGAGAACGAATGGCCCCTAAATGTGATCAAGTATGGGGTGAGTATCCTGATGGGTGCATTTTTGGGAAAAATATGCATAGCCATCCTGATGTTCACCGGAGATCTGTTCTTGTTGATTCGTATATTCCTGAGATTTATCGTGTTTTCCTGGAGCAGAAGAAGACGGGGACCAGTTTCAGAAAAATACAAAATATCCAGGTCTGTCTTTATTTCCAGGTTTGCCTTGATTTGTGGTGCTGCATTAACAACGGGACTTGCATATGGAATTACCAACAGGTATCGTTACAACATCAGGAAAGTAAGCCTGTCCCTGAATGGATTGCCTCCCGGCCTGAAGGGTCTCAGGATCGCACAGATATCCGATATCCATTCAGGAAGCTTCGACAATGCCGGTGCGGTATTAGCAGGCGTTAATTCCATAATCCGAGAAAAGCCTGATATAATCCTTTTTACGGGTGACCTCGTGAATTTCAGATCGCAGGAGATCATTCCCTACATGCCTGTCTTTAAAGGGCTGCATGCTCCCCTGGGTGTATTCTCCATCCTGGGAAACCATGATTATGGCGATTATGTTCCCTGGCCATCTGAAGAAGAGAAAATCAATGATCTGAAGGATCTGAAATTGCATCATAAGGAACTGGGATGGCAACTTCTGTTGAATGAACATAAAATTCTTTCCTGGAAGGGTGAATCGTTTGCCTTGATCGGGGTTGAGAACTGGAGTGCCAAAGCCCATTTTCCCAAATATGGTGATTTGAGAAAAGCCATGTCAGGACTGGAAAATGTGAATCTGCCGTTGAAAATACTGATGAGTCATGATCCTTCTCACTGGGATGCGGAAATCAGGGATCAATTTCCCGATGTTGCACTTACCCTGAGCGGGCATACCCATGGAATGCAATTCGGGATCGATATTCCCGGGTTTAAATGGAGCCCTGTGCAATATGTTTATAAGCAATGGGCAGACCTGTACAGGGAAAAGAATCAGTATCTTTATGTAAACCGCGGTTTTGGATTCATCGGATACCAGGGCAGGCTTGGTGTTCTGCCTGAAATTACCCTAATAGAATTAAATTGAGCACCGCACTTTGTGAAGCCGGAGAGTTCGGAACTCTTCCTGTGTTCCGAACTCCATGATGGGAAACCTGTGGTTCCGGACCCGAAAACGGTTTAGTATGAGATTGCTACATTCCAGGTTCCGGGCTCATAAATGGTGAACTCAAAAATCACCAGATATGTTTCACTCGGTTCAAAATAATGCGGAGCACGGAACTTGATCTTAACATCGATGGGAAATGTTGGATTCTGAATTCCGAAAAGTGAACCGGAATGATATTCGGATCCACTGGTGTAGGTTATCAGGGGATTAACATCCTGTTCAGCTCCTGCCCTGTAAAACCTGATCCTGATGTCATCGACCGCCTTGCTGACGGGTGTTATTGAATAACGCGTATAACTCATCGTCCTTGTAACCTTATAGGGAGGGGCCTCTTTTTTCCCTGTGTAATCACCATCACTCAAGGATCCATTGAAAATGGGATCGCATCTGCTGGTCAGGTAAGAGGTCAGATAATCCTTCAGCTTTTTATCTTTCTGTGGTTCCTTGTTAAAAGACTCCAGGAGCACCGGATTATCAACCAGGATTTCCGCCATATTTTTCTTATTGACCCGTTTTATTTCCCCGGTATTCATATCAATAAGATTTAATGTGAGGAAGGAATAAGCAGCAGAACCCACAGAACTGTGGGCGATGTCTTCAAAAAAGCCATATTTTCCGAAATTATTGATTTTTGCAAAATCATTATCCAATCCCAGTCCCTCCCTTCTTTTAATATAAAGGCTCCTGCCATCACTAAAACCAAATGGCTTACCCGGTTCTTTTGCCTCGCTTTTCAGATTGAAATAAGTTACCTGTTGATGTCCGCTTAACCTGACAATCCTGCTGGTTATTTTATTCCCGACGGGGCCTGATGGATTGTTATATTTCATTTGATCAAAATCGCTGTAGACGCCGGGTTTGAAAATATTTATATTCTGCAGATAGATCGCCATAAGAACGCAGGCATCCTCACTGCTGTTGAAACTGTAATTGAAATCATACTCTCCGGATTCACCGGCTGTAAAAATGTAGGTGGAAATTTTCTCGGTCCTGTTCACCTGCGAAACTACATCTTTCAATTCAGCAGATTTGCTTCCGGCAAGATCAAAATCAGGAAGCATCCTGCTGGGATTCAGAAGGTAAATTGCATACCGGTCATCCTTTTTAAGCAGGAGAGTTATTTTTCCGTTTGGAACATTGCCAAGCTCCTGATGATGCAAGTACACACCATTGCAATACTTGTCCAGCAGTTCTCTGTGATTTACTCCACATTGTGTAAATGCAGCAATCTGAAAGGCAATTAAGCCCATACAAATACCCATTATTTTTTTCATGGCTTTTATTATTATATTATAGGCATCCTTTGCCCGATATCAGGATTTTATCACCTGTATTTTTTATTTCAACGTTCAGATCCATTTGCATCTGGTTTAAAACCATATCAATTGACTGTCCTTTAAATGTACCGGTGAACAAACAGTACGCCAGTGATTTATCTTCAATTTCAATTTTCTTACGGTAATATTCAGCCAATATATCGGTTACGGTGGCCATTGGAACGTCCCTGAAAGTCAATTTTCCTGTCTTCCACGCCAGGTAATTCTCATTTCTGTTGGCGGATGCATAAACCAGATTTTGAGATTTATGTACAGAACAATAATTCCCTTCTGTTACCAATAGTGCCAATCCTGACTGATAACTCTCTTCCATGATCTTAATTGAGCCGGAAGCTACCGTAATGTTAACGTTCTCTTCATGCATTCTGGCCCTGATATTAAATGAGCCTGAATTTTCAGCAACAATCACTGCATTACGCGCCTTTATCCTGTACAACTGTTTCGGGAAATTCCGGATTTCAAAATATGCCTCTCCATCTACTAATATGTCACCCTGGTTATGATCAGATTTTACCGGGAATTCAATGGTACTGCTCAAATTTAACCAGACCCTGTTGCCATCGGGCAAAAAAACTTCTATTGCCCGATCTGTATTATTGGTTACTGATTTTGTTTCAGATTTCATATTCCTGAAAATCCCGATGGAGACAAGGACCAGGAAAACCGCAGCCGCTGCTGAACTGATAAAAACCAGCAGTCTTCTGCGGAAAATTTTCTTAAAGAGGTACTGGTCCGCATAATCATTCCATCCTTTTTCGCTGTTCCACCTGACATCAGGAGGTAAACCGGAAATATTTTCAAGATGCTTCCTGAAAGTCCTATCTAATACATCCTTTTCCATAGTATGTCTGGTTTCTGGTTAATTTATCCCGAAGTATCCTTCGCGCTCTTGTAAGGTAGACCCTGGAACTGGCTTCTTTTATCTTTAGCTGGTCTGCGATTTCCTTATGGGAGAAACCGTCAATGGCAAATAAATTGAATACAACACGCAAGTCATCAGGCAAATTCCTGATGAGCCGGTAATAATCTTCCGCGATCAGGTTGTCTTCAGGAATAAACTCAACCTGCATTTCCTCAAGATTAATTGCGTCCATTTCGCGATAGGTAATTCTTTGCCGTAAAAACATCAGAGCCTCGTTTATAATTATTACTTTCATCCACGCCATCATGCTTTTCTCTCCATGGTAAACAAATTCCTGAATGTGATCAAATATTTTAAAGAAGCCCATATTTACAACACTTCCTGCGTCCTGTTCATTGTTTACATATCTGTAAACCAACCTGAACAACCATGTTGAAAATTGCCTGTAGAATTCCTGCTGGGCTTTTCTTTCTTTTCTCCTGACTCGTTCAAGAAGGTTTTCTGTCATGGAATGATCTTTAACAGACTTACAATAAGTAAATGCATTGATTGGTAAAATCGCTACAACAAGGATACATATTCGTCAAATGCAATGTAATATAGTGATAATCCGCCTCATGGTGATGAAAGAGACCGTTAGAATTAATATGTTGCCGGGCAGAATTGTATTGTGAGGGGAAAATATATAAATAAGAATAGTGTAAATGTTATTTTAGTTTTTGGTTTTATGCAGGTTTCTGGTATTATTAATATCAACCTTTGTACAGGATTTCAGGGATATTGCCCGTAATTTTGAATTTGAGGGAGAAGGAGCTGCTGTAATGTTATCCATTATGATGTTGTTTACCCTCACGGCTTCAAGGGCATGGGTATAGTAAGCCGCCCCTTTTCCTTCCCAATCAATGCTTCCCTGATTAAAAAATATATTTTCAGCATTCTCAACATAAACGACCGGGACGTTTGATTGATATATTTCCTTACCCTTCACCGTATTCGGCCTGAGGTCGAAATTTCCTCCGCTTACCTCGTCCAATGCACTCTTTCTCAAAATGAAATCAAAATTGGTGAAGTAGATATTCTGCAATTTTGATTCATCCGATGCATACATTAAAATGGCATTTTCTCCCCGGCACGATATATTATTGAAATGTATATTCTTAATAATTCCAACAGGATTATCGGGTACACCCCTCAGAGCCGAAATTTTGATCGGCTCGCCATTTCCCCACCAGTCACCGGTATGCATTCGGGTTTCAATCCGGATATTGGAGAAATTGATATTTTGAACGGAACCTGAATCCCGCACGGTTATGTTTATGCCGCAATTTGAATCAAAGATTGTAATGTTACTGAAGTTGTAACCCGACATATGATTCTGGTCCCATCCCCCGATGCGGATAGCACTGGATCTCGATTGCAACACACAGTCCGATACATTTATGTTTTGGGATGGTTTTAGAATACCCTTAAAACCCGGATCACCGAAATGATGTGCATATCCCGCCAGAACAATGGCGTCATCGCCACAGGTAATGATGCAACCGGATACATTCACGTTGCTGCTTGAGATAATATCCAGTCCGTCACTATTTGGAATCAGCAGATTATTGTTAATGGATATACCGTTAATCCTCACCCTGTCACAATGAACGATAAGAAATGTCCAGTAGGGGGCATCAATAACCTCAAAATCCTTTAATATCAAATTGGTGCAGTGACTGAAAACAATCATCTGATGATATCTTTCTTTTGGCATAACGGGACCATCACCAATTCCATGATCAACTTTCCGGAAGTCATATTTCTGGCGGATATAATTGTTAACCTCCCCCCTGATTACCTTGGCACTGTCCTTATGCATAAACTCCATCCCCTGGCCAAATATTCTCCCTGTTCCGGTAATTGAAACGTTATGCGAATCCTCCGTGTAAAATACCCCGGCCGGGTGATCATTGTGCTTTTGGTATTGTGAAAGGTCAGTTGTGGCAACGAGTATTGCACCGCTTTCAAGATGAAATTCAATATTGGACCTCAGGTTTAAGGTACCAACCAGGTATTTGCCCCGGGGAACATACACTATGCCTCCGCCATTGAGGGAACAACTATCGATGGTATTTTGGATATTTAAGGTCGTAAGCTCCTGGCCATTATTTATAGCACCATAATCCATAACATTGTAAATCGCGGATCTCGAAGCCACACTCAGGATAATGAATGTACAGCACAGAAGGTTCTTTTTACTCATAATACAGGATAAAATTAACAAATGCTTTTCCGGGTCCAGAACATGCTTTTAAATGATCTCCCGAAGGGCTAAAGGCCAAATTAAATTAAGGAAATTATTTGAATATCATCGGAGGGGAGGGATAAAAATTCCCTGATTTTATTGGCATGAACTTCAGGATTGAGTACCGGATGTTGTTTATCATGGCTCTTACCTAATGTCTAATAAACTATTATTTTACAGGTGTAAAATTCTTCTGACGAATTTGTTATGCGCAGAAGATAGAGGCCTTTTCTCAATTCTGAAACATTGATTATTGTTGTCCCGGTAAAATATCCTGTTATTTTGAGTGATCCTGAAAGGTCTCTGAGTTCGTAATGATATGAATTTGAATTGAGTTTGGCATTCACCTGAATGGTTTCATACGCCGGATTTGGAAATACCGTAAAACCGTAATTTTCATGATCAGTTGTTTGTGAAATGAAATTCTGATAAATATCCACCGGCTTTGAAAAATAAGGTGTCCTCAGGTATAAAAAGCCTTTTCTGTTATTCCATTCAACCCTGTTCGCATATATTCTTAAGGAACCATTATTATTCCAGTTATATGAAATCCAATCTTCATTACAAATAATAGTAATTTCCGGAATATTTGTAATTACTGATAAAACAATTGTATCTTCTATTGAATTCAACCAGACACTGGTATCTTCCAGATTCATAAATGGTAAGGTTGCGTTTTGAATGATCGTTAAATCATTTAATAAATAGTTGCCGTTATTTATTTGCAGCACCACTGACCTGGGTTCAAAACCGGGATTTTCCCCGGCAATCAACCTTAAGCTGCCGTTGACAAGTGATGCCTGAAGCCATTCAGGTTCATTTGTGAAAACTATTTCCGGGGCATTGGACCTGAAAGGGAACATTAAGGTATCGGCCTTGGACTCAAAAGTGATTTCATTCCGGTCAATTGTAAAATATGACTTCCATTCCTGGGTAATGCTTATTTTTTCCGTATATCCATTTTCAGTTTTTAAATCAACTATTGCATACCGGATATTTTGAGTCTGATTGCTGTCAACCCTAATAATTACCTTATTGTTTTCAATGCGGGCCGATAACCATTCAGTTTGCTCTTCAACATGCCAGATTAGCCCGGAATTAACATTGACAACTGCTGAATCTTCCCTGTAGGTGAAATATATATCATCCGGTTCAGCATTCACATTTGTATTTGAAAAACAAAAATAGGCATCGAAAAACTCATTGATCTTAAATCGATTGGCAAATGCTAAAAACTGGCCTTTGTGAACGGCATGATAATTTGATTTTATTTGATGGTGCAGACAGTAATAAGATTTATCCTGGTTTGCCACATTCCAAATTTTATAATTATCCAAAACTGTTTTCATACCACCCTCGAGCAGTCTCAGTGCCAATTGATTCCGGGTAATTGTATAATATTGAAAAATCCCCCACAAAGCAGCCATTTTACCATTCAGTACATGGCAGATGCTATTATTCGGATATTCCTCGAGCCAATAGTAACCCTTTTCATCCAGCAGAACGCACCAAAAATCCGAAGAATTGCGATATAAGGTTTCAAAAACACTATTAGCTTCGACCAGGTATATACTATCCTTTAGCATAAAATACGCCAGGCTCAAGGCGCCAAGCGCTTCTCCCTGGGCCATGGCCGAAACCCAGTTCTTTTTCATTACTGTGCCACCGTCGTGCTTAAAATCAAATTCATAAAAATAGTATCCGGAGTGATTATTGCTGACCAGCCAGTTTGCATTATTAATAAATCCCAATCTGTCAACAGAGTCGTGCGAGATTTTATACCGTTCATAAAAGCCAAACACTGTCTGGCTTGTTGTTACAGGATTTCTGAAGGTTCCGTTTGAATAGGTGAACTGGGGGATATAATTTGAGTCAAGGATTCCTAAATTGACAGGCATTGACCTGTACCAATCCAGTCCCTCCTCATAAAAGTCATCAGCTATTGATTCTATATTGTTTATGGAAATCCTTTTCATAACTGAAGTATCAATATCATGGCCATACAGACCCGGGACAGTAACCGGTGATTCAGGAACCCAGTAAACGATCATTGTGGTGCTAAAGCAATTCGGGTTGACATTTGCACAAACTTTTCTTGAATCATCTCCGTGCAAAATATGCCCGCAAGCTGAATCAGACAATGTTACACCTGAAGACAGTATTAGGGTTATAGAAATAGAGTACAAACCGTTTTCACTTACTAAAAAGGTATTTCTGAAGTATACGCCATCGCGATACAAGATATTATTTTCTCCCAGGTGAGGATGACTTAGTTTTGCACTTGCATAAATAACCGAATCTGCAGTTTCAGTAAAATGAACCGGTACTTCAATTGTAATTATTGCAGAATAGGAGCTTAATGATATGAGCAGGAAGTAAAAAGCACAAATCTTTCTGAGAAACATATAACCGGATAATTAAACCATGCGAATGGCTGAAAATAATTTGGAACCTTCAAATCTAGCAATTGTTGTACAGGATGCAAAAATAAATTGGCACTAAGCCAGTCAAAGCAAGGCCTGTATTAGTGATCCATTTTAATTTGTTAAATAAGGTTCCACATCCCTCGACTTTAATTAGCCCGATTACCATAAATGTTGAGAAGGAGGCGGATATTTTAAGAGTTCATCTGAAAAAAGGCCTGGCCAATTTATACGAAAATTGTGATATCATGATTGATCAACCCCGTGCCTTTGATAATAATTATGATTTTCAAGATACAGAGATCAAGAATATTTTAAATAACATGTATCTAATTCTGAAAAATCGAAACCTGCCCGGCAAATATTCAATTATAACCGACAATATTTTACATTTACATTCACATTTACATTCATGAAAAAACTGATCATTTCTCTTTTTCTGTGCCTCTCTTTCATGTCACTTCCTGCAATTGGTAACGGACAGACAAGGATCACCCAGGCTGAAACCGACGACCAGGTTATGCATATTCAGAAAGTTTATAAGATAATCGATACATTTAAGCTCAAGGTAGATATATTTTACTCAAGTCAATCGCTTGAAAAAGAGAATAATACAGCTATAGTCTTTTTTCATGGCGGCGGGTGGGCCTATGGCTCTCCGGATGAATTTTTTACAACCTGTGAACGGTATGCGAAGATGGGTATGGTCACTTTTTCGGTGGATTATCGTTTGTCAATTGAAAATGGAGTGACACCCCATAAAACGATCAGCCCCATCGAATCTGTAATGGACGCCAAAAAGGCCATACGCTGGGTACGGGAAAACGCTGGAAAATTCCACATCGACAGGAATAAAATTGTTGCAGCAGGACAGTCTGCCGGAGGTCATCTGGCATTATGCACTGCCGATACGCCGATGATTGCGACATTTATGTCAAAAGCAGAAAAGCAGGAGAACCAGTGAGGTGAAATTCCCGGGAAACACTTTGGATTTATCCGGAAACGATTCAATATATTTGATTAGATCATCGTAAATATTTTACTATAATCATTTATTTATCATTCCTGACACTCATTGTACTTAAAATTTAATCTTCCTAAATAATGAAACTACTTTATTCTCTTCTGATTTCAACTATTTCATTAACAGCTTTATCCAAAGCCACCCCGGAGCCAAAATACACGGTTCCTTCAATCCCCTGGCCCGAATCATTCGGCAACCACAGGGCTGTATTAGAGGTTAATAAGGTAACTGAAGTTGCACTGATTGATATCCTATGGAGAAGGCATGATCAGGATCCACAGAAGAGGAGGTTCATGATAATCGAAGCATCTGGGGGCGATACTATTCAGAACATTTACCGGTACTCTGTAAACAACGAGAGATGCCGTCTTGCATTCGGGCCGGTGAAAAAGGCAGGAACCTATTATTTCTACTATCTGCCTTATGAGGTTTATGAACACTCGGGCTTCTATAACAAGGAGTACCCTGGACCTGAAAAATACTTTTCTACAAAATGGGTCAACGGCAATAAGATTGGTGAAATGGAAAGTATCAAATCATTCCCAGTTGCTATACTTACCTCTTTTCAATCGCGTACCGCTTTTGACTCCTTTTATCCGATGGAGATAATAGCTCTTGCCGCAGAGAAAAAGAGTCTGCTGACTAAATTCCCTGCTGAATATCTTGTTTTCCCTGAAGACCGTGAATTCCCGGTAAGAATGAAGGATGAAATACCAAAAAGGTGGATTGAAAAAGGTCCCTCAGGGAAATTTACCGGTGAAGCCTGCAGGAATGAATATTATGCCTTCCAGGTGGCTCTCTTTGCATCAAAAGGTGAATTGCATGATGTAAAAGTTGAGTTTTCTGATCTTTCAGGTGGCGGCTATATAATACCTCAGTCAGCCTTAAAATGCTTCAATACCGGAGGCACAGATCCTTACGGTAAACAATTTGTCAAGAGGGTGGATGTAACCGCCGAATCTGTCCAGCCTTTATGGATAGGAATTGATATTCCGGAAAGTGTTCCTGCCGGGACGTATATAGGGTCAGTTACGGTAAAACCACAGAATGCATCTACTCAGACAGTAGTAGTGGAACTTAAAGTACATGAAAGGATCCTTACTGACAGGGGCGACAGTGAACCATGGCGCCATTCACGTCTTCGGTGGCTCAACTCCACGCTTGGTATTGATGATGAACCAACAAAGCCATTCGAACCTATACAGTTCCTTGGAGATAATGCCTATCGTCTGACAAATAAAATTCTCACAGTGGACAAGGGTGGAATGCCGGGATCCTTTAAAGTTGATGAGACTGAAATCCTGGCTGAACCACTTGCTTTTATTGTTGAATCTGAGAAAGGAATTGAACAATTCACTTTGCCTGAAAATGTTGTCCTTTTAAAAAACGAACCCGGCGTAATGAGCGGATCATGGGAAAGCCATTCTGATAATATTGAGATCCATGGAGAAGGAGTGATAGAATCAGACGGATATGTAAATTACAAAGTAACGCTCACGGCTTCAAATGATGTAATCCTAAAAGACATAAGGCTTGAAATACCGGTTTCAGAAAGTGTTGCCGGATATATGATTGGAATGGGTTTACCGGGGACGATTGTTCCTCAGCAACATCAGTCAGGTTGGAAAGGACCCCACGACAGTTTCTGGATTGGGAATACTTCAGCCGGTATCTGGTGCGAGCTCAGGGGAGGTACTTATCACGGTCCCCTACTGGGTCTTTATCATCCTGCTTATCCTTCATCATGGTATAATGAAGACAAAGGAGGCTTCAGAATTGAAAAAGAATTAAATGAGGTTAAAGCTGTGGTTTATAGTGGCGAACGTGAAATGAAAAGTGGAGAAAAACTGGAGTTTGAATGGTCACTTATCATTACACCTGTCAAGAAGATCAATTATAAGAGCCAGTTTACCGATCGGTATTATCATGAGGGAAAGAAACCGATGCCACCGGATGCCGATCTTGCCTGCGGTATCAAAATAGTAAACCTGCATCACGCAAATAACTATAATCCTTATATAAATTATCCTTTTATTGCAGTTGATTCAATGAGATGGTTTGTAAATCAGATGCATAGTAAGGGACAGAAAGTAAAAATCTATTATACAATTCGGGAACTGACAAATCATGCAACAGAGATATGGGCGCTCCGGAGCCTTGGCGATGAAATCCTAAGTTATGGCAGGAATGGAGGTTTTCCCTGGCTACGCGAACACCTCATCAATGGGTACAATCCTCAATGGTATCACCACTTCACTGATAAAAATACAGATGCCTCAATACTTAGTGCCCCGGGAGATTCCCGATGGTATAATTATTACATCGAAGGGCTTGCCTGGCTTGTTAAAAATATCAATATCGATGGGCTCTATCTTGATGATGTGACCTATGACAGACGAACTGTAAAGCGTATCAGGAAAGTTCTTGATAATATTAAACCTGGGTGTATTCTTGACCTTCATTCAAATACAGGATTTACAAAGGGACCTGCGAACCAATACACAGAGTACTTTCCTTATATTGATAAATTATGGTTTGGAGAGAGTTTTCAATATGATAATATGCCACCGGAAAACTGGCTTGTTGAGGTGTCGGGAATCCCTTTCGGATTAATGGGCGACATGTTGCAGGGAGGAGGGAACCGCTGGAGAGGAATGGTTTATGGAATGACAGTGCGTCATCCATGGACAACAGAGGGGGTACAGTGTGATCCTCGTCCGGTATGGAAAGTTTGGGATGAATTTGGAATTGAAACCTCTGCAATGAAGGGCTATTGGGATAAAGATTGTCCGGTTAAGACTGATCGTACCGATATTAAAGCTACTCTATATCAAAAAAGTGGTAAGTCTCTGATTTCAGTCGCAAGCTGGGCTGAGGAGGTTGTGCGTTTCAGACTTCAGTTCGACTGGAACTCTCTTGGAATTGATCAGTCAAAAGCTATCCTTTATGCACCATTTGTAAAAGATTTCCAGGAAGAAAAAACCTTCAGTCTGAATGAGTCCATTCCTGTCGAACCAAAAAAGGGATGGTTAATATATATTCAGGAGGAAGGTAAATAATTATTTTAAATCCTGATTGTTATTCATGAATTGCAATGTCATTTATAGAACTTCTTTAACAAAAATATATAAAACTAAAGTAATGATAATAAATCCCATAGTTAGAACGAATAATGTGAACTTAATAGATTTGTGCCTCATAGGGATGAGTTCGATATATTTCGTTTCAATAGCCCCGGACTTCAGGCCGGGGATTAAGATCCATCAATTTCTAAATCCATAATTTTTCATAAATTAATATTCGTCTTGCCAGCCGAATTTGCTTTTTGTCAGGTTTTGTTTATTAATTCAAAAAGAGGATTCACCTTTAATCAGGTTCATAATATTGGCAATATTCTGTT
>Ga0105092_10001477_pt1 | contig 12630 bp, 9 predicted proteins | sample PPLLak2March2015_FD_87021 | JGI IMG/M metagenome (GOLD analysis project Ga0105092, IMG submission 87021) | Freshwater sediment microbial communities from Prairie Pothole Lake near Jamestown, North Dakota, USA - PPLs Lake P7 Core (1) Depth... | ecosystem: Environmental > Aquatic > Freshwater >... | reverse complement strand
CTGATCAGGATTGCCATGGAGGCCACAGGAAAAGTCCAATCGCCCGATGAAGGCGCGGGTTTTAGCAATTGCACCCCAATCGACATGGGCATTGATTCTAATGTCGTGGCAAAGGTGAATGCAAAGAGATATTCTCCCCAGATGGGGACGAAGGTCAGGATCGCCACGGTTACGAGTGATGGCGTTACAAGCGGCATCATGACCTGCCAGTACAGCCGCAGCGGCGAACAGCCATCCACCACGGCAGCGTCCTCGAGGTCTTTAGGGATGGAACTGAATGCGCTACGCATAATGTAGATGCTGAGCGCCAGGAACCAACCGGTGTAAGCGAAGGTCAAGCCAGTAGTCGTGTCTATCAGGCCCATTTTTTGAAGGACTTCATAGAGGCCCGGAATGGACATGCTCTTCGGTAAAAACATGGAGGCGACAACAATCCAAAAAATCAAATCCCTGCCGGGAAATTTCATACGGGCAAAAACATAGCCGGACAAGGAGGAGATCAGCAGGATCAGCAAGACGGAACCCCCGGTAATGATGAAACTGTTGCGATAAAAAAGCACCAGTTTGGGCAACATGGCGAGCACCAAGTCAATATTGTCCAGCGTCAGCGTAGAAGGAATTAACTTCATGGGGATGACATAAGTTTCCTCAACCGGCCGGAAGGCGATAGAGATCAGCCAGAGCAGCGGAGCCATGCTAAAGATCGCCACGCCGATCAAAAACAGGTGTTTGAGGAGAGTTGGGACTCGCCTGATGGCAAACGAGAGGGTGAGCTTGCGGTTAGAAACCATCCGTTAATTCTCCTCTCGATGCATCAATTTCCAGGCGGCGGCAGCGGTCAGAGCACAAAAGAGACCCAAGATTAAAAACCAAGTACTCCCATATCCCATATCCCAGTTGCCGTCACGGAAACTTATATAGTAGGCTTGCAAGCCATAGGTCATCGTTGATCGCACCGGCGAGCCTTGGGTCATCACCAGGGGTTCCTCCACCATACCCAGGACCTGCAACCGGAGGGTCAAGATGATTAAGAAAGTGGGGATTAACAGGGGAAGCTCGATGTAGCGAATCAACTGCCACTCGCTAGCGCCGTCAATGCGGGCTGCTTCTCGGATTTCATTGGATATCGAACCCAGTCCAACGAGAAACAACAGCATAGTGACGCCCATCAGGCGCCAGACACTCATGAATGCCAGTGAGGCCAGCGCCGATTCTGGAGCGGCCAGCCATTTCGTCCAGGGCCACGGGATTCCTAGGTTCCAGATTAACGTATTCAGCACTCCCCAGGTTGGGTCGAAAATCCAGGTCCAGACGATAAAGATGATACCAGCCGGAAGGACCACTGGCATATAAAATATCGTTCGGTAGATTGTTGCAAGCCGGACCCTGGTGACTCGGTCTAGAGCCAGTGCAACGAAAAAGGCCAACAGCGTACTGGCCGGGACATACAGCAAGAAGAACTTCACCGTCACCCAGGTGGTTTCCAGGACGCGGGGATCCTGGATCCAGCCAATGATATTTTCCAGGCCATTAAATCCAACCCGATCCGGCCGCAGAAATTCATAGCGCATAAACACAAACTGGATTGTGCGCAGGCTGGGATAGAGCACAAAAACACCGTAGAAGAACAGCATGGGGACCAGCAAAAGATATGCGAGCCGGCCTTTCCAAATTTTTCCAAGGAGACCGCCGCTAAATCTCGATTGCCTTAGGGTGACAGGTGAGCGATCGGTTGTTTCCATTTTCGTCTCCAAGGGATGGACAGGCGCGCTTTGTTGGCATTTTAAAAATATTCAATCTTATTCATCAAGCAGGATCAGTATTATATTATCAATAAAAACTGCCCCTCCAGAGGTAAATTTGTGTTTACCTCTGGAGGCGGTTGAGCAAGTTGTCAGGCGTTCAATCTCCACTTGTATGGAGTATTACTGGGCCTTCGCAAGCTCTTCCTTTAAGCGTTTGACCATATTCGCCTGGGTGTCTTCAGGTGATTGACCTGAAAGCAGCATCTTTTCCAATTCCTCGCCGATGATCGTCTGTTCAAACGAGAGGTAATACTCGTTGGAGGGGATCGGTTGGGCGACTTCGAGCAGGGGGATCAGATCGGGTGCCCAAACCGGCAGCTTATTTTCTGACTGGTATTTCTCGACAACCGTCTTGAAGGGCACGATCTTGTAATTGTCCAGCATCGAGACGTCGATCAGCGGCTGAGTATGGAGAATCTCCTTTATGAAGGTGATTGCACCTTCCTTATTGGCTGCGTATTTCGGGATGACCGCGCCGGCGGTCCAAAAGATCGTGTTATCAATGGTCCCTTTCGGGAAGCTGGTCATCCTGACGTCATCAGCGGGTACATTAGCCTGAATGGCACGTAGCATCTGGGTCTGCCAGTAGACTTCCAGCGCAACACCATTCGCCTGGAAGGTCTTGGAGGATCCCAGGGCTTCGGCGGCATTGGCAGGCATGTACTGGTAGAGATCCTTGATCAGATTCAAGGTCTTGAGGGTCGGCTCGCCTTCCAAGATGATGACGCCTTGATCGTCGTACATCTTATCTGTGTAAGTACCGAGGATCGGCATGAATAAGCGGTGCGAGAACTTCCAATCACCCCCAAAGCAGCTAACATTATCGCCCATTTTCTCATCGACCTGCTTGCAGACCTCTAAAATTTCATCCCAGGTTGCGGGTGGGGTGTCGCTGCCAGTTGCCTCTTTCAGCATTGAAGGGCGATAGATCGTACCGAATATATCCGTCCAGAATGGGTATGTATAAATCTTGCCGTCGCCGGTGTATTTGATCTCCTCCAGAACGCTGGGATAAACATCGTTCCAGGTTTCCTGTGGGAAGTAGCTATCCAGCGGCTCCAGCAAACCCAGCTTCCCCAGGAAGCTGGGTTCAATGAAGGGCGTGGGTCCGAAGATGACGTCATAAGGTGCCTTTTGCTGCTGCGCTTCCAACTGGAGCTTCTGGGTGAGAGCTGCGTATGCCTGCTCTTCGGCCGGCAGAGTCAGAAATTCATATTGAAAATCCGGATGCGCAGCCTGATAGTCTTTGAGCGCCTGCTCAAGCGGAAACCATTGAATGTACTGTGCGTAGAGCGCCACGCGGAGCGGCTGGTTTTCCACTGGAGCGGCCTCCTGGGTCTCCGCCGGTTGGGCCGGCTGGGTCTCTGCCGGTTGGGTAGGTGTTCCACACGCCGCGGCCATAAGCATGATCGCGAGCAGAAGCGTCACGAACTTTGAAGTCCTGAATTTAAACATCAGATTTCTCCTCCATGAAACGAATCGGTAGCCTAAGGAACAATCGGGTGGGATTGGGATGCGAATTAAAATTCGAGTTTTCCAGTCCTCCTTTCTTGAAAGTCCAAGTAATCCAAAAACGCTCAATGGAGCGGCAATCGGACAGGGCCTCCTTCTTCCACGGACCGGTCGATTGCCAGCAGCGCTTCGTGCACGTTCATTGTGCCGGACAGGCTGATATCCGTTTCGCGATCTTCCTCGATGCAGTTGATCAAATGCTCCAACCCCGGTGCAAACGGATGATCTTTTACCAACCCACTATTAGGCATTTGCGTTGGAATGGTGACATAGTCGGTTTGACCCGGGAACTGATGAGACCAAAGCCGGTTATCGCGCAGCGTGCCTCGATCTCCCATCACGGTAACATCAAATGCGTATGGCATAATACAACCCATGCTGGCCGACACCCGGCCGGTGGCGCCGCTCGCAAACCGCAAGATGGCTTCCACCGTATGTGGATATTCGTACCACTCTTTACCGATCCCCTGTGTCCCATATGCGGAAACCTCAACAATATCTGAATCTGCCAGCCAGCGCGCCGCATCCAATGCATGGCAGCCGCCCATCAGAAATACGCTGCCAGCGATTGATTTTGTCGTCATCCAGTGACCCGGCACAGCCCGCGGCGTGCTGTGCCAGTAGCAGGTTTCGACCATGAAAACTCTACCCACTGCGCCATCGGTGATCAGTTTTTTCGCAATCCGCAGAAATGGGTTCCAGCGCAGAACAAAGGATGCTAGTGTCTTCACTCTGGTATTTTGAACCGCATGCTGCAAGTCACGGAGCTCTTGAAGGTTTAGAGCAACCGGCTTTTCGATGAGCAAATGTTTACCGGCTTGAGCTGCAAGAGCCGCCTGTTTTGCGTGCAGGTTGTTGGGGGTGCAAACGAGAACAATTTCGACATCGGGATCGGCTAACATCTTGTCAAGATCGGTGTAAATCTTACACCAGATTCCATTTTCCGCAGCCAGCGCTTCGCCCTGGACAGGGTCATCAGTGCACATGGCTGCAAGATGGGCCTTACTGTTTGATAAAACAGCAGCCACATGGGCGCGAGCGATGTTGCCAGTTCCGATTATAGCGATACCATGAGTATTCAAGATAAACCTGTTATTTATCTTTAGATTTGAAGCCTATGCCTGGACATCAGATTATCATGCTATTTATACATAATAGTAGCACGAAATATAGGGCTTTGTCAATCAGATATATGGTTAAAAAATCCATATTTTTGACTGAAATCTTTTTATTCTTGCGCAATATCGTATCTTTTTGTACTCATATTGGTTCTATTTGATATAATCAGTATTGAATTTCGGAGATCAACCATGTTATACTCGCGCGGTATCTACTCATTTGAAGCATTTGCCCAAGTGCCGATTATCGATGGCCATTTGCATGTATGGAAAGGGTTCTATCCCCAGCGGATTTGGAAAACGCTAAGAGCCGCCGGAGTTCAGAGTTGCAATTCCCTCTCTTTAAATAATTTTGACAAAGGCGGTACGCTTAACGATGAAGCGCTATTCTTTAAGCAGTCATCGAACGGCAGAGCCTATGCTTTTGGATCATTAGATTACGCCCAGCACTTGCAGGGCGGTGAAATGAAGCCAAACGACCTGGTTGAGCAGGCAAGACGTATTAAGGAGATGGGTTTCGACGGGATCAAAATGTGGGAAGGAAAACCAGTTGGTTATATCGTACTCCCGGACCGTTTAGATGGACCATTCTTCGAACCCTATTTCGCCTGGATGGAAGAACAAAACTTCCCCTTTATCTTGCACCTGGCAGATGCGCCGCGTTTTTGGGATCCGACCCGCATAGATCTGGAGCTATGGTCCTACGCGCAAAAACCATACCCGACCAGGCAAGAAATGTACGCCGAAGCAGAGGTTATTTTAGATCGCCATCCGAACCTTAAGCTGATCCTGGCACACTTTTTATTCCTTTGGGGCGAGCTGCCGGAGGCACGCAGGTTTTTAGATTCCCACCTATCCGTCGCTTTTGATTTAACCCCAGGAGTACAGGGCTACATAGAGCTGGGTCAGGATATTGACGCCGCTCGGCGGTTTTTCTTGGATTTTCAGGATCGTCTGATTTACGGAACGGATATCGGTGCGCTGCCGCTGCTAGACCCGACCGTAGAGTTTGACGTGGAGCGTGAGGCCAGACAACCCTGGTTGGTGCGATCTTTTCTGGAAACCGATTGGGATATCCCCTTCCCCAAACAAATCGGGATTACCAGTACGGGATTTTCGAACGATCGGTTAAGAGGCATCTCCCTGCCATTGCCGGTTCTGAATAAAATCTATCAGATAAATTTTCAGAGGATGGTTGGAGCATCGCCAGTTAAGCTATAAAGGAATGAGAAGCAACACTTCGTATATAATCATTTAAGCATCAATAGAGCATTTCTGATGCGCAAGATGAGCTAATTATTCATTGAAATACGCATTTTTTTGCTTGACTTTTAGGTAATATTTGCTATTATTTAACAAAGATAGAATCGATGGATGTGGAAGCGCATAACTTCCGATTCACAAAGGAATCGCCGTGAATACTAGGGATCGACAAATCTTCGAGCTCCTCTGTCAGCATGGTGAACTTTCCGTTCAGCGTTTGAGTGAAATTCTGCAGGTTTCCCCCTCCAGCATCCGCAGATATTTAAATACCCTTCACGATCATCCCTATATTCACCGGACACATGGAGGCGCAACACTGTCTTATGTGCTCCAATATAATTCTATACCAGTCTCTTTCCCCGACGCAGACGATGCCGAGGTACGGGCTATCGCTCACCGGGCAGCCAAGTTGATTGAACCCGGAGATGTCATTGGATTGAGCGGTGGCAAGATGTGTACAGAACTCGCCATAAACCTCCGTTTCCTTGAAAATATTACCATCGTGACCAACGCGGTTAACATTGCCTGTGAACTGGTGGGCCTGTCAGGGATTAAGGTGATGGTTTGCGGTGGAATGGTTGATCCGGGATCTTTCGAGCTGGTCGGGCAGCTCGTTGATAAAGCTCTGGAAGGTATCTACATCCATAAATTCTTTATCGGTACAGATGGGTTAACTGTTGAGAACGGGCTGACCAACCACAGCGAATCTGAAGCGGAAGTTGCTCGAAATTTTGCCGCCCATTCCGGACAGACGATTGTCTTATCCGATCACCAAAAATTTAAGAGATCGAATCTTGCTCAGGTAATCCCCGCACACAAAATTTCGATGATTATCACAACCGATAAAACTCCCCCGGAACTCCTTCAAGGATTTTGTGAATTAGGAGTGAAAGTCCTGCTGGCCTATTGATGACGATGAAGATTCCAATTCAACCAACCGATGCAGTCATTTCTGAAAAGTATCTACGGTATAAAATCATCCCCGATTTGCCACAGCACGATGTTATCTACTCGGTTGCCGCTGGTGCAGACGGGAAAATATATATGGGGGTTTGCAGTGAATTTGGCGGTGCCGTCCACGCCCACTTTGCTTCATACGATCCCAAAACGGATCAATATCGCGACATTATTCATTTAGAGGACCTCCTGCCGGAGGGCAAGGATCGCTTCCGCCCGCCGCATGCCAAGATCCATACTGCCATGGCAGCTCATCCCGATGGCCGCATTATTTGGGTGAGCCACATGACGCCTCCCATTGAGGGCGAGAAGATCCATCGGATTTATGAAATCTATGGCGATCCCGAACGAGGCTACGTGGGAAGCTGCGTTTTTTGCTACAATCCGAAAACCGACCAGGTGGAGAACCTAGGCCGGATTTATCCTTTCGCCGGAACACGGTCGATGACACTGAACCCAGAGCGGGATGAAATTTACACAGTATCCTACCCGACCGCCCACTTCGCCGTATTTCGTCTGCGCAGTGGAGAAAGCAAGGATCTTGGCCGCATCGCCCAGAATGACGCCATCGGCCCATGCTGGAGCGCGAATGGATGCGCTTACACAACAGATGACGACGGCTATATAATTCGCTACGATCCGGAAAAAGAGCAGCTAGACCGGCTACCCGTCCGTATTCCCTTCCCCGCCTGGCATTTCGGCCACCGCAACCGCGTACGGCGAGTAAAAATTGGCTCGGATGGCATTAAAATCTATGGCTTGACCGGGTTATCCTGCCGGTTGTTTGAGTACGATCCGGGAAAGGGCAGCCACGGCACTATGCGTGATGTGGGTTTGCTAATGGGGGAAGAGAAGTTTGAAACCGCGAACCGCATTCCTCAGGGCAAATCGCTCGCATTTAATTTGGACGGAACGGCAACCATCGGTCTGAATGTCGGAGGAGGCGAATTCCCGCAGGTTCACCTGATGCAGGTGGATCCGAAAAGCGGCGAAGGCGTAGACCACGGCCGGATGGAGATTCCGGGAATGCTGCCAATTCATACCGTCCAGGATGCCTGCATGGGGCAGGATGGCACGATTTATTTAGGCGGAGCAATGGGAACGCCGCCCACATTTCTCGCTGCTTTCAACCCCAACGGTCTGGCAGAATCGATTGTATGCGATCAGGAAGCCGAGATCGAGCCTTATCGCCTTGCTTCACAGGAATTGCAGCGAAAAGATCAGGAGCTGCGCCGCAAGTTTGACGAGCATCGCGTTTATTGGATTATGCGCGCCACGCCATTTGTCAATCACGGGACAGTTTTGATGCACGATTTAGGCCTTCCAGGCTTTTTGCCATTGATTCCAGATGGAGAATCGGCCATCACAGCGCTGGCGTTGGGTAGCAGCGACCGGTTATACGGCGCCACCAGTGGAACTGCCAGCCATCTCTTTGTGCAATGGACATCGACACGTTCGGTGAGACCGTTTGATTTCCCGATAGACCTGGGGATTTTCACGGTTGATGGAAAAACGCAAACCGGCTGCCGTGCCCTCGTTTCCGGACCAGACGGCTGCCTCTATGCCGGAACCCTGAATGCAGATGGCAGTTCCGGCCACTTGTTTCGCCACGACCCTGCCCGAGAGATCCCCGGTCAGATCGAAGAATTTTCTTTTTACAGCCCACCTTTTGATCATTCATACGGTCTACAGCTTGAAGACTTCGGTGCTCCCGCGGAAGGGGAAGGTATTCTGGCGTTGGTTAGCGATGCTGCCCGCGGGATACTTTACGGGCTTGGGTCAAAAGGTACCCTGTTTTCCTATCGGCCGGGGAGTGGTGAGCTCTGCAGCCTGGCAAAGGTAGAAGGTCCCGGTTACTCCAATTCATTGATTTGCGATCGAGACGGAAATGTGTATGGTTCGATGGGAGAGGCCAGGCTCTTCCGCTATCAGGCGGACAAAGAAACGCTGGAATGTCTGCCAGTAAGCCTGCCATGTGGACAGGGCCGCGGATACCTGAATGCAATATCGGCGTTTGTTTGGGGAACAAATGGATGCGCTTATTGTGGCACTACCGTTGACGGAATGCTCTTTTCCCTGGAGATAGATCCAGAAAGTTCGCAAGTAAAAGTAGTGGGTTTAGGTAAGCCCACCTGGTCCGGCTACATTCGTGCATTGACCGCCGGGAAGGATGGCAAGATTTACGGGATTGCAGGTCGCCCGGACGTGTTCTCCCGCCTCTTTGTTTACGATCCCACGGATGGTGATCTTCGTGACCTGGGTATTTTGGAGACCTCAATTCCCCGGCCCTGGGTCGGACAGCGTTTCGATTCCGTTACCACAGGGGCAAATGGCGAGATCTTCCTCGGCGAAGCCGACCGGATCTCCCACCTGTTTGTCTATTATCCTCCAATATGTTCACCAAACCGATAGAGCAGATCCATGGAAAACTTTCCCGATTATCTGGCCCTTCCTGCAAACGAATTGGCTCGCATTGCTAAGATACGTCTTGAAATCCTGCCCGACTTACCTGCTTTGTATCAACACTTTGCCCGCTCAATCGCCGATGAAATCAAGGAAAATAATCGCCACGGCGAACCAACACGCCTGATCCTGCCGGTTGGTCCGCTGGGGCAATTTCCCATTCTGGCGGAAATCAGCAATCGTGAGCGCATCTCCTGGAAAAACGTATTCACCTTTAATATGGACGAATACTGCGATTGGCAGGGGCGTGCAGTGCCGGTTACGCATCCATTGAGTTTCCGTGGCTATATTTATAAGAATTTATTTGACTGCCTGGATGCCGAAATCCGCATCCCGGATGACCACATTCACTTCCCCGATCCTCTCAATCTCGATCGGATCAGCGAACGCATTCAGGTGGTTGGAGGAGTCGATACCTGCTATGGTGGCATCGGCTATCACGGCCATGTGGCTTTCAATGAGGCACCGATTTCACGCTGGTATAAATTATCCCCGGATGAATTTCGCAACTCCTTGACCCGCCTGGTCTCGTTAGAGCCGGAAACGATTGTCATGAACAGCATTCGCTCAACCGGGGGAAACCCGGCGGCGATGCCGCCGATGGCCGTTACCCTTGGAATGAAAGATATCTATAGTGCCCGGCGCATTCGGTTGTACTGCCAAGGCGGTTCCTGGCAGCGGACGGTGTTGAGGATCGCAGTTTTGGGAGAAGAGACGGTTGAATATCCGGTCACGCTCCTGCAAAAACATACAGATATCGCCATCCTGACCGATGAAAATACTGCCGTCTCGCCCATGCCGCAGGCAAACGCGTGAGGTTTCGAAGATGCTGAAAGGAACCCTTCTGGTTGGCCAATCTGGTGGACCAACACCGGTGATCAACGCCAGCCTGGCCGGTGTCATTTTGTCTGCTAGGGAACACGCTGAGATCACAGGAATCTATGGGATGATCCACGGCATCGAGGGCGTGCTTAAGGATGAGCTGGTCGATCTGCAGCGAGAATCCCCCCAGATAATTGAAAACCTGGTATATACCCCGGCTTCGGCGTTAGGTTCCTGCCGGCATAAAATTGAGGACAAGGAATACGAGCGCATTTTAGAAGTATGCCGGGAACACAATGTCCGGCATTTCGTTTACATTGGCGGGAATGATTCAATGGACACCTGCAAACGCATTTCTGAACTGGCGACCTCGACCGGTTATGAAATACAGGTGATGGGGGTACCAAAAACCATCGATAATGACCTGGCGGTCACCGATCACAGCCCGGGATATGGCAGCGCGGCCCGCTTTCTGGCGCTGGCGACGCGAGACACCGGCCTGGATCTGGAATCGATGGCAACTTTTGAGGACGTGGTCATCCTCGAAGCGATGGGCAGGAATGCCGGCTGGCTGGCTGCCGCTTCAGCCCTGGCAAAAACAACCGAAGATGAAGCGCCCCACCTGGTATACGTGCCTGAGCTGGCCTTCGACGAAACCAAATTTCTGGATGCGGTCAGCCGCATCCACGCGCGCATCGGCCGGGTTTACGTTGTTGTCTGCGAAGGTGTGCGCGACGCAAACGGGGATTTTGTGGGCACGCACCGGATGAAAAAGACAACCGACGCATTCGGCCACACATTGAGCACATTCACTATCGGTGTTGCTGCTTATCTGGCAGATTTGGTCGGGGATCAGCTGCACCTGCGCGCCCGGTTTCTACGCCCGGTCCTAATCGGGAGAACGATGAGCGCGTGCGTGTCGGAAGTTGACCGCCGGGAAAGTTTCCGGGTTGGACAGGGCGCGGTCAAACGGCTGGCTGGCGGCGAAACCGGTTTGATGATGTTGTTGAACCGCATTTCTACCTCACCTTATAGATGTGAGACCGGCGCGGTCTCCTTAGAAAGCGTAGCGAATGCTGAAAAGCTGCTGCCGCGTGACTTCTTGGAGGATTCAGGCGTCTTGCCGAACGAAAAATTCAAGGAATACGCCTTACCATTGGTTGGCGAGGCATGGCAGCCGGTCGCTCGCTTAGAGAAATATCGGATCAAGACAGGAAATGAGCTATGACGAAGTTGAATTATTCAGTCGAAAACTATGTATTTAACCTGGAATATTTCTTCCCGATGGAAATATTTAAAAAAATCACCAATATTCGCGTGAGTTCTCCCGAAGTGATCGAACAGCAAGCTAAAGCCCGAAAGCAGCGCAAGAAATTAACACTCGACGGTAAACTGACCATCCTGGCCGCCGATCACCCCGGTCGAGGCGTGACGGCGCTTGGCGCCGATCCGTTACGGATGGGTAACCGCTACGAATATCTCGGACGAATTATACGCGTGCTGACCACAACCAAATTTGACGGCTTTATGAGCACGCCGGATATGATCGACGACCTTCTCATCGTAGACTACCTGGTGCAGAAGGGCGGCGGCCCGTCCTTTTTGAATGAAAAAGTCCTGGTAGGCTGTATGCAGCGCGGCGGCGTTGCCGGTGTGGCCGGTGAGATCGATGACCGTTTTGGCTCCTACACGGCCGATTCGATCAAAAAGTTTCAGCTTGATGGCGGTAAAATGATGTTCCGCTTTGTGCCCGATGACGAGCGCACGCTGTGGACGATTGATTATTGCACCAAGGCGATCAACGAGTTGAACCGCTACGATCTGGTTCCATTCATCGAGCCGCTGCGAATGGATTATCGAGATGGGAAATGGGTCAGCAAAAATACGGCCGAGGAATTAATCAAGATTGTCGGGGTCATTGGAGCGATGGGCGATAGCTCGCGCAATACCTGGATGAAACTCCCCTATTGTGAGGGGTATGACCGGGTGACTTTGGCGACGACTCAGCCAATTTTGATGCTGGGCGGGTCATCGAATGAGAATCCGACCCAAACATATTATGAATTTGCCGCCGGTATGGCAACGCGCTCTAATGTCCGTGGGGCTTTGGTAGGACGGAATGTCAGTTTTCCTGGTCCGGAAGATCCGGCTGCGGTTGCCAACGCGATTCACGAGATTGTGCATGCCGGAATTTCCGGCGACGAAGCGATCGAAATGACGCTGGAACAGCGCGGCGGGCAGATGGAATATCTGCGCGAGATAATCCGTTAATGGATACCATTAGCGAACAGCCGGAATGGTGGGTCATATGAGGGTCTTGATCGTCGGCGGCACCGGCCAGATCAGCCGCGCCATCTCCCGAATTTTCCTCGAGGCCGGCGAAGATTTAACCTTGTATCACCGGGGAAGGACGACATCAAAGCAGGTCCTTGTGATTTACCCATATTTTTTCAACCGCAGCGATGATATCCAGCATGTCGCTTTCGCTGCCCAGCAGCAGCGATTGGGGCAGCCAGCAGGATTCCCGGCAGGCCTGCTCGCTAACTGGGCAGTAAACCTGGCTATAGCCCGGATATTGTGACGCGGCGGGAGCGAACGGGCCAAAGTTCCGGTTGAGAAATACCGGTTGGCGGTACAGCGGACGATCATAACCAAATGAGCAAGTTATGCCTTCCGCATTTAGCGCTTTG
>Ga0105092_10001475_pt1 | contig 12638 bp, 9 predicted proteins | sample PPLLak2March2015_FD_87021 | JGI IMG/M metagenome (GOLD analysis project Ga0105092, IMG submission 87021) | Freshwater sediment microbial communities from Prairie Pothole Lake near Jamestown, North Dakota, USA - PPLs Lake P7 Core (1) Depth... | ecosystem: Environmental > Aquatic > Freshwater >... | reverse complement strand
AGTACAGGGATGTTTGGATTAAGGTTCTTCAGTTTTTTACACAATTCCAATCCGCCGATCCCGGGGATGATCAGATCGAGGATATACAGGTTATAGTTATTTACCTGTGCCAGACTATCTGCTGTAAGTCCATCATAAGCTATTTCAGCGTCATGGTTATTCTCTTCCAGACCCTTCTTAATAAACAACGCTACCTTTGGTTCATCCTCTACTATCAATATCCTCATTGACCCGGCTTTATTAATAAAACACCCTATGCGCTCCGCGCAATTTAATCGCAAATCGTAAATCGTAAATCGCAAATTCCTACAATACCGTATGCGCTCCGCGCAATTTAATCGCAAATCGCAAATCGTAAATCGTAAATCGTAAATTTACTGGAGGTCTAAACTACTAAAAATAATAGTCTTCCGCTACGTATTATTTAAAAACTTCGTGGGTATAGGCATCATACAGTTTGCTGTACTTGCTGCTATCCTTACCCGGAGTGTATTCCACATATTGATTGTCCAATGCCTGAAAGGCCTCTTCGACAGTTGCATAGACGTCCATGGCGGTAAAGGCAATAAGCGCTGCACCCAGGGCCGTTGTTTCCTTCATGTCCAGCGCCTTGACGGGAATTCCCAGCACATCGGCCCGGATTTGGTTCCACAGCTTGTTTTTTGATCCACCACCCACGCAGATCACATTTTCAGCCCTGTAATTACCCGCCAGCTGCAATTTCTCCAGTCCGTTCCTGGCATAATAGGATAAGGCTTCCAATGTGGCCCTGTATAGATGAGCCCGCCTGGTTTCATGGGTAAAGCCATTAATGTTTCCCTTTTTTCCTGAATATCCTCCGGGAAATAATTCCGGAATGACAGTCACCCCATCACTCCCGGCCGTAATTTCACCGGCTTCAGTAATCATGGTTGCATATTTAGAATTCGTCTCGGGAAGATCAGAATACAATATCCGGCCCATCCATTCCAGAACTCCTGATGCAACCCACTGTACGCCGATATTGACCAGGCCAGGCATACTGTCAAGTTCGATTGTAATACCTGATTCCCTTAACGGGATATGCAATGTGGCGGCGGGAGACCGGACCATCAATACTTCCCAGGTGCCCGAGCTCAGTACAGGCTGATTCACTCCCGCCCCTGAACCGACAATGGCAAACTGGGTATCGTGCCCGGCAGCCACAACCGCCACTCCGGGCCGGATACCCAGGGATTCTGCAGCCGAAGCATTTACCTGGCCAATGATAGTCCCGGGTTCAACCATGGGAGGAAATACAGACTGATCCAATCCAAGTGGTTTCAGAATTTCACCGGAAAATGTTCTTTTCTTCAAATCCGTCAGCATAGAAGTGCCCGCCATGGTGGCATCCGTAACAAACCGGCCAGTCAATTTATGCAGGATCAATGAGGGCATCAGCACATAATGATCCATGTCTTCCAGCACATCGGGCCTGTTCTCCCGCAACCAGATCAGCTTGTGGATTGTATTGAAATGATAGGACTGTAATCCCGAAACATGGTATAACCATTCCGGATCAAAGTACTTGCCTATATTCTTTTCAATTTCCCCGGTTCGGCTGCATTGCCAGGATATCACCGGATAACAAAGGGTACCGTCTGTTTTCATGGCAGCACCGTCTACCCCGAATGTAGTAACTGTTACAGCAATGATCTCGGTGTTTTTTATCCCGTTGCAGATCTTCCTGCTGCAAACCGACAGCTTGTTCCAGATGCTCCCGATATCCCAGATCAGGCCCCCGGCATAATTCGGATCGGACACGGTTTCGTTGGAAAGGGAATGCGAGGCAATGATTTTTCCTGCTGTATCCACCAGGCAGGCTTTAACATTCGTGGCACCACAATCGAGAATAAGAACGGATTTCATCATTTCTGAGATAATAACTTAGTTTCGGCTGCTTCCGGTTTCCCTATTTTTTAACTTTTACTTCTTTTCCCGAATAAGCCACTTCAATGGCCTGTTTTGCCGGTTCTACCCCGGTTCCGTTTTTTGAACTTACCCATACAATCCTGAAAGTACGTTCCTTTAGCATACCTTCAAAGTCACCCTTCCTTTCGCCAATGGTCAGTGACTTTTCAGCCTCGTTCCAGTTGATCGGAATAATGGAATATTTGCCTTTTTCGTAGTTGTATGTGTCGTTTTCATCTTCATACAGGTTGAATTCGGCATTGGCTCCTGCATATACCCTTATTTCTATCGGATCTGCAGCTTTTTCAGTGGCATATTGAAGGTACGGTCCCATGGGAACTATCGAACCAGCCTTTATATATAACGGAATGGTTTCAATGGGCGCGGCAGCATCAATGGTTTGTCCGCCTTCAATGATTTTTCCTGTCCAGAAGTCATACCATTTAACTGACTTTGGCAGATACACCTTCCTGCTTTTCTTCACGTTCTTGCTGTCGGGAATACTGTAAAAACGGGCTGTTACCGGATTTACAAGGAAGGCCGGACCAAACATGTACTGATCAGGAATAGACTGAATGTTTTCATCATTTCTGAAATCGAAAGCAAGTGACCTCATGATGGTATATCCCTCGCTGGTTACTTTCCATGAAAGCGAATAAAGGTAGGGCATCAGGCGATAACGCAGATTATCATATTTCATCAGGATTGATTTCATTGGAGCATCCCAGTTGTCTGAGAACAAGGCTCTTTCCCCTTTTCCATGGATCCTCATGATGGGACTGAAGGTTCCGAACTGGAACCAGCGGGTGAATAGCTCACGGTTAATCGGGGCTGACCAGTCGGGTGCCTGCCAGTGATAATGATAACCTCCAATGTCGGAAGTCCAAAAAGGAATTCCTGAAGCGCATGAATTGATCCCCTGGGGTATCTGATTTCTGTATGCATTCCATGTACAATGGATATCAGATGACCACAACGTGGCTGCATTCCGCTGTTGTCCTGCAAAAGCCTGGCGAATAAGAAAAAATGCCCTTTTATCCGGAATATCTCTTCTCCAATATTTATATAAACCTGTGGAATGCATCAAAGCATATGTGTTAAAATAATCAATACCCCGGCCAATGGCAAAATTGGCTTGTCTCCGGGCATCAATTAAGCTTCCGTTATCAGGTTCACACTGGTCCACCCACCATGCATCCCATCCGTGGCGCCCGATCAGGCTGTCCTTTGCCTGTTGCCAGTAAAGGGCACGTGCCTCAGGACTATGGGCATCGTAATAATTATCCATTAAATGGGTCATCACGTTATCCCACAGAATGTTTGTCATTCCCCCCGAATTGGCCATCTGGTTGTAGGTATTGGTTCCTTTCGAAAAAACAGGCCAGATTGAGATCATGGCATGGATATTTGCTTTATGAAGTTCATCTACCATGGCTTTTGGGTCAGGATACCGTTCCGGCCACATTACGTGTGAACCAATGACATTCGGCTCCCAATAGAACCAGTCCTGCACGATGCAATCAACAGGTATTTTTCCATTCCGGTATTTATCTTTTACAGATAATACTTCTGCCTGGCTTTTGTACCTGTCCTGCGATTGAAACAAACCCAGTGACCATTTCGGAAACATGGGTGCTTCTCCGGTGGCATTGCGATAAGATGCAATAATCCGGTCAAATTCAGGTCCATAGAAGAAATAGTAATCCACCATATTCCCGCTTTCGGAGGTATATTTGAATTGGGTGTTATTCTCCTCTGCCCCGTAAAATTTGGAGGGAGAGTAATTGTCCCATAACAGGCCATAACCACTTGTGGACAATAGGACCGGAATGGCACCGGTCATGTACCGGATGAGCATATCCTGGTCGCGTCCTTTGTAGTTAATGGAGAAGGAGTCTTCGGGATGGCAACCCAGACCATATAAAGCTTCGCCGGCCGGTGAATTGAATTTTGATTCGCAATTATATACTGAAATGCCGGCAATGGTGGCGGGCGTCATGGATTTGCCCACGGATTCATCCTCGCTGAGAATGGTTTTGCCGTTCAGATCCGTAAATTTTACCGAGTTGGTTTTTTTATTGACGATTACCTTTACACTCGCGGTTGCAACAATTAATTCATCGCCGCTTTCGCTGACAGTGAATGCCGGAACAGTGCTCCATGGGTTTACAACCACAAGCGACTGTTTATCCAGGAATAAGGGCAAAGTGGTATACTTGATTTGAATGACATTTTCGGTACATACTTTCACCTTCATGAGTCCCATATCCAGCGTGCAAAGTATTCCATCCTCCACTTTTTGATAGGAAACTACCGAGGCCTGAATGTCCAACTTCATCCATAACAGCGCAAGGACAAAAAACAAAAGTTTTGATTTCACATTAAGATTTTTCATGATTCTATATTTATAGTTACGGCTATTTTAATTTTTAATTGAATGTGATGTGATCAAACAAATATAATGTTAGTTTTATGAAAAGCAAAAATGATGGAAAATCAGAAATACAACTGGCGCTTCCTTTTAATTACATCCTTTGTTACGGCGATGGGTGGATATCTTTTTGGATTTGATTTTGCTGTGATTACGGGGGGATTGCCCTTTCTCAGGGACCAGTTCGGGCTGGATGCTTTTTGGGAAGGAATTACTACAGGGTCGCTTGCATTAGGTTGTATTGTCGGATGTGTGATCGCCGGAAGGGTAGCTGACCAGTACGGAAGGAAACCGGGACTGTTCGCTGCAGCCTCCATCTTTTTTATTTCATCCATTTGCATGGGAATAGCCACATCCCTGTCGTGGTTCATTACATCCAGGTTTTTAGCAGGGATTGGTGTAGGAATGGCTTCCATGCTGTCTCCTATGTTCATTGCCGAGATTGCACCCGCTGAAGTCAGGGGACGCCTGGTGGCCATAAATCAGCTTACCATTGTGCTGGGACAGGTCATTACGCACTATCAAAATTATCTTTTGCGAAATAATGGACCCGAATCATGGAGATGGATGTTCGGGCTAGGCACAATTCCATCTTTGCTTTTTTTAATTGGTGTTCTTATACTTCCCGAAAGTCCGCGTTTTCTTCTTCGCATGGGTAAAGAAAAAGAGGCCCGAAAGGTGCTCGGCAGGGTTGGAAATCATGCATTCATAGAAAGCACCGTCCTGGCAATTCAAAATACGATGAATAATGAGGTAAGAACGAACCTCAGGGGATTATTTGCAAAGGCCATGCTCCCTGTGATGGCGATCGGAATAGGCCTCGCCGTTTTTCAGCAGTTTTGTGGCATTAATGTGGTATTCAATTATACCACAAATATTTTCAAAAGCATTGGTGCCAATTCTTCGGAACAACTTCTGCAGGCTGTGTGGATCAGCCTGGCCAACCTGGTATTTACCCTCATCGCCATGGCACTTGTTGACAAGTGGGGAAGACGGCCGATGATGATGGGGGGTTATGGGGTCTTGTCCCTGCTATACATAATTATCGGATACCTGTTATTCAGTAAAAATGGCAACGCCCTGCCTTTGTTTATTTTTCTGGCCATCGGCACATTCGCCATATCCCTGGGTCCCCTTACCTGGGTGCTGATCTCGGAGATTTTCCCCAACAACATCAGGGGCAAAGCTATTTCAGTGGCCGTTATTTTCCTCTAGTCAGCCTATTTTATCCTGGTTTCCACGTTTCCGGTCATTGAGAAGAAGTTCGGCGATGCTGTAGCATTTTGGGCATATGCCGTGATATGCGCAGCAGGTTTTCTGTTCATATGGCTAAAACTCCCGGAGACCAAGGGCAAATCATTGGAACGGATTGAGAATGAATATATGGGGTTGGAAAAGAGTTCCCGCTGATCTTAATCGAAATCCGGAAACATAAGGTCTCCCTTTAACACACCCGCAATTACATGATCCAGATTTTCTGCCACATTGTTTTTATTGACAATACCCATGAAACCGGCTTCTATCAATTTTTTAATGTAAATGCCATCGTAATACATGGTAATGGCGATCAACTTTAGTTTCATGCCATGGGCACTCAGGCGTTTTGCCGTTTCAATGCCATTTAACCAGGGCATCTCAATATCCAGGAGGATCAGATCGGGATCGTAATTATCGATTGCCTCCAGAAAGGTAGGTCCGGATGAGAATACAGCCACAATTTCATACTTCTCAAGTTTTGAAATGTATGCGGTAATCCCTTCCAGAAAGTAAGGATTATCGTCTACAATAATCAGCTGGATTTTATCTTTTTGAGTCATACTTTGCAGTTTGAACACGTCGAGTGAACCATGAAATTTTTATACAAACCATACAGGTCAAGCATTTCAGTAAATACTGAGGCCAGGTGTTCTGATTGTTTGTAAATGATTGCTGCATAAGATTGCAGTTCTTCTTTTGTTACTTCTTCAGTATGGAGGATCTGGGCAAAGCCCATAATTGCATTTAAAGAAGTCCGTACTTCATGATTTATATCTGTTTTATTCATATTTCCCCCTTAACCCAAATTTGCGGAACAAAAGTAGCTATTCAGTCAAAGGTTTAAACCGGGAAATAATATAATCATTATGGGGAAAACAAATATTAGGGGTAAGGGTAAACCCTTAGTGGTTAAATTTCAATCAACCCTCTTTTGATGGCATAAATCACCAATTGTGCAGAATTCTTCACATCGGTCTTTCTGAAAATATTGGATTTATGGACTTCCACTGTTTTTGGACTGATAAATAATTTATTGGCTATTTCATTATTAGTAAGGCCATTACAAACATTCACAAGAACTTCAAATTCCCGCTCGGTTAATTCATTGTATTTATCTGAAATTTTACGGTTCAGGCGGACCGCCATTTTTTTCAGAATCTCCTGTGAAAAGAAATTACCCCCTCCAAGCACCTCCTGGATAGCTTGCTCCAATTCATATTTTCCCGACTTTTTCAGAATAATTCCCTTCACACCGGCCTCTATCATCTGAAGGTAGTAAATCTCTTCCCCATACATAGTTACAGCAATGATCTTAAGATCAGGACAGGCTTCCAGCGCCTTAACCACAGTATCCCGCCCGTTCAATACCGGCATATTGATATCCATGAGAACCAAATCTGGAATTTGCGACTCCAGGCTTTTTAGAAATTCCATGCCGTTGCAAGCCTCTGAAATGATGAAAGCCGCATTAATATTTGAAAGAACAAGTTTCAACCCGTCCCTGAACAGTTCGTGGTCATCCACAATTGTGATATAAATTTTGGCTGTCATGTCAGATAGGAACTTTTATCCGTGTTTTCATGCCGGTACCTGTTTTGCTTTCTATTTCTATCTTCCCCTGCAATGCATTGATGCGATTCACAATATTAATTAATCCAGAACCGCTGGCAGGCATGGATGATATATTGGTAAAATCAAAACCAATTCCGTCATCTGCATAATCCACAAACAAGTAACTATTAATCAGACTAATGTCAATTGAAATATGATGACAGGAGGAATGCTTCATTGAATTATTAATCAGTTCTGAAATTGCCCTGTAAAGCATGATACCTGTATTCGGATTTAACTCCGGCTCATGGCTGCAGTTCAGCTTTATGTCAGCCACATTGGTGAGTGTGATCTGATGAATAAATTGCTTTAAGGCAGCATAAAAACCATAGTTCTTCAGGACATGTGGGCTGATATTATGTGATATTTCCGATATACACCTTATTGCTTCCTGGATAGTAACTGAAAGTTTCTCGGAAAGCATCTTCTTTTTATCCTTATCCACTGTATCCCTATATACCTGGAAGTAAAGTTTAATGGTAGATAAGACAGGTCCCAGGCCGTCATGGAGATCCTGGGCAATACGGCTTCTTTCGGTTTCTTCCGTAAGGATAATGGCATCCATTATTTTATGCTCGGCATCCCTTAATTCTTTTTCCGATTTTTTCCGCAAGGTAATATCCCTTACAATGGCAAGAAGGAACTGTTGATTGTTATATACAATATTGTTAAGGGATACATCCGCATCAAAAAGACTCCCATCCATTCTTTTATGAATCCATTCAAAATGCTGCGGTATATTGCTGAGCACTGTATCAATTTTTTCCCGGGCGGAATCCCTGGAAGTGAGACCATCAACCTGGTACATCGGGGACAATTCATAAGGTGTTTTTCCAAGTATCTGTTCCCTTTCATATCCAAACATTTCAAGGGTTTTCAGATTGCAGTCAACAACAACATCATCCTTCAATAAAAATATTGCATCGTATGCATTTTCATATATGCTTCGAAACCTGCTTTCACTTTCCCTCAAAGCGGAGGTCCTCACCTCTATCAATTCCTGCAGGTGATTTTTATATTTTTCCAGTTCTTCTTTTTGATTCGACAACGAGCTGTTTTTTTCCTCTAATATCCCTTCATATTTAATGTTCAAATTTTTGAGCGTATTTACAATAAGTACAATAAATAAGAATAACAATACCTGCGATAATTTATAGAAAGTATACCGTTTATAAAAAATTTCAGGTGTCTTTCCCGTTTCAGAAAAGAAAGAAAGAAGATTATCAGAGGTTACTGTCAGGATGAAACAAAATGACAACAGGATGATCAGTATCAGCCGATCATCCCTTTTTGGGAATAGCAGGATCGGTATCATGGCAGCCGCAACTCCTGCCGACGGATAGTAAAAATAATATTCAATGCCTATGTCCCCTAATACGGTAGGCAAAACAACAAGCAGAAGTAAGGGAAAAACTGAGGTAACTATTTTTGCCCAGAAATAACGCCTGGATGCCGTAAGCATAATCGAAAACAATCCCGAGAAAGCCATGAGCAACAATCGCAATGCGCCAATTCCGGGCCTGCCCCCCTGGATCACAATATATACAAGAACTGTAACTATACAGCCAATCAGGGAAACAAGGATGATAAAAAAATTGATCCTGTTCAGAAATATAACTGATCGCTTTTCGCTTTCAGGAATTTTTTGAGTTCCAATTTCAGAAATCCATTTCCACAGATAGATCTGATTACTCATATCCATAATGGGTATTCAAAATAAACATCCCTTGAATTCAGAAAGCTCACCGTCCCTAAGTTATGAAAATTAGATCATTCCAAAGTAATTCTCCCGTTTAATAATATGTCAAGTCTCATTAATTTTAGCTATTATTGAAATGTAAACGATAATTAAAATTTTCATGAGAAATCAATTATTCTATGTCATCGCACTTTGCATGATGACCATAACGACAGGTAGCTTCTGTCAAAACGCCTATCAATATCCTTTTCAGGATCCCAAACTTCCTGTGGATGAACGCGTACATGACCTGGTTTCGCGGATGACTTTGCAGGAAAAGGTAACCCAGTTTTTCAATCATGCCGAGGCTATACCACGATTGGGAGTACCTGCTTATGATTACTGGAATGAATGCCTTCATGGTGTTGCAAGAGCCGGAAAGGCAACCGTATTCCCCCAGGCAGTCGGACTTGCTGCCACCTTTGATGAGGACCTGGTATTCCGGGTAGCTACGGCTATTTCCGATGAGGCCCGCGCCAAGAATCAATATTTCTTAAGTAATAATGTGAGAAGCATATATACAGGGCTTACCTTTTGGACGCCCAACATCAATATTTTTCGTGATCCACGCTGGGGACGCGGCCAGGAAACATATGGGGAAGATCCTTTCCTTACCGGACGAATCGCTGTAAATTTCATCAAAGGCCTGCAGGGAAATGACCCAAAATACCTGAAAACAGTGGCTACTGCCAAACATTATGCCGTGCATAGCGGTCCTGAATTTTCACGGCATGTAGATAATTTTTATGTGAATGACCGTGACTTGTATGATACCTATTTGCCTGCCTTTAAAGCAGCTGTCGGGGAAGCCGATGTGCAGTCAGTGATGTGCGCCTATAACCGCTTTCGCGACAAGCCTTGTTGCGGTTCAGATCTGTTGTTGGGTACAATACTTCGCGAAGAATTTGGCTTCAACGGGTATATCGTTTCCGATTGTGGTGCTATTTCTGATTTTTATGTAAAGGGTACCCATGAGATGGTCGAAAATTCAACCCGGGCATGGGGTTGGTCGGTTGCTTCGGGAACAGATCTCAATTGTGAGATGAGCCGAAATTTCCTCGTGAATAATCTCGATTCAGCCATTCAGGCAGGCATACTGAATGAAAAGGATCTCAATATATCACTGGAAAGACTTTTCCGCTCACGATTTAAAATGGGCATGTTCGACCCGGCTGATATGGTACCCTTTACAAAAATCCCATTTTCAGTAGTCGGTTCAAAAGAACACCTGGCATTATCACGCGAAACAGCTGAAAAATCACTCGTACTTTTAAAAAATAACGGGATTTTGCCCCTGCGTAGTGTTAAAAAAGTTGCCCTTATTGGTCCCAATGCCGATAATTTGTCCATCCTGACAGCCAATTATAACGGAGTACCCATTCGTCCCGTAACTCCGCTGACTGCCTTAAGGAATAAGCTGGGTTCATCCAATGTAATCTACACAACCGGATGTCCGATTGTTCCCGAAGTATATACCAATATGGATGTCATCGGTTATAAAAATTTCTTTCATACGGAAAAAGGGAAACTGTTAAAAGGCCTTCAAGCTGAGTATTTCGATAACAGTGAATTCAAAGGAACCCCTAAAATTGTCAAAGTAGACAGCATGATCAATTTCTACTGGTACCGTACACCCATTTCCAAAGAAATTGAAAGCGAATTCTCTGTAAGATGGACTGGCGTATTGAAACCTGCCACCTCGGGTACCTATATTTTTGGAGGAAATGTTAACCTTAAAATCAATGGTAAACCTGCTGCCAATACCGGCGTAGCATTAGAAAAAGGCAATTCATATGATATGGTTGCTGAAATTGCGGTGAAGTCTTACTGGCATCAAAATGCCATAGAACCAACAGCTACCCTGTCATGGGTTGAAATCACACGGGACTTTCAGAAGGAGGCTTTGGAGGCAGCAAGGAAAGCCGATGTTGTCATTTTCTGCGGTGGAATATCAGCCGACCTGGAGGGAGAGGAAATGCCGCTGGTTATCGAGGGTTTCTCACATGGAGACCGCACCAGCTTAAACCTTCCGAAGGTTCAGGAAGACTTGCTGAAGGAATTGCATAAAACCGGAAAACCCATTGTATATGTCAATTTCAGCGGCAGTGCCATAGCCCTTAACTGGGAAGCTGAAAATCTTCCGGCCATTGTACAGGCATTTTATCCCGGAGAAACTACAGGTGAGGCACTTACACGCCTGCTCTTTGGGGAATTCAGTCCTTCCGGACGTTTGCCTGTGACTTTTTACAAGTCGGAGAAAGATCTGCCCGATTTCATGGATTATAGGATGGAAGGCCGCACATACCGTTACTTTAAAGGCGAACCCTTATGGGGATTCGGCTATGGGCTAAGCTACACCACATTTACTTATGGAAATCTTTCAATTCCTGCAACAGTAAATGCCGGCAGCGAGGTAAAACTGTCGGTAGATGTGACAAATTCCGGTAAAATGGCCGGTGAGGAAGTTGTGGAAGTGTATATCTCAGATAAAGAAGCTGCTTCACCGGTTCCAATCCGGGCGCTGGCAGGGTTCAAACGGGTGTATCTCAAAGCCGGAGAAACTAAAAAGGTGGAAATCGTACTTAAACCTGACGGCTTTACCGCTATAGACAATGCCTATAACCGGGTAATCGAGCCTGGTATCTTTGTCATTTCGGTCGGAGGACAACAACCATCTGTGAACCTGCAAAAAGGTCAATATGTTTCAACTGAAATTGAAGTAACCGGAAAAACATTGATTGTCAGGAATTAGCCGGAAATGCATCTATTCATCCGCAATATGGTTTGTAACCGCTGCATCATGGCCGTGGAAAGCGAACTCCAAAAACTTGGCTATGAACCCGTTCATGTCCGGCTTGGAGAAGTTGAACTCATGGACAACCTATCCGTTGATCAATTGACTATATTCAAAAATCGTCTCCATGAACTGGGATTTGAACTGATTGATGACAGCAGAAGCAAACTGATTGAAAAGATCAAACTTATCGTCATTCAGCTAATTCATCATGGAGACGGACAGATGCACCAGAATTATTCAGAATATATTGCATCAAAGTTGAATAAGGAATATAATTACCTGAGCCATCTTTTTTCAGAAGTGGAAGGAACTACAATTGAAAAATATATCATTAACCAGAAAATTGAGCGGGTTAAGGAATTACTGGTGTATAATGAACTTACATTAAGTGAAATTGCCAATTCACTCGGATACAGCAGCGTAGCCCATTTGTCGGGACAGTTCCGGAAGGTTACCGGGTTGACACCCAGTTATTTCAAACAATTGAAGGAGAAAAAGCGCAAACCGCTGGATGAGGTATAGGCTGTTAGGCTGGAACGTTTTCTCCCGAAGGTATGCCTTTGGCACAAAACTGCAAAACTCCTTCCGGGGCCTGTATTCCCCGCTGGCCTTGCTTCGCCGAAGCGGCAACGCGAAGGCGAAGCGGGGGCAGGGGGTGGATTTTATGGCAATTTTCTATAATACCGCATGCGCTCTGCGCAATAAACCGCAGAACAGCCGCAATTTTCTACAATACTGTATGCGCTCTGCGCAATAAACCGCAGAACCGCAGCAATTTTCTGCAATACTGTATGCGCTCTGCGCAATAAACCGCAGAACCGCAGCAATTTTCTGCAATACTGTATGCGCTCTGCGCAATAAACCGCAGAACCGCT
>Ga0105092_10001474_pt1 | contig 12641 bp, 12 predicted proteins | sample PPLLak2March2015_FD_87021 | JGI IMG/M metagenome (GOLD analysis project Ga0105092, IMG submission 87021) | Freshwater sediment microbial communities from Prairie Pothole Lake near Jamestown, North Dakota, USA - PPLs Lake P7 Core (1) Depth... | ecosystem: Environmental > Aquatic > Freshwater >... | reverse complement strand
TGATTTCCGGATCGGTGAAGATATCGCTCTCGTCACGGCTGCGGGTCGAAAACTCAGAGACCACCGCACCATCATCTCCAGCCTGGAACCAATGCAGGGTGTTCGGAGACAAAGTATATTGATCGCCGGGGTTGAGGACGACTTCATGCCAGACGGTATAGGTGTCTTCTCGACCGGAAGGCGGTACCCCTTTTGGGTCCGCTGCAGGCTCACCAGGAATATACAAATACACTTGACCCCAACGGCAGCGGAAGGTTTCCTCTTTTCCAGGTTCGCCTTCCACGGGCGGGTGGCGGTGTTCGGGGCAGGTTTGCTTGGGGAATAAGACCAGCTCTTTCGCGCAGACTCGATCCGTATTCACGTAAACAACCAGCTCTAACCCTATGCTCTCTAACTCGTTCAAACCAAAGTCAGCGACTTCTATGTTTTTGGTTTCTTCCGGCGTAATGACGATACCTGCTCGCGCCAAATAATCTTTCGCCTTTCCCTGTGCATCATAAAACTCTTCCCTGCTGATCATTCTATCCTCCCGAGTTTTTTATTCCTGCTTTCTTGTTCTTCCTGGCTTCCTCATTACCTGGCTTATTTACTTCACTCTGCTAAACTTTACCATGATTTAACGAAAACTTGAAGCAGGAAGGCAGGAATTCAGAAAAAAACTGATTTTATAGAAAGTAGAGTGGGGATACAATATAGTTTATACTATCTCACCGCCCCAATACCTGCAAAGGAGTTTCTATGAACCAGGTCCAGGAGTTTTCCAACCGGATTATCGAGAATATAGAGAAAGTCATCGTCGGCAAGCGGGAAACGATTGAGCTGCTGATGGTAGCGCTTCTGTGTGAGGGACACGTTTTGCTCGAAGATGTGCCGGGTACAGGGAAGACGATGCTCGCCCGCTCGATGGCGATCAGCCTGGGAGGGATTTTCAAACGCTTACAATGCACACCTGATCTGCTGCCGAACGATGTCACCGGAGTATCGGTATACAACCAGCAGAACGCAGATTTCGAATTCCGTCCGGGACCTATCTTCGTCAACATCCTGCTTGCCGACGAGATCAACCGGGCAACGCCTCGTACTCAGTCTGCACTGCTCGAGGCCATGCAAGAACAGCAGGTTACGGTTGACGGGGTTACTCGCCAGCTTCCAAGACCCTTCATGGTGATGGCAACGCAAAACCCGATCGAATACGAGGGGACTTTTCCCCTGCCAGAAGCACAGTTAGACCGCTTTTTGATGCGTCTCTCGGTCGGTTACCCGTCGAATTTGGATGAGAAGCAGATCCTGCTCAACCTGCAGCGAGAACATCCAATCAACTCACTACAACCAGTTCCGGCAAATTCATCGAATGGACGAGAGGACAGCATCCTCAGCCAATTGCTGACCTTACAGCGGCAGATGTGGGAGATCCATGTAGATGATACGCTGCAGGATTATATTATTCAGCTCGTCACCGGAACCCGGCAGCACACTGACCTTGCCCTTGGCGGCAGCCCGCGTGCCAGCCTGGCATTATTCAAGACCGCCCAGGCGCTGGCTGGAATCCGCGGAAGGGATCACGTGATTCCGGATGATATCAAGTACCTGGCGCCGTATACCCTCGCTCACCGTCTGATCGTCCGGCCCGAATCGGAGCTGCGCGGCAGGAGCCCCTTGGTTGTCCTTGAAGATGTGATCAACAGCACACCGGTCAAACTTGAAACATAGGAATAGTAAACAATTGTTTATTGAAAATAGGGTAAACCCTTAGATTTGATAGGATATCCCCTAATTGCGCTTGTCTTCGAAACAGCTTAAAGTATACATATCCGTTGCGTATGGTAATACGAAGTTTAATCTATTCTTATCGGTAACTTAAGGAGGTAATACTTTTATGGCTATGAAGTCGAACTCTCTTGAAAAGTTGTTTGTTGAGTCCTTGAAAGACCTGTATGATGCAGAGCATCAGCTTATTAATGCTCTTCCGCGTATGGCAGATGCTGCCACTTCTCAGGATTTGAAGAGGAACTTACAGCAGCATCTAGATACGACGCAGGAACAGACACGACGTTTAGAGAAAGTATTCCAGGCTTTTAATGAAAAGCCGAGCCGCAAGAAATGCGTTGGCATGGAAGGCCTTATCCGCGAAGGCGAGCAGCATATGAAAGATATGATGAACGATAAAGATGCTCTCGATGCAAGCCTAATTGCCGACGCTCAAAAAGTAGAGCATTATGAAATTGCCGGTTATGGAACCGTTAAAACATATGCTCAGATGCTCGGCAACCAGGAAGCAGCACGTCTGATTGATCAAACACTGTCAGAGGAGTATGCTACAGACGAACGTTTGACCAAGCTGGCAGAAAGTCACATTAATATCAAAGCAAAATCCTAATTCTATATTAGGGAAAGTAAGAAAAGGTGATCGGGTCGCAACACTCGATCACCTTTTTGTCGTATATAATTATCCTACTCCAGGAGAGCAGACTTTGAAGTTGAACAATACTATCACCGATGTTCAAGGGATTCGGGTAGGGCATGCTCATAATAAAGAAGCGCTGACCGGCTGTACGGTTGTCTTGTGTGAGGCCGGAGCAGTAGGCGGCATTGATCAGAGGGGCGGTGCTCCGGGAACACGCGAGACCGATGGACTTCACCCCATGCATATGGTAGAGCAAGTTCATGCTGTCGTATTGGCAGGCGGCTCTGCTTTCGGGCTTGATGCAGCTACAGGCGTCGTGCGCTACCTGGAGGAGCGTGGAGTAGGATATGATACAAATGCAGTGAAAGTCCCCATCGTTCCAGCCGCAATCATCTATGATCTTGGAATCGGGCGCGCAGATGTTCGACCGGATGCGGCTATGGGCTACCAGGCCTGTGTCAATGCCTCTTCAGATCCTGCCCTTGAGGGAAATGTGGGTGCGGGTATGGGTGCGACAGTTGGGAAGATCCTGGGCATGGGACAGAGCATGAAAGGCGGAACCGGCACTGCCAGCGTTTACCTGGGACGCGGCCTGGTCGTGGGGGCGATTGTTGTAGTGAATGCGCTTGGGGACATTATCGATCCGTCCACAGGGCAGATTGTTGCCGGTGCCAGGGCAATCCCTAAAGAGGGGAGCGCCGAAGATACCATCCAATTTGCTGACGCATTAAAAGTGATGCGTTTCCTGGCGGGCGGCGGAGTGATTACTTTTGCCAAGGGTCAAAATACAGCCATCGGTGTTGTCGCAACAAACGCAAAGTTGAATAAAGAGCAGGTAAACAAAGTTGCTCAAATGGCGCAGGACGGGCTGGCACGAACAATTCGTCCAGCTCATACCATGCTGGATGGAGACACCATTTTCGCTCTCGCCACAGGTGTGCGTAAAGCTGATGTAAACATTATCGGGGCTTTTGCCGCTGAAGTGATGGCAGCAGCAGTTCTCAGGGCTGTAAGAACAGCTGAGCCTGCTGCGGGTCTTCCTTCTGTGCGCTCGATCAGCCCTATTTCTGCTTAATAAGTATTGAGAAAATAATGGAACGCGAAACGCTGCTGATCGTTGAAGATAATATGATTCTGCGGGACGGGTTGAAGGAGATGCTCCGTTTCGAAGGTTTTCATGTATTAACTGCAGGCAACGGGGAAGAAGCTCTGCACCAGATGGCAACCATCACACCGGATCTGATCCTCTCGGATATTTCAATGCCGGTGATGGACGGGTATACGTTCTTCTATCGTGTACGAGAACGGGCGGAATGGGTCAGGATCCCGTTTGTTTTCCTCACCGCACGCGGCGAGCGAGAGGATATTATGATTGGGCGAGACCTTGGAGCAGAGGATTACCTGGTAAAGCCACTGAGCCGAGAGGAACTGCTCACCGCTGTGCGCGCTCGCCTGGCACGTTCTCAGCAGCTGCAAATGGCTCAGCTTGAGCATGCCTATGAGGGCAGCCTTACCGTACTTGCCAATGCCATTGAGGTACGGAATGAATATACACGCGGACATGTGGAGCGTGTTACAGCTTATGCAATGATCCTGGCAGAACAAATAGGTTTTGCCGGACGGCGTTTGGAAGCCCTGCGCTTTGGCGCTATCCTGCACGATATCGGAAAGATCCACGTGCGGGAGAGCATCTTAACCAAGAAGGAGCCATTGACACCGGAAGAATGGGACGAAATCAAACTGCACCCGATTACAGGAGCTGAAATGATCAAGGGTATCTCTTATCTGGCTCCAGCGATCCCTATTGTACGGTGGCACCATGAGTGTTGGGATGGTAGTGGATATCCGGATAATTTAGTCGGCGAAGCAATCCCATTAGAAGCCCGGATCGTGACGGTGGCGGATTGCTTTGATGCTATGACAACCGAGCGATCTTACAGGCCTTCCCTATCGCTGGAAGAGGCATACGCGGAAATTATCTCCTGCGCAGGCTGCCAGTTTGACCCGGCTGTGGTCAGCGCTTTTCAAAATGCATGGGAGAAGGGGGAGATTCAAAAAATTGGAGCATAAAACTGCTCCAATTTTTTGAATCTCAGATCCTATCAATCATCCCCTGTAGAAACTGGAGCAGCCTGCCTATCCATCACCCTTCTTCGGACGGGCTGGGCAGCCGTGATCAACGCCACAGAGCCGATAATTACTGCCGCAGACATGAGGACTCTGGGAGTAAGCGGTTCATTTGCCAGAAGGTTGCCAAGAAAGATGGCCACCATCGGATTAACATAAGCATATGTGGAAACCAGTGGGGTTGGAGCTACCCGGAGCAGCCATGTGTAGGAGGCGAATCCAACCAGCGATCCAAAGGCAATCAAATACCCCAAACTCCACATGGAGCGCGCTGAAACTTGTGTGAAGTTTACCTGGCTCCATTCTCCCAGGATAGTTCCCAGTATCAGAAGACCAGCGCCGCCGGCAAGCATCTCCATACCGGTACCAAGCAAGGGTGTATCCGGCAGTCTTGCCGTCCGGCTGTAAAGTGAACCGATCGACCAGAGCAGTGAGGCAACGACCAGAGATCCTGCTCCAATCAAATCCACCCTCTCGCCTCCCAGCCCGCTCGGTCCGACCAGGAGCACCAGTCCAACCATACCACCGAGCACGCCGAGGATTGTTATTTTGTTAGGCCGCTGCCCGCCCGGGCGCACTGTATCGAGCAAGATAATCCAGAGCGGTACAGTGGCGATCATCAAGGCTGCCACGCTGGAAGCTACCCGCTGCTCAGCCCATACGACCAATCCATTACCGCCTAATAACAGAAATAACCCGACAATGGAAGCTGAACGCCACTCTATCTTTGTAGGTTTCGGAGCGCCCCGCAGCCGGGTGAAAATGTAAAGGATCACTCCAGCGATTAGAAAGCGTGCTGCTGCCATAAGGAACGGCGGCAGAGTCTCGATCGCAAACCGGATGGCCAGATATGTCGAGCCCCAGACGATGTAAATGCTCAGCATCGCCAACCAAATAGATAGAGATGTTGCCTGCTTCGAACCAGTTTTAAAACTCATAACTCTTCCTATACTCCTGTGAATTACCCGTAAACCGATCACCCCCACAATAGGCCATTTTACACCGATCTAAGCTTGTGTATGTATATTTGTTTCCTTTTATTACCTGTTTACCTGTCTAACAGGCACTTCCTCAGTCACCAACCCCCGCTCCTACTTGTTTACTTGATTCCATGTATATGTGTTTACCAATTCCTTCCCAGGCCAGGATTGCCTTCTTGCGAGCGGTACCTGATTGGTATTGGCCAAAATCGCCAAGCTTACGAATAACCCGGTGGCAGGGGATAATGTAGTTTATTGGATTCGCCCCGACAGCACTACCTACTGCTCGTAAAGCTTTCGGGCTTCCCATGTTGGCAGCCAGGTTTTCATAGGAAACAACCTGACCTGCCGGGATGTGCAGGAGTGCTTCCCAAACCTTGATCTGGAAATTTGTGCCTTTTAAGATCAACGTGACCGGAGTTCTATGGGTATCCCGCTCTTCTGAAAAGATTTGGTGTGCAGTCGGTAAAGTACCAGAGTAATCTTCCAGGAGAGAGGCATTCTTCCAGCGTTTTTGCAGCAAATGCAAAGCCTCCTCTCGACCGCCATTATATAAAAACGTCAGGCCGCAAATACCTCTGGATGTCATCGCGAGCAGGTATTCGCCAAACGGACTGATATGGTAACCATAGCGAATTTCCATACCTGCACCACTGCTTTTATATTCGCCCGGTGTAACTGCTTCGCAAGAAACAAACAGGTCGTGGAGCCGAGATTGGCTGGATAGTCCAGTTTCGTAGGTAGCTGCAAGCATGTCTCCCGAATGTTCCAGCAGCTCTTTGGCATGTTCTTTGGTTACAAACTGAAGGAAACGCTTTGGGCTGATCCCTGCCCAGCGGGTAAATAACCGCTGGAAATGGTATTCGCTCAGGCCAGCGCTTGCTGCCACCTCAGCCAGTGAAGGCTGCCGGTTGTAGTTCTGATCCAGGAAAAGGATCGCCATTTCAATTCGAGTATAGTCGTCAAGCCAGTGATTGTTCATTATTTCTCATCCCTAATTACCAATATCCCCAATGAATTTCATGATTATAGTCTATCAGTTTGAATTTGGATCATCCACCCGAATCTTGCGGTATTTAGGAGCAGGTCATGGATCTTTGGGATGAGGTTCTTATGAAACCAGCCGGCCGAGCAACAAAAAGGGACAGGCTGGTACTACCTGTCCCTTTTCTTCAATTGATGCTCTACTTGCCGAGCAAGGATTGGTTGGAAAAAATTACGTCAGCAGCTCTCCCGCTGAAAGGGCAACTATCTTTGCGCACTCCACCATTTTCGCTACTTCGACGTGCTCGTTGGGCTGGTGTGCAAGGCTTGCCTTACCCGGCCCACAGATGATGAGGGGCGCGTTCATAGCCGGAACCAGGTTGACTGCATCGGTGTAGTAAGCTACGCCTTTGGGTTCGGGGCGGACTCCGGTTATCTCGTCTACAAAATCGGAGAAACGCTGTATCACCGGGTCATCAGCCGGACTGGCAACCGGGATGGCGTTGTTTATGACGGTAACTTTGGCGCTGAATCCCTCGTGCTGCTGGCTGAACTCTGCGATCAGGTCCTCAACTCCCTTCAGGATGGCGTCGTGGTCCTGTCCGGGTACAGTGCGTTGATCGATCGTTACCTCACAGTAATCGGGCACCACGTTGGTCAACACGCCGCCTTTGATTGTATTGATGCTGCGGGTGAAACCACCGAGCAGGGGATGGACTTCAAAAGGCACCTTCTGGCCTTCCAAAGCCTGGAGGAACGGCGCCATCATCATGATGGCATTGCGTCCATATTGAGGGGTAGCTCCATGAGCGGTTTTCCCGTGGGTGGTGATCTTCAGCCAGAAAGCTCCCTTTTCGGCAATGTAGAGGTCGTTGTAGCTGGGTTCAGTGATGATCACAGCTTGTACCGGGGCGAGATCTGTTCTTTTGGCGATGACTCCGGCACCAAGCTGTTCCCCTTCTTCACCGGCAGTAAAGGCAAGGATCAGATCGCCTTTGAGCGGTAGATTCCCTGCCGCCACGGCTTCTGCAGCCGCCAAAATAGAAGCAACCCCACCCTTCATGTCCGATGTGCCGCGCCCCCAAAGCACACCGTCGACGACTTCACCATCAAAGGGAGGATGCAGCCACGGCTCAGCACCGACCGGGACTACGTCCAGGTGACCTGAGAGCATCAAGCCAGGCTTCTCGCCACTGCCCTTCAAGCGGGCAATCAGGCTTGAGCGGTTCTCCGCGTGGTGCACCAGTTCGGTAGTAAAGCCTGCCGTTTCGAGAAAACTGGCTATATACTCTGCGCAAGGCCTTTCGTCACCCGGTGGATTGACTGTCTTAAACCGGACAAGGTCTCCGCAAAGGGTAACCAGTTTCTCTTCCTGAATACAGGATAGAATTTGGTCGAATCTTGTCATTAGCCTCCTACCTTTCTATGTCTTTAGCCTGCCTTCGGTGCAAGATTGAATTTCTTGTAGAGGAAATAAGCCAGAGCCAGGGTGCCAAACACTGCCAGGGGGATGACCACGTAGCCAGGCCATTTTAGCAGCAGTGGGATTCCGGCAATCAATAATGCTGGAAGGACGTAGTAAGGGCCTCGCAGCGCGAATTGACCAAACACAGCGCCCCACACAGCCGGCAGCAGGTATAGTTTAAAGGCGTCGGTTAGCCAAACGGGGAACGACGATGTGATCGCACCGCCGGCTACCGCACCAATAAACACGCCGATCAGACCCACAAATACCGACACGGCAATACCGATCATGCCGATGATCGCACCTTTGCGAGTACCTTCCGGAACCCCTGCAACTGCCTGAGCAACTGCTGCGCATGGCAGCCGAAGGTTAGAAACATTACCAGTCGTCATCGCCATGTAGTTACCTGCATCACCATAGATCGGGTAATAGCTGATCGGCTCGATGATGAAGAACGGCACTGCGTAGGTAAGGGCTAACCCCATCCCGGCCAGGATCGCGTCCCAAGGAGCAGCAACCCCGTAGATAAGGTACAGAAGGATTGCTGGCAGGAACATTGCCGCGCTGATAGCGAGAGTCGTAATGACGCCAACCCGGTGTACCGGTTTAAGATACTCAGTCTCATATGGCCCAACGGGAATATCAACGAACGCAGCGGGTTCTGCTGTACCTGCTGTAGGTTTTGATACAACTGCTCCGGTGCTCATTGGGAACCTCCATGTACCAAATAGGCGATCATCATTCCGCCAAACATTGCAATTCCGAGCGCCCATTCTTTCAAGCGCGGCAGGTGGATCCAATCAGCCAGCTTGAACAAGAATGCGGAGAGAATTGCGCCAGCGAGAACGGCAATCTCCCTGCCGCCTCCCTTATTCGCTTCGTTAGCTGCGTAGTAACCAAAGATGCCTAACGTAGCCGCAACGCTGATCACTGCCAGAAGGCGAGTATCGCCGCGAGAAATTTTCTCTCGAGCAGTGCCCAGATAGCGAGTGAAAAAGGCTGCGCCAAGCGACCAGCCGATGCAGGAGACATTCACCACCACCATCGCTGTCGCAAATCCCATCATATTGAAACTCTCAGTGCCGAACTCCTGCCCGGCGCCGACTGCAGCATTTGACACCTGTACCAGTTCAGTGAAGACCGAACCGACACCTACGCCTTCACGCTGCCAGGCGTAGGCCGGGCTGATCGCGATGATCAGAGCCAGCATGACAAAAATTTCTGCTAAAATGGGGCCGATGGAGGTAATAACCGCTCCCCGCACAATTCCCCCCACTTCTTTGCGGTGATAATTCCCATGTTTTTCCAGGAGCCTGGTCCCAAGCCTGAAGAAATACCAGGCTTGAAACGCACCGATGCTGGCCTGGATTAAGCCTGCAATCCATAACCAGGGTTGGTTTGCAATAAATTTCCAATCCATATTGATCCTCCTAATCGAATAGAAACAGAACGATCGTATGTTGCGCCGATTTACAGGAACCAGTGAGGGAGATCATTAATAAAGTTCAGCGATTAGTCATCACCTCCTTTCAAAGAGGAACGCCTATTGCTTGGAACCTATTTAACCACCGCAAAAATGCTGCTGGTGGATTACCCCTATTTCTTCACTTAAATTGGAAAGTACCTGAACGGTAATTGGCTATTAATCTTGCAAACGAAGGATCTTGGTGGTCAAATGATATAACAAATATTGAATTAATGCAAGGCTTGTATGGACAATCGTACTGAAAGCAAGTATTTATGAAATTCCGCCCAATCCAGCAGGCTTTACCTTGCCTTGCCTGCCAGATTGGGCGGATGGATTTTTACGATTTGCTGAAACGGTCAGCTGCTGTAGGTTACAAATATATGCCTTTTAAATCGACTCCATGATTGTTATGCGGCTGGTTTCCGGGCGCTGATCAATGCTGAGAACGGACCGTTCGGTATGACTGGAAGACCTATGTCGAATGTCCCTTTTGGAGTTACCTGCACATCTGTTAACCCAGCTTTTTGTAAACCTTCCATATATTCCTTTGCGGGAACTGCTCCGGCCACGCAGGCTGCCCAAGCCTCGATATCTGTGAGCACCTCAGCGGGCATGGGCTCGCCGGTAACGATGTCAGATACTGCCAGCCTGCCGCCTGGTTTTAGCACCCGGTAGATTTCCTGGAATACCTGCTGTTTGTCTGGGGAGAGGTTGATCACGCAGTTGGAGATGACTACATCTATAGTGTTATCTTCCACCGGCATAGCTTCCAGCAGCCCCGTACGGAACTCAACGTTGGTATATCCCATCCGCTCAGCATTCGCACGGGCTTTTGCAAGCATTTCAGGTGTCATATCCACACCGATCACGCGGCCTGTCATGCCTACTTGCTTCGCCGCCAGGAAGCAGTCCAATCCGCCTCCTGAGCCTAAATCCAGGACTGATTCACCAGGCTTCAGCGCTGCCAGGCTGATTGGGTCTCCGCAGCCCAGGCTGAAACCGGAAATATCTGCCGGAATCTCGGTAAGTAAATCGGGGTTGTACAGCGAGTCACCGCAGCAGGATGAATCGCAGCAGGAGGTGGATGTTTTCGTTTTTCCTGCATAATAACTTTCTACTGCTTCATGAATTGGGATCTTCTTGGTTTCCATAATGTTCTCCGTCTACTTGTGTGCCTCGTCTACCGCCTTCGCTAACTCGGTTTCCGGTGCAAAAACCTGGATGAGCCGTCCGCAGCAGACAGCAATACTGTCCTGATTCAGGGTGTAGTAAGTATGTTTCCCTTCCTCGCGGGCATCCACTAACCCGGCATCCCGAAGGACTGCCAGGTGATGAGAGATCGTCGGTTGGGTCACGTTTCCGATTGTTTCTACAATTTCGGTCACGTTCAACCAGCGGCAGCATAGCTGCTCCATGATCTTCTGGCGAGTCTCGTCGGCGATTGCTTTGGCAAAATTGAGAGGCAGGTTCGTCATGAGGTTCCTTTCATAGATACGTATCTATATGTAATTCTAATAGATAAGCGTCTATATGTCTAGAGGGAAAATCAAGTTCTTAGCCAACCAGTCGATCAGTCAATCAGGTAAGGGATTTGGGATTGGGTCTTCGGTCTTGGGGAAAGGCAGGGGATAAAGGATAGGGGAAATGTTCATCCACTAACTCCCCGCCTCACATATCGACCGCCAGCATCTCACCAGTCTCACTCTCGTTGAGGAGCTGGTAAGCCCAACCCTCTTCGCCGCGCGCCAGGCGAGACATGCCTTCTTCGGTCAGGAATTTGACATTACTGTATTTCGCATCGCGGTAATCGCCCACCCTGCCGCTGCTGATTGCCTCTATCACCTGGTGGATGCCTTTTTCAACCGTCCAATGCGGTTTGAACTGGAGCACGTTTTGAAGCTTGCTGAAGCTCACCCAATAATTGCGCGGGTCTACATTTGCTGAATTTTCAACAACTTCAGACCCGGGTACTGCTTCATTCACCAGCTCTCCGATCTGACGGATGGTGTAATTTTGTTCGTTCGAGCCGACGTTTATGACCTGGTTCCGTACAATGGGTAAGGGCGCTTCGAGCGTCATCAATATTGCCTGGGCCGCGTCGTCCACGTGGATAAAGGGTCTCCACTGATCGCCGCCAAAGATCGTGATCTTCCCGTCTTCCAGGGCTTTGGCAGTCAGCAGGTTGACCACCAGGTCGAAGCGCGTCCGCCCCGATAGTCCATAAATCGTACCGAAGCGCAAGTTTGTCGGTGCGAAGGTGTCGTCAGCCATTTTCAGCAGCACCTTTTCCGAGGCGATCTTGCTGCGGGCATACAGCGAGACCGGGTTGAGGGCTGAACGCTCGTCTAGTTTTTGATCGCTTGCTCCATAGACGGAACAGGTGCTCGCAAAGATAAACCTGCTCACCCCATTCCCTTTGGCTACTTCTGCAATCATGCGGGTTGCCATCAAGTTGATTTCTATGGTCAGCTTCTCGTCGAGGGCACAAGCCGGGTCGCCCACAATAGCTCCCAGGTGGATGACTGCGTCTGCGCTTCGGGTGGCTTCGACCACGCGGTCAATCTGCCGGAAGTCCGCCTGGATGACTTTTAAGTGCGGGTGATCCAGGTAATCCTGGATCGGTTCCGTACCGTACAAAAGCAAATCCAGCAAGTTGACACGGTAGCCGCGATCGAGCAGTTTTGGCAGCAGGGCAGAACCGATGTAACCGGCACCGCCGATCACCAGCACAGTGCGAACTTTTCCATCGATTGAACGGGGTGGTATTGTGGTTTCTGCTTTTGCAGCTTTTCTCCACAGGTACGCCCAGGCGCGCCCGGCTACTAACATGGCAGCCGTGAGCACCCATGCCAGAAAGAATGCTCCTCGAGGCATGAAGAAGATCCCACCGGTGAAATCTCCAGCGAAATAAACCAGCGCGCCGAAGATGATATAGGCAACGCTGACGGCCTGGATGATGATCAGAATTTTATAACGTCCCCGGTAAAAACGCCCGTAGGTATAAAACCCGCTCGCGCTGAATACGATAATGCAAATAATGGTCAGCAGCCAGGGTGCGTTGATATAGGCAGTAATGTATTTCTGGAGCGTAATGGTGTAGTCGATCGGCTCAGCAGGGAGGCGGGAAAGCTCGAAGGCAAGGTAAAAGAAAAGCCGTGCTGTGAGCGCTATCAGCACTGCCAGGTTAACCATAAGAATATCTGCAACCAGGCG
>Ga0105092_10001473_pt1 | contig 12641 bp, 8 predicted proteins | sample PPLLak2March2015_FD_87021 | JGI IMG/M metagenome (GOLD analysis project Ga0105092, IMG submission 87021) | Freshwater sediment microbial communities from Prairie Pothole Lake near Jamestown, North Dakota, USA - PPLs Lake P7 Core (1) Depth... | ecosystem: Environmental > Aquatic > Freshwater >... | reverse complement strand
TTTGTTAATCCAAAAATGCTTAGTGAGGAAGAAATGCCCGGAATTGCAGTAAGTATATTGAGCGCTATATTGCCGGTTATTCTCATCATTTTATCCACCATTGTAAACCTTTTTCCTTTTAAAGACTCCATCCCCGGCAAGATCATCTCCTTTGCGGGTACTCCTGCTATTGCCCTGCTTATTTCCGTATTGGTGGCCTCCTTCACACTGGGTATGCAAAGGGGTAAGTCAATGAAAGAAATCAGTGACATGATCGCAAAGTCGGTTACATCCATTACAATGGTTCTGCTGATCATTGCCGGTGCCGGAATATTCAAACAGGTACTGACCGACAGCGGGGTCAGTGAATATATTGCCGGAGGGCTGAGCGGATCGAATATTTCACCTTTATTCCTTGGATGGCTCATTGCGGCGGTCATTCGTGTCTGCGTCGGATCCGCGACGGTAGCGGGATTAACAGCTGCGGGAATTATCATGCCCATGATATCCGGAGGTACCGTTAATGCCGAACTCATGGTTCTGTCCATCGGGGCTGGTAGTCTGATGCTTTCGCATGTAAATGATGTGGGCTTTTGGATGTATAAAGAATATTTTACCTTAAGCCTGAAGGACACTTTTCTGACCTGGACGATTATGGAAACCATAGTCGGTATTTCAGGTTTGCTGGGTGTTTTGCTACTAAACCAAATAATCTAAATAAGATGAATACAAATCCCGAATCGCGACTGGCAGAACTGAAATTGACCCTGCCTCCTTCGCCCAAACCACTTGGCGTTTATAAACCAGTACTGATCATTGGTAAGTTTTTGTATGTTTCAGGTCAGGGACCCATGCGTTCGGACGGTACGCTCATTACGGGTCGTTTGGGTGACTCCCTGAGCCTCGATGAAGGCAAACAGGCCGCACGCCAGGTGGGTCTTACCATGTTGGCAACCATTAAAAGCCAGATTGGTGAATTGAATGGCATCAGGCGGATTGTAAAAGTGCTGGGTATGGTGAACAGCACTCCCGACTTCGGTCAGCATCCGGCAGTCATTAATGGATTCAGTGAGCTGATGGCTGAGGTGTTTGGTGAGGATAACGGAATTGGCGTTCGCAGTGCTGTGGGTATGTTTTTGCCCATGAACATAGCGGTTGAGGTAGAAGCCATGTTTGAATTATACTAATCGAAATTCGATGGGCCACACGCTTCAGACCAGACCATGGTATGAAATCACGAATGCGGAAGAAATACCGGGCCCTGCATTGCTGGTTTATCCGGATCGCATTGAAGAAAATATACGCAGGATGATTTCCATTGCAGGATCTCCGGACAAATTGCGTCCGCATGTGAAGACCCATAAAATGTCGGCCATTGTCAACCTGCAACGGAAAATGGGCATTGAAAAATTCAAATGCTCCACCCTGTCAGAAGTTGAAATGACAGTGAAGTGCGGGGCAAAGGATGTGACCCTGGCTATGCAACCGGTTGGTCCGCAAATGTCGGGTTTATTCGGACTGAAAAAAAAATATCCCGGTTCAGATATCTCTGTCATTGCAGATGATGCCGGCGTAATTCGTCAACTCTCATCGCTGGCAGTACTAAATAACCTGAAAATTGGCATCTGGCTGGATATCAACAATGGAATGAACCGAACAGGGATTATACCTGATAAAGCATCTGTACTGTACCGGATGATTTGTGAGCTGCCTGGTCTTGAACCCCGCGGATTACATGTATATGATGGCCATATTCATGATGAGAACATCCATCAGAGAAAAGAAGCTGTTGAAAAGGATTATGGACCGGTCAATGATTTGATAGTCTCTCTGTCCCGGGATGGGCTCCCGGTTCCGGTTGTCGTTGCCGGCGGAACGCCCTCTTTTCCCATCCATGCCGGACACGGGAATGTTGAAACCAGTCCGGGCACCCTGATTCTCTGGGACTCAGGATATGGGGAACGCTATAAAGATCTCGATTTTCTATATGCCGCAGTTCTGTTGACCCGTGTGGTCAGCCGGCCCAATAATCAACTGCTCTGCCTGGATATGGGTCATAAGGCTATTGCTGCAGAGATGCCCCATCCGCGTGTTCGGCTGATGGGTATCCCACTTGCTGAATTCGTCAATCACAGTGAAGAGCATCTTGTCATTAAACTTGACGGATCTGAAATGTACAGGCCCGGGGACGTCATGTATGGCATACCCTGGCATATATGTCCAACCGTGGCGCGTTATCCGTTTGCTTATGTAGTTCGTGATCATATGGTTACGGAAAAATGGCAGATTGATGCCCGCGACAGGATGTTCAGTATTTAATTTCAAAAAATACAGCGACCTATGCACCTGATTATGGATGGTCATCTCGATCTGGCCATGAACGCACTGGAATGGAACCGCGATCTTACACTTCCTGTTTATGATATCAGGAAGCAGGAGGACGGAATGAATGATAAGCCCGACAGGATGCATGGAACGGTTAGCCTGCCCGCCATGAGGGAGGGAAAGGTTGGCCTTTGCGTGGCAACACAGATCGCCCGGTATGTGAAGCCGGGTAATCCCCTGCCGGGATGGAAATCACCCTGCCAGGCATGGGCTATGACACAAGGCCAGCTGGCCTGGTATAAATGCATGGAAGAAGCCGGACATATGGTGCAGATCACAGACAGGGAAAAGCTGGAAAGGCATCTCCTTCAATGGAAAGATTCTGTAACTGACAGGCCTGTCGGATATATTCTCAGTTTAGAAGGGGCTGATTCCATCATTACCCCGGCCTACCTTGAGAAAGCTTATGACAAAGGACTTCGGGCAATCGGACCGGCTCATTACGGCCCGGGTACCTATGCACAGGGAACGGATGCTGCCGGAGGCATTCCTTTAAAGGGACGTGAGCTGTTGAAGGAAATGGAACGGCTAAACATCATTCTCGATACAACTCATCTGAATGATCAGTGCTTTTGGGAAACCATGGACCTGTTTCAGGGACCTGTCTGGGCCAGCCACAATAATTGCAGAAAATTTGTTCCCCATAACCGCCAGTTTTCAGATGAACAGATCAGGGAGCTTATCAGCCGGGATTCGGTCATTGGTGTGGCACTGGATGCCTGGATGATGGTACAGGGATGGGTAAGGGGTAAATCCACGCCTGAATCCATGCATGTTACCCTGCAGCTTATGGCCGACAATATAGATCATATTTGCCAGATTGCAGGCAACGCAGATCATGCCGCCATCGGATCCGATCTCGATGGGGCCTTTGGAACCGAACAGTGTCCCAGCGACATCGATACCATAGCCGATCTGCAGAAATTACCAGCCATATTGGAGGCCAGGGGATATCAGCAGAAGGATATTGGAAATATTTTGAGTGGGAATTGGATTAATTTTTTAAGGAAGAATTGGCTAATGGGCTAATGGGATAATGTGTTTATGTGCTAATGTGCTAATGTGCTAATGTGCTAATTCAAAGAAAGTCTTGCAGTCTTGCAGTCGAAAAAGTCATGCAGTCATAAAAGTTCTGAATTCTGCGGTTCTATAGCCGCATCAACTAAAGGGTGGAACGTCAGTATTCATTATTCGGCGTTCCTTGTTCGGTGTTGTTTGACGTAAAAAAACACTGAACAAGGAACACCGAACGCCGAATTACGAAGGCTCTAAACTGCAAAACTGCAAAATTTTTTACTTCAGCCCTCTCCTGATCAACAGCGGTTCCTCAGACGGTTCCTTCCCCCTGAATTTTTTGTATTGGATCATGGCCTCATCATTACCTGATTCTGCCAGGCAATATTTTCTGAATTTTGCAGCCAGTTCAGGATTATAAATGTCACCGGATTCCCTGAACGCACTGAATGCATCAGCATCGAGCACTGCAGCCCATATATAAACATAATAACCTGCTGCATATCCGCCATCGTAGATGTGTGCAAAATAGGTGCTGCGATAGCGGGGGTAAATTTCTTTGATGAGCCCGATCCTGTTCATGGCCTGGGTCTCGAATTCCCCCACATTCAGTTTTGCTGAATCAGACAGCTCGTGATAGTTCATATCCAGAATGGCTGCAGCCAGATATTCTACCGTTTCAAAGCCCTGGTTAAACAATCCACTTTTTTGGATTTTTTCAATCAGTTCTTCAGGCATGACCTCGCCTGTTTCATAATGCTTTGCATAAACCCTCAAAACCTCCGGTTCACCGGCCCAGTTTTCCATGATCTGTGAGGGCAGTTCAACATAATCCTGAGGTACCATACCGGCTGTCCGGTAATATTTACCCTGGGTTAACAAACCATGAAGACCATGACCAAATTCATGGAATAATGTAGTGACTTCATCCCAGTTTAATAAAGCCGGAACACCGGCGGCCGGTTTGGTAAAGTTGCAAACAATCGTCATGACGGGGTCAATCCGTTTGCCATCTTCTATTACGGAAGAACGGAAATCTCCACACCATGCACCAGCGCCTTTCCCACCACGCGGGTAATAATCCATATATAAAATACCCACTGGTTGTCCATTGGCCTCTTTTACTTCGAATGTTTCAACATCTTTCTGGTATACAGGCAGGTCAGTTCGTTGTGTAAAGGTAATTCCATACAGCTTGTTGGCTACCATGAACATTCCGTCCCTTACATTGGACAGGCTGAAATAAGGCCGCAACTGACTGTCATCAAGGTTGTACTTTTCCTTTCTCACTTTGTCTGCATAATACCACCAATCCCATGGCTGCAATTTAAATTTGCCTCCCTCCCGGTCAATGATCTTCTGCATCTCAACAACCTCTTTCCCTGCCATTTTCAAAGAAGGAGTCCATAGCTTCATCAGAAACTCATCCACTTTTTCAGGTGTCCTGGCCATATTATCATCAATTACATAGGCGGCGTAATTTTTGTAACCAAGCAAATGTGCTTTTTTAACCCTGCAGGAAACAATTTTGGAAACCACCTCATTGTTGTCGTTCTGATTGCCATTGTTACCCCGCATAAAATACCCCGAATATAATTTTTCCCGTAAAGCACGGTTTTCTGCAAATTGAAGGAAGGGAATCATGCTGGGTTTTGACAGGGTAAACACCCAGCCCTTTATGCTGTCGGCCTGCGCTGTTTCGTGGGCGCCATCAATTACGCCCTGCGGTAATCCGGCCAGATCAGCAGTATCCGTAATGATCAGTTTGAAATTCTTGTTTGTTTCCGCCAGCAGGTTTTCCCCAAACGTCAGGGATAAAAGGGACAATTCAGAATTTAATTTCCTGAGCTCATCCTGCTTTTCCTGTGATAAATTGGCGCCCATTCTTTCAAAATCCCTGAAATATTTCTTGGTAGCCCTGATCTGCTGTGAATCGAGTTTCAACTCCAGACTTTTATCGTAAACCGTCTTGATTCGTTCAAAAAGACCTGCATTCAGATAAATGTCATCATAATGTTTTGACATCAGCGGGTTGATCTGCCTGGCAATAGCCTGCATCTGATCATTGGTATTGGCTTCATTGAGGCTGTAAAATACCTTGCTTACCCTGGTCAGGAGCATGCCTGAGCGGTCAAAAGCCAGTATTGTGTTTTCAAATGTGGGCGTTTCCTGGTTGTTTACGAGTTTGTCGATTTCACCTTTGTGTTGTTTCATGCCTTCGATAAACGCAGGCATGTAATCCGTACTGTCGATCAGATCAAAGGGAGGAACGCCAAAAGGCGTCTTGTAATCACCAAAAAAAGGATTGTCATGCATGGAGTTCTTTTTACAGCCTGAAATCAGCAACAGGCAAACGGTCGCAAAAATAAGGGATATGTTTTTCATTATTGCATGGTTAAATGTGGATTATGCTTTAGTCTTCGCTTGATTGGATGAAAATATCTGAAATTGAAATAAAAAAACATGATAAATATACATTATTATCGTTAGCCCGGGAGATATAAACCTCAAAAATACCAATTTACGAAAAAACGCTGAAAGGCAAGATTTACGGTGCTTTTTGTAACCAATGGTCCATATATAACGTTTAATTTTTAAACAATATTTTGTAACCACGATACGACTAAGGACAGTAATTTCATGATTACAAAAACTGAAAAGATCCTAATCTTACTGGTTGTTTGCTATTTACCGCATCAGCAACTTCTTTCCCAACATATAAGCCGGGATAATTACAAGGGTTTCTGGGAAGACTCCCTCACCTGGGATCCTGCATGGTCCGATCCCCAAACGATTATATCCGGATACGATATCACCATTAATGGATATGTAACTGCCGGATCACTCGGTTTTTATAACTGGACCACCCAACTAATTATCAATGATACACTTGTCATTAAAGGCAATCTCTACCTGAACAATAACAATGATCTCATTATCAATGATAACGGGGTATTGATTATCAGGGGGAACATAGCAATAGATGAACACAGCCATATCACGGCAAACGGATATTTAATCGTCACGGGTAATATTTACAAAGAAAATTACCGTCATTTTGGTTCATTTAACAGCAATGACAACCCTCCCGGAGTATTTATCGGAGGATCAGTCTTTCCGGAAGAAATCACGGATAATTATCTTAACTACCCGGTTCTCAATTGCAGTTCCCCTGTCACCAATCCCTATCCGGGTTCGGGATGCAGTTCAGGAAATATGAACGATCTGATGCATGATCCCATTTATCCTTTTTTTCAATCCACATGTAATTTTGATCTTACAACCCGATACATTTCAGTTTGCTCAGGCGATTCCATTCGTCTTACTGCAAGCGGGGGAACAGATTATACCTGGAACGGACCCGACAATTTCAACAGCCACATGCAAAATCCATATATTGCTGATGCCGATGGCAATATGTCAGGGGCTTACACGGTAAATATTACAGCTCCTTATGCTTGTGAGTCAACCGACACAATCCGGGTATCTGTGAACCCATTGCCTGAGGTTAGCATCACAAGCAGCAAGGATACCTTATGTGTAGATGACCAGCGAACTTTAACAGGGTCACCTGCAGGAGGCACATTCATTATTGAAAATGGACCCGGCTTACTGACAAATAATATCCTGAAGGCAACAGACCAGGGAGAAATATATCTAAAATATATCTATAGTGCTGTTTGCAGCAATACATTCCGTCAAACCATAATTTCAAAACCTGTTCCCTATGCAGATGCGGGTAATGACCAGGAATTGATGTATCATTTTGAAACGAAACTGGATGGAAGTCTGCAGCCATTCGAAAACGGAACCTGGTCGCTTTTGTCAGGAACAGGTCAAATAGAGGAAATCCATTCCCCTGATACAAAGGTAACGGGGTTGTCACTTGAAGAGAATGTCTTTTTATGGACCGTGAGCAATGGTGCATGTCAATCGGGATCACAGGTTAAGGTTGCTGTCCTCGACCTGGTTGTGCCATCCGTCTTTACACCCAATGACGATGGCATAAATGATCACTTTAATACTGGAGATGGAAGCGATCCGTTTGAAATAACCATTTTTAATCAGTGGGGAATTGTCGAATTTGAAAGCAATTCATATGTGAATGCCTGGGATGGCAGAAATAATAGGGGCAATATGCTGCCGCCGGAAACTTATTTCTATATTTTGAAATTTAAGAACGGCCAGACAAGAAAAGGAACGGTTTTAATTGTCAGATAGATGAACCGCACCATCCTTTTCATATTGGTCTTCTCCCTCCCGCTTGATTTAACCGGACAAACACGTCCCTTGTCAAGCCTGCATAATTTAGACAAACTGGCATTCAACCCGGCATTTGCAGGAAACCAGGGCGCTTTGAGCGCCACTGCTTTGTACCGCAATCAATGGACGGGTTTTAAGGACGCTCCAAAAAACTATTCCTTTTCTGTTCATGCACCCATTTATAATGACCGGATGGGACTCGGTATGCTGGTGCAAAATAACAGCGTGGGAATTTTCAGGGAAACCAACCTGATGGCTATGTATGCTTACAGCATGGAACTATCAAATGGCAAACTGGCATTGGGTTTGGGTTTTGGTGCAACTATGTATAACATTGCCTGGAATGAACTGGTTTCCTCCACAGGAGGGGACATGCTTCTGATAAAGGATCCGGAATCGGCAGCTATACCCAATTTCAGCATTGGCACATATTACAATACCCGTAATTACTTCATTGGCTTCTCAATTCCATTCCTGTTAAGCCGTGAAGCAGATGAGATGACTGGAGAATATCAGGTTGCATATAATTTAAGTAGTAATAACCTCCATCTTACAGGAGGATATACTTTTCAATTAAATCCGCAGGTTAAGATATCGCCTTCATTATTATTTAAATACCAGCCAAATAGTACAGTTCAGATAGATTGCAATTTCCAGGTGGCACTACAGGACAGGATCTCACTTGGCCTGGGATACCGTAATCAAAACACCCTGATCGCTCTGTGCGAAGTTCAGTTGAATTCACAATTTAGAATGGCCTATGCATATGATTTTGATTTAAGTCCCCTGGGAAAATATAAAGGCGGTTCCCACGAGATAGGGATCAACTATATATTCAGCTTTGAAAGAATGGTAATGGATCCCCGCCAATTCTGAGCTATGAAAAAAACCAGGAATTTCACATATATATTGCTTTTTCTGACCTTTCTTTCAGAAACCGGACTGCAGGCACAAATTGAAAATTTCATTGTAAAAAGAACTTCCTTCAGTTCAAGGATAACCGATGAATTTTCGCCCGTATATTACAACGACGGACTTGTGTTTTGCTCCAACCGGGGTGACAACTCCATCATAGGTTACAGTGATAATCAAAAAGGCCTGTATAAAATCGTCTTTGTTAAAAAAACAAATACCGGTTGGAAGCAACCAGGGCTTTTTGCGAATGAGTTGACTACACTATTCAATGACGGACCCGTTTCATTCAATACAACTGGAAACAGGGCTTATTTCTCCAGGAATAACAGGGTAAATAATATATTGGGAAATGTGAGCGATACCACAAATAAACTGGGATTATACTCTGCTGAACTGATCGCAGAAAAATGGACCCATATCTCACCCTTCGCATTTACTGATCCGGAATACAATTTCTCAACCCCCTCCCTTTCTCCGGATGAAATGAGAATTTATTTTTCGTCGGACATGCCAGGCGGTTTTGGGGGAATGGATCTTTATTATAGTGAAAAGCAGGATGGCAACTGGAAGGAGCCTGTCAATATGGGTCCGTTTATTAATACAAATCGTAGCGAATCGTTTCCTTTTGCCGCCCGCGATGGCAAATTGTTTTTTTCTTCTGACGGTCATCCCGGTTTTGGTGGAAAAGACATTTATTATACGCAGCAAATCAAGGGAAAATGGATTATGCCGGTGCATCTTGATGCAGCAATCAATTCAATTGCCGACGATTTTGGACTGATCACCGACTCCACATTTGAGCAGGGCTTTTTTTCATCCAACAGATTCAAAACAGACGATATTTTCAGTTTTAATATTTTTCAGCCTCAATTTGCACAATGTGATACCATTCAGGAAAACAATTATTGTTTTACCTTTTATGATGAAAGACAGCAATTGGCCGATACAATACCCGTCATATACAATTGGGATTTTGGAGACGGTAAAATAAGAAATGGTAAAGAGGTGAAATACTGTTTTCCGGGAATTGGTGAATATACTGTCAGATTAACCATCATGGACGCTATTGAAGGCAAAACAATTGCAGACAAGGTAGAATATAAAGTAAACCTGAAAGATATTGAACAGGCCTTAATCAATTCGGACAATATCGGACTGGTTAATCAGCCCATGTCATTTCAGGGAATAACAAGTAGTATTACCGGTTTTGAACCATCTGCATATTTCTGGAACTTCGGAGACGGTTTCCGGCCAGGCGGCCCCCTGGAAACCAGGATATTTGGAAAAAGAGGTGAATACACCGTTCACTTTGGATTATGGGGTCAAAAGGATAGCCTGGGCATAATCCCTGAAAAGTGTTACCTGAAAAATGTACGCATTTTTGATTCATACGAGGAACTTGTACTCAATGGAAAAAAGGAAGAACCCCTACGGGTAAGGGTCTTTCTGATGGATGATCTGTCGGAAAATCAAAAAGTGATCATCAAGAATATACTGGCCACAGCAGGTAATTTGGAGATAAGCCAACAGCACAAGCAACTTTTTGAGTCGGATTCTCCCTTGCTTGAAAAAATTACTGAAGTACTCATATCCGATCCGGGCATTATACTTGAAACCTCTGCCTCTCCTGAACTGAGCCGGCAAATGGCTTTTTATTTCAGGAACAAAGCACTGAACGGAAATTCCTTTTACTGCAATTCCCATCCTTTCAGGATGTCCTCCTTTGATTCGGCCTTTACCCAAAACAAATCAAGTGAAATGATTGTAGAATTCATATTTATGAAAAATAACACACACTTTGATGATTAAAGAGGGTTTAGCCATCCTGTTTCTGTTATTCAGATTTTCAGTATCCTATTCACAATCAGCACCAGCAGTGGATGAGAATATTCCTTATCTGATGACATTTGGAGGAAATTCCAGCACAGCCTGGGGAGATGATGATTTTTGCCAGATCTTTTTTTGCGTTATTCCGGCTTCTCACGCACAACCGGTTTATATCCGTGTTTTTGATCCGGATACCGGAGGCAGCCTGGATGAAGTGAAAGGGGAATTTAATTCAGTCATTCAATTTTCAGTTTACGGTGGCAAGGGTTGCTGGTCTGATTCGGCTGCCCAAAGCATTAATCCGAAAGGAAATTTCAAAAGTGGCTATTTAATGTCTGCAAAGTCTTTTGGCGCGGATGCCAAATTCGACAAACAATGGTTCAGTTTTGGTCCGTTTAATCCATCCGAAGGGGAATACGTTGAAAAACTAAAGGGTCATGTTTTCAAGATCATTGCACAGGGAATTTCAGGTGATGACGGAAATATTTATAAATATTTTCTGAGTACAAATCCCAACCAGAATATACAACCCGAGGGTGGCAATTTTTTCACCTATAAGTATCATTTCAGGCTTTCCGATAACCCGAAACACATATGCCAGATCTATCCCTTTATCGATGATAAAACCATTTCCATTGAGATATCGAATTTCGATTGGGATAATGACGGCATCATCCGGCTTTTTTCAGTGGCAAAAAATGGCATCCAGTCCGACGTTTCCGGGGAGAATAACTGGGTTGTCCGGCGTTTTCCCATCGTGGAAGAAGAGAAGAACTCAACGGTAGAGATACAATTTGTCAAAAATCAGAAATTGCAAATCAGGAACAATAATGTAGTAATTGCTGTGCGCAATCAATATGGAATTTCTTTACCGTTTTATGTTGTGCCTATTGGTGGGATTCCGGTGTATACACCAAAAATAATGATGAAAAAATAACCGCTTTATGGGTCTCTCTGGCAATCCATTTAAATCATTACTCCTGATAAGTCTTTTCCTTTTTTTGGGAAAAGCTATCTGCCAGAATTACAGATTCAACACCTTCAATTCGGAAACTCAACTTGCCCAACCTTATGTATATTCGATTGTACAAGACTCTCGCGGGTATTTATGGGTAGGTACAGGCGGCGGGTTATCGCAGTACAATGGTTTTGTTTTTGAAAATTATTCAGTGCACGATTCACTGGCGGAAAATTTCATTACCACGGGTATCAGTGATGGCAATGATTTGTGGTTTGGCCATATGAACGGAAGGATCTCCTATTATCACAACAAGAAATTCAGTAAGATCAATTCAAAGGGAAAGGATTTAAGCCAGGTTACCCATTTTGCAAAGGGTCCCAAAGGCCAGATCTGGTTCAGCACCTATGCCGAAGGTTTATTCAGACTGGATGCGGAAAAACTTAACTTTGACCCGAGGCCATTCGAAGAGAAGCAAATTGTGCATTCATTTGAGTTTGTAAATGACCATCAGGTTCTTTTGGGTACAACTGCCGGATTGATATTATGCGAACTGACAGCTTCGGATAGGATCAGCGTAACCAAACTGATAGATGACATTCCCAAATCCAGGGTTACCGGTATACTTAAGAAAAGATCCGGATCAGGGTATTATATATCCACCGAAAATGATGGCTTGTATTTGGTGCATCCGGATAAAGGCAAATTCCGGGTTTCAGAAATAAAGCCGGGCGAAAATTCCGGCTTTACAGGAGTTCAGCAAATCTTTGAAGACAGCCAGTCTGATTTATGGATAGCCACGATCGGAAAGGGACTGATCAGAATCAGGTACATCGGATCCGAAATTCAGGAAACGAGATACTTTAATAAGTCAGGTGGATTTTCGACCGACAATGTCAAGACGGTTTTTGAGGACAGGGAAGGAATAATCTGGAGCGGAAATTACGGGGAGGGACTGACTCAGATTATTCCCACGCCCTTTACATCTGTAGGGTTGAACAAAGATCTTTACGGAACCAATGTTACTGCAGTTTTTGCCGATGGACCCTTTCAATGGACAGGAACTGAGAAAGGGCTGCTAAAAAGAGACGGTAAAACAGGAAGGATCCTTAAATTCTATACCAGGCGGGATGGCATTCCTGATGATCCGATCACGGCGATCTATTCTGCCAATGATAACAATCTTTGGATAGGAACCGGCACAAAAGGCCTGTATTGCCTGAACGAATCCAACGGAACCATTAAACCGTATCCGGTGGGAGAAAGTTCCATGGAAAATGCCATCACGCAAATTACCGGC
>Ga0105092_10001472_pt1 | contig 12641 bp, 17 predicted proteins | sample PPLLak2March2015_FD_87021 | JGI IMG/M metagenome (GOLD analysis project Ga0105092, IMG submission 87021) | Freshwater sediment microbial communities from Prairie Pothole Lake near Jamestown, North Dakota, USA - PPLs Lake P7 Core (1) Depth... | ecosystem: Environmental > Aquatic > Freshwater >... | reverse complement strand
TGTCCTTATTTATCCATTCCACAGTGTCCCCTTCGCTTATGTTTATGCTCTCTAGGCCAAATCCTTCGGATGTTATCTCAACGGTCTTTTCAGAAATTCCTGCTGGAGGTGTTGCGGTCTCATTTGCCGTTTCGTTACCAGTCGGGTTTGTACCATTGATTGTCTCGTTTACGGCGGGAGTAGTCTCATTTGCTGTTTCGTTAACCGCAGGAGTTGTGGTGTTTACTTCCTGCCCGCTGGAGGAAACGACTATGCTTCCGGTCATCGAAGGGTGTATGCTGCAGTGATATGCATAATTCCCTGCCTGGCTGAATTCCCGGGTATAATTTTCTCCAGTTGCCAGTATCGGTGATTCAAAGTCGCCGTTGTCTCCAACAATCCTGTGGTATGACAGGTCTTCGTTAACCCAGACCACGCTCTGCCCTTCGCTTAACTCTATTGCCTGAGGGTCAAATGTGAAATTCCTTATGACTACTGTAGCCGCTGAGGTATCCTGCGCATTTACAACGCTGATTGCTATGACCATCACTAATAATAGTGCACATGCTGTCGCTATTTCTCTGCTAAAAATGTTTTTTTTCGTTTTCATGCTTTGCTCATGAAGTACTCAAGTTTCCGGTTCACTTCCACCCAGTTTACGATTTTCCAGAACGCGTCAATGAACTTTGCCCGTTCATTCTCGTAGTCCATGTAGTAAGCATGCTCCCAAACGTCAAGAACCATCAATATCGGGAACTTTGGTATGACATTTACGTTGTGCTTTTCAATCTGGACTATCATCAGCCTTTTTGTTGTGCGGCAGTAAGTTAATGCTGCCCATCCTGAACCTTCTGTTGACACTGCTGCCTGGGAAAATTCCCTTTTGAACCGGTCAAGGCTGCCGAAATTTCTTTCAATCTCTGCCTTAAGCGTTCCCATAGGTTCATCCTGCCGGTTAATTGCAGGAGTCAGGCTCTCCCAGAAAATCTTATGCAGGACATGGCCTGCAACATTGAATGAAAGCTCTTTTGCAATTGCCTTTATATCAATTTTCTGGTCAGCAAGCCTGGCCTCATCAAGCTTCCTAAGAAGATTGTTTGCATTGTCGACATAGGCCTGGTGATGCTTCTGGTGATGAATCTTTAGCTGGTCCAGTGAAATATGGGGCTCTAAAGCACCATATTCGAACTTTAGCTCTGGAAGTTTATAGAAACCCTTTTGCTCCATATAATAATTACAAAAGGGTATATAACATTCACTTAGTTGTATACCGGATTATAGTTATTTCCAAGAATATTGGGCAATAGTTGTGATTAGGTTTTAATTTCGGTGCAAACCTGCCTTAACCTCTAAGCAGTTTACTGAGATTCTCGTAGAAGTGAATTCCCTTTTTTAGAATTTCATTCCCCTTGGGTGTGATTGTATAGACCTCTTTTCTTCCATCAGACTTCTTGCTGACAAGCCCATCTGCCTTAAGTGAATAAAGAACCCGGTAAGCAGTAACGTTTCCAGGCATAAAGCCATATCTCTTATTAACTTCCTCTCTCAAAATATATGCGTGGACTGGCCCGTCTTTCAATATTCTCAGGATGTAAATCCACAAACATTCCTTTGTATTCAGGTCTGCCAACCTCTTAAGAGGCTTTTCGATTTCCTTGTCCATAATATAGCTTCTGCCCTTAATTATAGAAAAATGGCATATTCTGTGTTATATTTTTATAAAATTTACAATTAAAAAATACTTTACTGTAATAAATTTTACAGTTGTAAAATATATAAATAATTTATATTATATAATGGGCGAAATAAAAATCGCGATTTCCGGCATCGGAAACTGCTGTTGCAGCCTGATTCAGGGGCTTTATTACTATAAGCATATTAATTCAAACGATGAATCGGTCCCGGGCCTGATGCATAATGTTCTTGGCGGCTACAAAATTTCAGATGTTAATCCAGTTGCCGCCTTTGATATTGACAAGAGAAAAGTTGGCAGAGATTTATCAGAGGCGATTTTTGCTAAGCCCAACAACACTTTGAGATTCCAAAAAGATGTACCAAAAATGGATGTGAGAGTGCAGATGGGACCTGTTCTGGATGGAGTTGCGCCTCATATGATGAACTATCCTGAGGACGAAGCCTTCCGTGTTTCTAATGAAAAACCCGCTGAGGTCGTCAAAATCCTGAAAGATTCCGGTGCTGAAATTTTAGTAAATTACCTGCCCGTAGGCTCACAAAAGGCAGTTGAATTTTATGCCTCATGCGCGCTTGAGGCAGGAATCGGATTTGTGAACTGCATGCCAGTTTTTATCGCTTCAAACCCGGTCTGGGCTAAAAAATTTGAGGAGAAAAAACTGCCCTGTGTCGGCGATGATGTCAAAAGCCAGGTCGGCGCAACAATTACCCATAGGGTCTTGACAAAGCTATGGGCTGACCGGGGGGTAAAGCTTGACAAAACATATCAATTGAATTTCGGCGGAAATACCGATTTCCTGAATATGCTTGAGAGGTCAAGGCTTATTAGCAAAAAGGTAAGCAAAACTGAATCAGTCCAGTCGCAGCTCCCCCAGAGGCTTGCAGATAATAATATCCACATCGGCCCGTCAGATTATGTGCCCTGGCAGAAGGACAAAAAGGTGTGCTACATAAGGATGGAGGGGCGCAAATTCGGTGACGTTCCGGTGGTGATGGAAGCGCGCCTTGATGTCGAAGACTCGCCTAACAGCGCAGGTGTTGCAATTGACGCAATAAGATGCTGCAAGCTAGGGCTTGACAGGAAGATTGCAGGTCCCCTGAAGTCAATCTCTTCTTACACCATGAAGCACCCGATTGAGCAGTATTCTGATTCAGAGGCCTATCAGAGAGTTGAGGATTTTATTGCGGGGAAGAGGGAGAGATAATTCTTTATTTACTAGGCTTAAACAAGTAATGTCCTGAGAGTTTCATCATTACCGCCCAAGTAAACACATACCATGCAACTATATAGATAACTACGAAATTAGAACTATACAAATAGTATGGTGCAAACCAGAAGGTAGAAATTATCCCAAAGGATAGCATAAGAACCTCAAGGGTAAGAATAATTAACCCGTAGAATGCTTTCTCCAAAAGGTCTTTTTTGATAAGTGGTTTTGGTGGGTTGGACAGTGCCAACGCAATAACATAACAAAAACATAAAGGCACCAATATTGGAGTAAAGGTCTTAGAAAAAACTACCAAGACTAAATTTGGATCTGTAATACTAAAGGTATTATTGCCAAATAAGGCACTTAGCCCAATAGAAGCGGTACTTAATAAAACTACAATAGCCAAATTATTAGCCTCTAACTGAACGCCTCCTTTCATAACTGAATGTTCTTTATAGTTAAGTAATTAATTGACCTTCCATCCAAACTTCTCCAGATCCACCTTTCCCTTCCTTACCTCAACCCCCTCGCTTTCCAAAAGCTTGATTTTCCTCTCAATTCCGCCACGATAGCCGCCAAGTTTACCGTCAGACATAATTATCCTGTGGCACGGAATCTCCACAAGCTTTTCATTTGTGCAGAGAATCCTGGCAACTGCTCTTGGGTGGATTCCACTAAGGAGAGCAATCTGCTTATAAGTAGCGACTTTGCCTTTCGGAATCTTTGAGACTATAGAGAATACCTTCTGGCGCATAAAACTGTCTTTGCTATATAGATTATATTGCAAATCTACATAAGCCTGCCAGGCAACTTGGCTTATGTGGACAAATCAATGGGAAAATTTAAGCCCTTTGGAGAAATATAACTGGGGAAATGGCCTGATAAGCCGCGGATTTACTGAGATATATGAGCAGGTAAAGTTGTGCGGAGCAGATGCATGCCTTCCTGAAGAAAAAATATATCATGAATGCGACTGGTCACTAAGGCAGGGGCAAAGAAAGCAGATTGAGTTCGGCCTGAAATACGCAACAAATGGGCATGGCCCGGAACTAAAGAAACAGGCAAGGAGCCACATAAGGAAAATTATTCATGACCGGTTTTCTGCAAGCGACTACCGCGGGACTCTGGAAGCCTGCCAAATGGTTCTTGAAGCAGCGCCCGGAGGAAGGACTGAAGCCTACGCATCCAGAAAATTAGAAGACCTTAGAAAAATGGGATGTGGCTTGCCACAAAATTGCTAATTTCCGGTGCTAGATTTCTGGAAATAATTTCCTCTTCAAACGCCTGCTCCACTCATTCAATAAAATCGGGGGTATACCCCCAGACGTCTCCTTCGGCCAACTTCCCATTGCGGCAATCAGTTTCATAAAAGATATGCCCTCCAATTTTTGGAAAAAAGTCTCTTCCGGCTTTGCCTTTCTTCATCCTTTGAAAAGTTCCTGCTTCGCACAGCCTCAATCCGGAATATTCTTCAGCAGAGGAAATGGAAGAATTATGGCTATGCCCCTTGGCAATAAGCTTGGGATATGCCTCATTGTCCTTGCCAAAAACGGGCGCTCCATACTTTTCACGCAATTTTCTAAGGCTCTTCAGATAAGATTCATCTTTGATGGGATGGGACAGGTTCAGGAGAATTTCACCATCAATTATGGCGTTTGAATAAAGAGTGCCTCCATAGAAAAAGTCCTTCCTCATTTCGCAAACCTTTCTTGCAGCATCATGAAACCATCCATTATTCCGGCAAAGGTCGTGGTTGCCGGCAATGATTATAAACTTCAAATCTTTCTGTTTAGGGATTACCCGGTTAAGCCTCTTAATTTGCCCATCTATTGTCCGGCACTCTGCTCTTAGGTCTTTTTCCTGGCCATCATACACACCAACTCCGGCAAAAATGTCTCCGGCTACAAAGACGTGGCTTATTCCACCAGTTGCCAGTTTTTTGACATACTTCCTTAGGCAGCCTTCATCGCAGTTTTTGTCTCCAATATGAAGGTCGCTGCAGATCCCAAACCCTGAAGTGTCTAAATAAAAGACGGTCTTATCCTTAAGCTCTGCCGGATAAACCTGGTATTTCTGGTATGGCCCACTTCCGTGGACTTCGACGGCCCCTATGCTCACAAGACCAAGAAGGGTTCGATAAGCATATGAATCTGTAAACTCAAGGCGGTTAGAAATTTCATGAAGGCCAAGAGGCCCGTTTTCTTCCAGAAGCGACAGCACGATATCTTCTTTTTGTCTCATAATTCAATCGCAGGGCAAAAACTATATTCCTCAATTATTGGCACTAAGATGAACTACATAGTTGATTTATATAGATAAACAAGTCTCTTCTATTATGGAGTGGAAAATTGAAAATTTAAAGCCAGCAGCAGTTTCGTGGGTTATAACATTGGTGCTATTGCTTATTGCCACAGGCTATAATGTCATGACAGATGGCAGTTTGGGCATTACCGGAATAATATTTTCAGCTTCGTTGGTTGCTTATTTTGCAGCTTATCTGATTTTTAGGAAAAAATAATTTGCTGAAGTGATTTATAAAGAATATTGGAAGAATCCAAAATAATAACTGGATATAAACAATCAAAAAAACCCAAAAAGAAAAACAAAAACCTAATTGCAGCTATTATTCGTCAAAGTCCCGCCCAAAGCCCATGCCAAAGTCATGGCCACGGCCTGGACCCTGTCCGCCATGCCGGCCGCCTGGCATCGACCCATAGCCCATTCCAAGTTCCATTCCTGGAATCATGTTAAGGCCGCTTTCCTCCATTAGGCTTCTTGCCTCGCTGAAGTTGCCGCTTTCCTTTGCCTTGTATATCTGGACAATCGTGTTGAACTCATCCGCAGTTACCATATCGGTTACATTGTATCTGCTTCCAAGAGCTGACACTGCAGTTTTCCATGCTTCATAGTCTCCCGCAACAAGGGCAGTCTGCACTGCCTTAATCTTTGCTTCCTTGTCTGCCTTTTGGCTGTGCTTTTGCACAAAGCTATTAAACCGTTCTACAGTGAGACCGCTAATCATTGCCGCCTTCCATGCGTCAAAGCTGTTGTTAGATACTGCGTTCATTGCGTCCATCTGCCATGCTTCAGCTGTATGGTTTCCATCAGGGCCTGCCCAATTCGCGTCGCTGGCAAACGAAAGGCCAGCTGCCGCGAATATTCCTACCGTTAGTATTGCCGCTATTCCTAAAATGTATGTGTTCTTCATTCCCTGCTTTGGATGGAACACCCTATATAGATTCTTTGGAAAATGGCGGAATAATTGCGGAACAAGGCGGAAAGAACTGAAACCTTCTCTTGGCTTAAAGGAATTTGCAGAAGGAAAGTTACGCAATAAATTTAAGTTCTAGCGGCCCCTATGAAGAGCCTGCAAGGCTAATGAGAGAACGAAACAACAGACAGTCTGTATGGAAGGGCGTGCCACATAAATCAGAAAAGTTTTTCTCGATTACGAATCAAGTATTTTTTACTGGACCGGCAACAGTGTTTTCATCAATATTTCTCGTCAAACAATATTTTGTTTTAAACCAATCGGATAATCTCTTTATACCTCTGCTAGAATTACATTGGCCACAACAAATTACAATATCCTCCAGTTGTAAGCCCTTGCTGCAATAGAATGGTCCATCAAAATTGAGGTGTTCTATGGTGGCGCAATCTTTTTGTTTATCCCTGCTAAACGGATAAGTCATTTCTTTGTGGCAATATACGCAATTCTTATCTCTTGCCCGAATTTTCATCAATTCGTCTTCTGGAATTCCGAACTTATTTACCATAAGATAGGGCGCTTCTATTTTTTATAATTTTTTGGTGCACCTGGGCCCATATTGCACCTAACTGGGGTTATAGCCTCCAGTACCGAGAGTCAACAAAACAAAAACCAAAACCCCAAAATTATCTCCTCTTTCTTGCCTCGAGTCTTCCAGCCTTCTCCGCCTTTTCATTCAGGTCCTTCTCAAGCGAAAACTGGAAAAACCCCAGGACTATTCCAAGGATTACCAGGTAGCCAGAGATTCTTCCAACAGTTGCTAATGATTCAGGTAGGAGAACTATTGCCAAAATACCCATAGCGAGGATTACGCCGCATACAACGCTTGCAATTCCAACTAGTGGACTTCTGCCGCAGTCGTTAACCATAATATAATAGGCGACTATATAAGATATCTTATTAGAGGGCTATATAAAATATCCAACTCGACGACTATATAAAATATCTAACTTTATTATGGCAAAGCAATCTGCGAGGGGATTTGTATTATTTGAGGATAAAAAACCAGAGGAAGTTAAATCTGCTTTCTCAAAAAGGCCTGCTGAGCTAAAAGACTGCAGGATTGCCTATTTTGACAGTTTAGAGCGATTTGGAAAAAAGCGCCCTGGCTGTGGGATATTTATAACCGGGGATGTAGATTCTAAATACTCCTCAAAAGACCTTGTAGAATTTCTGGCTAAAACTGCAGGCTCCAAAAAAACAACCCCCGACCTGACGTTGGGCTCTGAAGGAGCATTCCTTATCTCAATCAAAACCGGCTCTCTTGAGGGCCGTTATATTGGCATGAGGCTTCTTCCTCCATATGACACCGGCGTAGCCTCTAAAATCGCAGTAAAGCTTGGCAAAAACAAGAACCTAAGAAGCATCTCCCTGAGAACCGCAGAATCCGTAAACCCTGGAAAGATGTTTAACCCAAACCCCAAAAAACCAGTGCTCTGCATAGAAGCGAGCACAAATATGCCCCTAGCTGACATAGCGCTTGTTTTGGAATCAGAATTTACGACTAATAAAACTGGAAAATACACAAAGTTCACAAATGACAAGATTGGAAAATACACCACATTCAGGTTTATTTAGAAAGTCCTGCGGCTATAAAAACAAAAATTAAAACTGTAAAAAAACTAAATCATTTCTCCAATCACTACGCTATCGCCTTCGCTTATCAGCTCAGAATCTATCTGTTCTGTGACTTCAGGCCCCACAACATCCATACCTTCAGGATTATTTCCCGACTGCGCGTCTGTATAGCCCGTTGAGTTGTCTGCAGGTTCATCTCCTCCTATGCATCCTGAAAAGGCCACAACCGCAACTAATGCCAGGACGGCCACTAATAGTTTTGTGTTCATTTTCTAGTCCCACCAGGCATAACTACAGTGCCAATTGGCCTAAGCCCGTGCTGCTCTCCGTTTCTGCCTTCTATACCAGAAATCCTTGCCACCACATCATTGATGCTCTCTATTGGCCGAGTATGATTCATCTGGAGTGACCTATTCTGTATACTTTCCATTGCCTGCCTTTGCCTTTCGATGTGCATTTCAGTCAAGTTGGCTTTTACCTCTGCAATAAATTCCTTCTTCACAATGTTTGCCTTTATCATGTTTTCCCGGGCCTTGCCATTTATGCTCTTTTTCTCGTCAGCGCTTAAGTTCCTGAATGCATGGCTCACGCCTCTTGTGATATCCTCCCTGGTTGCATTGCAGACCCGGACCGTTCCTATTAACCCCGGGTTTGTAGCGTTCAGGCTGCCAAGAATTGCCTCAAGCCGATTAGCATTAAATTCGCATCTTGCACCCTTTATCTCCTCGCTTAGGTTCCTGAGGGAAGCAGTATCTACAAGATTGATTGTAACTGCAAGGTCCTGCCTAATTGTCTGGTTGATGTATGGCCTGGCCTCATCCCTGAACTCTTTGCTTAAGCTGATTGCTTCCTTTTTCAGGCCAACATACTGCTTTGCTAATTCAGTCCTGTTTCCATCCAGGCTTGTGTTCTTGACTTCCTTCAAAAGAGATTCCATTTCATCCAAAATAGCCCCAAGTTTTGTCTGGTTTACGGTCGAATTCGACGCGTTCAGTACACCAACGACTTTTGTGCCGATAAGGATATTTCGGGTTATGCTCTTCTCAAGCTCAAGCAGCCTTACTTTTGCCCCATTTGGATATGATATGTCTTTTGCCTCTCTCTCATCATCATAGCTTAAACTCAGGCTGGTATCGTTATTATCTCCAAGGGTAGTGTTCGAGCCGATTGTGCTGATATTTGCCGATTCCTCTGCAATTGCTGTTGACATTACAAAGAGCGCCAATAGCAATGCTATCACTAGATTTTGCTGTCTCATAAAATATTGTAGATGGAACAGCTAATAAAGGACCTTTCATAAATTCTGGAAACTTCCGGAACAATCCGGAACAAATCTTACGCCAGCCAAAATAGAATCACTCTCTTCTTAGCGCATCAACAGGCCTTAATTTTGAAGCCTGGTAGGCGGGAATGACTCCTGCAAGCATCCCAATTACAAGAGACACAACAACCGACATGAGGGCAATATTCAGGCTCACTGAAGTAGTCACGCTAAACCAGGTTGTTAGTAGGTAACAGACGCCATATCCTATCCCTAAGCCAATAGCTCCGCCCATAAATCCAATGAGGCCCGCATTAAACAGAAAAACTGCCATAATATCCGAATTTTTCGCGCCGATTGCTTTCATAATCCCAATCTCCTTTGTCCTTTCAAGGACCGAGGTAAACATTGTATTGGTTATTCCAACAGCTCCAACTAAAAGCGATATTGCGGCTATTCCGGTAAGGAACATTGTCAGAGTTGAAGTCATGGAACTGACCATAGACTGCATCTGCTGGGACGAGCTGACGGTATAGTCTCTTTTCTTTTCGCTAATGATATGCCTTTTAAGGTCAAGCTTAGCTTCTATTTTGGTTACAGTTTCCGTAACGTTAATCCCTTCCTTTACTTTTACTACAATAGTGTCATATTCACCAGAAGTTTTATCATCAATTACAACGCAGGCCATTGAAATTGGCATATATATATTGTTTCCAGTTCCATTCTCAAGTATTCCCACAACCCGAAACGACCTTCCCCCAAGTGTAATCTGGTCATTAGCATGCACAACCTTGTCAAAGTAATTATTGGCAAGCCTGTAGCCTATCACAACAACATTTGAGTCAGCAGGCCCAAGAAGCCGGCCTTCCCCGATTTTATCGGTAATCATATATTGCCAGACCGCAGGGTCAACGCCTGTAACCGAAGCGGTACCGTTGCTTCCCTGATAATATGCCTTTACATTTCCCTGCACCCGGGTATCAATATACTTGATATCTGATATTGATTTAATCGCCTGGACATCTGAGTTCGCCAAAATAACATCTTCTGAGCTTGACTCCCCTTCTCCGGGTGGTCCTCCACCGCCGCTAAATCCCATTCCCCTTGAAGCTCCGGGTGTGATGGAAATTATGTCGCTTCCCAGACCCTTGAAATTAGCATTCATCTGGGTTGTCAAACCCTCTGACAAAGCAAGGATGATAATCACTGAAGCTACGCCAATAACGATTCCAATAATGGTGAGCCAGCTTCTAAGCTTGCTGTGCGTAGCCATTTTTGCAGCCATCCGAAATCTTTTGCTTGTCTTCATATTAGTCACCAAGGAATTTTAAGAAAAACAAAAGTCATTTTCTTGCTTTTTGTCCGGCAGCCTTTGTTGTTTCGCCATCCAGCATGCGCTTTTTTGCGTCAGCCGCCTGTTTTGCCTTGTGCCTTCTGTAGAGAAGGTATGCAACTACCAAGACGATTATTGCCGCTACGCCCCATATGGCAATAGTTACCAGGCCAGACATTCCTTGTGTAAGGCCGCCCATTCCACCTCTTGATGAGCCATTTGCCGAAGTTGGAAAGCCTGAAGATCCTGCAAAGGTCGTGTTTCCGGAGGTTAAGCCAGATAGGCTGACATTGCTCTCATACACTTTTCTCTCTCCACGGGTGTCTGTGTAGATTATATTCACCTTCAGAGGACTTGCAATTGATCCCATAGTGCTGTTTCGGGCCATTCCTGTGGACTGCAGCGTAAAGCTTGCAAGAGTATAGTCGCCAGTGTTCAGGTTGCCGATTATCGCAGAATCAGAGCCCGACACAGTCCATCCGGATTGCTTAGGAATAACAACCGACACTGAGTAAGCAGGGTTGCTGCCTACATTAGCCACTGTCAGTGAAACCTCGCTGCCTGAGCTTTCGGAAAAGGCAACATCAAAATCAGTGCCGCCGCCAACATACATACCCGCAACAGTGGAAGATGTTCTTTCGGTGCCCGTGACAGAGTCTTCATAGGATATGTCCAGGTCCAGCTTGTAGAGCCCCGCGCTTGCGTCTGCATTTGCAGCCACATCATATTCTAAAACCGCCTCCTGGCCAACCCCCAGATAATCCACATGCCTTGTGTTATCAGAGCCTACCGGGAGGATAACATCTTCCTCGCTGCTCCATGAAAAGGTTATGTCTTTCAACGGCGACAATCCCACATTTCTCAAGACAAGCTTAACTGAGGTCTGTTTTCCGGGTATTAACTCAGTCTTGTCGATGGAAACTATCTGGGCATTAGCCTGGCTTCCTACAGTTACCGTGAAGATCTTCTCTGAGCTAAACTCACCCTTTTTACCATCTTCATATACCAAAACCTTTAGGGGGTATGAACCTGCACTCACCTGAGGGTCAATCTTCAAGGTAACCTTTGCAATTCTCATGTCAGAATCAGCCTGGTAAGGGCTTATTGTGCCTACACTAACCAAAGAATCCTTGCTCGAAACAAGCTCGAAAGGATACTGGTCAGCTATCTCAAGCACAACATTCTCAGCGGAAACGCCGCCGTCATTCTCTACACCAATCCTTAAGTCAAATGTGTCGCCTGCTATTGCGGGGTCAGGCTCCTGGCTGACAAGCGACAATACCAAAAGCTTGCTATTTTCGTGCGAAACTGTAGCCGCCGCGCACATTCCTATTCCCATGCCCAAAAAAACAAAAGCCATTACCAGGGCAATTGAAAAAATCTTTTTTCCTACCAACCTGTTTTTTCCTATCATTATCATGCTGCCTTCATTGCAAGAACATTGCTGTTCTTCTTTACAGAAATAATCTCTCCATCCTTGAGCTGAACAAAAGTCTCTGCGTAATTTGCAAGGCCCATATCATGGGTAACCAGAATAATAGTTTTGCCTTCCTCCCGCCAAAGTTTTGAGAGAAGGGATAAAATATTTTTGCCGGTGACGCTGTCAAGAGCGCCGGTTGGCTCATCCGCAAGAATTATCTCAGGGTCTGCAACCAGTGACCTGGCAATAGATACTCTCTGCTGCTGCCCGCCTGAAAGCTGGCCTGGGCGATTCTTCATACGGTCACCTAAGCCAACCATACCCAAAACTTTTTCAGTCCTTTCTTTAGCAATATTATCTTTGACTTCCAAAAGCTCCATTGGAAGCATCACATTCTCGTAAGCAGTCATATGCGGCAATAAGTTATATTGCTGGAAAATAAACCCTATTGTTTTTCCCCGAAGGTGCGCAAGGTCTGACTCAGGAAGGTGAGATATATTTTTTGATTTGAGGAAGATATCTCCCTTAGTCGGAGTGTCAAGGCAGCCAATAAGATTCATCATAGTGGATTTTCCGCTTCCTGACGCACCGATTATCGCAACAAAATCTCCAGGATAAATATCAAGGCTCACATTCTTCAGCGCAACAACATCAACCTCGCCCATTGAATAAGCTTTAGAAACATTTTTCATGGAGACTATGGGTTCCATAGTCTCGTGGGAACTTCTCCCTTTACTCACCATAATCTTCTCCGAATTTGAGGTATTAATCATTACCTTTTTTGGGCGGAACAGCTAATATACCCTAAGCGGAACAGGTCGGAACCGTTTTTAGCGGGAGTTTATGGCTGAAAGAACGCTTTCTAATTTTGTGACGTCGCTAATTATATACTTGACACC
>Ga0105092_10001470_pt1 | contig 12669 bp, 7 predicted proteins | sample PPLLak2March2015_FD_87021 | JGI IMG/M metagenome (GOLD analysis project Ga0105092, IMG submission 87021) | Freshwater sediment microbial communities from Prairie Pothole Lake near Jamestown, North Dakota, USA - PPLs Lake P7 Core (1) Depth... | ecosystem: Environmental > Aquatic > Freshwater >... | reverse complement strand
TCCGGTTCCCGCCGATTAGCGAAACAATCATCATGAGCGAAAATAGGATGCTTAAGAGTTTTCTACTAAACATTTTATTTCTCCCTCTTTAAATCTTTTAGTGATTGCAAGCCATTCCATCCGATAATTCAGATAATTGGCTGCTCATTTATTGATAGGTTATGTTTTGACTCCCTGTTTTTTTGCTTTATGAACATTTTTCGCCCTGACCCTCCTTACCTTCGGAACGGATGATCTGCAAAAGGTCTTTCGCATGTGGAACCAATTGTTTTCTTTCTTGGAACACATGCACACAAGAATTAACTGAAGACATCCGTATCAGGCTTTTTCCTTGAAAATCGAGTGAAGCTTGCTGAATTTGCTCGAACGAATTGGAACCAATCTCCTCAGTAAGAATAATTATGTCGGGATTGATTGTCCTGACAGCTTCGATAATTTTGTCAATATGTAAGTTTGGAATTCCTATCACCTCCAAATCCTGCTCCATGGCTAAAAACTCCTCAATAGCTGCGCCAAGGATGGTTTCAGATGAACATATAAGTATTCGTTTCATGGACATATTTATCGATTCCCCGTTATGTCCGAACAGATAACAATGAGAACCCAGAGAGGTAGCTGTTACAGTACATCTAGAATACCGGAAAACGGGATCCACTTCTATCGATCCTCCTGGCCCTTTAAGAATCAAAAAAGGACTATTTATTAAGGTGATTCTGCTCAAAAGTATTAATCCTCCTCAAGCGCAAGGATTAATACCTGACTGATCCTGTTTAAAAATCATAAGAGGACCATCAAGTTGTGATGATCCTCTTATGATCAAATCTTAGCCTGGGAAAAAGAGTCTATTACTAGATTCCCATGCCAACACTTCGAGCGAAACGAGCTGCTTCCTGCCGGTTTTCAAGACCCAGCTTGGTAAATATGCTGTGAACGTGGTGTTTTACGGTATTGATGCTCAGGACGAGGCGAATGGCAATCTCTTCATTGGTCGCACCGCCAGCAATTTCGGACAGTATCTCTACTTCCCGCTGGCTCAATACAGCCAGTCTGGTATCCTTCGTTCTCTCCGGAGGCTGCATTTTTAGCAGCCCCTCGATAATTTTCAAGGATAACGCCCTAGAAACCGCCAACTCTCCATTTTTCAATGCCTGCAGGTTGGCAAATAGAGAAGCGACAGATATATTCTTCAAGATATACCCTTTTGCCCCAGATTGAATGGCCTCGACAAGGATTTCATCGTCATCGTTCACAGTTAGGAAGACAATTTTACAATCTGGATGATTGGTCAGGATAGCTCGGGCAGCATCCAGGCCGGTGCCATCTGGCAAGGTAATATCCATTAAAATAATTTCGGGCATCAAGAGGTTTGCTTTTTCCACCGCCTCTCGCACAGTACCAGCTTCACCAACAACTGTGTAATCCGGACGGTTCTTGAAGAGACCCACCAATCCATCTCGAAAAAGCAAATGATCATCGACAACCATAATTTTCATAATAAATATGATCCCTTATCCGTTAACAAGCTCACTATGTGATTGGAATAAACACAGTTAGTTCAGTACCAGCGCCAGGTCTGGCAATAAATTCAATACTTCCTTTTATTGATTCAACACGTTCACGCATAATACTTAATCCGAAATGCCCATCATGCGGTGCGGTACCCGGGTCAAAACCCTTACCATCGTCCTTAATTCGTACCATCACCTTGTCTTCTGCCCATACAACCAATGCTTCTGTTGTACGAGCACAGGCATGTTTCACAATATTGTTCGCCGCTTCTTGCACGACAAAGTACATCTGCCGCAGCACTTCCGCGGAAAGCTCACGCGGGCAGCCTTCTTCGTTAAACCGGCAAATCATATTTGTCTTCGAGCTAATCTTTTTGAACTGCTCCAGGATAAGGCTGGTCAGAAGTGACTTTGTCGCTCGGAGAGATTTTAATTGGGTGCGTACCGATGTGTAGGCTTCATCGGCAACCTCCAACATTTTTCGCAGCTCTGTGTGTTGGTACTGATTTCCCTGATTTACGCTTTCATCTAATAATTGTTCTAGTTTCAGGTGTAAATAACTTATATTTTGAGCCAGGCTATCATGCAAATCCTGAGTAAAGACGACTCTCTCTGCCAGGGCAGCTTCAGCCATTTTAATCTCTAAATGCTGCCGGTGATATAGAGCATTGCTTAGAGCAGCAGCTTGCTGGATACCAATTCCATTGATTATCTCGATTTGCTCATTTGAGAGAGTTTCAGTGATTTTTTTATCAAAGATTACCATGCCTAAGAACTCGTTTCCAAAATAGAACGGCAGGCAATAACTATTTCTGAATCCATTTATATTCGAGCGTCGATCAACCTGACATGCATTCATATCGTGAAGTGAGTTTGGTTGTTTTAGAACGCACTCCTTACATTTCGGCAGATGGGGAGATCCACATTTTGACCGGTTCACGCATGGCACTGGCTCCCATTCGTGAACCATTTCTAAACCAGGGTTGTCTTGATTATGGATGAACAAGCATGCGTATTCAGGCTGCACGATACAGGCAAAATTTTGGAGAACGACTTCGGTTAACTTACCCCACTCTTGAATCGAGATCAGATCCTGGCTAAGGAGTTGTTTTTGATGGAGGATATTCACAGCCCGGGTTTCCGAGGCAACAGAACGCAGTAAGATTTCAACCACCACATGAATGCTGATCAGTAAAATGATCGATAAAGTAATCTCCATGAAGAATAAAAACCCATGAAGATCTTGATGTTGGAGCTCGTGAAATTCTAAAGAGAGAACAAAGATTGCCAGTAAGGCCACGAACCATCGTCCGTAACGGACGAGTTGTCTCCTCAGGAAAGCAAGAAACTTAGAGAATATTACCTTAATGCCAATACTCAAGTGTTGGCTGGTTCGTGGTAGATAATCAGGAAAGAACCTGATTATCCAGGAAATGGAATAAGGAAGTAGGGATGGTTTTTGAAACTTCTGGAGTTCGTTTATACCGCCCATCAAATATTACCTATAGCATCTTTATTATATTATTTGAGAAAAAGAGAACAAATCCACTCAATACAATTATTATCTGAAAATGAGAAAGAAATATTTAAATTAATTTGGATTGTTTCGTTATTTTATAACAAATGATAATTTTTGATAACAATCGCGTATTCGTATGAGATTATTAATATAACTCATTCAAGCATTGGCAACCCGGCATCATAAAAAGAAAAGCCCAACCTTCAGAAACCCGGGGTGGGCTTAAATCAATTTACTGTTTATTATCGTTATGCGTATCCTAATCAATCTGCTCTGTCAAATAAATTGGCAGTCCCATCTGGTCAACTTGAGTTATCTGCGATTCCAGCCAATCCGTGTGCTCTTCCTCATCCTCCAGGGTTTCTTCCAGAAGCTCGCGAGTACCGTTATCGCCAACTTCAACAGCTATTCTTATCGCCTCATTGTAAGCTTTAACCGCATCGTACTCAGCTTCCACGTCGTGCTTATGCTGCTTTTCAATATCTGCACCAATATGGATGCTCTTCAGGTTAGACACGACCGGCGTCCCTTCCAGGAACAAGATCCTTCCGATGAGCTTTTCAGCATGTTTCATTTCGTCGATTGCTCGTTTTTCGGCAGCTTTATGGAGCTTCTCGTAACCCCAATCTGCGCACATTTCCGAATGCACCATATACTGGTTGATTGCCGTAAGCTCATCTGAAAGGAGGTCGTTCAGAACCTCCAGCAATTGCGGATTTCCTTTCATTGCTTCCTCCTGAAAAAAATGTTATTACATCGAATGATTGTTTCGAGCCAACCAATTGTACCATCTGTCATTTATCATCGAATAATACTTTCACTAATTGTCCAAATCCTGTAAAATACTTATGAGGTAAAATCTGCCTGATGAACCAGGAAAAACCTATTCGAGTTGCAGTCGCTTCTGACCAGGACGTTTACCGGCGCGGGTTAGTTTCGCTGGTAATCGCTTTCCCTCATACTCGCCTCGTTGGAGAGGCAAGAGATGAGATTGAGGCCTGGCAGTTGTGTGAGCTTCTTGAACCCGAAATTCTACTTCTTGCCTTGAAAAACTTACCTGAAAGCGGTAAGGAACTGAGCCGCGGTATACGCAAGCACTGGCCAAAAATAAAAATCATATTTTTTATCAGCAATTTAGATGAGCAGCAATTTCCGGCAGACTCTGAGAATATTATCTACTTTTCGAAAGATATCACGGAAGAAGAACTCAGCTCTGCCCTCCTTGATATCCAGCACCATTTACCTGTAGTTCATAAAATATCCATACCTGATGAATTCGCCGGTGAACAGGTATCCCCCACAATAACCGTGTCTTCCTCCGTGCCTGAGACGACCAACGAGATCCAGACTCGTGAGCTGAAGATGGCGGGCAGGGTCCAGGCAGATATCATGCCTGAAAAGGTACCGAATATACCTGGGTGGGACATCGCTGCAGGTCTCGTTTCCGCGAGAGAGACTTCCGGTGATTTTTATGATTTCATCCCGGTCGACCAGCAGCACTGGGCTATTGCTGTTTGTGATGTTACCGACAAGGGGATCGGCGCTGCCTTGTTTATGGCTCTAACCAGCACACTTATTCGCACCTACGCGGTCCGCTACCCCACCCTGCCTGCACTAACAATGGATGTCGTCAACCAGCGGATGCTCTCAGATACGCGCGGTAATATGTTTGTTACTGCCTTCTTCGGGATTTTAGAGCCAAAACTCGGGCGCCTGCGATATGTGAATGCCGGCCACCCGCCAGGATTGTTGATCAGTAACCGTGGTGCGAAACCAGTCGATCAGCTCAAACCGACCGGTATGGCGCTAGGAATGATAGAAAAAACGTATTGGCGGCAGAAAGTTATCAAATTCTCTCCTGGTGATACCATGCTTCTATATACCGACGGTATTACCGAAGCTGAAAACCAGGCGGGTGAATTTTATGGAGAAAATCGTATGATGAGGGTGCTTCGTTCTGAAGCAGGGCACACATCACAACGGATCCTCGAAAGAATTCTGTCGGATGTGCACAATTTCGTCGCCGGGGCAAAGCAAAGCGATGATATCGCCATAACCGTCATTCGCCGCAAGGAGTAAAATAATGCTCGAAAAAGCTCAGCAGCTTCAGGAACGGCTTTCCGCGTGGCGCAGAGCCATTCACCAGTATCCCGAAATCGGTTTCGACCTGTTCCGTACAGCAGAACTGGTAAGTGGAGAGCTGAGAAATATGGGCATTGAAATTCAAACCGGAGTTGGAAAGACAGGGATTGTAGCCCACCTGGGTACGGGAGATGGACCGGTCATCGCAATCCGGGCTGACATGGATGCCCTGCCGGTGCAGGAAGCGAACCAGGTGGAATACGCCTCTCAAATTCCCGGATGCATGCACGCCTGCGGTCATGATGCCCATACGGCTATTCTCCTGGGTGTGGCTGCCCTGCTTAACCAGGAAGCGCTGCCAGGGACAGTTCGCTTGCTTTTCCAGCCTTCCGAAGAAGCTTTCGATGAGGAGGGAGTCAGCGGAGCTCCACGGATGATCGAGGATGGCGCCCTCGACGGTGTCGATGCAATCATTGCCCTGCACGTAGATGGAACCGTGGATGCAGGCAAGATCGCAATCGAAGCAGGACCGATTGGGGCTGCGGTAGACACTTTCCAGGGTTCCATTATTGGGCAAGGAGGCCACGGAGCCTACCCGCATGAGGTCGTTGATCCGATCTGGCTTACCTCTCACGTGTTGAGCAGTTTGTATGCTATTCCCTCCCGCCAGGTATCTCCGCTCGAGTCATGTGTCGTCTCGGTCGGCGTTGTGCGCGGCGGTACCGCCGAAAATGTGATCCCGGATGAGGTGTACCTGGAAGGGACTCTGCGCAGTTACGATACCAAAGTGCGCGAAGCCTTGATTCGAGAAGTCGAACGAGCGTTGAAAATCACCCAGACATTTGGCGGTGACTACAGGTTGAAGATCGAACGCGGCTATCCGGTCCTGGTTAACGATCCTGAAGCTGCTGGGTGGTTCTACCAGGCAGGCAGCGACCTGCTTTCACCTGAGAATGTTGCCCGCAAACAGAAATCGATGGGGGCGGAGGATTTCGGGTACATGACTCAGCTGGCCAAAGGCGCGATGATGAAGCTGGGTGTGAAATATCCGAAAGAGGGTGCACGCTATCTGCATACCTCTACCTTCGATATCGACGAGTCAGCTCTGCCTATCGGCGCGGCTATGCTGGCGGAGGTTGCCCGGAGATATGTGTGTGGGGAACTGAATTAACTCATTAATCCCACTGTTTTCTCTCACCAACCACCCAGTGAGTAGAACCCCGACTCTCAAAGTGTGGTCAAATCATAATTTGATAGATCATTTCAAATATAAATTCCATCTTATTGTTGACAAATCGTATTAAGTAAATAGGTTGAATTTACCATCCAATAATAAAAATTTTTGTTGCGGTAATCTCAATCCTCAATATTCCAAGGAGGCTGCCATGAAAAGAACATTAAGTTTATTGGCGGGCATTATTTTCTTATTGGTTTTTACGATCGATGTTCACGCTGAGTTGGACGGATTCGAAATGATAATGGATGAGGTTAAAGATCCAATCGAAATAAACGCAGATGACCAAGGGAATTTATGGGTAAGCGATATAGGTAATACTCCACCTAACACGGGGAAAATTTTGGGAATGTATCCAGACCAAGGTTTTTATGAGATATACCCCGTAGGAGGCAATGTGGTTGATGCCCGCCATGACGGTTCGTACCTATGGTGGGCAGATATAAGTAGAAATATCCTCGGTCGGGTATCAACTTCGGATGGTTCTCTTGTGCATTGGGAAGTACCAGATGCAATAGGGTTTTATGGCACTGCTCTGGATGATCAAGGACGGTTATGGGCAAGCGGTTTCAAATCCTCTTCGCTTTATCGTCTGGATCCAGATCGTCTGGATAAAAATCCTGCAGAACTGTGCAAATTTACGCTTCCTGATAACGGTGTCAGCACTTATCTGGTTGTCGACGGCAGTGATATTTGGTTGGGGGATCACGTAAATCACCGGCTTTTACGCATGACAATCAGTAACAATATGCTATCCTGGTGGCCGTTGCCCGAAGACAGCTATCCATCTAGTATGGATATGGATGAGTTTGGAAATATCTGGTTTACCGATAATATCAATATTGTCCGATTGGATCCCGGGAGTAATATTCTTACCACTTATCCTGTATCTCAAGGTGAGTTTGGAATGATGCTTACTATCCATGAGGGCATCGTTTGGTATACAGAGCAAATTACTGGCAGCATAGGTCGAATGGATCCAAACTACAACGGTAATGATTCGGTTGTCATCCAGGCAAATGCGGGGATTGTTCAGCCAAATTGTAGTAGTGTTCCCACAATTCTTTTTGAATCACCACTTGATATTACGAAAGTCGAGAACCTCACTTGGGAAAACTATACATATCCTATGACATTAGATGAAACAGGATGGCAAATTTACGAGCTACCAAAATTTTCGGTACCAATAGGAATAGCAAGTACAGATGAAATCTGGTTTGTTGAACATGTCCGAGACGTGCTGGGCAGAGTAATTCCTTCTGCTCCACTTGTCCATGCAGAAAAAACAACCAGTCCAACAAGTATTCCAGAGACTGGTGGAAACGTCACCTTCAATTATAAGGTTACGAACAATACCGAGTCTCCCATTACTATTACCAGTTTGGAAGACAACATCGTTGGCACACTTGAGGGAGATCCCGATTGTGAGATAGGCACATCGCTGGCAGCAGGGAATTCCTGTGAGTTTTCAATTATAGAATGGATGGAGGGCGATTATTGGGGACCACACTTCAAAACTGTATTCACGGTCCACGCTCAAGACGCATCTCAGTATGATATCTCCGATTTTGATATTGCTAAGGTAACCATTATAAATGTTCCCCCATCTTTAGAAGTTACCATATCCTCAGATTTAGATGCTATACCAGAATCAGGTGGTGAAGTAACCTTTACTTATGTAGTAAAGAATATAAGTGCAAAAGAATCTGTTACGATTACCAAACTTTCTGACAGTCTATCGGAATATTTAGGTGAGACTGAATGCAGGACAATGATGGTCCTGAATGCAAATGAAAGCTGTGAATTTACTCAATCGCAATCGGTTCCGGGTGACGACAGCAGTCAGAGTTTTACAAATACCTTCACTGCTACCGCACGCGATAATGATAATTCCTATGGAATTGCATCGAACAGTGTCACCATTGATTATACAAATGTTCCTCCGAGTATATCCGCCAATATCTATACGAGTACAACAAGTATTTCTGAGAATGGTGGAGATGTCCCTTTTACTTATGTAGTGTCTAATGACACCAGCGAAAACGTACTGATTACTGACCTTCGCGATGATCCGTTTGGCCCTCTGACTGGAGATGATGACTGTAAAGTAGGGTTGGTTTTAGCAAGCAGAGACGCTTGCTCCTTCATTGCTACTTTTCCAGTATCTCCAGGTGACTATCCTGACAGTCATGTAAATATGTTTACAGCATCCGTCGAAGATAATGAAGGGAGTCAGGATACAGCGACTGCTCAACGAGTAATAAAATATTTGGATGCGCTGCCAGTTATTTCGGTTAGCAAAACTGCTTATCCATCTTCCATTCGAGATACCGGCGAGGATGTTGCATTTACTTTTCGCGTGACGAATAATAGAGCCGAGGACGTGACAATCAACACACTTGTAGATAGTGAATTTAATACCCTGGATGGGGGAGATGACTGTAGTGTTGGAACGGTCCTTACAGCGAATACAAGCTGCGAATTCACCATTACCCGCTGGCTGCAAGGCTCGGCATCTGGTCCTGCCCACCACAATATCTTTACTGCAACAGCGAATGACGACGAAGGTCACTTGACCACGGATACCGACGATGAAACAGTTACTTTTGTCTATTCTTTCACTGCTATCGAAGCAACCAAAACTGCCAACCCCTCCTCTGTCGCTGAAACAGGTGGTAATGTTACCTTCACTTTCAAAGTAAAAAACACCAGCAGCCACGATCCGATAACGATAACCAATTTGAATGACAGCTACTTTCCGAATATTACTGGTGATGATGATTGTAAAGTTTCGACCATTCTAGATGTGGGAGAAAGCTGCGAATTTACCCTCACTAATTGGATAACCGGTGATTACACCGGATCTGACCATATCAATGTCTTCTCGGTTACGGCAGTGGGTAGAAATGATACCGTAGCAATGGATACAGATGAAGCCAGAGTCGATTTCACCAATGTGATTCCTGCCGTCCTGGCTGATATGTCCACAAATTTGTCATCCATTCCAGAAACAGGTCAGAACGTGACCTTCACATTCGATGTTAAGAACATAAGTAATGGAGAACCAATAACCATCAAGAGTCTGAACCACAGCCTTTTTGGGGTGCTCTCAGGCGATAGCGACTGCAAGGTTGGGATAATCCTTGGACCTGATGAAAGCTGCGACTTTTCGATCACACGGTTGATACAAGGAGATTTCAGTGGTCAAGATCAGGTTTCCACCTTCAACGTCACTGCTTCTGATAATGACTCTACAAATGTATCCGATACCGATAATGTTGTGATTTCCTTCACGGATGTTGTCCCTACCATCCTTGTCACAAAGACAGCTAATCCAACTACTGTGCTTGAATCTGGAGGTCATGTAACTTTCACCTTTACGATACAGAATACGAGCATCTATGAGACGGTGTGGATCACCAGCCTTTCAGACGACGTCTTCGGAGAAGGTCCGAATAAGGCAATCGAAGGTAATTCGGATTGCCATCTTGAAACTGAACTGGCACCCAGCGAAAGCTGCAAATTTACCCTGATAAAATGGTTGGCCAGACAGCCAGATGGCTCTCACCATCGCAATATCTTTACAGTAATGGTTGAAGACAACGATGGTACAACCAACTCGGTTAGTGCTGATGCTGTGGTTATGTTCCAAGAAGAGGATGAAACGAAGTATATTTACTTACCATTGATCATACGCTAAACAAGTCGTAACTTTTCTACATCATCAGCGTAAGCACTACACTACCTGCGAATATCACTGGTAATGCCCGGTGGGTGTTCACCGGGCATTTCTACGGAGAAATTTTCTGGCCTTGAGGCAGATTAGCGCACTTCCTTCATGAATAGTTGTCTAGCATCATTATGCGGTAGTTAGCGATGAACCTCCTCTATTTTTACCTGATGACCAGCGGCAGGAAAACGAAGTTACCTTCATCAACAGTTGTAAATTCGACAATCGCATCGTCATTATCTGAAGCTGTCGAGCCATCGTTATCCCTCACAACTGCTGTAAACAAACCGTTGTGTGCTGGGCCGACTGCGCTCCCGGTAAGCCATTCATTTCGGGTGAATTCACAGCTAGTTCCCGCTACCAGTATCGTGTCTACCTGGCAGTCACCATCGCCTGCCAGCGAACCAAAGACACTGTCTGTCAAGGTGGTGATAGTTACCTGCTCGTGGGCAGTGAGATTCTGCACTACGTAAGTAAAAATAACATCTCCACCTGTTTCCCGGACTGATGTTGGATTAGCCGTCTTCGTAACCTGGATTTCAGGAACCACGTTATCGAAGCCGATTTCTGCACTATCAGAATCTGAAAAGGTATCAGTGCTGCCTGCTACTTCTGCCACCGCAGTAAATATATTTTCATGGTCAGGACCGGAAGTATCTCCCTCTACCCAACGAGTAATGGAAAAGTTACAACTTATTCCTGGATCCAGAAGAGTACCGACTTCGCAGTCATCGTCACCATTCAAGACACCATACAGGCTGTCAGTTAGAGCGGTAATTGTCACTGAATCGTCAGTGCTGTCGTTCCGTACAACGAAGGTGAAGGTGACATCCCCTCCCGACTCAAGGACACGTGTTGGATTGGCAGTCTTCGAGACATTGATTGCCAGCAGGTGTTCAGTGAAAGTGACCGAAGCATCAGCTTCGTCTGTGGCGATATTATTTTCGTCGTCTTGAGCTTCTACTGTGAAAGTATTGATGTGAGGATTTGAAGGAGTGCCGCTCAACCATTCGGTAAGCGTGAACTCACACCACACATTATGACCCAGAGTAGTTCCCGCCTGGCAGTTCGAGTCACCAGCCAAAACGCCAAATACGCTGTCCATAATACTGCTGATCGTTACTTCTTCCAGTGCATGGTTGGTTACCCGGAAGGTGAAATCGACATCTGCACCAATTTCAGGTATTGTGGTCGGGTTTGCTTCCTTTGTTACTGATATTTCAGGCAAAACATCGGTATAGGTCACTACTGCATCTGCCGTGATAGTAGCATGATTACCATCGCTGTCTACAGCAACAGCCGTAAAACTATTGATATGGCTGCCCGGGACTCCGCCCGCTGGGATTGTATAAGTGTTCGTGAAGGAGCAAGTACCTCCACTTGCGAGTATCGTTTTAAGCCTGCAGTTATCATCGCCTGCTAATGTTCCAAACCAATTATCGGAAAGGTCCATAATGGTTACCGGTACCAAACCATCATTCATTATCAAGTAAGTAAAGGTGACACTACCGCCGGTCTCCAGGATGCTGGTAACATCGGAAGTATTGGACACACCGATGGACGGCAGTACGTCTATGAAATCTACGACTGCATTATCATTGTCACTGGCAGTAGCCCCATCATCATCAAAAGCGGCAGCTTTGAATGTGTTGATATGGTCGTAATGGCTGTTGGTACTATCTAACCATCTAATATCTGTAATGGTACACGAGCCTCCGGAAATCAGGGTCATGCCTACATAGCAATCAGCATCTCCAATAGCGCCAAACTCGTCATCCGATAGCGTGCTTAGGGTAACAGATTCCAGACTGTCGTTCGCAACCACATATGTAAAAGTAACGTCACCGCCTGTCTCAGGGACGGCCACAGGGCTGGCAGACTTTGTGACGCTGATGGTTGGTAACACAGATGTAAAAGATACAGAAGCACTGTCGCTGTGAGAGATTTCGCTTTGGGTACCCTCTCGAGCATAAGCCGTAAATGTATTGATGTGATTGGGTCCGCCAAAATCGCCAACGACCCTTTCAGTAAAGGAAAATTCACATGCTGCTCCAGCAGCAAGGTATGTACCTGCTTCACAGTCGGCATCCCCATCAAGCTCTCCGTAAACGCTGTCTTCCAACCGGGTTATGGTCACCGATGCCTGGGTGCTGGTGTTCGTCACCTTGAAAGTAAAGGTTACATTCCCACCTGTTTCTGGGACACTCGCCGGATTGGCGGTCTTGTCCACCTGGATCAAAGCAGGAGAAGTTGCTATCCGGGCTAATTTATGGCGGTCAGCATCCACAAACCAGATAGAATCTGTGTCAGCAATCCCCCATGGTCGTGATCCGCCGGGAAGCTGGTAGATCTGCCAGCCTACTTCATTAACAACTGAAGAGTATGTATAATTTTCCCAGGAGATATCTTCATTAGTAACCGTAAGTGGGTCTTCAGAGGGAATAAAAGCTATTGGATTGCATACCGGCACTAAGGATCCTCCATTTACAAAGTCCGTCGTAATACTACTGCTGCTGTGCTGTGGATCTAAACGTCCTAAGCTTGCTAACCCTTGTTCTGTATACCATATGACCCCCCTGTGAATGGTCACCATCAT
>Ga0105092_10001468_pt1 | contig 12673 bp, 9 predicted proteins | sample PPLLak2March2015_FD_87021 | JGI IMG/M metagenome (GOLD analysis project Ga0105092, IMG submission 87021) | Freshwater sediment microbial communities from Prairie Pothole Lake near Jamestown, North Dakota, USA - PPLs Lake P7 Core (1) Depth... | ecosystem: Environmental > Aquatic > Freshwater >... | reverse complement strand
CCTCTTCGCCCCTTCGCCCCTTCGCCCCTTCGCCCCTTCGCCCCTTTGCCCCTTTGATATACTGCGCGGTCACAGGAGGGAGGGACGCTCGCTTGCTGTCGATGTTGCTCTACGGGCTTACGCTCGGCCTCGGGGCCGGGGTCAGTCCGGGTCCGATGCTGGTGCTCGTGATTCGATCCAGCCTGGAACGTGGGTTCCAGGCCGGTTTGCGAGTCGCACTCGCCCCGCTGGCAAGCGATGCCCCGATTATCCTGGTCTGCCTGCTGGTCGTCTCTCGTCTCCCGGCCGGCTTTATGACCTGGCTGGCCATCGCCGGCGGCCTGTTTGTCATCTACCTCGGAGCGGAAACGGTCCTGAAGGCCCGCCACGCGACGGTGCCGGGAGAAGGCCCAAGTCCAGTTTCTGCTGATTTCATCCGCGCCGTCACGGCAAACCTGCTCAATCCGCATCCCTGGCTGTTCTGGGCGACGGTGGGCGCCCCGCTTCTCGTAAAAGCCTGGGATCGTAACCCGGCGGAGCCCGTTGCGTTCGGTGTGGGCTTCTATGGCCTCCTGGTGGGAAGTAAGATCGGGATTGCCTGGCTCGCCGCCCAATCACGAAACCGGTTGACGGCGGGCTGGTACAGGCTAATTTTGCTGCTGTGCGGTCTTTTGCTCGCCGGAGTAGGAATCGTGTTGCTCTATGGTGCGCTGCATCTCTGACAGCAAACAATCCTACCAATAGCCGACAACTCTGGATAAAATGAGCTGTTCTCGGCGGAGGCTTCCTAAGCATGATTGTTATTGGAATCGACGTGGGTGCGATCAGCATCAAGATTGCGGCCCTGGGGGAGGAAAGCGACCGTGATTATCTCTCCAGGCTCTGTGCTGAAAGCCCGAATTACATATCGGTCGAAGGAACAAACATCCAGCAGCCGCTGGCGATCTCCACTTATCGCCGGATTAAAGGCGAGCCGGCTCAGAACACGTTTGAGCTGCTCGAAGAACTGTTTTCGTACATCCCGCACCCCGCGGGCGCCCGGGTCACCGGGATAGGCAGCAAGCTGGTCGGACAGGTGTTTGGCGCGGCCCTGGAAAATGACTTCCGGGCAATTGCCCTGGGAGTCGGCACTCTTCATCCAGAAGTTCGCACGGTCTTTGAAATGGGCGGCGTGAACTCCAAGTTCATGAGCCTGAGTAACGAGGGCGGGACCGTCGGCATCGTCGATTACGAAAAGAACGGTGACTGTGCTGCGGGCACCGGCTCTTTCATAGACCAGCAGGCCTCGCGACTCCAGTATTCCATCGAGGAAATCGGCGACATCGTCATGCAGGCCGGCAAGCAGGCAACTGTGGCCGGACGGTGTTCGGTTTTCGCCAAATCCGACATGATTCATGCCCAGCAAAAGGGCTACCAGCCGCCGGAGATCCTGAAGGGACTTTGCGAAGCGGTCGTCCGCAACTTCAAGGCGTCCATCACAAAAGGCAAGAAGATCACCCCGATGATCGCTTTCATCGGGGGAGTGGCGGCCAACAAGGGCGCAGTTCAAGCCATGCATTCGGTCTTCAAGCTCGGCGAGAGCGATCTCTTCGTTCCCCGCTTCTACGCCTCGATGGGGGCCATCGGCGCGGCTCTGCTGGAGTACCGGGCGCCGGTCAAGCATGAACCGAAGCGGCTGGCCGAGGTCCGGGACGTGGTCCAGGTGACGGTCGGCAACTTCCCGCGCACCGACCCGCTCTCCATGGGCAAGGTACTGACCTTGCGCGACCGCACTGTTCCCTACACTTTCGAAGGCAAATCTCTGCCGGTCGACGCTTACCTGGGGATTGATATCGGTTCGGTCAGCACCAACCTCACGGTGCTCGACGCCGACGGAGAGCTGATCAAGGAGATCTACACCCGGACCCGGTCGCGGCCGATCGAGGTCGTGAACGAGGGACTGAAGGAGATCCAGACGGAGATCGGCGACAAGATCCGGATTCGAGGCGTTGGGGCCACGGGCTCCGGCCGCGAGTTGATCGGAAAGCTGGTCGGCGCGGACACCATTAACGACGAGATCACCGCGCACAAGACCGGGGCGACATACATCGGCAACAAGATGATTAACCGTCCGCCGGACACGATTTTCGAGATCGGCGGGCAGGACTCCAAATTCATCAGCATTCGAGATGGAATCGTCGTCGACTTCACGATGAACGAGGCCTGCGCGGCAGGCACCGGCTCGTTCCTGGAAGAACAAGCCGAGAGGATGGGAATCGAGATCAAAGGCGAGTTCTCCGACCTCGCCCTGTCTTCGGCGGCACCGATTCGCCTGGGCGAACGCTGCACGGTTTTCATGGAGAAAGACATCACGCCCTACCTGCAGCAAGGCGCCTCCAAGAAGGACCTGACCGCAGGCCTCGCGTACTCCATCGCCTACAACTATCTGAACCGAGTGGTCAGGGGCCGCAGGATCGGAGATACCGTCTATTTTCAGGGCGGAACGGCCTACAACGATTCAGTAGCCGCGGCCTTCTCCACGGTCCTCGACAAGGAGATCATCGTGCCTCCCTACAATGGCGTTATCGGCGCTATCGGGATGGCACTCCTCGCACGGGAAAAGATGGAGGCGACGAAGGCTGAGACAACTTTCCGGGGTTTCAGCCTCGAGGCCGTCGACTACTCGTTGCGCGAATTCACTTGCAAGGCCTGCTCGAATTTCTGCGATATCCAGGAGTTTACCGTCGAGGGCCAGCACACCTTTTGGGGCGACAAATGCTCGGACCAGTTCCGGCAACGTGCCAAGAGCGGCCAGAAGGCGGTTATAGAGGATTTGATTTCGCTCCGGGAAGAACTGCTGTTCGAGGGCTACGAAGAGTTGGACGGCCACAAGCAGCCGGCCGTGATCGGGTATCCCAGAAGCATGTATTTCTACGAGCAGTTCCCGTTCTGGAATGCTTTCTGGAAGACCCTCGGGTTCCGTCTGCTGCCTTCTCCCAAGACGAACCGGATCATCATCAACGAAGGCCTGGACGCAGTGGTCGCCGAGCCGTGTTTCCCGATCAAAGTCGCACACGGGCACGTGCGCGCGCTCCTGAAGAACAACGTCGATTTCATCTTCCTGCCGAACATTATCGACGGAGAGACCGAGTTTCCTGAGGTCAACTCGCATCTCTGTCCGTGGGGTCAGACATTGCCCTTTGTGGTGGGCCACGCGCCGATGATAGAAGACCACTCAGACAAGCTGATCAAACCCACAGTCCACTTCCGGCAGGGAATGGAGTACGTCAAAAGGGAGCTGGCGCCCCTGGCGAAACGGTTTGGGGCACGATCCAGGATTGCCGATCGTGCGGTCGAGGCCGGGTACCAGGCCCAGAAACGATTTGGAGCCGCGCTGCGCCAGGCAGGCGAGCGGGTGTTGAGTCAGCTGCAAGAGTCTAGCGGATCAGGCATCGTTCTGGTTGGACGTCCCTACAACATCAACGATAGCGGCGCGAACCTCGACATCCCCCGTAAGTTGCGTGATTACTACGGGGTCAACGTCATACCGATGGATTTCCTGCCGATCGAGGGCGTCGACATTCGGGAAATCAACTCGAACATGTACTGGAATTACGGCCGGAAGATCCTCCAGGCCTGCCGCGTGGTGTCCGGCTACCCGAACCTTCACATCATCTACATCACGAACTTCAAGTGCGGCCCGGACTCGTACATCAAGCATTACGTCGAGGACGCGGCCGGAAAACCCTTCCTGACCCTCCAGTTTGACGGCCATTCAAACGACGCCGGATTTATGACGCGGTGCGAGGCGTACCTGGACAGCAAGGGTTTTCTGAGGTGGTGGAAAAGGCAGTGAAAGACAGAAGTCAGAAGTCAGGAGTCAGAAGCCAGAATGAAGTAAAGCAGAAGTCCGGACTGAGAGGCACGATTCGTTTTTCATTCTGACTTCTGACTCCTGACTTCTGACTCCTGTTTTTTGAGGTTTTCGCATGAGTGAGCAGAAATCTCTGAAGGGGCGAACGATCTATCTGCCCCAGATGTCATATGGCGCCGTCCGGTGTGTGGCTGCCGCATTTCGTTCGGTGGGCCTGGACGCGGTGCCTGCTCCTGAGTCCGACCCGCAGACGCTGGAGCTGGGGAGCCGATTCACGTCCGGGGACGAATGCCTGCCCGAACGGATCACCCTGGGCGATTTCCTCAAGATCGTCAACCAGCCGGGCTTTGATCCGAAGAAAGCCGCCTTCTTTATGCCCACCTCGGGCGGGCCTTGCCGATTTGGCCAGTACGAGGGCTACATTGAGAAAGTGATGCGCCAGCTGGGGCACACCGACCTCCTGATCTTTTCGCCGAGCAGCAAGAACGCGTATCAGGGGATCGGCGACAGTACCTTTAACCGCACGGCCTGGCGCGCCTTCGTGATCTCGGATTTGCTGCAGAAGCTCCTCCTCAAAACCCGGCCGTACGAAATTCACAAGGGCGATACGCGGGAGGTGTATGAAGCGGCCTTGGCGGCAGCCTGCGAGGCGCTGGCCACTCGATCCGACCACCGGGACCGGATGCGACGACTGGTTGACGTGGTCGCGAATTACCGCGATCGACTTCGGGCCATTCCGGTGAACCGAACCGAGAGAAGACCATTGATCGGAATCGTGGGAGAGATTTTCTGCCGTCTTCATTCTTTCAGTAACGAGAACCTGATCGAACGGCTCGAGGACCATGGTGGCGAAGCATGGATTTCCGACTTTTGTGAGTGGATCCTCTATACATCCAGCCAGGAGCGACACAACCTTGTTAGAACCGGGCAGCGCATCTCGAAAGGGATGCTGAAGAACTGGATCACCACCTGGGTTCAGCGCCACGACGAGCATCAGCTGCTTGCGCCGGTTCATGACGATCTCCGGGGTTACGAGGAGCCTTCGACCATCGAGGAACTGTTGCGCTACAGCGACCCTTACCTGCCTCCGCCGGGCTCGCTCGGCGAGATGGTTCTGAACATCGGCAAGGCCGTCTACCTGCACAAGAAGGGTGCGCATGGAATCATCGACATCAGCCCTTTTACCTGCATGAACGGCATCATCTGCGAAGCGGTCTACCCGCGTGTCAGCCGCGATCTGGACGGCTTTCCTATAAGGACGTTCTACTTCGATGGAGTCGCCGGCGATCTGGATCGTGACCTTGGGATCTTCGTCGAGTTGGCGCGCAACTACCAGCGAAAACGGTCTAAAATATAAGCATGACCTCCCCCTGGTTCCTGGCATGGGGGCTTTCAATCTGCCTGGTCCTCGCTGGCGGTTCGCAGTGCAATCGTGCTGTGCCGGCGGCTGAAAAGAAGGAGCCGCAACGCGAGCTGGAAAGCCGGCGGCACCTGATGGTCGATGCCCAGCTCAAGGGCCGTGGAATCAACAATTCCGGGGTCTTGAAGGCGATGGGAAAGGTCCCCAGGCACGAATTCATCCCGCTCGACATGCGGGAATATGCCTACCATGACACCCCGCTTCCGATTGGCGACGGGCAGACCATCTCTCAGCCTTACATAGTGGCCATGATGACCGAACTGGCGGATCCCGGGCGGGACGACCGCGTCCTGGAGATTGGGACAGGATCCGGCTACCAGGCGGCCGTTCTCGCCGAGCTCGCCCGCGAGGTCTATACGATCGAGATCCTCGCGCCACTCGCTGAGCGCGCCCGGGCCACGCTTGAGCGATTGAAGTACACGAATGTCTACGTGCGCGCCGGCGACGGCTACCGGGGTTGGCCTGAGAAAGCGCCTTTTGCCGCGATCCTTGTCACTGCCGCGGCAGACCGGATTCCTCAGCCGCTGCTGGATCAGCTGGCTGATCAGGGGAAGTTGATCATACCTGTCGGGAGTGTGGAGGACGTGCAATCCCTGACGGTCATCACGCGGAAGGCCAACCGCTTCGAAAAACAGGAAGTCCTCCCGGTCCGATTCGTCCCCATGACCGGTGAGGTGCAGAAGGCGCCGAAGCGGTGAGCGGCTGAACACTGACCGACTGACCGACTGACCGACTGACCACTGCCCCACTGACCACTGACCACTGATGACCACTCGTCTTCGGCCTGAAAGGCCGACGTATGTTAGCCCAGGCCCCAGAGCGCTTCTGGCGGCGGCCTGGGTTACGGGAACCGAGAACAGCCACACGCCCTGAAAAGGCTCGGCACAAGCAGGCTGTCCCGCCCTTCAGCATGGGCTGGACCCGGCACGGTCCGCCAGTCGGACTCCCATAGCCCAGGCCGCCGAAAAAAACGCTCTGACCTGGGCTAGTACATATGTCGGCCTTTCAGGCCGAAGACGAGTGTCACTGGTCAGTGGTCAGTCGGTCAGTGGTCAGTCGGTCAGTGGTCAGTAGGTCAGTGGTCAGTCGGTCAGTGGTCAGTCGGTCAGTGGTCAGTCGGTCAGTGGTCAGTGGTCAGTGGTCAGTCGGTCAGTGGTCAGTGGTCAGTGGTCAGTCGACACATTCAACTCCCGGCACAGATTCTTCAGGCGCAAGACTTCGTCCTCGCCCCACAAAACCATCGGGAAGACAGTGTTGTTGTGCCACAGCGGCTCATCCAGGTCCACGAACTGCCGGCACAGTTCGCCGTCCGGCGTACCCGGAATCGGCGAGAATTCGGCGAGCATGCTCTGGACACCGACCGAATGGACAAACCTCAGCGATTTTTCCACGTCCTGACCGGACGACCTCGGATGGCCGAGCAAGACATAAGCACGGATTTCCACGGATGACGCCCCCGCATCCACCAGGTTCCGGACGGCCCGTTCAAATTCCGTCGCGTGTACTTTCCGCCCGCTCTTGCTGTGCCATTCACGCGATTCACTCTCGAACCCCAGGTAGAAGCTCTTGAACCCCGCGGCAACCATGAGCTGCGCCAGATCCGACGTCAGGAAGCGGGCGTTAAGGGCGTTCGGAGTATGGAAATTCGGGTTCAAGCCGTGGGCCATCGTGGCGTTGAGAAAAGGCTCCAGGGTCTGCGCAGTCTGAAAGAGCAGCGCGTCATCGTAGAACGCCACATTCCTCGCCCCGCACCGAAGCGCGAGCTCGAGCTCAGCCAAGGATCGGTCGAGTGGCCTGGGCTGAAAGTCGGGACAGACGACCGGCACGGAGCAATAAGTGCATTTGAACGGGCAGCCATCGGTCAGCTTCACGACCGCCGGATCGGGCGAACGGTAACCTTGCCAGAACGGAAGCGCGTGCGAATCCGGAACTATGCCGGCCCAATCCCACAATGGGTGTAGATCCCTGCCTGATACGACAAGGTCTGCGCCGAGGCCTGACGCGTGCCCCGGGCAAAGGGTCGCGTAAGTGCCACCGAGCACGGTCCTGCAGCCGGGCATGATCGTCTTCACATCCGCAAGGACTTCTCGGACACCCAGGTACCAGTAGGTCATCCCGGTTTCAACGAGCGCAAGATCGAAGGGTCCGTCCTTCTCCAGGAATTCGAGGAACAGAGTCCGTGGGAGCCCGTAGCGACGGTAGCGGCGGCGAATGCTGGCATAGACGGCCGGTTTGTGAACAACGTGGGCCGGGAATCGGCCGCGCCCCCACCGGTCCGGACGGGGCGCGAACGGCGTGCTTTGGTCGTGATAACGGTCCAGATAGTCAAAGAGAAACAGCTCAGCCTGACCGGCGAGAAACCCGCCGACCTGGAGCAGCCCGTATGGGCGCAGCCAGAAGTCGTACGCAGAAAAATCGTAGATCGGCGGATTGACGAGGAGAATTCTCAAAGCCGGTTTCCTGTGGACGAAATGGATGATGTGGACGAACTGGACGAACTGGACGATGTGGGCCCGTTGTGATCGTCCACTGAGTCCACTTGGTCCATTTCGTCCACCTCAATTTACACCTACATGACACCGGCGGCCTGTACAATCGTCGACAAAAGGCGAGTCTAGGAGTAGGGATGACATCGGTGGCGCTTTCAGTTCTTCAAGTCGCTGTGATTGCCTTCGCCGCCTGGGCGCTGGGACGATGGACCATCGGTCGCCTGCTTCCGTTCTCTCACCACCCGGCTCTTCGGGTCGCGACGCTGGTCTCCACTGGTCTCCTCATCTGGTCTCACCTGATCTTCGTTCTCGTGGTGGCCGGATTCGCGTCAGGGAGGACGGCCAGATGGCTCACAGCCCTTGCCTGCGCAATCGTTGCTACGGACATCCTACGCCTTAGGCCCACCTCACTCCGGACGCGGTCGGTCCAGGGGTGCAGACGCATATCGCCTGCACACGCGGCTCTCATCGGACTCGCTGTTCTTTATTTTGCATTTCTGATCGCTGTTGCGGCCCTTCCTCCAACCGGCGTTGACGAGATGGTGTACCACCTTGAGGTCCCCCGACGGCTCCTGCAATCCGGTCACCTGCCTTTCTTCGTCGATAACGTCTATGGGCATTTCCCGCAGTTCGGTGAAATGCTGTTTCTGAATGGGCTCGCTCTGGCCGGAGAAACGGCCGCTCGCCTATTCCACGTCCTGTTCGCGTTACTCCTCGGCCTCGCCATCTATGGCTATGCGAGAGAGAAGCTGGGGACTTTTCATGCGGCCCTTGCGGCGGCGGTTTTCCTCACCGTACCTTCGGTCATGTTCCTGGCTGGTTGGGCATACGTCGACCTGATGTTCTCAACCTTCGCCTTTCTCGCGCTTGTTTCCGTGGTGAAGTTCCTTGAGAGCGGCGAGAGGATTTGGATTCTTCAGGCAGGAATCATGGCGGGGGGCGCCTGTGCGACCAAATACACTGGAATTCAGCTGGTCCTGTTGCTGGTCCTGATCCTTCTGATCCAACCGCTTCGAGGCCCGGCAAAAGGTTCGAGGTTGGCACCTCTATTCCTTCCCGCAATCGCCTTCCTAATCGCTTCTCCCTACTACTTCCGGAACCTCTTCCTGACCGGTTGGCCGATTTTTCCGTTTCACATTCCCTGGTTCACTCTCTCTCCAGAAGTTAACTGGGACGAGGATCGGGCGCGGCTGTTCCTTCGTTGGCTCTCCGGTCATGGAATCGGGTACCAGGCAACGATCCGAGACAAACTTCTGGCGCCTCTCCTGGTCTTCATCAGAGCGAGGATCGGGGACCCTGAGGCGTACGACGGGTTCCTGGGACCGGTTTTTCTGGCCGTTCCCCCGCTCGTGCTGGCCACTCGCGGATTGCTGCGCCAGCGGTGGCTCCTTGTTCTGTTTGCTGCGCTCTATGTGGGGTATTGGACGGTGACCACCCCCCAGGTACGGTTCATGCTGCCCGTCATCCCAGTACTCGCCTTGCTGCTCGCCTTTGGCATAGCCGGTCTGCAGAGTCGGCCGCTCACAATCGTGGTTGTCCTTCTAGTGATACTGAACGCAGCCGTCGGAGTCCGGGCCGTCGCCCGATTGGGTCCGCTTGGATACTGGCAGGGACAGGAGTTACGCGACAGCTACCTGACACGCAATGTCCCCGGATACCCGGTCAACCGACAGCTCAATGAAATCGTGGGTCAAGGCCAGTCGGTTTACATGGTCGACGGCTACAACTTCGGTTACTATCTCTACTGCTCCTGGCGCGCGGACTTTGTCTTTACCGATTACCGGTTCGCAACCGTCCTGGAACGCGCGAAGACACCGGCGGATGTTTTGTCCTTCTTGAAATCCCAAGGGTCCACGCACCTGCTTTTGAACCAAGCGGTCCTCACTCACCCGGACGCCGGTCTCCCGGATAAAGACCTGCGTAAGTTGCGGGAATTCCTCGACCAGTATGCTCGCGAAGTTTATAGCCGCGGCGGATTTGACCTCTTCGAGCTGAAGCGGTGAGTTGGAGGGGCAGCGAACAGGCTTCTTCTCGCACCGGCCAATTTGAACCCTCCCATTTTCCTGCCTTGCTCTTTGGCGTGGCAGTCGGAAACCTCTTGGGTCATCAAGCCAGCGAATCCTGACGACCAGGCTGGTCATTGCCTACACGATTTTCATTTATCGAGTTTTCAAAGGAAGGCTGGTATTTGGACGAGTACAGCTATTAAAGCAAAGGAAGAAGGATGAAGGATGAAGGATGAAGAGTTCCGCCTTCATCCTTCATCCTTCATCCTTTGCTTTACGGCATGTGCGGAACCGGCGCCCCTTGGTGCTTGGGCGGTGCCGGAGGTGGTGGAGGCGGCGGGGGAGCGAGAAAACCAGTCGCGAAAAGCGCGCCTGTCATCTTCTGCAGCTGCACGCACTGCTCTACCGTTTCGAGCCTCTTCATCTGCTCCGTTGTCAACAACGCCCGCACCTGGCTGGCAAAAGAGATGGTCAGCTGGTTCCCCTCTTCGCGCGCATTGTGCAGTTTGATCACCAGTTCGCCGACCGTCGCGGCTGCGGGGTTCGAGAGTCTCAACTGCTCCTGCAATTGCTCGTCGAGCGCCTTGATCTGCTGCCGCTGGTCGGCCATCTGATCACGCTTGCCCTGCTCCAAGTCTTCCCACTTCTTGACCTGCTCGGCGGTCAAGCCCAGAAACTCCTGCACCGCTTGAATTGGAGGTACCATTGCCTCGTGCGGCACCTGCTGCATCGCGGCAACCGGATGCGGCATGCGCTTGGAGGTGTGAGACTGGCCGATCGCCAGAGTCAGGCAACCGATCATTGCCATCGAGCACAACAAGATCTTCTTCATGTCTGTCTCCTTTCGTTCATTGCTTAAAACGCCGTGATAATCAGGTCTCGCTGTCTTCCGCGGACTTATGAACCGGGCACCCCCTCTTGCGGGCGCGGAGCGTGAAGCGGAGGCGGCGGAGGAGGAGGCGGCGGCAAGGGCAGGTAGCGCAACTTCTCTCGCTGCTCAGGGCGCAACTGCGCGCGCACGTGCAGCGAGCACAGGAGATTCGCCTGTTTTATCTGCTTTTCAAGGCTGAGTATGCGGTCGAGTTGATCCAGTGCCTCGCTCTCGGTTACGCCGGGCCGGGCGAGAAGCTCAAACATCGCTCCTGTCTCCGCCCGGAGTTTCTCATCCAGGGTCCGGAACTTCATCCTCGCCGTTTTCAGCTCGTCTTCAATCTGCTTTCTCTGAACTGGAGTCAGGCCGATCTCCTGGGCATACTCGAGGGCCATAATCGGCTCCACCAGGGCCTGCTTCATCGGATCCAGATGGTGAGGCGTGGTGTTTTGCCCAAAACCACAGGCCATGGCGCACACCGCGCCGATAAGGGTCAAAATTCCGCGATTCATCGTCTACTCCTGTCTGCGGTATTCCCAGCCCGCGCAGCGACAGCACTCAGCACCGCCTCCCCAGGCGGGCTCAGATACGCCTCCGTAGGCGATTCCCAGTAGAGGACTGTCGTGGGGGAGGGCAAATCGGCTTCCCTTCTGGTTCGCGTCATGACTACGACTGAGACAATTGCGAAAAAGACCATGACGGTCACTGCAGCGAGGACTTCCGTGCGGCTCCGCCTCACGACGCGCCGTCGAGCACCGGCAAGAGTCACCTGAAAGCCGGGCGCCTCGCTCTCCTCGAACTGCCTGGCTGTCTTAAACAGCTGCCTGATTTGTTCCTCTTCGGGCCCGATCATATTGCTCCTCTAAAGGCGTCCAACGGCGCCTGAGATTATCTTTGCCCCGCTCATAGTGCACCCGGGCCGAACCGATCGAGATACCCAGGACCTCTGCGGCCTGCTCCACCGTCAGGTCGTGGTAGAACACGAGCTGCAACACTTCCCGCTGCCGGTTGGACAGCGTGGAGAGGAGGCGCGTGACAGATTCGCGAAGCTCGTTCTGTGACACAAGTGCCGGACCGGCGGCTTCCTGGGAGCCCGTCCCGTTTGTCAGCCAGACCGAGAGCAGGCGCAGTCTCCGACCGATGGTCCTGTGGGTCTCCCGGGCGGTCGATCGGATAACGGCAAACAACCAGGTCTTAAAAGCCGATCTGCCGTCGAAACGCGCAGATCCGGTCAGGAGCTTGAGATAGACCGTCTGCAAGACATCCTCGGCATCGGATCGCCGGCCGGCACAGCAATGGAGCGACCAGGTGAAAGCAGACACATGGAGTTCCTGCAACTTCTCCAGCAGGTCTCGGGAATTCTGGTGAACTTCGTCCTGCGTCATCTCCATAGTGTTCACCGGTTAGTCGTCTGAGCAAGCGGAGTATATGACAACGGGTAAAATTTCCGTTACAGGCAGTTTGGCATTTCCAAATGATGTTGAGGCGCTTGTGCTCCGTCCTGTAGTTTCGGGGTCATGACGTATCCCGCAGTGGAAATCGTTCGACGAATAGAAGAGGCGTTGGCCGGGCAACCGCGACTCTCATTAGCCTTGTTCTGCCGGGAGATGAAGCTGAGCCGGCACCTTGCAGCCCAGGCGATCAAACAAACGAAAGGGATGTCTTTTAGAGATTTGCAGCAGGAAGTGATTTTGAAGAAGGCCAGAGAAATGCTGTCCCAACCGGGGGCTAAAGTCCAGGACGTGGCGCTCGCATTGGGTTATCGGCGTGCAGAAGATTTCGGCCGCTTCCTCCGTAAGAAAACATCTCGAAGTCCCAGTGATTTGCGGCGTGAGGCGCAGTTGACGGTGTGACAAGTGACAGGGGGACAAAGGGACAGGGTGACAAGGTGACAGGGTGACAAGGTGACAGGGTGACAGGGTGACAAGGTGACAGGGTGACAGGGTGACAAGGTGACAACGTGACAGGGTGACAAGGTGACAGGGTGACAAGGTGACAGGGTGACAAGGTGACAGGGGCACCCAGCTCAGCGGCGGTTGAGTGATTCGCGTTCTG
>Ga0105092_10001466_pt1 | contig 12673 bp, 13 predicted proteins | sample PPLLak2March2015_FD_87021 | JGI IMG/M metagenome (GOLD analysis project Ga0105092, IMG submission 87021) | Freshwater sediment microbial communities from Prairie Pothole Lake near Jamestown, North Dakota, USA - PPLs Lake P7 Core (1) Depth... | ecosystem: Environmental > Aquatic > Freshwater >... | reverse complement strand
TTATCAGGCGATCAGGCTTGAAAGTGGATGGATCAGGCGGCTGCGTCCATCCTGTGCTCGCAGTGCTTTGCGCAGCTCGAAAATCGATGGCTTTTCGATAATCCATTCTGTGGTGCCAAGAAAATCATCCAGGTAATGCACATCACCGTTTTGGATTAGCGGGTACCCGCGTATTTGCGGGTATTTCTTTTCAGCTTCTTGCAGGGTGATATGCCGTGAAATTTCGAGCACCTCGATTGGAATGTCGGTTGGAACCAGCCCCAGCAGCGCCATCAAGCCATTTGCCATCCGGTTGATATGGGCGGGGATAAACAACCCACCCAACGCATCCACCTTGTGCCAGGCCTCTGTGATCGATGCATCAACCGAGGTGGAGAGCAGCCGTTCTTCCCGGCGAATAAAATCTCCTGTTTCATCAACAATGAACTGCTCGCCAAAAAAATCAATGTTATTGGGTATATCAGGCAGGCGCTTATCAACCCAGGCTTGCAGTTCTTCAGCCTGGTCGAGCTCGTCAAAAAGGCACAGTACATGCACCTCTTCGCGGGTTTGCAGCTCCATTCCCGGCAAGACGCATATATCATGGCTGCGCGCTGCCTTTTGCACCGCCGCGATATTGGCTGTCGAATTGTGATCGGTGATGGCAATTAAGCCGATCCCTCGCTGTGCGGCTTCTTCGACCACCAATGGAGGGATCATCTCTATGCCAGCACAGGGCGATAACACGGTATGCACGTGTAAATCGGCCCGGAAATTCTTCAAAAGATGCTCTCCGTTATTTATTCCGAGCGCAGGCCCATTTCCCACAGCCTGCCGGCTATATAAAATGAAGGCTTGTCGGTAGAGAGCAGCACAATTCCTTCCTGGTTGGCTTTCATAATTGTTCCAGGGTCGGGCATGGCACCCTCGGTGATAATCACCGCGCTCAAATCGAGCAGTGCCGAGACGGCGACAATGTTGGAATGCGCCTGCAGTGTAATCCATATTCCCTGGTGCGCAGCATTTGCCATCACGCAGCTCAACAAATCCGAGGTGTATCCGGCGGTTGGGATCAGATCGGAGAATGACCGCGGTTCGGTGAGCAGGGTAAGATCCAAAGCTGTGATGATCTTATCGAGGGTGGGCATTTCGTGTGTCATTCGTTCCCTCCTTCTCGGCGCCAAATTCTTCCGGCTTTTGCAAGAATAATTTCATACGCAGCCGGGTTCCTTTGCCATACGTTGATTCCAGCTTCATACTGTCTACACAGCGTTGGATATTGACCAACCCCATGCCAGCGCCAAACCCGAGTTCGCGGATTTCTTCGGTGGCGGTCGAATACCCCGGCCGCAGCGCCAGGTCAATATCTTTAATTCCTGGCCCGTCATCGTAGGCTTCCATGGTGATCTGATGCGGCTCGATCTCCACCCGGATGATCCCGCCATTGGTGGTGTGGATGATCAGGTTCATTTCCGCTTCATATGCGGCGATCCCTAACCGGCGCGCAATTTGTGGCGCAGCGCCCAGGCGCAGCAGAGCGCGTTTGATGTAGCTGGAGGCGGCTCCGCCCTTGGTAAAATCGCCTTGTTTGATGTTGTAGCGCATGATCAGGCTGGTGCGGTCTGAGATGATATCCTCGAAAAGGTGGCTTGCGCGGTAGCGTCGCACCTCTTCGGCCTGGTAATCACGCTGCAAGGCCTTCAGCATGCCCAGCGTGATATCACCCTTGGTGAGAATACCAATCGGTTTGTCGTTATCATCCAGTACCGGGAGGCGCCCGTGGCGGGTATTGACAAACAGCTTGAGCGCCTCTACTACCGGGTCCCTGCTGTGCACCATGACCAGGCTGCGAGACATATAGCTCTCAACCGTAGCTTCGAGGTTGCCGACGGTCAGGCAGCGAATTAGATCTTCCAGACTGATGACACCAACAACCTTTTCATCCATGATCACCGGCGCGCCAGAGATGCGCGCTGACCGAAATAGATCCAGGGCGACCGACATCGGCATATCGGGGGCGAGGGCTTTTAAGTCCCCCGTCATTACTTCCTGGACGCGCAGCTCATAGGCGAGCTCTTCAACCCGGTTAATGTTTTGTGCTTCTTGATCGGTGATCTTGCGCCCTCGAGCGCCGGGATCCTGGTCCATCAGACTCCTTGGGGTGGTCAGTCGCTACAATCGCAAGGACCGTTGGCCATTGGCATTTCAAGACTGGCCAGACCGGCATCGTGCAGGCGCCCGCATACATCGAACATGCCGTACGGTGTAGAAATAAGAGGGACAGCCTCTTCATTGGCAAGGCGAATGGTTTCGATCGGCGGCTGTTTCCCGCGCACCAGAACGATCGCGGCAACATCTGCCATTTGCGCTGTGCGTACTACCTGTGGATTGCATAGTCCCGTCAGCAAGACTGCTTCTGGTTGTATCGAAGCCAGAACATCGCTCATCAGGTCGGCGCCAAACCCACCTTTAATTTCCCTGGTCAGGTTTTCCTGTTGGGTAATCAGCGTTCCATCAATAATACGGATTAAATCCCGAATGTTCATATGCCTCTGTCTCGCGGATGATCAGTAATCAATAAAAATAGCCCAGATCATTTTACCTTGAAATCGACAATTATTCACCTCGAACTGGCCGACAAAAGTAATAAATTTCACAAACTTCGGAAATAGAATATTTCTGGTCCGCTGGGCGCTGCCAAAGCGCCATATTTCTTTCGCGTCCGCTATGTTGTGTTAAAATGAGTTTGTTAAATATCTTCAATGAGTGAGTCCGGAAATATATGAAAACGATTGTTTCGTCCGTAAAAGGTACACGCGATTTTTACCCAGAAGAAATGGCCGTTCGTACATGGCTGCTTGGAAAGGTGCGCAAGGTTTCTGAACAATATGGGTACGAAGAATATGAAGGTCCTTTTCTGGAGCGCCTGGACCTGTACGCCGCGAAATCGGGCGATGAGCTGGTAAACCAGCAGTCGTATGTATTCAAGGATCGCGGTGGTGACGAAATTACCCTGCGGCCCGAGCTCACTCCCACCCTGGCGCGTATGGTAGCTCAAAAACAGCACGAGCTCGCTTACCCCCTGCGCTGGTGGTCATTTGGTCCTTTCTGGCGCTATGAGCGTCCGCAGAAAGGCCGCTCGCGGGAATTTTTCCAATGGAATATCGACCTCATTGGTGTCAACGCGGCGGAAGCAGATGCCGAGATGATCGCTATTGCCGTTTCCCTTTTCAAGGAACTGGGTCTGGGGGCAGGCACGGTGCGTATTGCCGTGAACAGCCGGCGGCTGATGGACAACCAGTTCTCGAAATTGGGGATCGACAGCGAAATGAAGAAAACGGTCTTGAGGGTCGTTGACCGGAGAGACAAGCTTTCAGAAAGTGCATGGAGAGAATATGCCCTTGGGACGGGTCTGACTGCTGAGCAGGTGGATGGAATCTTGCGCATGCAACAAAATACATCCCTATGGCAGGAATCGGACGACCTGGTGCGTGTATTTGAGATCCTCGACCGCATGGGCATGCGCGATTATGTTGAGTTTGATCCGGAAGTGATCCGCGGGCTGGATTATTATACCGGGGTCGTGTTTGAAGCCCAGGCGCGCAGTGGCGGCAGGGCTATTTTTGGCGGTGGGCATTACGATAACCTTGTTGCGGCTGTGGGGGGAGACCCGCTCCCTGGGGTTGGCTTTGCCATGGGTGACATGATGATCTCCATTGTTCTCAGAGAAAATGGACTGATCCCAGATTTGAAGCTTGTCCCCGCGGATTCTTTTGTTACGGTATTCGATGAAGCCGGGATGGTAGATGCATTCGCCCTTGCCGCTGAGCTGCGATCTGCGGGTTTAAAAACGATCGTGCATCCTGAGGCGGCGAAACTACAAAAGCAGCTAAAATATGCTGACCGAATTGGCGTCCGTTTTGCATTAATTGCCGGCCCAGATGAACGGGCCGCCGGTAAGGTGACGGTGAAAGACTTACGGCAGGGCGAGCAAGAGACGATTGATCGAACAAAGGCAGCCGCTTATATACGTGAAAAGCTTGCGCTGGCACAGGGGCTGTGATACAATATTGCCCCTATGGCTGAGAAGCCAGAAGTATGGTGCCTGTAGCTCAATGGCAGAGCGCCTCACTGTGGATGAGGAGGCTGTGGGTTCGAAACCCATCAGGCACCCAATTGCGAAATGAAAAATGGTACAGAGTGGGCTAAAAAAATTCCATCATAATCGTGGAATTTTTTAGTTTAACATAAAAAAACAGGAAAGCAATTTCCATACTGCCTTGCCTGGAACTGCACGATCGGTTTATGGGATGTACATGTCGCACAGGTGTAAAAAAATGGCTTCCAAATCCGCGACCCGACCGGGCTTGTGGTAAAAGCCTTCCGCGCCAAGGTGCTGACACAAATTTTTATCCTCCTCGGAAGTAGAAGTGGTCAGGATCACAACCGGGATGTCCGCCAGGTGATAGTCCGCTTTCATATCGCGCAGGATTGCCCGACCGTCCTTACGGGGCATATTTAAATCCAGGATAATGAGGACCGGTTTCGTGGGCTGGTTCCAAATCTGCTGGAGGTAATCCATCAGCGTGATGCCGTCCTCGACAAAATGGATCTCCACGCCGGGGCGGCAAACCGCTGCAATCGCTTCGCGAATAAATTCCTGATCGTCCGGGTCATCTTCAGCCACAAGTATGACTGATCTGCCATTGAGCATTATGGATCTCCTCAACGGTTTTGTTTGATGGGCAGGTTGATCATGAAACTGGATCCCTTCTGACGCTTGCTTGTAACCGAAATTGTTCCCTGGTGGCGCTCAACGATTTTTCGGCAAATGGTCAGGCCAATTCCACTGCCATCGAATTCATTTTTCCTGACCAGGCGCTGAAAGGGCTCAAAAATCCGCTCGGCCCATTCTTCTTCGAACCCAATTCCATTATCCTGCACAACGATCACTACGCGGTCTGGCAAGAGCGGTTGCGAGGTAATGTGGATATGCGGCTTTCCGCCTGGCGGCTGGAACTTCAGCGCATTACCAATCAGATGCTCGAAGAGTTGGCATAGTTGAGCCCGGTCCGCTTCAACAGTAGGTAATCCACTTACCTCGATGACCCCGTTGGCGCTCTGGATCTGGCGTCCCAAATCGGATACGACTTGCGCTACCACGTCATCTAGCGCAACCTGTTCCAATCGCTGGGACTGAACTGCCAGGCGCGAAAGTTGGGATAACCCTTCGACCATGCTCCGCATCTGGCCGGCGGACAGGCGCATGCGTGCCAGGCGCTCGCGCGGCGGCTGCTCCAACTCGGGTAGATCTTCGATCAGTTTATCGGCAAACAACTCGATTTTGCGCAGCGGTTCTTGCAAGCCGTGCGTTGTGGCATAGGTGAATTCCTGCAAATCGCGATTACTGCGTTCCAGTTTGACGGCATATTCTAGCAAGTTACCTTCTGCTTCTTTCCGTTCAATGCCCGTAGCGACGATATCACACACGACGCGGATCAGTTCCAGGGCACCTGGATTAAAATGGGAAATGCCCCGGGTTCCAAAGGAAAGGGTGCCATGCAATCGCTCCTGCGATTTTAACGGATAGCATGCATAAGCGGTGATGCCCAGCGCCTGAAGGTGGATGATTTGTGGATCCGCGATATGCTGGATATCCTCTACGACCCGCCCCTGTTGAGTCAGCGCGACGGTTCCGCAAATGGCCTGCCCGAGCTCTTGCCGGCGTAGGGTCTCGAATTGATTTTCACGTATACCGCCCAGGGCGGCCAGTTCCAGAAATGGGCCATCTGTGGAAAGCCGGTAATAGATGTAGATTTCCAGACCAAGCAGCACTGATAACCTTTGGAAGAGACGATCCAGCAGGATGTTCGGATCGTTGCCGCGCAGCAGCTCCGCCGCAGCATCGGACAGAAACGCCAGCCGTTCATTGCGATCATGTAAATCATAAGTTTTCTCACGTTCAAGGCGGACCAGGTGGATATACTCGGAGAGCAGGCCAAACAAGACGATCAGGTAACCACAAACCGCGATAGCGCGCTGCAAGTACCACCACAGGTCATATCGCTTTCCACCGATGATCGCCATCAGAATGATGAAGACCAGCGCCATTTGAGCAAAGGCGACATAACCTGCCAGAACATCCCGAGAACCCAGGTAATAGCGTGTCGATAGTATGCTGCCGGCCCCGAACAGAAGCAGGTGGAACGCGATCAGGCTGCGGGAAAAGGTAGTAAACGTTCCATCTGGATTGACTGCTACAGGCAGGTATTGCTCAAAGGCAACGAGAAGGATATATGCCAGCGTGACGAAAACGAGCCAACCAGCAACCGCCCCGAGCCCGCGCTGACCAACCAGCCTGTGTTTCTCCGGACTGCGCAGTAGAACAGCGGCCAGTAGTATGCCGCCGAAGAGGGTCAGATTGATCTGTGTAATTAAGGCAGGGGTATTGTCGAGACGAGCGATGATCGAGCGCCCATCAGGCAAGAGACCAGGCCAGGCAAGAACGTAAAATAGGTGTCCGATGCTCAAGGTAGCAAACCCCAAACCGACCCAAAAAGAGACCGGGTCGCGCAGCACCTGGTAGCGCCCGAGCGCGAGGAATGCTATGCAAAAGCCGGCCAGCGAGATGAACGCGGCTACCATTGGAATGTACCAGGGGATTTCGGCGATCACCGGTCCTGAACCCCAAAACAAGGTAATCGCCAGCACCAGAACAGACAATCCAATCGCGGTTCCAAGGATGGCGAGCAATAATCTGTCTGGTTGCGGTCGTATGGTCTGCATGGGAAGATTTCCTTATTTATCCATGATCCCGCTCAGTCCTGCTGGCGGAGCAGAAGTTCGAAGCGAACCATTCGTTGGATAAACAAGATCATATATCGTTGAAGGCAATCCATTCTCCTTGCCCGTCTCTTTTCATGATGAAACGACACGAATGAGGAAATCCAGGTGAGTAAAGCAAGAGTGGGGATGATCGTCTCGTCGCGATTATCCCCACTCTTGCTAACGAAAATAACGATCGGTTATCCCATTCGTATAGATAAGGCAACCTGTTTATATAAATATAACATATTTTGTCTATTATCACATCAGCCAATCCATCCTGCAAGGGTATTCATAATTTGAACCGGATGGCATGCGCCGTTTGTTCCACAGGCAGGCAGTCAATGACGATTGATGACGAATTGTATCAATTACCCGGCAGGCGGCTTATAATTTCTGTTGACGAAATTCACCAGACAGCATCGGAGGGAATACACATGTCGATCCAGCGAATAGTTTGTTTTAAATTTAAAGCGGGGGCCAGCCAGGAAGCGATACGCCAACATATGCAAGACTTTGCCGGGATGATGAGCGAAATTCCCCAGATTCTAGAATATCGGGGCGGTTTCACCGGGCCAGGCGACGATAACCGCATGCCAGATTACGACTGCATGCATTACATGGTTTTCGATGGTATGGATGATATTGAAATCTACCGTCCGCATCCAGCGCACATGCGCTTTATCGAGTGCAATAAGGCTGTATGGGAGAATGTCCTGGTCTTAAACGCCGAGATATAACCGGCAGAGGTTAAATTTCACCAGCAGATGCCCGGCGGATGGCTTTTTCCACAACTCCGCCGGCCTGCCCGCGTTTGATCATGCCGGGTGTAAAACGCAGAACCATCCAACCGGCGAGCTGAGCTTCATTGTATTTCTCGCAGTCCGCCTCATATCCTTCACCGCGCACATGCCGACCGCCGGTCCAAATTCCACCTTCTACTTCAACCGCGATCAAAAGATCTGGCCAGGCAAGATCGAAGCGCCACTTGCGCTTCTTATGAAAAATAAACTCACGCTGTGGAGCAGGAAGCTCCGCCAGCTGAATCTGGAAAATAAGAGTCTCTGCGTAATCCAGCGCAGCGGACGCCGAATGTGATTTTCGGCCTGTGCCCGATTTCCGCGGCTGCGGAGCAGATTTCAGAGTCATGTTCCCATTATAGAACATATTTTCTTTTATGGGAACCCGTAGAAATGATTAGAATTTTCGCTCGACGATATAGTTTGCAAGCTCTTCCAGTGCGAAGCGTTCAGCAGTGGGGGGCAGCCTGCACAGGTTTTCGAGACCGCGTTCAACATACTCTACCGCTTCTTGATGGCTGGTGCGGATCGCATCACTCCTGCGGATCGATTCAATCAGCCGGTTTACCTGATCCTCGTTCAAGCATTTCCCAGAGAGCAGCATTTTTGCCAGCGGATCATCAGCATGCCTTTCGACATAATTGAGCGCCGGAAGGGTGATGATGCCCTGGTGGAGGTCGCTGCCTACCGGTTTCCCCATCGTGGCTTGTTCGGCGGTGAAAGCGAGCATATCATCGATAATTTGGAAGGCCATGCCTATTTCGTAACCATATCGCCGCATTGCCTCAACCGTCTCATTCGATACCCCTGCGATGAGGGCGGCTGACTGAGCGGATGTCTCAAATACCGAAGCTGTTTTGGCGTAAATACGTTTTAAATAGTTCTCGCGGTCTGCCATACACTTACTGCCCAAAAGCTGCACAATCTCACCATTGACAATAATCGTCAGAGCGCGGGCAAATAATTTAATCACCGGAACCGATTCTGTATCGGATGCCAGTTTTGCAGCGCGTGCAAAGACAAAGTCACCCGTGAGAACAGTCGCTCCGGGTGTCCACTTTGAATTTAAAGTGGGTGTTCCACGCCGCAGCAGCGCGCCATCAATCAAGTCGTCGTGAACCAATGTGGCGGTATGCAGCATTTCGATTGCGGTTGCCAGCGAGAGCAGCAAATCCGAAGGGGCATCAAACATCTTGCCGATTAAGATCGTCATTGCCGGTCGAATGCGTTTTCCACCGGCAGATATGATCAAATCCATGGCAGCGCCCAGGTCAGGGTGGTAATCCACCGCCTGTTCGCGCATTAGAGCCTCTACAGCTCGCAGGTCATCCTGCACGGGGACCAGAAAAGAAACAGTTGCTGTCAAGAATTCGCTCCCCAATCAAATAACTGCGCCGCATTTTCCCAGGTTGCCTGGGCAATCGTGTCTATTGGCTTACGGTGAAGCTCGGCGATTTTTTCGGCCACGAGTGCCACATGGGCAGGCTCGTTGGGCCAGCGTCCCCGGAAGGGATGCGGCGTTAAGTATGGTGCATCCGTCTCAATTAAGATTTTATTCAGTGGCAAATCCGCTACAACGCCTTGACGGTCGCGCGCGTTTTTAAATGTAACCGGGCCGCTGATACCGATAAAAAAACCTTTTTCCATCGCTGCTTGAGCGGTGGAAAGTTCGCCGTCAAATGAGTGTAGCACACCGGGTCTTATGGCCAGCGCCGACCCATTTCTTACCAGTTCTTCATGCCATGCCGCCAGGTCGCTCCACAAATCTTCAAACGAGTCGCGGTTGTGAATGATTACCGGAAGCTCCAGCTCCGTCGCAAGGTCAAGCTGTTGGTGAAACACCTCACGCTGCAGCGGGCGAGGTGAGCGGTCACGGAAATAATCCAAACCGATTTCGCCGATGGCAATGGTTTTTGGATGCTGCGCAAGCTCTGTGAGCATGGCAAGGGTATCGTTTTTCCAGGAAGCGGCATCACCAGGATGAACACCAACCGCCGCGTACAAATTGGTATGCTGTTCGGCCAATGCAAGCGCCAGGCGGCTGGTTTCCACATCAATACCGGGGATCAGGATGCGTTCAATTCCCGCTTCCCATGCGCGATTGAGGAACCCCGCCATATCCTCCTGGAAAATGTTAAGGTTCAAATGGCAGTGCGTGTCGGTCAAAAATTGCACTTCTAAGCCAATCCAGCAATGCGCAGGCCATCTTGCAAAATGGCCTGCACCTTGTCCTTGTGGGTTGTTTCTGTATATACGCGCATGATGGGTTCTGTACCCGAGAAGCGAATCAGCACCCAGCCGTCGTCTTGAAGAACAAATTTAAATCCGTCGGTTGTATCGAGCCCTTCAACTTTTAATCCACCGATGGTTTGCGGCCTGGCGCTGAGTATTTTCTCCTCTCGCGCCTTCCGGTTCCCCTGGAAAGAGTGGTCAATACGATCGTAGTAATGTGGCCCTACTCTGGCGAAGAGTATTTGCAGCAGTTCGGATGGTTTCTTCTTGGTCTTAACCATGAAATCCAGGAAATACAGCCCGGCAAGGATGCCATCGCGCTCGGGGACATTTCCGCGGAAGGCGTACCCGCCCGATTCTTCACCGCCAATCATCGCGTTTACTTCGGTCATCTTGGGCGCTATGTACTTGAAGCCTACCCCGGTCTGATAGACCGGCACGTTGTACAGCCGCCCGAGTTTTTCGAGCATGGATGTTGTGGACAGCGTCTTGACAATGGCCCCGCGCTCGCCGCGCACCTCCAGCAAATAATACGCCAGCAGTGCATATACCTCAAGCTGGTTGACGAAACGACCGGTTTCATCGCCGATGCCAATACGATCGGCATCGCCATCGGTAACAATCAGCACATCAGCGCCTTGTTTTACAGTTTCGGCCAGGCCAACATCGATGTTTGGAGGGATCGGCTCCGGGCGTTTCATCTCCGGATAGATTGGGTTGCGCGTGTTATGGATTTCGATAACCTGTGTGGCGCCGCCATCAAGCAGCCGCGTGAACCAGCCAGCGCCGTTGCCCCACATGGTATCGACCATAACTCTCAACCCGGCACTGCGGATTGGCTCGAGGTCGATAAGGTTATCTTTCTTTAAGTGTTCGATATAAGCAGGGGCGGCATCAAATTTGGTTATCATTCCCTGCGCGAGGGCATCAGCAGCGGGCATCCGCATGGCCTCCTCGGCAGTTTCGGGGATAGAGGCCTCGATTTCGAGCAGGCCTTCGGGGTCGATTGCTCCACCTGTTTCATCCCGCACCTTAAAACCGTTGTCAGTGGGTGGGTTATGCGATGCGGTGATATTGACCGCGCCCGCCGCTTTATGAAAGACAACAGAATAGGCAATTACTGGAGTTGGGGTTGGTCCATCGGTAAGCAGCACGCGCAGGCCATTTCCGGCCAGTACTTCGGCAGCGGCAAGGGCAAAATTTTCGGATTGGAAGCGTTTATCATATCCAACAATGATCAACTGCCCTTTTTTACCCTGTTTCACCATATAGGAGGCAAAACCCTGGGTGCAGCGCCGAAGGTTGTCGAAAGTATAATTTTCAGCAATTTCACCTCTCCATCCATCGGTGCCGAATTTTATCTTATACGACATACCGCCTCCATAATGTGAGATTTGTAACGATTTATGTTATTATATCAAGGGACGCGAGAACATGAAAGTTTTTGTAGCGGTATGATCATGCTATAATTCCGTAGCAATTTATTTGTAGACGGAGGATGGATTGGTTTCAAACAGCAGGATCTATCTCGATTTCGCCGCTACCACGCCGGTTGATGAGCGTGTTGTAGAGGCGATGCTGCCGTATTTTCGCGAGTCCTACGGGAACCCCTCGTCGGTGCATTTTTACGGTCAGCAAGCCGAGGCAGCTCTGGAAGAAGCCCGTCTTACCGTTGCTCGCCTGCTCCATGCACGCGCTGAAGAAATAATCTTTACTGCCTGTGGTACGGAGAGCGACAACCTTGCCCTGCGAGGCACAGCCTGGGCGCAGCAAAAAAAAGGCCGCCGGCACATCTTGATCAGCCCGGTAGAGCACCATGCTGTTCTGCATACTGCCCACCAGCTGGCCGATTTACATGAATTTGAAGTAGAAGAACTTCCGGTCGATCAATACGGCAGGGTAGATGCGGATGATGTCGCTGCCTATATCCGTACAGATACTGCGCTGGTTTCGGTGATTTATGCAAATAATGAGATCGGCACCATCAATCCGATATCCGTGATCGGCGCGGTTTGCCGCGAGCGCGGCGTGCCATTTCATTCAGATGCTGTTCAGGCTGCCGCGCACCTGCCGATGAATGTTGAAGACGACAGGGTCGATCTGCTGGCAATTGGGGCGCACAAATTCTACGGTCCAAAGGGCGTGGGAGTGCTCTATACGCGGCGCGACACTGCATTGGTACAGACGATGACCGGTGGAAAGCAGGAGAATGCCATGCGCGCCGGAACACAAAATGTGCCTTATATCATGGGTCTCGCGCGGGCGTTCGAACTCGCGCAAGAGAGCTGGCAAGAGCGGGCACAGCGTATGATCCCGCTGCGCGATCGATTGATTGGCACAGTGTTGGAAGAGATTCCGCGCGCGCGGTTAACCGGCCACCCGCATGACCGCCTTCCAAACCACGCGTCATTTGTTTTTGAAGGAGTGGATGGCAATACGCTGCTGCAAATGTTGGATGCGGCTGGTTTTGCCTGCTCTTCTGGTTCGGCCTGCAAGACTGGCAGCCCGCAGCCATCCGAGGTGCTCACGGCAGTCGGGTTTTCACGACCATGGGCGTTGGGTTCGCTGCGCGTCACGCTGGGGCAGGAAACAACGCCCGATCATATTGAGGCGTTTTTGCGTACCTTGCCCGATATGGTACAGCGCGTGCGAGGGCTGGCATGAACGATGCACCTACCGTCGTCGTGGCAATGAGCGGCGGCGTGGATAGTTCAGTAGCAGCTGCCCTGCTCGTCGAGCAGGGCTATCGTGTTATTGGCATGATGCTGCGACTGTGGAGCGAACCCGGCGCGGAAGATAGCAACCGCTGCTGCACGCCGGATGCGATGGCGATGGCC
>Ga0105092_10001464_pt1 | contig 12679 bp, 15 predicted proteins | sample PPLLak2March2015_FD_87021 | JGI IMG/M metagenome (GOLD analysis project Ga0105092, IMG submission 87021) | Freshwater sediment microbial communities from Prairie Pothole Lake near Jamestown, North Dakota, USA - PPLs Lake P7 Core (1) Depth... | ecosystem: Environmental > Aquatic > Freshwater >... | reverse complement strand
TCATCAATCCTAATCTCATGAGGGATTCCACCATGAGCCTTAATTGCATCGATGACCTTATCTTTGGTTTCGTTAGTTGCCAAAGCAATCATGCAATCTCCGCCTCCGGCACCAGACAATTTTGCGCCTATTGCGCCAGCATCCCTGGAGGCAAATATAAGCTCTTCAAGCTTTGGGTGAGATACACCCATTCCATTCAAGATGCCATGAATAAAGTTCATCATATCAGCGACTCCTTCTAGGTCTCCATTTTTAAGTGACTTCTCAGATTCTTCGACGCACATCTTTGTAAGTTCCAGAACTTCATCAAAAAAGTGAGTATACCGAGTTTTTTTCTTTGCTACCTTATCTATCAATTCTACAGTATCCGCCTTGATATTTGTGTGGCCCATTACGAGGCACAAATCCTTCGGATAATCTATTTTTACTGGAGGCTGGCCTTTAACATATCTGATTACTCCACCATATAAGGAAGTAGCAACATCGTAGCCAGAGCCTTTGCCCTGTACCTCAAGAACTGTTTTGTAGCCAATATTAAACATCTGCTCTTTTGTAAGATTTAATTTAAAGAATTCATTTAATGCTGCAATTGTCGCGACAATACAGGCTGAGGAAGTGCCCACACCTTTTTTCATTTCAGACTTTGTTTCAATTTCAAAACCGCGTAACGTTTTCACAAAAGGAAGGGTATTTTTTATCGCAGTAGAAACAAAACTCACTTTCTTTTCAGTTATTTTTCCATCATAGACATATTCTGCGATTCCCAAATCAGGAAATCTAAGAATTATTTTATCATCCTTCCTCTCTTTGATGCTGCAGTAAAGCCTCTGGTTTACTGCCAGAGCTATGCAGGGTACTCCATAAACTGCCGCGTGTTCGCCAAAAAACATCATTTTTCCTGGCGCACTTGTCACAACCATTATTTGACAAAGTTAAATACTTTATTAGTGTAAACTATGTAGACAATTGTCGTGTTCTTAGAACAAATGGTCTTTTGTAACTTTTATTCCCTCTCCAGGCTTGGATATTATAAGCTGCTCGACGCCTCCCATTGCCTTTACTCTTTTGACAATTTCCTTGACGTTTTTCTCAAGGCACATTATTTTTACCTGAGGCCCTGCATCCATCGTGAAATATGATTCTAAGCCTTCATCTCTCCAATCCATTATCGAATGCATGAGATTTATTGTCTGGGCATTCCAGTAAATTATTGCAGGCTTTGTGGTAATCATAGTTGCATGCATTTTAAGGCAGTTTTCTTCAGCGGTTTTTCCAACCTCGGTGAAGTTCCTGTCTAAAATTCCTTTCCTCACAACAGATAAATCTGAATCTATTGACTTGAGCCAGCCTTCATACATGGGAGAAGTCTTAAGAGTTTGCGTCATACCCGCGCGGGATTTTATCTTTTTCTCTTTGAGGCTTGTAACACAGACAACAAGCCGGAAATCAGGCCAGAATTTTTCGTCTGCAATTTGCTCCGCATAAGAATCGGTCCCATCAGGCTTTTTTCCTTTCTTCCACTCGACAAAGCCCCCATATATTGAACGCGTTGCTGAACCAGAACCTCTGCGGGCAAGCATACTAATCTGTTTTTCATTAAGCCCCATCCCAAGAGCTTCATTTACAGAAGCGGCCAAAGCGGCAAAACCCGCAGCTGATGAGGCTAGCCCCGCAGCAGTGGGGAAATTATTCTTGCTCACGATTTTTGCTTTTGTCTTATCCTTGGCTATTTCCCTGACAATCTTTAGAAACTGTCCTACATATTCCTGGTAAGCGCCTGAACTCGGGTCTAATGTCTGGCCATTTAAAACAAAAATATCCTTATCGTATTTTTTGTCAAATTCAACAGTTGTATGCGCGAAAAGCCCATCTGTGGTCATGCTAATATTGCTGTTCTGAGGAAGAATCAATTTATCATCTCTCTTGCCCCAGTATTTTACAAGGGCGATATTTGCATTTGCTATAACAGATGATTTCATAAAACTAAATGCAAAAAATATAATAGATTAGTATGCCCTGTTTGGATAAGTACAATATTTGTCCCTTATATCCAACAAGGAAAGTGCCCCCTGGACATACTTAGTATACTCATCAGGACTTACAAATACTGATACCCCATCAAGCAATGGAATTTCCTTATTATATGTGTTCCCTACCATAGGAGGATAATGCATAAAAAATATATTCTTTCCTACACATTCAAAGGCAATTGTCGATACCACTATCGTTAAAGGCAATTGTCGAGAAGTGCCTATCTGGGGTTTATATAGGGTATATATAGTAAATATATTTATAGGTGAGGCAAAATGGACTCCCCTGAAAAGGAGGAAATTCTGCCCGTTTACGGTAAAAACGCCAGAAATGGCCAGGAATCTTAGAAAGAAAATCTCTTTTTATGCCCTTAAGAAATGAGCTTTATGCGATCGGGCCTTTAAAGATTGAGAAAACGGCTTCCACCATATTAAACGCAAGCGGCTCTGTCCGCGCTTAGACGAATGTCCAAGCTTCCCTCATGACCGCCCTCCGGGGCGCGAAGAAGCAACAAAAGGCAGATTAATTTGTCTCACCCAAAATTAAATTTTCAAATTATATCTGGATAGCAAAAGCCTTACATAAACTTAACTCCTTTATAGGCAGCGATTATTATGCATAGCTCCCTTATTTCAGGAGACTTAATCAAGAACGTTCTTCAGGCAATTACCGACCTGAATAAAGCTAACGAACTGCCTTACCATGATACCCTATATTGCATAATTTCAGGAAAAATGGAATCGCCTCCCAAAGAAGAGTTTTATGATACTCTGAAAGTTCTGTCCGATATGCAAATTTTGGAACCTGATTGTGTTAGGACGGCAAAATCCGGTATTATTGACGTCTATTATCCAGGCATAAATTTTAGCAGCGCCTGCAAAAGAATGATTGGCTACGCTCCCCCAGAGGCTAAATGCTAAAAATCTCATCCACCAGATAAGCATTCAACGCCTTATTCTCATTCACAGCCTCAATCACTTCCTTCTCCTTTAGCACCTTTATTTTCAGCTCGGCAATCTTATCCGGCATCTCGCTTCTATGCTCCTCTAAAAAGCTCTTTATCGCAGTTTCAATATTCTGGAACCTTCTTTGCACGCAGACAAAAAACTGATTCTTTTCTATATAGGGCTTGTAGTTATTGTCCCCATATTTTTTCAAAAAGTTTTCGATTTCACCCGAAAAAATTTCCGGACCTGCCTGCTTCTTATAGTTTGAAAGCGTCCCTCTTTCAACCTCAATCAATACAACCGCTTCGTTTGCCTCATCGGTCCAGGAAAAATGCCTCAAGACACGAAAGTCATTTTCCTCCAGGTAATGTGCAAGGCGCTTTTCAAGCCTCCTTAACTGAGGGTATAAGTTTTCAGGCACCATCTCCGGAGGCCTGAATTTAATTCCAACAAAGGTGGTTCCCCGCTCAGCTTTCATTTTTTCTATAAGAATGTTCTTCGTACGATTTTTTAATATTGGAAACTCATTAGTCTCAAGATATCTCTTGGCCTCTACCTGGAACCTTAAAAAACTCTGCGGAGAAAGAGGGGAAGCAACATTGCGGTTCCTGTCAGTAGGGTCAATTACGATTAAAGCCTCCCTAAATTTCTTTTTTGCTTCTTTCTCGGAAGTGATTTCCTCAATATCAACATAGCTATGGAATTTCAACCCTGAAATAGCTTTCAAGGCTTTTTCAAAGCTTACATACTGGACAATCAAAAGCTCGCAAAGGTAGCCGCTGACACCTTCATGCTTGGCATCAGCCCCATAAATCCCAATTTGCTTGCAGAAATATTTCAGAAGCCTAGCCTGGTCTTTTAGTGAGCCGACCAGGTGTGTCTCAATATACCTTGTGTGAAGAGGGGAGCGGTCAACTGCAGAAATTATCTTCTGGCCTCTTGTAATCTCATAGCACGGCACGATATCCACCCCAATGCCATTTATGACTGCCCTTACATACGGGTGCTCGGCATATTTGATGTTGTAAGTGCCATTCATTTCCTCAGTAATTGATGTGCCAATTAGCATGCCATACTCCTCAAGCTTTTCCCGGCTAATCTTCTCCTTGAAGACAATAAACAAATCCACATCATAGCCGTTTCGAAGGAACGTGTCTTTTGCAATCGAGCCAACAAGCTCGGGATAAGCTGAGAAGGGACTCGCGACCTTCTTTGAAACCTCAAGGAGCTTATCAACAAATTCCAGAATAGCCCGCGATTCCTCGTGGGTAGGCTTTATTTTTTCGAGTATTTTCAGCTCAACCGCGTCCATAATTAATGTAAGAAATGCAATTATTGGCTTTATTTTTCTATTATGAGCCGGTCATTGAGCTTCAGGCTCAGTTCTCCCTTATTTGCCTCCAGAAGATAATTTGCCTTCTTTTTAGGCATGTAAATTTTCCACGGCTCCATCGAAGCTTTTTCGATAACCCTGAATTTTTCATCAAGGAAAAACAGGTCGATTGGAAAAAAGACGAACCATGTATGAATATCCACCTTTGCGTTCGGAAGAACAAGCATCAGAGTATCTCTTTTTTTAAGGTTTGGCTGAAACATTAGGCCAATCTGCGCGCCAATGCCTTTAACGAGCTTAGTATTGCACAAAATTTTCTGTCCTAGGTAAACCTTAAAATTCATCCTATTTTAACTTTTTAAATTCCAGATATGAGTAGATGACAATAGCTATTGAAGACGCAATCACAATCGCCACGGAAAGCAGAAGAATTTCCTTAAAAACAAAGGCTCCTAAAAAAGAGATTATTCCTGCCGCTTTGAAAAGTTTTCCTCCAAGCTTATGCGTCTTGTCCCAGACTTTTTCGCTGCTCATGGTCCAAGGCGTCCTGATGCCTACAAACCAGTTCTGCTTTGCATGCTCAAGAAGGATTCCAAGGTAAAAGAATAATGCCCCAAATGCTATAGCCATCATCTGCAAAAAATTAAATCTGTAGCTCAAGTTCCAGAGAATCATCAAAACCTGAATATACGCGAAAAAACCTGCCATCACAAGTCTGGTACCGTTATAATACTTCCTGAATGAGGAATAGTTTTTCTTCAGCGGGTCAAACCTTGGCAGAACCAAAAATAATGCAACAATGAATACGGAAATTATTGGAAGCATTATAATGCCTTCGAGCCTGCCAGAGTAGCCATTTGCCTCTCCATTCATGCCCCAATGCGTAGCAAACTGGTCTGGAAGCTGGGGGTAATAATAAACGCCAAGCAGGACTGAAAAAACGATAAGCCCCAGCGAAACAGCCACAACGGTCTTTGTCTCCATAACTTAGATTTTAGAATCTATATAATATTTAATATCTGCCTAGCTCCTAAAACGGCCGGTTCTCTCTTCTCAGGAAAAACAAATCATGAATACCAAGGCGAGAGGCAATATGGTTCATATAGTAGAGAGAATCATTTTCCGAAAGCTTTGCCCTCTGGTCTGCCTCAATCAATACATTAGGAAAGCCATAATTTCGGCTCTCGCAGGAAAGTGTGAAAATAATGTTTGCGATTTTCTCCCGGTCATCAAGAAACTCTACTCTTATCGGCCGGTCAAACTCAGCGGTTTTCATATAGATACATTTCATTCCGTCTCCGCAATCAATCTCTCTTGTTGCCTCGCCCTTTTCAAGAAGGTAATAAAGAAGGTTTGTGTCCTTTGACCTTTTCAGGACTTCCTTCATCTTCTCGATTTTTGGCCCTTCCTCTTTTGATAAGATTTCTTTTTCAATGAAATTGCAAAAAGTTGTGCTTCGGCTGTCCTCAACAACTCCAGCAACCATGCAGTTTGATTTTTTTCCAATCTCGTAAAGCTGTTTTATCTTTTCTTTGACCTCTTTATAATCGTCAAATAACACGCTTTCCGTTTTTGGCACGTCTCCGGGGTGAATCATAAGGCTTCCATCAATCAGGAAAACATCCGGCGAAAATTTCTTTATCGCGTCGAGGCTTACTTCAAGCTCGCGGCGAACCCGGCGAAGGCTCCAGAATATTTTAAACTCAACATCTGACAAAGGCTCAGTCGTGTAAGTAACCTCAGGCGAAGGGCTGGGATAAGGAAAGTACAAAACATCCTTAAGCTGCCCTTTCCGGTACTCAAAAATCACTGAAATCGCCCTCAGAAAGACAAAATCAATCAGGTGCGTCGTTTTCTTGGTCACGCCGCCATCTTCCCCGCCAATTTTCATATCTCCCAAATCGATTTTTCCCACTTTCCAGGTCAAATCATCCCTTTTTTTGAGAAATTCTGCAAGTTTTCTCTTTTCAACTTCGATTTTTTGAATTTTCTCGATGACATTATCAAGATTTTCCAGAGATTCCATAATATGGGGACAAAGAATCTCCTTAATAAGCCAAACTAGCAATAAAATGGGCTTCTAATGGCCTATTTTTGGGCTAATGGGAAGTTCCGGCAAAAAAACCCCCTAAAAAGCCACTTTTAAGCCAAAATAGTAGCAGACTACTCATTTTAAATTTTTATTATATGTTATGCAAAGGGCGAGAATAAAGCTATGGAGCAAAGACGTCACAAAACTTGAAGAGGTTTCTAAAAGAATCAAGGAAGACGTCGAGAAATTCGGCGCTTCAGTAAGAGGCCCAATCCCACTCCCAACCAGAAAGCTTAAATTAGTGGTTTTGAGGCAGATGAAGACCGGAACCGGCCACGGAAACTCTAAATTTGATAGGTGGGAGATGAGAGTCCATAGCAGGGTCCTTGAAATCGGCGAAAGCGAGAGAGCCCTTTACCAGATAATGAGGCTTCAGATACCAGAAGAGGTCAATATTGAAGTCAAAATGATGAATTAAGCTTCTTGAAAATCCTAATAACTAACTTTAGAAAGTACCTATCTTGATAGTTATCGACTCAAGTTAGAGCTAGATTAATCTTTCCTTCTATATCCACACTTCGTACACTGGCTATATCCTCTCCCGGTATTCTCCATTACGCGATGAGCGCAATCTTCCTGCTCAGGGGATATATAATCCTCATAACGAGTTGCGCCGCATTTTAGGCATTCATCATACCCTCTCCCGGTGACATTCCAAGTTCGATGAGCACAGTCTGGATCGCCACCCTCGATTCTTGTTCGGTATCCCATATGTTAATGTAACTCCTAAATAATTAATTATCTATCTACAAGTAAACCCTCATAAACAGTAAACTCACCTAAAGATTTCATCCTATTATACTCGTGAAGCGAACAAAAATTGTTGCAACAATCGGCCCGGCAAGCGAATCAAAAGAGGCTCTTACAAAAATGATAGAAAGCGGCATGAACGTCGCAAGGCTTAATTTTTCCCATGGAACCCATGAAATACATGGCTCAGTTATTGACTCAGTAAGGTCTATTGATAGGACAATTGGCATACTTTTGGATACACAAGGGCCAAAAATAAGAACCGGAAAATTTGAGGGAGAAGTGATTCTTAAGGAAGGTGCGACGATATCGATAAAAAATCAGGACATTATCGGAAACTCCAGGGAATTTTCCATAGATTATAAAGATCTTCATCTGAATGCAAAGCGAGGCAATAAGATTGTTCTTAACGATGGAGCCGTGGAACTTATCGTTAGCAAGGTAGTTGATGACTGCGTTCTCTGTAAAGTCAAAAACTCCGGGGTTGTCTCATCGCACAAAGGCGTGAACCTGCCAAACTGGAATATTGCGCTCCCAAGCCTGACTGAAAAAGACAAAAAAGACATCAAATTTGGAATCAGCAAGAAAGTTGACTTTATAGCATATTCATTTGTAAGGGCTGCAGAAGATATCAAGAAATTAAGAGACTACCTTAAAAAAATTGATGCCAAAAACATAGATATTGTTGCCAAAATTGAGACCGCCGAGTCTGTTGAAAACCTTGAAGAAATTATCACAGCAAGCGACGGGGTAATGATTGCTCGCGGCGACCTTGCTGTTGAAATCGAGCTTGAAAAAGTTCCCACAGTTCAGCGAAAAGTAATCGAGCTATGCGCCAAGCATAACAAATACTCAATTGTCGCTACAGAAATGCTCCAATCCATGTCAGATTTTCCAATGCCTACACGCGCAGAGATTTCTGATGTCGCTAATGCTGTTTTCCAGGGGACTGATGCAGTGATGCTTTCGGGCGAGACGACTGTTGGCAAGTACCCAATCCAGACAGTTGAAACTATGGGCAAGATTCTTTTTGAGGCAGAGGCGGATATGAAAGAAGCCCAGAATATGAAAGAGGCAATCATTACAACAAAAGATGAAGAAATCGCACTTAATTCGGTCAGGGCTTCCGGAGACCTGGGAATCGGTGCAATCCTTATACCAACCAAAACGGGGCACTCGGCAAAACTGGTCTCAAGGTACCGGCCAAAGGCAAAAGTTTTTGCGCTTGTGCCTAGCGAGCAGATCCTTCGAAAAATGTCAATCCTTTACGGAATAGAAGGCACCATTGCTGATTATTCAAAAACTACTTTGGAAGTTGTAAAGGAGACCGCCAGAAGGCTTGTAAAAGAAGACAAACTCGACCCAAGCGAAAGCGTGGTGATAGTTGGAGAATACCGAAGCGATGAAGCAAATATGCAGATAATTATCGAGGCGAAAAGGCTTCTTCCTCCATGAATACCTCAACATAGAAGTCCGGCCAAGTAATTTATTTCAAATCAATTCCTCATTCTAATTGGCTATTCACCGAAATTACTCCCTAAAGGGTTTCTCAAAATGATATTTCTTGCTAAATTTGCTATCTTCTTTAGAGATATATACAGTCACATGTTTTTGCATTTCATTGAAACTTACACCAACAATCTGCCCAATATATCCCTTATACAAATCTGGCACCTCGGAATTATCCAAATGGCTTATGGATTCAACGTAGGGTCCATCTTCAGGAGTTAAAAATACCCCCGAAAAAAAGGGTTTTGCCACCAAAACGCCTTTGCCCTTAATATCATAAAGTGCACTTAGCACTGCGACTGTTTTCTTCAAATCTTTTAGTTCTGAGTACTCGCAACGATACATTATTTCTATCCCATCAAGTGCCATATTCAATAAACTAGCCTATATTTTAGAGATAAATATTTCTTGAACTAAAGCATAGTATCAGCTTACAATTGTATTACTCAGCAAGTCCTCCTGCTCCCGGAGGCTGAATCATTGCCATGAGCTTTCTCTGGTCTTCTTCAATGCCTTTCTTTAGAAGGGCGGTTTGTTAGTATAGAATAACGGCGGCGATTTTTATAGGTTTCCTCGCCACATGGTTTGAAAATCTCAATATTCACCTCGGGGTAATCTGACTCAAACACGAAATCTGACATTTGGCATAGGTAATCCTTATAATCATCCGGAAGCTTAGATAAGTCCAGACGCTCAATTTTTGAGATATTGGCAGTCGGGTCTTCTGGGTAGATTATTAGACCATTTGTGCCCCGGGTAACCAACAGTTGCCCCTCTGAATGAATTCTATAGAATAGCCCAAAACGCTTCATTGCATCTTCCATATAGTTTGCATCAGCACCACTCGTGGATTTATAATAAATTTTAGGCTCATCCATAGTCATCCCTAAGTTAAATACGAAACTGGGATATTTATTAATAAAACATTTGTAGTCTTCTTAGGATGCATATAGGTTACTTGGCGGTTATTCAGCAAGTCCTCCTGCTCCCGGAGGCTGAATCATTGCCATGAGCTTTCTCTGGTCTTCCTCGAGGCCTTTTTTCAGCATTGCCTCCTGCTCGGCAAATTGCTTTTTCTTGATTTTGATAAATTCCACTGATTCTTCTAACTCATCCTGGATTTTCTTCTTTTCGGTCTTGATCAAAAGGCCGGCAACTTCTTTGTAAATTTCAGTTTTATCTTTAATCTCCTTAAGAGCATCATTAATCTCAACCTCCTGCATCTCAACGCTCTGCTTTTGGGCCATTATTGCCTGAAGCTGCTGGTTTTCAGACTGAACTTTCATTAAAAGCTCCTGGGCATCCCTTGATAAGTCAACCATAAATAAAAGAGGATAAACGTAAATATACGCTAAATATCACCGTTTTTGAGCAAAATCAGGCATATATTTTTTTCTGTCAATTTAATAGATGAAAAAGACAAAAATTGTGGCTACAATCGGCCCGGCAAGCGAATCTCCGGAAATGATAAAAAAATTGATAGCCGCAGGGCTGAATGTCGCAAGGCTTAACTTCTCTCATGGAGGCTTTGACGAGCAGGGCCCAAGAATCAAGAATTTCAGGGCAATTGACCCCAGTATTGGAATCCTTCTTGACACTCAGGGGCCTGAACTCAGGACCCTCCAGTTTGAAATCCCTGACCACGAATACGCAATTAAAGAAGGGGACACTGTCACAATATTTTATGATAATATTCTGGGAAACGCTACAAAGTTCTCAATGAACTACAAGGACCTATATAAGGATGCAAAGAAAGGCGACAGGGTTCTTGTTGATAATGGCAAAATCGAGCTTAAAATTACTGAGATAAAGGGAAAGGACCTTATCTGTAAAGTCATGAATAATGGTGTGCTTTACTCAAAAAGAAGCATTAACCTTCCTGACTCAAATGTCAGGCTTCCAAGCATGAGCGACAAGGATAAGTCAGACATTAAATGGGGAGTTGAAAGGGGAATTGATTTTATCGCGTATTCATTTGTAAGAAGCGTTGAAGACATCCAAAAGCTCAAAGACTACTTAAAAGAGCTTAAGGCTGAGCATGTTGAGATTATTGCTAAAATCGAAACTTCACAGGCAATGGAGCACTTAGAGGAGATTGTAAAGGCATCAAATGGCATAATGGTTGCCAGAGGAGACCTTGCAGTAGAAGTTCCTCTTGAAAAAGTCCCTGTCTACCAGAAGAAAATGCTTGAGCTATGCAACAAGCACCACAAATACTGCATTGTTGCAACTGAGATGCTTGAATCTATGAGAAAGAACCCTCGGCCAACCAGGGCAGAGATTTCTGATGTCGCTAATGCGGTTTTCCAGGGGACTGATGCAGTGATGCTTTCGGGCGAGACGACTCTTGGAAAATACCCTATTGAAACCGTGAGTGTCATGGCAAAGATTTCCCACGAAGCTGAGAATTCTGAAATAGAGCACTGCTGCCTGTGTAAAGACCTCAGGTGCCTTCCAGACAGCATCGCAAGAAATGTTGTGAACATGGCTAACGACATGAAGGTCAAGACTATCATTGTCCCGACTAGGACTGGAGCTTCAGCAAGGGTCATATCAAGGTACCGGCCAAAGGCAAGGGTTTTTGCACTTTGCCCTAATGAGATTGTCTTAAGAAAAATGGCGGTTCTTTACGGAGTAGAAGGTATTTTAGCGGACCACTCAAAGGGTATGTTTGACCTGATACAGGAAGGTGTAGAAAACCTTATCAAATGCGGCAAAATCGACCCCAAAGAAAAAATCGGAATCATCGGCGAATATAAGGAAGAAACCACAAACGCATTGATGTTTGTTGAAGCCGGAAAAGTGGTTTCAAAAACTGCCAAGAAATAGTTTACAAAAATAATCTAAAATTATTTTTAATTCCAGACACACTGCCCATTCATGCATTTGCAGGACAGATTATATTTTTCTGCGCTGTAGCATTCCGCCCATTCGCAGGTTGTCATACCTGACCCTTCGCTTGCTGAGCGGCAGATTTGGCCAGAGCAGCCATCTGTGACGCAATCACCGTTACTCGTGCAGGGGCCATTTGTCGACCAGCCGCAAAAGCCACCAGTGTTTCCTGATACTCTTGAAACTTTTGCACTTTTCACTATGCCATTTGCAATTATCAGCTTAACCTCCATTGCAGTCGTGTCACTAGGAAGCCGTGTTGTGTTGACGCTGAATATGTAGTGGGCTTCGTAGGTGCCGCTATTTTCGTCTGACGTTTTTGTAAAGTTCAATTCTTTGAGATTGCTTGAGTTGTAATTGTTAAAGCAATACAAAGTCTTCACATATTCTACAGCAGTCGCCTGTGCTTTTTCGTCACTTGTGAGTTCGGGTATTTTCACACTGTCTGATATCTGAGCCCACTTCGGGCAATCCTGAGGGCAGGATTCATAACTTTCGGCGCAAGGGCAGCCAACAGACACGCAGACCTTTTCCATGCAGGTTCCATCACCGCAAAGGTTTTCACAGGTTTTTGGCTGAGGATTAAGCATTGAATTAAAGTCCACGCTCGTCGCAATATAAACGAGACAGATTAAAAGCAGCATTGCTCCCAGCACCTTCATGTTCGAGTCAAGAGATAATTCCCTTAAGCTTCGCCTAGAAATCACTTTTTGCTTGGAGTTAGAAGCATTGGCCTTTACAGCCTTTGCTTTTAAATTCCTAGAAGTCTTCTTCATAAACTAAGATATGATTTGAATTATATATTGAGAAAAATATCTTTCCTTTTATTATGGGCAAGTCAATTCTTTGCAGATTAGGATTGCACAAATGGGGAAAAGAAATATTCACTGACTCATCCTTCCAGTCAAATGTTTTGGAATATTCCAAGAAGTGCGAAAGGTGCGGGGTTGTTAAGAGCTGGGTGACGGAGAAGAAGGATTGAATCTCATTGGACCCTCTAATTATCACTAGGAGAGTCTAGTTATATAAGAGGGTTATTTTCGTTATATACTTCGCGCAGAAAACTAATACCTTTTTCTCCAAATCTATTGCAAATATTGTTTGCGGTTTCCTTTTCTCCCTTTT
>Ga0105092_10001463_pt1 | contig 12686 bp, 10 predicted proteins | sample PPLLak2March2015_FD_87021 | JGI IMG/M metagenome (GOLD analysis project Ga0105092, IMG submission 87021) | Freshwater sediment microbial communities from Prairie Pothole Lake near Jamestown, North Dakota, USA - PPLs Lake P7 Core (1) Depth... | ecosystem: Environmental > Aquatic > Freshwater >... | reverse complement strand
TGAAAGACAGGATCGAAATGAAGAAAGAATGCTGCAGGGATACCTGCCTGTTTTGAAGTCGGTTGTATAACATTCAATACCAGGTCGCGTTTATTCATGACATAAATTTCCTTGAATCAGGTAATTCTCCGCACAAGTATAAACTGTTTTGAAAAAGCCGGGGTAAGGCATACCCCATCATACTGGTTATCCCTTATCGACATCAGTAGAAATCCGACGAATATTTCTGGAATCTCCTACTTACCGCAGGGAATAGAACAAAATAAGATAAAAGGGATAAAATCTGAATCCATATTAATAAAGGATAAGGGGAAGCCGGTGAAAACAGGCAAATATTTTTTTAGCTTTCTCGTGACTCTTGCTTTTATATTGTCAGCTTGCATCAGCATATCAGAACAGGAAGAGACAGAACAAGCTTCTGATAATCAATTAAGCGGGCAGGCTAGAAGCACACAAAGTGCAGGGAAGCGAGACGCCGGGCTGCCTGAGACAGGTGCCCAGGAAACGATCGAGGCAACCCCGACACGGACCGCGACACCAAGCCCATCTGCAACACCAACGCCTACTGAACGACCAGCGCCTATCGTTGTCAAAGAAACCATGTATGCGTCACAAATCCTCCAAATCCCGCTTGTAACGGAAGAAGACAGGGTCATCGAAACATCAGACATCCTTGGAGACAGTGGAATTTGGGAACTGAGGTATATCATTGTTACAGAGGCAGATGGAGATCACGTACCCGTCCCGCTGGCAGCCATGGATATCGTAGATATCGATACATCCGATGAGCCAGGCGTTGGAGATGATGATCTCGTATATTCTACTGAATTGAGTGCTGAGGAAATTGATAATTCACCATCCTTTGAGTCCAAGGATGTCGAAGCGTTAAGAGGCGCCAATCCGCAACTGCTGCAACTTTTAGGCGTTGATAATTGGGATGAGTTAGCAAGCGACCACTGGCTGGATAAAGTTGAAATGGAACCCATTCCTGAGGGGGAGTCTGGTTATCCGATTCTTATGAGCGGTGGTCTGCTTGAAGGTGAAGACGAAGGCATCGACTTTCAGACCGTAAATTCCACAGGAGAACGATTAGGTATCATCGTAGATTTCGTAGTCAATCCGGATAGAAAAATAATCCATGCTGTTCTCGATAGAGCAGAAGCAGGAATCACTGTCATACCTATCCAGCTCGTGAGTGTCGATGTCGAAAACCATCAATTGGTTATCCCTGCCGAGATAGCATTACTCGATACGGCTCCTACATTTGAAAACCGGGATGAGTTACCGGACATTCGTCAAACAGGCTGGGACGAGGAGATCATCAATTTCTGGATGGAAGTCATAGAAAAGAACGATCAATAACCAGGATCGAATAATAAAAAAGGAGCGGGCTTATCATTTCACCCCGCTCCTTTTTTATATACAATTTCGAGTTAATTAATTTCGATCGACCGGATCAGCTCATCCAGTTTGTTCAGGTCTGGTGTAAAGCTGCCGGCAGGCTGCTGGTTCAGCAGGGTGACCATGTCAGAAATGTAGGTCGGGAAATCGTCCAGCACTTCAGCTTGCTGCTCGCTTACCTCGGGACCGGCTGGCAGCTCTGGGTTCGTGACTGGCAGGACTGCAGCGATATAGTATTTTCCGTCACTGGTCAGGCCCTGGAACGTGTAGAACAACTCGTTATTATTGATCGGCAGCGGAGCCTGGTCGAACTGCGTCAGGAAGCGGACACCTTTGCCACTCTTGAAATCCAGGAACTGTACCTGTGCGTGCATCACTTGCTGGGCATTGAAGAGAGGCAGGAAGGGCAGGTGGTCTCCAACTTCCTGAGTCTCAAGCAGAACCTGAAGGTCAGCGGCCAGCTTCCCTGCGTTTTCATTGGCTTCAGCCAGATCACTGACTGGATAAACAAAGATTTGCGGTTTGTGCAAATGTTCGGAGACGGGGTAGTCTTGCAGTGTCAGCAGGCGATATTCAGGGCCAGCTTCCCAGTATGGTGAGTCTGCACTGGCAGGCTTCGCCGGAATGGTTTCTATGTTTACATTCTGTGCAACAGCTGAATAGTCGAGGTTAATACCGGCAGGCGATTCGTTACTGGGTGTGTCAGGAGTCTCGGTGGCAATAATTTCAGGCTCAGCGGTGGGCTCCGCAGGTGGCTGGGTGACAAGGCTCTCGGGTGCAGCGGCCGGCTGTGAGGGGGTCGCAAGTGGAGCCTGCTGGCAAGCAGACAACAGCAGGATGAGGGCAATGAACATTGCGTATAAGGTGTTTTGGGATGATCTGCGTGCGATCATGGTATGGTTCTCTCTTTCAAATAGATTATGGGCTTATCAGGCCTAGTATATAACGCTTGCGTTGAGTGATATGTTCCATGAATTTTTCGGACCGCGAATGTTCGAGATATGGGCTGAGAAGATTGCATTCATATTCTTCGAATATCTATACTATAATGGATTGTCTTTAATCTCCAGGTATCCACAACAAAATATATTCGTTTGAGGAAAGGTCTTCGCATGGATGCATACTCTGTAAATGATTTCGTTTCCGCAACAGCTCAAAAAGATGAAGCCAGGCGCTATTTCGAGCTTGAAAATCCATATATGCTCGAAATCAACCTCAAAGGCCTGTCCTGGGCAAAGTTAGGCACAATGATCGGTTACACCGGAAGAGTAAAATTTACTCGTGAGGGAGTCCTTGAGCACGGAGTAGGGAAAATGCTCAAACGTATGGTATCTGGCGAAGGCACATCGCTCATGAAAGCAGAGGGCGAAGGGCGCGTTTACCTGGCAGAGAAAGGCAAGAAAGTCCGCATCCTTGAACTGCAAGACGAGACAGTGTACGTGAACGGTAATGACCTTCTAGCTTTCCAGGAAGGCATCGACTGGGATATTACGATGATGCGCAGAGTTTCGACCATGTTTGCCGGTGGTCTTTTCAATGTCCGTTTGAAGGGAAGGGGTTTGATAGCCATCACCACTCACTTCGATCCGCTGACTTTGCGTGTGACCCCAACTGAGCCCTTGTTTACCGATCCAAACGCAACCGTTGCCTGGTCAGGCTCTCTCTCCCCGAGCGTCCACACGGATATTTCATTTAAGACGCTCCTAGGGCGTGGAAGCGGCGAATCGATCCAGCTTTGCTTTGAAGGAAATGGATGGGTCGTCCTTCAACCTTTTGAGGAGGTCAATCACCCAGCTGTCCAATCGGGTTAGCCGCGGTCCATATAGTCTTTACCGAAGATCTGGAAATATCTTTCCCGGATTCAAAATCTCATTTGGATCGAAAATGTTTTTGATCTGGCGCATAATTGCAATTTGCGTTGGATCGAGGGCAAGGGATAGAAAACTCCGGCGAGTACGCCCAATACCGTGCTCGCCGGTTATTGCGCCACCAAGAGAAAGCGACAAACGGTAAATCTCCTCGCTTATGAACGGGACCAATTCATCCCAATGATCTTCCGGGATACTATCTTTCAAGACGTTGACGTGCACATTGCCGTCACCGGCATGCCCAAAACAAATAATACGGACCATGTGTTTTACGGCAAGTTCCTTGATCCCTGCCAATAAGATTGGGATTTCGGCACGCGGTACAACAACATCTTCCAGGTGGTTAACCGGGGATTCATAGTTCAGCGCTTCGATGATTTTTCGTCTGGCTTCCCATAAACGATCGCGAGCAGAAGCATCGCGAGCAACCAGGACATCACGAGCGCCGTGCTGCAAGCAAATATCGCCCACAAGCTCGAACTCTTCATTCAACGCAGCCTGACTGCTGCCGTCTAGCTGGATCAGGAGCTGAGCAGCAGCCTCACGATGTGGTAGTTTTCGGTCAAGCAGCTTCTCGACTGCATGCAGGCTGTCTTGTTCCATAAATTCGATAGTCGTTGGCAAAATCTGGCTTGCGATAATCGCAGAAACGGTTTTTGCAGCATCCCCAAAATCATTGTAAGGCACAAGCAAATCGACACGATACTTGGGGAGAGGGATCAGCTTAAGAATAATCTTTGTCACGACAGCAAGCGTGCCTTCTGAGCCAACCAGAAGCTGGATCAGGTTGTAACCAGTGACGTTCTTGACCAGCTTACCGCCAAAGGACAGGATTTCGCCAGAGGGAAGGACGGCTTCCAAACCCACTACATAATCGATTGTCACACCATATTTTACTGCTCGGGGTCCACCCGCATTTTCTGCAATGTTGCCGCCAATAGAGCACGAGTCAAGGCTTGCCGGGTCTGGGGGATAAAAAAGCCCTTCTGCCTCGACTGCCCTGTGGATATTACCCGTAATGACTCCCGGCTCAACCGTCACCATTAAATTTTCTTTATCGATTTCAAGGATGCGATCCATCTTTTCCAAGGACATAACAATCCCGCCGCAGGCCGGTACTGCACCACCACTCAGCCCGTACCCGGCGCCCCTTGGAGTAACAGGTATTCTTCTCTCTTGCGCCAGGTGAAAGATAGCGGAAATTTGCTGCGGGGTTTGTGGAAGCACGACCACCTCAGGGTTTCCTTTTAACCCAACGACATGATCTCGGCTATAAGGCTCAAGCTGTTCTGCTTCAAACAAAACCGAACTCTTCCCAACGATAGCCTCAAGGTCGTAGATGGCCTGATTGTCTACTCTAGAGTACATGTTTACCTCCCCTGTCGGTAAAATATGCTTGTAAAATTGTGGCTATGCGCAATATTCTTGATGTGATATACTCTACTCAGTTTATCATATTCGAGAGGTTTCTACCCATTTTTATCAGGAGGATATTCAGTGAACCAGGGTAAATCGTCTCCAAAAAATACCCAAAGAGCTGGGGTAGGCAAACACATCATCCTGGAGCTGGTAACCGCTTCGGGTAGTGAACGCCTTGAGTTCGATATTGTCCCCAATGCCTACGCAGATTTCGACAAAGGTTTTTTAGGCGACGGCACTCCCCTCGCTAAAACTATTGAGGGTTTGCTAGCGGGTCAGGCGGCGCCATACCATGTGGATGATGTTAAGTTGGTGAGGGTGATTCTTGTTGAACCGGCAAGAAGCACCCTGCCAAAAGAAATAGCTGATCGCAGGGAAGAAACCTACCGGAAAGCTGTAGAACAATCTGACCGTACGAATGCGATGATCTTTGCCAGCTCATTCAGCGGAAAGTGGGGCGATTACGATCCTACCGGTTTTGTAGATGAAGACGATGACAAGAAAAAGGACGAGGAGGTATAAGTAAAGTGAACCGAGAAATGAATGGAAAAGAAACAGCAACCCTGGCAGGCGGGTGTTTTTGGTGCCTGGAAGCTGTGTTCGACGACTTGAAGGGTGTTGTAGAGGTCGTTTCCGGATATTCCGGAGGCCAGGTAAAAAATCCGACCTACCAGCAGGTCTGCACCGGCAGAACGGGACATGCGGAGGTTGTCCAGGTAACATTTGACCCAGAGAAAATCAGTTACAAGGAAATATTGGATGTCTTCTTCAGCATTCATGACCCAACTACCTTAAACCGCCAGGGAGCTGATGTGGGTACGCAGTACCGCTCCGCAATCTATTACCACACGCCAGAACAAAAAAAGACGGTGGAGGAAGTAATCCGGAATTTGACGGAAGAAGGTATATGGAGAGATCCAATCGTAACCGAAGTGAAACCTATCAGCGAGTTTTATTCAGCTGAAGATTATCACCAGGAATACTTTGCAAACAACCCGGGGCAAATGTACTGCCAGGTAGTTATCGCACCGAAAGTGGCAAAGTTTCGCCAGTCTAATTTTGAGCGGTTGAAAAAGTAAGTGTGGCTAAGTGGGAATAACAAATCTAATGCGTGAGTATCTGAGACAAGAATAATTTTGTTCTTGCTTCCCTCGGATTGCCAAAGATTTCTTGCGGTGTCCCGCTTTCAACAATCATCCCTTCATCGAAGAAAAACATTCGCTTCGCAACGGCGCGCGCAAAACCCATCTCATGGGTCACCACCAACATCGTCATCCCGCTGTGAGCCAACTCTTCCATGACATCCAGTACTTCTTTGATCATTTCCGGATCGAGCGCTGAGGTAGGCTCATCGAACAGCATGATCTTGGGCTGCATCGCGAGCGCCCTGGCAATGGCAACACGCTGCTGCTGCCCACCCGACAGTTCAGCCGGGAATTTTTCTGCCTGCTCTGGTATACCCACCCTTTCCAACAGCTCCATCGCAACTTCTTCGGCTTTTTGTTTTCGCCACTTACGAACCCAGATCGGCGCAAGGGTGATGTTTTGGATAACCGTTAGATGCGGAAAGAGGTTGAAGGATTGGAATACCATGCCAGTTTCCATCCGGATACGCTCAATTTTCTTTATGTCATGAGTCAGCTCGATCCCATCGATGATGATTTGACCTCGCTGGTGTTCCTCCAACCGGTTGAGTGTGCGAATAAAGGTCGATTTCCCCGAGCCCGAAGGGCCAAAGATAACGACAACTTCTCCCTTTTTTACCTGCATACTGATGCCTTTGAGTGCATGGAACTGCCCGAACCATTTATGCACATCACGGGCAACGATCATTGCTTCTGCGCTTTTCTGTTCACTAACCTGTCCTGGTTGACTGCTCATGATCACCTCTTGGCGGATTACCTTTTGCCAACTCCCAGGGCTGCTTCAACCCGCCGGCTGGCGAAAGACAACGAATAGCTGAATACCCAAAATACCGCTGCGATAAAGATATAGACTTCCATTTGCAGGCTGAAGAAGTTTGGATTTGCCTGTAAAATTGATTGTCCTACGCTCAACAGTTCCAGAAGACCAACACCTGCTGCCAGGGTTGTATCCTTAAAGAGTGCAATAAACTGGCCCACGATAGAAGGAATCACTTTTCGCAAGGCTTGAGGAAGCACAATCAAAACCGTAGTGTAGTAATTATTCAATCCAATTGCACGGGCAGCATCAAATTGCCCCAACGGAATTGCCTGGAGACCACCCCGGACGTTCTCAGCCATATAAGCAGCACTGAAAAGGGTTATTCCCATCAGTGCACGAACAAGCCGGTCGATGCGCACTTCGGCGGGTAAAAATAGGGGAAAAATGATCGACGACATAAATAATATGCCGATCAAGGGAACGCCGCGAACAATCTCTATAAAGGCAGAACTAAAGAAGCTAATAACCGGCAGTTTTGATCGCCTGCCGAGGGCTAACAGAACTCCAATAGGGAATGAGAGAACAATCCCACCAATGGCAAGCACCATCGTGAGCAGCAAACCTCCCCAGATATTCGTCGGTATGACCGATAAAACACCGCCAAAACCACGCAGCAGCACGAGGATCACGATCAGGGAGAGCAACCAGATCAATAGGGTAATTCTCGAAGAGATCCAGCTTTGCTTCCCGATCGAATACCCAAGGAATATCAGCAGTGCTGCGGAAACCATAAACACACGGATTTCCATCGTATACTGAGCAGATTCGGTCGGCAGTAATGCCAATAACACAAGAATAAAAGCCAGTGAGAGGGAGAAAGCACGCATCATGCCTCCCCATACGCCCCAACTCACACCGAACAAAAAGGAAACAAGCGCAAGGGAAAGCCCGATCCGCCAGATTTGGCCAACAGGATACTGGCCCACCATATACAGCAGCGGCCGGCTGGTCACCGGGCTCCAATCTGCCCCGAAAAAGACCCAACGGATTCCAGCATAGACAGCCCAAACAACCAGGACCCCGACGATTACCGTCAAAATGCTGTTGTACCAGTTCGAGAAGAGATTCTTCCGAAGCCAGGCGATAAGACCAGGTGGTTCGGGTGGTCGAATATCTTCTGAGGTCGCAGTCGTCATTTCTATCTCTCCACAAACTGGACGCGCCGGTTATAGATATTCAACAAAAGAGACGTGACCAGGCTGATAATCAGATAAACAGCCATAATCAGAATAAAAACGGGAATGGCTCGACCGGCTTGATTGATAACCGTCTTGCCAATGGAAAATAACTCTGGGAATCCGAGGAATACTGCCAGGCTGGAATTCTTCACCAGGTTCAAATACTGGGAGATCAACGGTGGGATGATGATACGCATTGCCTGAGGGATCACGACAAGATTGAGAATATGTGATTCACGCAGGCCAAGAGCGGCTGCTGCCTCCAATTGTCCGCGCTGGATTGCCTGGATACCGCCGCGTACAACCTCTGCAATAAACGCAGCAGTGTACGTGGTCAGGCCAATCAGAAGCGCTGCAAATTCAGGTGTGAGATGTATCCCACCCTGAAAGTTGAAACCCTGAAGTTCTGGAATGCTGGTATCAAACGGCCTTCCCCCTGAAAACACCCAGCCCAGCACCAATCCCAAAACAAAAATGCCGAGAGAGACTCCCACGAAATTCGTCGTCCGTCCACTTACTTCACGAATCCTTCTCAAGAGAATCCATGCCAGAGCTGCCGCCACTATTCCAACGAGAGCAAGAGTAATGAAGATCCAGCCAGTATCCGTAAAGATTGGCCAGGTAAGGTACAACCCACGCTGATTGATGAATACAGGACCAGGCCATTGGATACTTGCTCTGACAGAAGGGAGCCTGGTAAAGATACCCCGATACCACAGGAAAAGCAGCACCAACAGCGGGATGTTCCGGTGCAGCTCCACAAATGCGAGAGCGATCCGGCTTACCAGCCAGTTCGTTGAGAGTTGTGCTATTCCTACGATGAAACCTAAGATAGTCGCAAAAACAATGCCTACAAGGGAAACTCTGAGTGTATTCAGGACGCCAACAAGAAGGGCTCTAGCAAATGAATCAGAAGGGCTGAATGGGATCACTGATTCACTGATGGAAAAACCTGCCGCGCTGTCCATAAAGTTGAAACCTAACCCAAGGCCTCGCTGCTCAGCGGCATTCACAATGTTCGTCACAACCCAAACCAGTACCCCGATAATGACAACAGCCGACACGGTCTGAAGAGCAATGCTAATAATCCGCTCATCTCTCCAGAGCGGTGATTCTTTTCCAATTCGGACTTCCTGTACTGCACTAAATTTCGGCGGATCCAAGCGGACTCCCTTACGAAACTAATGGTATTTCCAAATACCTGTCAATTGAAAAGAGGGGCAGGAGAAATTTCCTGCCCCTTATCATGATCCGTTTATCGGAGCGGCGGTGCGTACATCAACCCGCCTTCCGTCCAGAGGGCATTCAAACCACGATCAAGCGTAAAGGAAACACCCTCGGCTCCCATGTAGCGGTCGTAAATTTCACCATAATTTCCAACCGCTGAAATGACATTTACCATCACATCAGCAGGTAACCCAAGATCTTCCTGTCCCCAGGTACCCTCAGAACCCAGTAGACGGCGAATTTCAATGTTGTCGCTGTTGACCATCTCCTGTACATTATCCTGAGTAATTCCCAATTCTTCGGCATTTATCACACCAAAGATAACGATACGAACAATATCTGCCCACTGCTCATCGCCGGCAGGCACAGCAGGTGTAAGGGGCTCTTTTGAAATCGCGATATCCAGAATCTGGTGTTCATCTGGATTCGGGAAACCAGATCGCAGGGCAGCAAGCTGAGAAAGGTCGCTCGTTACTGCATCACAGCGTCCTTCCTGATAAGAACCATACACTGTAGCTGTGTCTGCAAACACAACCGGTGTGAATTCCAGGTTGCGCTGCCGGAATGCATCTGCAAGGTTAAGTTCCGTCGTCGTTCCCGAAGTAACACAGACCGTTGCTCCGTTGAGGTCCTCTATACTGCTTACCCCTAAGTCAGTGGGGACCATAAATCCCTGGCCATCGTAGAAGGTAATCCAGGTAAAGGTACCCCATTGGGCTTCGCGCGTGCTCGTCCAGGTCATATTGCGAGCCATTATGTCGACTTCCGCAGATTGAAGTGCAGGGCCGCGTTCATCTGTACTCACGATAGCGAACTCTACCGCATTTGGGTCACCCAGAACCGCAGCCGCGACAGCCCGGCAGAAATCCACATCAAACCCGGCATTCTGACCATTCTCATCCAGGAAGCCAAAACCAGCCAGGTCGGTGCGAGAACCACACACCAACTGACCGCGGTCGATAACCCTTTGTGTAATCGTACCGTAACCAGCCGGTTGAACAACGCCACCAGCTTCGCCAGCTTCCGGTGTCGTCTGAGCTGTTGTTCCGCTTCCTGTTTCCGCAACCGGTGTGGCCTCCGAGACTGCTTCAGTCTCCATCACTTCAGTCTCCACCACTTCTGTCTCCATCACTTCAGTCACATCTGGTGCACTATCCTCAACTTCAGGGGTTGGGGATGCCTCACCTCCGCAGGCAGCCAATATAAGGGACAATGTAGCAAAAAGGGCGAAGAGCTTATATACTTTCCTTGACATATTTCCTCCTATTAATGTCCTTGAATAGAAAAACAAACCTTATTGAAAAGCGTAAGGCTTATGCTCTAATTTGACCCATCCTCACCTCCTCAGGATTGTAGGGGGACATGTCAGGAAAATTACACTCGGAAACTATTTACAATCTCGGCGTACACCAGTATATTCGTTACTCACCAACTTCCGAGAGAAACATCGTTGTTAATAATCCCCCACTGAGCACGCTTTATATAAAATATTATATCTTAATTTGTTTTTTTGAGTTGAATAGTCGAATATAGGCTGTTTTGGAATCGCCGTGAGGAAAATCTGGACCCTTTCACGGTAAATCCCAAGAACCCCGAATAAAATTGGTAACAAACAGACAAATAACTATATTGCAAATTGTATATTCTGTCTGATTGTGCTAGAATTTGAAGTAGCGCTTCAATTTACTGTTAATCAGTACTACACACATCTTTTTTCGTTTTATTGTCTATTCAATTTAATAGAATTAACTTATTCGCTTACGTTGGAAACCGGGCGGCTAAACGCGTTTGTTTTACAAAGAATCCCAGGTAGCTGCTCTCAAGGTGGTATTTGTCGTGCAATTCTTTAACATGGTAAAGGATCCAGAATTGCCAACCGAATACGAGCTCGACTTTGCGTACCTGGAAGCTGAGCTTGCCCGGCTCGATTTGTTAATCCGGCGTGAAGTCATACGCTGGCAAATGAGCGGACAGGAAACAGCAAACGCATTCCGAGGTCTATCGATTACAGATACTGAAGCCGATATCCTCTCCTCACTTCCTTTCGGTACAAGCTGGGGCCAGTCAGCAAATATCCCTGAAGAAGTAAACAACCAATTCATCGAACTATCCGAAATCGTAAGAAAGCAGGCTCAGGATACGGCCGAAGAAGCAAAAAAAAAGAGCGTACATCTCCGGCTGATCTCCATCGTCAATACTTTTGGGCTGGATCCATTCGAGCTCGACAGCTTCCTGATCTGTCTTGCCCCTTGTTTAGACTTGAGGTACGAACGGATCTACAGCTACCTGCAGGATGACATCACCCGTAAACAACCGAGTGTTAATCTGATATTGAATTTATTATGCGAACCAGGCATAGAACGCCTGAAAATGCTTGAAAAATTTTCAAAAGATGCTCCACTTATTCGGAATCGCTTGCTGGAACCAGTTCCCAGCCAAAACCAAAGTGATACATCACCCCTTAACCAGGACCTTCGGGTTAATGTTACGCTGACAACCTGGTTGTTGGGTACATACCGGCCGAGCGGGGAACTTTCAGACAGCGTTTTTCTATTTTCAAGCGAGCCAGAGGAAGAAGATATTCTGATTGCATGTTCCCAAGAGTTCAGGGCATTCCATGAAAATATACCCGCAGATTTTCCGGATACTCATTCAAAGCTCGCTTTCTATGGACCGGATAGATCTGGGCAAGAATCTGCCGCACGCTTGCTGGCAGCCCGTCTCAAAATGCCTTTACTTTACGTGGACCTTGAAAAAGCAATTAGGAATGGAAATAGCCCTCTCGCAGCCCTGCGCCTGGCACTACGTGATGCAACATTGACCGCTTCGCTACCCTATCTGGACGGCTGGGATTCCCTTCTAAACTTTGGAAGGAGTATGGAAGCGGAGGAAAAATCTGGCAGCCCTGGACGGGAACCAGGCAGGTTGACACTCGATCCAGACATCCTTTCTACATTTTTTAATTACCAGGGACTGGTCATTACCGCAGGTGAGGCCCACTGGCAGGCATCTGGGGTCGAACGAGAAAATGCGCATTTGTGGATATCCTTCCCTGTACCATCCTACATAAACAGGCAGGCACTCTGGAAGCATTTCCTCGAGAAAATGATTCCACTCTCTCTAACGCAAAGCAATATTGTTGAGAGTGATATTTTTGCGCTTGCCGGTCAATTTGGATTAGGCGGCGGTCAGATTCGCGATGCTGTCTCAACTGCCAGAGACCGCGCTGTACAGGAGCAGCGACTCGTGCAGGCACAGGACCTATTCTCTGCTGCCCGCGCCCATTCGAATCCAAGTCTTGGCAGTCTGGCTCGCAAGATTGAAGCGCGTTACAAATGGCAGGACATAATCCTTCCAGCGGATCAAATCAATATCCTGCGAGAGGTTGTCGCAACGGTTCGAAATCGTCCTACCGTCCTGGACGATTGGGGACTCGGTCAAAAGCTTGTATCCAGTTCAGGCGTACCGATCTTGTTTTCCGGGCCTCCCGGAACAGGCAAAACGATGGCGGCAGAAATCCTTTCCAGTGAGCTCAACCTGGACCTCTACAAGATCGATCTCTCGGGTGTCATCAGTAAGTATATTGGGGAGACAGAAAAGAACCTGGAGCGGATATTCGACGAGGCCG
>Ga0105092_10001462_pt1 | contig 12691 bp, 12 predicted proteins | sample PPLLak2March2015_FD_87021 | JGI IMG/M metagenome (GOLD analysis project Ga0105092, IMG submission 87021) | Freshwater sediment microbial communities from Prairie Pothole Lake near Jamestown, North Dakota, USA - PPLs Lake P7 Core (1) Depth... | ecosystem: Environmental > Aquatic > Freshwater >... | reverse complement strand
GGGGGGGCTGCTCCTGGCTTTGGCGGGATGGACGCGCCCCGAAGGCATTTTGTTTGCACTGGTATTGATGGCGGCAATGGTATTGGTTTCCTGGCTGGTCAACCGTCAGCTAACTGTCCCTCTTCCCTGGCTGCTTCCACTGATCGTCCCCGTTATCTGGTTGTTTTTTGCGCGGAGCTATATTCAAAGCGATCAGGCCGGGACGAGGGTATCGACAGTCCTTCAAAGGATTGGGTCTGGTGAGCTTGATTGGAGTACTGTAAAAACTTTAGTGAATTATGCGTCCGACCATTTACAATCTCCTGCGATCTGGGGAGCGGTTTTACCGGTTTCAGCGCTGTGCATCCTGGTTTTGATCTTTATCGGGAATTCTCAAAAGAACCCCACAATGTTTTACCTCTTATCTATTTCGTTATGTGCATTTCTGATCCCCGCAGGATTGTTTTTCATTGAATCGCAATCCACGGTATATTTCATTCCTTTTTTAGATTATGGTTTTGATCGGGCCTATATCCCCTTCGTGATCCTGTTTTTTTCGTTTGCCGTTATTCTTGCGAGCGGGTTGAGAACCCCTGGGTTTGTTACCCGTCCGATCGCCCATTTAGCCGGCCTGCCAGTGAGTCAAATAAGCCATGGCGAGTGACCTCCCGCTTCTCTCCATCATCACCCCGTCGTACAACCAGGCCAGGTTCCTGGAAGCCACTATCCGCTCGGTGTTGGAGCAGGATTATCCGAACCTCGAGTACTTTATCATCGACGGCGGATCGACGGATGGGAGTGTAGAGATCATCCAGCGCTATGCCGGCCGGCTGGCCGGGTGGGTATCCGAGCCTGACCGCGGGTAAACAGATGCGATCAACAAGGGTTTTGCCCGCGCTCGGGGGGATATCCTGGCCTGGATCAATTCGGACGATGTATACCAGCCTGGAGCGTTCCGAGAAGCGGTTGAATACCTCATAGACCATCCCGGGGTGGGTATGATCTATGGAGATACGGATTTCATCGACCAGAACGACCGGGTCATCGGGCAGTTTCCGGCCCGCCAGACCGATTACACCCGTCTCAGGCAGGGATACGTGCACATCCCCCAGCAGGCCGCCTTTTTCCGCGGCGAACTGTGGCGGAAGGTCGGACCGTTGGATGCGAGCTTTTATTTTGCCATGGACTACGACCTGTGGGTGCGCCTGGCAGCCCTGGCCCCGCTTCAATATCTACCTCGTTTGTGGGCCAGTTTCCGCCTGCACGGCAGCGGCAAAACGATCGCCGCCGACGACCGCTGTTGGCCGGAGATGCTCAAGGTGCATTTCCGCGAAGGGGGGAGTTGGCTGGCTCCCATCACCATCAAGTATGTCCTCCGCAAGCTGGCGGCTCCGTATATCAATTGGAAGCGCAAACGCATGTTTGCGTCAGGGATTGATTGACCCCCAATATAGAACGGAGTAAAGATGTCGAACGTGGGAAGAGCAGAAATCCTGGCGATTAACCAAAAGGGTTGGAATATTGTTGCCCCAAAATTCTACGGCGGGACCGCTTTGCCCAATTACGGCCCCCTGTCCTTGACTGAAGACGACTTACACCTGATCGGTGATCTCAAAGATAAGGCCGTTTTAGAATTGGGCTGCGGCAGCGGTCATTCACTGGCCTATCTTGCTAAAATGAAGCAAGTTAAAGAGTTGTGGGGGATCGACCTTTCCCAAGAACAGATCCGCTTTGCCCGAGAAGTTCTCGACAAAGAGAACGTTCGGGCGCAGCTGTTCCTGGCTTCAATGGATGAAAATCCAGGGATCCCGGAAGCTTATTTTGATCTGGTGGTCTCAATCTACTCTCTGGGGTGGACGCCTGATTTGAGCCGCACACTTTCCCTGGTCTATTCATACCTCAAACCAGGGGGAAACTTTATTTTCAGTGGGGAACACCCCTTCTACCATTGCCTGGAGTATCGTGAGGACATGGACAGTTATGTCTTCAAGCAGCCCTATCTGCAAGAGGGACCCGAAATCCACACGGGCTGGAATGGTGTAGAAATCGTTATAAACCTGCGAACGATTTCCACCTTTCTAAATGCAGTCGTTGAGTCTGGGCTGGTTCTGGAGAGATTGATCGAAAGTGAGCCGAATATCAAACTGGCCCGAGAGCAAGACTTTGTGCCCGATAAATGGTACTGCCTTCCCCGCGCAAAGTTGATCCCTACCACGTTCATCGTTAAAGCGCATAGGCCTTTCTAAGGCCGCATTAATCTTCCAAGATCAAGAGTTAGATTATAATTAGGCAATAGTGGATTTTGGAGGTAAAAGATGTCTTCTAACAAACCACGCAGTATCACCCCGGGTGGAGGGTTTTTCTCCGATCTGAGCATGAGGGTCAAGCTGATCATACGTTTGATGGGGGATTCGCGGGTTAGCCCGATCATAAAACTGCTGCCGATCTTTTCAATGATCTATCTCTTCTTCCCGGATGTTCCCGGTCCCATCGACGATGCCGCCATCATCTGGCTGGGCTCCTACCTGTTTGTAGAATTGTGCCCGCCTGCGGTTGTCCAGGAGCATATGGATGCTCTCAAACGGGTCATCCCTGCGCAGTGGAAAGATGCAGGACCAGATGCCCACACGGTGGACGCTGAGTATCGGGAGACCAGCTCATCAGGCGGGGAAGAGAACCAACCTTAAACTAAGGGGAAACCATGTACCATTGGATCATATCCAGGTCGAAACTCCCTCTGACCTGGGCCGTAGGGATTCTATTAATCTTATCTGCAGCCTGCAGCTCGGCCGGCGCTCTGGGTAATCCGGATACACCGGCTGCTCCCCTTGAAACCCCGACCTCACAGGCGTCTTCACCAACCGTGGGATCACCTGCCGTTCCGCTGACCGAAACCCCGCTGTCTTCCCCCACCAGCCCGCCGGAGCCCACCAGCGAACCCACCAGCCCACCACCGGCAACCGTTTCAACCCTTCCGGACCCCAACGCAGTGAGCTGGAACCTGGTGGTATCCGGGGTCGATCAGCCGATCGGCCTGGCGTTTGCGCGGGATGGGTCCAGACGCCTGTTCGTCCTCGAGAAGGTGGGGCGCATCCGCATCGTGCAGAACGATACCCTGGTCCCCACTGCATTCCTCGATATCACCGACCGGGTGGGGAGCAGCGGCTCAGAGCGCGGCCTGCTCGGGCTGGCCTTCCACCCGCAGTACCCTGAGAATGGTCTCTTCTACGTCAACTACACCGACGCCAATGGGGATACGGTGATTGCTCGCTTTCAGGTATCCGGTGACCCTAATGTCGCCGATCCAGGCACCGAGCAGGTCATGATCCAGGTGGCTCAGCCGTTCCCCAACCATAACGGGGGTGGGATGGAGTTTGGACCGGATGGCTATCTGTATCTTGGGCTTGGGGATGGTGGTTCGGGCGGGGATCCATTTGGCAATGGACAGTCAACCGATACTCTGCTTGGTAAACTGCTGCGGATCGATGTAAACAACGGGGACCCTTATGCCATTCCCGCGGATAATCCATTTGCCGGAGGTGGCGGGAAGGCAGAGATCTGGGCCTATGGACTGCGCAACCCGTGGCGCTTCTCCTTCGACCGCCAGACGGGCGACCTGTATATCGCCGATGTAGGCCAAAACCAGTGGGAAGAGATCGATTTTCAGCCGGCCGGCAGTCCGGGCGGTTTGAACTTCGGCTGGAACCTGCGCGAAGGAAGACACGATTTCCAGGGGGGGAGCTCCGCCGGGAGCGAGCTGGTCGATCCTGTATGGGAGTACAGCCATTCTGAAGGTGGGTGTTCGGTCACGGGCGGAGAGGTCTACCGCGGACCGTCCCTCCCGGATTGGAATGGGGTCTATATCTATGGAGACTACTGTACCGGTTTGGTTTGGGGCTTGCTGCGCCAGGGAGACAGCTGGGACGGCCAGCTAATGTTCGAAACCCCCTACCGGATCACATCTTTTGGCGCGGACGAGGCGGGTGAGGTTTACCTGGTGGATTATTCCGGGGACATCTACCGCCTGGGGTAGCGCCCGGGAATCCTTTAGGGTTCAACGGACACCGGGTGTTTCAGGAGAGGCGCGATATTTTCGTCTCCACAGAAAACACCCGGTGTCTATAAAATAAAACATACGCCATTTGTCAGTCCGAAATATGACGCCTGACACTGGAAAAAGAGGCCGGAGAAGGGTATCCTACAAATAGGATACGGTTACACTTATTTCGGAGGGCACAATGGCAGTTAAAAACTGGGAAACGATTAAGGTGTGTTACTGCAACAGGGCCGGCTGCGAGGTTGGCCTGCAAGCACAGGTAGTTTACCCGGCCGAGCATCTGCCAGACCAGCCCCCGCGGGTATCTGCCCACCGCTGCTCCAATGGTACCGAGTGCAATTCTTTTGAAAAAGCTGCCTGTATCTGGGCTGGAACCAACCCCGGTTTCGACCCATTCCAAAACAAAGCATAAATCTTCTCCTCCCCTTCTGAGCCGGTTAATTCGGTGAATAGAAAATGGGACGGTCTCAAGCCGTCCCATTTTCTATTTATTCCGGATGGAATCCGGTGACTTCCCAGACCGGCATAGGGCTGCTAAACCCTTTCAGCTCTGCCGGAGGGAGGGCATGTGCTTTCACCTGGCTTCTGGTCAGCTGGTAGGTGCGTTCGTCGATCAAGATCTGCCCACCCTCGGCCGTGGCGCACAAGCGGGCGGCCAGGTTCACACCGGTTCCGATGGCAGAGTATTCGGCGTGCGATGTCGAGCCAAAATTCCCCACAGTCGCTTTCCCGGTTGCGATACCGATCCCAATGGGTTGAGCGGGAAGACCCTCGGACCGCCACAATTCCATGACCTGAGCCTGCGCGTGCTGCATATCGAGGGCTGTGCGCACGGCGCGCAGGGCGTAATCCGCCTGGCGTTCGGGGGTATTGAACAGCGCCATGACCCCATCCCCGATAAATTTATCCAGGGTTCCCTCGTGCCCCAGGATTACGGTCACCATGGCGTCCAGGTGGGTGTTCATCATGCGTTCCAACTGGTGTGGGGTGAGTAACCCAGAGGCCGCCGTAAAATTACGGATATCCGAAAACAGAGCTGAAACTTCGATGCGCTCTCCCTTGAGCAGGTCCCGGTCATCGATTTGCAGCAGGCGCTCCATCACCAATGGGCCGACGCTGCGCCCAAAGGTCTCGCGCAAGCGCTGGCTCTGCAGCCGCTCGAAAATGGCGGTGTCCATCTGGGAGGCGATAGCCTGTAAAAGCTGCCGGTCTGCCGGGGTAAAGCTGCGCATCTCACTCAGATGGATCACGCCCAGGACGCCGATTACGCGGTTGTTCAGGATCAGCGGGATCCCAACCAGATCGCGCGGTGCTTGATCGGGATCCGTCTTGTGAACGATCCTGCCGGTTTGGATGGCTTCATCCGCGGCGGCATACACCCTTTGCAGCGGTCCAGTCATGGATAAGAAAGACTGGTCGGTCACGGCGCGCAGCTCGAGGCGGTTGCCGCTGCGATCGTACAACATGATAAACCCGATCCCGGTGGGGATCACCCGGCAAAGTTCAGCCAGGGCCCGGTCGAGGAGTTCTTCAAGGGTGGTGCTCGTGTCGCGGATCCGGTCGATCTTCAACACGGTCCTCAGCGCCTGGGATTCGCGCCGGTATTTGTGGATCAGGCTCCAGTAACGCAGGGCATTATCGATCTGAATACAGGCCATCCGAAAAAGGGCAGCCTCACGCGGGGTAAAGCTTTTCTTCAGCCGGGCGACCAACCCGATCCCCAGCAGATCCGGTCGGGATTTCAAAGGCAGGGCGAGGAAATCCAGGGCGCCGTTTCCCAGGGGGATGTTTTGCTGGAGCAGCTCGTTATCAGTCTGGCCCGCAGCGGCCTGTAAGACGGCTTCCAGTTTTTCAGCAGGGAGACTGTTGAGGATCTCCCGGCGGTCTAGAACCGAATGGGGTTCAAAATGTCTTCCCCGTCCTTCGACGGGGAAGGCCAGCAAAGCCAGGTCGGCGTGCAGCGCATCGGCCAGTAATTGGACCAACCCAAGGTTTAGCTGGATCTCTTCGCCGGTTTCGTCGATCAGGCGGTCGATCTTGAGGAGCAGGTTTAACTGGTCTTGAGGATTCATAGAACTAAGCTGTAACGCTCAGTCTATGCCCGACCCTGGCAAATGCTTCCAGACCCCGATCGAGATCTTCGCGCGTATGGGTGGCCGAAATCATCACCCGGATGCGGGCTTTCCCACGCGGGACGGTTGGGAACCCAAGCGCCATCGCGAACACACCTTCATCGTACAGCTCCCGGCTAAATTGTTGGGCGAGCGGCGCTTCGCCGAGCATGATGGGGGTGATGGGTGTGACACTGCTGCCGGTATCGAAACCAAGCCGCTTCATCTCCGCCTTGAAGTAGCGCGCATTCTCCCACAACCGGTCGACCAGCTCGGTCGATTCTTCCAGAACATCCAGCCCGGCCAGGCACGCGGCAACATCCGGGACGGTCATGGCGGAAGAGAACAGGAACGGCCGGCCGCGCTGGCGCAGCCACTCGACGATGATTGCGCTGCCGGCTACCGCGCCGCCCACCACCCCAAATGCCTTGGAGAAGGTGCCCACCTCGACGTCTACTTTGCCGTGCAGCCCAAAATGATCCACGATCCCCCGGCCGCCTTTACCCAATACCCCTTCGCCATGGGCGTCGTCCACCATCAGCAGGATATCGTGCTTCTGAGCGACCTCGTAAACTTTATCCAGCGGAGCGATATCCCCGTCCATGCTAAAAACGCCATCGGTTACGATCAGTGCCCGGCGGTAGGTCCCGGCGGCCTCCTGGATGACCCGGTCCAGGTCCGCAGGATCGGCATGGGCATAGCGGATGATCTTACCCCCGGAAAGCCGGCTGCCATCGATGATACTGGCATGGTTCAACTCGTCCGTGAAGATAACATCTTCTTTACCGACCAGGGCCGGTATGGTAGCCAGGTTGGCGGTAAAACCAGATTGAAATGTAATCGCCGCTTCGACGCCTTTAAAGGCAGCCATCCTTTTTTCCAGCTCCAGGTGCAGCTCCATGGTCCCGGCAATCGAACGTACCGCGGCAGGCCCTACGCCGTAGCGGGCGATCGCTTCTGCGACGCTTTTTTGCAGCCTTGGATGGTTGGCCAGGCCCAGGTAGTTATTAGAGCAGAAGTTCAATACCTGTTTCCCATCCACGATCAGCCAGGCCCCCTGGGGAGATCCGAGGGTGCGGATGCGGTTATACAGGCCAGACTGTTTCAGATTCTCAACCTCTTCTTGGATCCATTGCAGTTTAGTGGACATATTCTCCTCTTGGATACTAGATTGAATATCAGGAAGTGAATGGGGCTCGGAAAAAAACCAGGGGTTCAACCTGTCTGTGCGTTTTCACCCGGAATTATACTCCTGGAGTTTCTTTCCAACTGCCCTCGGCCAGGTAACCCAGCTCGGCCAGCACGGCCATTACCTTTGCCTGCGCTCCGGGCTGGACGATCACCGTTGTGGGACCGAGCGGGTCGCCCAGGAAGCGGGCTGCTTTGGAGCGCCGCAACGCGGCTAAAATTTCCGGCGAGCCCAGGCGCAGCAGGGTGACCGTTTCCAGACGGGCCTGGACGCCGCTCTGATCCCAGCGTTCGAGGGCCTGTACCAGGGTGGGGGGGACCGGACCGGAGGTGTGCCGGCGGAGGAGCGCGATCAGGTGGGCAACCCGCAGCCCTTGTTTGCGTGCCCGGTCTAACGCCGGGGGGGTCACGCGGTAGCGAAATTCCTGGGGTGTTTGTTCTTCCCAGTCACAGAAACGGGCTATCTGGTAGCGGACGGCGCGCGGGGTGAGATGAGATAAACGGATCCGCCCGTTGGAGGTGACGTAGACTGGCGCATCTTCCTTTTGCAGGCCGTTGGGAACCTTGTCATCCAGTAGGGCAGTGGACCAGGCCGAGAAACGGAATGCCGCGGCCGGTGCATCCTCTTTAGGCCCGGCCAGGTCCAGGATTCCCAACCAGTATAACGGTCCGGTCAGGAGAAAACGCACTAGGGCCCCGTCTACCCGGTCCCAGCTCGCTGCTCCGCGCAGGTATTCTCCGCTGGCAGCATCGCGGATAAACCACGAATCGTAATCGCCGGCCGGACGCTGGAAATCCGCCTGCCGCTCGCGCAAGGTGGAAATAAACGAGACCAGGCTCCACCAGCTTCCCTGGGGCACCTGTTTGAGCAGCTCGAGGATAGTTTGGCGTGCGTTCAGGGGATCATTGACCCATTCTCCTTCGCATACCAGCCCGGGAACCAGGCGCAGCTCGTTGAACTGTGTACTTGGCAGCCAGGCGCGGGTCAGCGCGGCAAGCGCTTCTCCTCGACTGGCTTCGAGGAAAGAGCGGGTCGGGTCGGGGGCCGGTAGGCCTTGGGCATCCAGCAGACCGGCCAGGCCGGCCATTTGTTTGAGGATTGGGGCCGGAACCCAGGCGGGATCCCAGGGGATCTGATCGAGCTCCCATCCCAGGCGCAGACCCGCCAGCAGCGTGCAGGCCGCATCCAGGATGCGTTCGCTGGTTGCCATTGGGAAAGCGCGTTCCGCGGGTGTGGCCGGCCGGCCAGGGGGTGGGATGCTCTCCGAATCTAAGACCGGCAGCAGGGTAACCAGGTCGTCCGGGATAAATGCAAATTCTTGCGGTCCGGCGCCTAAATCCAGAAAGGCGCGCCCGATCATTCCCCGGTACCAGAGCACTTCGGTTGGCGAAGAGGGGGTTTCGTAGGGCTTTTTCCGATCGCGCTGGCCAGGACCCATCTCTCGGATCGTGCCAAAGCGCCGGGTAAACGCGGCCCAGCTCATGCGCCCCTCGTTTTGTACCAGGCAGGCCAGGGCAGTCTGAGCATCATGGGGCAGCGTTTCGACCACTTCCAGGACCAGGCGAGGGTCGAGCAGCGCGCCGGTCAGCTCCGGAAGTGCGCCGTGCGCATCTGGGGCGCTCAAGTCCAACCCCCATAAATGAGCGACAATCCTTATAAATCCCAGGTCGCGACCCTGGAGACTATGAATGAGATCGGGCATAGCGATTGATCAGCTCACTATTTCTAAAGCGCTCGGGATGACTTCGGCCGCCAGGCGCTGGATCTTTGAGCCAAAACCCGAGAAAATCTCACCATCCGTGTGGATATGCAGCGGCCGGTTGGATTCAAGCTCCAACCGCTTGAAATCGCCGGTGCGGACCTGTTTTAACCGGTGGGCCGTGCCCTTCAAGAAATTGGGCAGGATAGCGAGCATCCGGGGCCGGGAGATCTTTTTTACCGCGAGATAATGAAACAACCCGTCATCCATCTTCGCCTGGGGCGCGACGTGAAAGCCACCTCCCTCTCGGCCGCCATTGCATAGTACCAGCATCAACAGATCGTCGCTCCACTCCGCGGCTTCGGTTTTGATCTGCGGCCGGAATGGATCGTAGTTGAGCAGGATGGTTTGCAAGACAGCTGCAAAATAAACGGCGAACCCCTGAAAAAATGGGACTCGCCTGGAGCGGATCGTTACGACCGTGTCGAACCCGATCCCGAGCGTGTTGTCCCAATATTCGACGCGTCCATCCCCATCGCGGACCATACCCACGTCGATCCGGCGGGGAACACCGCTCAACGCCTGCCGGAGAGCCACTTCGGGCTGGTTGGAGACCCCGACCGCGTGGGCAAAATCGTTCCCCGAACCAATCGGTACGACCCCAAGCCGCGGACGGCGTTCAAGGGGAAGCTGCATCAGCCCGTTGACCACCTCGTGGACGGTCCCATCTCCCCCCATGGCAACCACCAGATCATACCCGTCTTCGCCTGCCTGGCGCGCCAGCTCCGTGGCGTGCGTGGGGTATACCGTCCCGGTCCAGTCAGCGCCGCCATACTCGTATACCACCGGGCGTAATGCTGCGGCCACTGGCCAGGCCCGCCCGAGATTGGCGATCGGATTGAAGATGAGTTTGATTTTTTTCGACATTGCGGGCGGTCCTATGGGGAGTTTTTGTCGGGCTAATCATTTTGGGGCGCTTCCCTGTTCGGGGTTTGGTCCGGGGTGTGAGTAGAAAATGCCAGGCTGCCGGTGCCCTGCTCTTTTGCTTGGGTGAGCGCGTCTTCCACCGCCTCGATCAGCTCGGAAACAGACGACGCGTGATCTGGAAATAAAGCGGCGCCCATGGTGACGGATAATGTCTTCTGGCGTATATTGGGGAGGTTGAACCTGGTTTTTGACACGAAATCCTGGATGCGCTGTGCGATCAGGCGGGCGGTCTCCTGATCAGTATCGCTGATAACCACGGCCAGCTCATCCCCGCCATAGCGGGCCAGAAAATCCGTTTTCCGTAAGGCTTGCGTGATCGAATGGGTGATCTCTCGCAACACGTAATCGCCTGCCAGGTGCCCATAAGTTTCATTGATATTTTTGAACTCGTCCAGGTCCATCATCAGCAGCCCAAATGCTTTCTGCGCGCCGAGCCCACCCTGGCTGGCCAGGACGGCGTTGTAGCGAAGGATTTCATTTTCCAGGCGCTCATCTAACGAACGGCGGTTGTGCAGACCGGTAAGCTGATCAAGGTGGGCCTGTTCATCGATCAGGTTGTGCAAACGCGCGCTTTCAATGCCCATAGCCGCGTGGTCCGCGAGAAGCATGAGCAGGCGTGTTTCGCTCTCGGAAAACTCCTGCGTAGGTTGGCGGCGGACTGTCATGACTCCAACCACACGCGAACCGATCTTGAGCGGAATGGCAATAACGGATCCGGTCCATTCTGTTTCCATAAACAGGGGGTGGGTGGACATATCTGGGACTGAGATGATTTTCCCAAGCCGGGCTACCGTATAGGTCAATCCCTGTGGGCGCAGCGCCGGAAAAGCATCGTTCTCCTGCTCATCCGATTTTAAAGAAGACGCCATCGACAACCGGCCGTTATCGTACAGATAAATGTAGGTATCCTGGACATCCTGGATCACCCGCAGGGTCTCGACCAGAATCGAACGCAGGACCTGGCGTAAATCCATGTTAGAAGTCAGGTTTGAGCTGATCTGCCGCAGGGAATCGAGCTCAGTTATACGCTGCTCCAGGCCCCTTTGCAGGTTTTGGTTTTCCAGGTTGTTGACCTTCAAAACCGCGATCGCTTCCGGAAGGCTCTGGGGAAGGGAATCAGATTCGAGGATAACGATAAAATCGCGGAGTAGCTGTTCCATCAGATCCCGGTCCGCGTTTGTTTCCTGTTCGTTTTCCAGGTTTATGAGGACAGATCGGAGGTTTTGATAGTTAAAATCAATCATATGCTGTTGCCTGAACCTTTAATCGGACAATTAAGGCGAGTAGCTGCAAGAGAAAAGATTCAAGTCTCCTCTGGCGCAGTCGATATTATTATAAAGGGTTTGGTGGTTTTTGCCTAATCGCATGGATGACATCCCAACCCCGCCTTACAAGTGTGCAAAGTGGATTCTATTTGACGCATCCATACCTTACATGTATAATCCTTCTTTGACCCTCCGATTAATCTTCTCTAAGACCGTTTCCGCTGAGGACCTACATGGCTCTAAAAGGTAACCTACGCGATTTCACCATCACTCAGCTCCTCAACTTGATCAACCTGGCTCGCAAAACGGGTACATTGATCGTCGAAGGGCCGAACGAGATGGCACGGGTTACCTTTCGCGAAGGTAAGCTGGCTTATGCGCAGATTGGCCAGGAGGACAACAGCCTGGCATCCGTTCTGCAGCGGAATAACAAGATCTCCGTAGCTCAGCACCGCGTGCTTAAAAGCCGGGCAAGCCAGATGGGGGACAAAGAACTGGGTTTGCTGCTGATCAATGCGGGTTATGTCAGCCAGGATGATATTATCAACAGCCTTCAGCTCTACACGGTCAGCATCATCCGTCGTTTGTATACCTGGGTGGAAGGGTTTTTCCGTTTCGAAAACGATATTTTACCGCCAGAGGAAAAGATCAGCGTCCGGATTGATCTGGAAAACCTGATCATCGAAGGCTCTCGCCAGCTCCGCGAATGGGAGCATCTCCAGGAGGAGATCCCCAGCCTTGAAATGGCGCTAAAATTCACCGATCGCCCTGGCGGTAACCTGCCCAATATTTACCTGAGCGTCGAAGAGTGGCGGGTAGTCTCTTATATCAATCCGAAGAACTCCATCCGCCAGATTGCTCGTGCTACGAAAATGAACGATCTAGAAATCCGACGAGTCGTCTACAGCCTGCTTCAGGCTGGTCTGGTTGAGATCATACGTCCCGAGGGAATGCCGGTATCTGTCACAAACCGCGCTTACCCCACCGCTAACAAAGAAGAACAAAAGTCGTTGGTGAACCGATTGATCAGTCGCATCCGCTCTCTCTAACCTTTTCCCGAGGACGTTGCTCTATGCAAACGGTTAAAATGGTGGTCACTGGCCCCTTCAGCGCTGGAAAAACCGAGTTTATCCGCTCGGTCAGCGAAATTGATGTGGTCTCTACCGAACGAAAAATTTCGTCCGAAGCAGAAAAAGTCAAGGAAACCACGACGGTAGCCATGGATTTCGGCCGCATCACCGTCGATGATGACCTGGTTCTTTACTTGTTTGGCACTCCAGGGCAGAAGCGTTTTGATTTTATGTGGGAAATCCTGTCCGAAGGCATGTTAGGTTTTATCGTTATGGTGGACAGCACCCGTCCTGAGACTTTCCGCGAAGCGCGCAGTATCCTGGAGACCTTCCG
>Ga0105092_10001460_pt1 | contig 12695 bp, 6 predicted proteins | sample PPLLak2March2015_FD_87021 | JGI IMG/M metagenome (GOLD analysis project Ga0105092, IMG submission 87021) | Freshwater sediment microbial communities from Prairie Pothole Lake near Jamestown, North Dakota, USA - PPLs Lake P7 Core (1) Depth... | ecosystem: Environmental > Aquatic > Freshwater >... | reverse complement strand
TTTCAAAGGAAGTCACCTGCATCCTTAAAGCAACAAATATTCCGGGTTCTAGCAAACCACTTACAATTTATGCAGAAATTGTTTCGTCTGATGGGCAGGTCACCCAAACAAATAAGTATGCTGTGCCTGAAATGTGCGACTCAGAGTCTTCAGCATGTGGGTGGGGAAATTTCTGCTACCTATCAGAAAAAGGCTTTCCAAAAAAATCCCCTCAGGAAATCATAGAGGCTATTGGAGTTATGGCGGACTTAATTGAAGGCCTGCCCGAGATTGACTCTGCTTTGGTTGAGAAAGGCTGCCTGCCAAATGATGAAACTCTCAAGTCAAAACTCGGGGAATATTTTGGCGATGCCCAAATGTCTATAAAATCAGTGAATAGTGAGGGTATAGAGCTGGAAATTGAGAATGACCTGTCTAAGTACAAGGAAAAAGCCCAAGAGCAAGTTTTTAGGAGATATTTTGATGATGTCGCATTTAAGGTTACTTTGACCGGGATGGATTCTAACTTAGTTAGTGACCTTCAGGTTGAGATATATAAGGGTAATTACTGGCTTAGTTGGGTTTATTTGTCAAAACTTTCTGATGGGAGCTATACTGGTTCGTGGGACTATCATACTCCAACAGTGATTTATTCTAATGGCCTTCCTGTGGGAAAGTATACTGCAAGGGTAGTTTTGGAAGAAAAGTCTGGGAATCGGGTGACTTCAAAAGACAAATATTTTTATGTTATATTTGGCCCTCCATCAGGTCTTACTAATGAGGAATGGAAAGCATATCTTTATGACTCTGATGGGGGTGACAAGGACGAACATGGTGTTTGGTTTACTAGCGCTGAACTCAAAGATGGTAGGTGGTGGTATGGAAAAGACGTTGGCAATATATATTACCTGCACCCATTTGATAGGGAAGTCTTTCTCAAGGCGATGGATGTAGTGGATGGCGAAACTTCTGAAAGTAAAGCTGCTTCAAAGCTTTTGGACTATGAGGCAGGAATGTTTGGCTATACCATTTCGGCTAATTTTCTTAAAGGAAGCGATAGCGAAGATGTTTTGGATATGTTCGGTAAGCTGGAAACGCCCTTGCGTAAGGAACTGGGTCTTGCCAATGCTCAGTGCAAAGATGATGCAAGTGTTCTTACTGCATTACTGAGGTCGGCAGGAATTCCGGCTCACACGGTAACTGCAGATGCAAATCATGATCTGGCGAGATGGAATTTTGACACTTGGGTGGAAGCGTGGCTTGGAGGTAGGTGGTGGGTGTTTCACTCACATTGGCCTGAAGGAAAAACAAAAAGCATTGGCCCATCATCTAGAGATGATGTTGGTCAGAATATGGATTATTTAGGTAAGGACGTAAATGATATTATAATCACTGCAAATGGAAAATGGACTGTCGAAGATTTGAATAGATATTCGGTCAATTTTAGATATTTCCAGAAAGACGGCTCCGGCAATGATAAGGTCCCAGCAAATGAACCAAAACATGGGAGGCCTTATCCGGTTGGTAATGACGAGGATTATTGGTATATGTCTGGCTGGATAACGGAATTAAGCAGGGATTATTGGGGTGTGACGCACGATGACCCCCCTGGAAATTTAGAAGAAAAACCCTTGGTATTGGGTCTGGATAAGAAGAATTATAATGCTGGAGACACTGCTAGAATTAATCTAACTTTGAAAAATGTCGAAAATGTCTCAAGGCAGGATTTATTAAATTTGACTTTATTTTTGCAAAGGCCAAAATCCAAATACCGGGAAAATATAGATTCGCTAATATTGGAGATAATTGAATTAGTTCCTGGAGAAATAATTTCTAAGCAATATGGCTTCAAAATTCCGAATAATTTTTCTTCTGAGGATATTTACTTTTTGGAGGCATCTTACGGTCAAGATGAAGATGCAATTACCATTGAGGTTGTTCCGGGGTTCGATGCTGAATTGCTGTTGCCCGAACAGGTTATTGAAAACTCAACATTCAAGATTAAGGCAAAGATTGCCAAAAGAGACGAACTAGCCTTGGAAAATGTAACTCTCTGCCTGGGGGTGTCATATAACCTCAATATAACTGGTGAAATCTGCAAAACCCTTGGTGAAGTTTCATCTAGCAATTATTCAGCGGCTGAATGGAACATAAGCGCTTTGGAAGGTGGAATCGGCACAGCCATACTCGAGGTTTCTTCTGAAAATGCGGGCGGCAATGAGCTGACCAAATATTTTGAAATAGAAAAGTCTTCAAGGCTTGAATTGCTGGATTCAGGACCCTATGTATTTAATGAGACGGGTGTTTGGAAAGATTTCTGTTTTTACGTTAAAAATATCGGTGGCTTGCCATCAAATGACACTTTGGCAGATATTATTTTGCCAGAATTTGTATCCGCCCTACAAACAAGTTGGAATGTCGGAGCAATTGAGGCGAATCAGAAAAAGCTTATTTGTACGCAGATTATGCTGAATAGAGCAGAAAATTTTTCTTTAGAGGCTAATTCTTCCAATAGTGAAGGAAAAACGGCATCTTTGATTTTTTCAGCAGAGGTCATTTCAGATAAACCAGACCTGTCTGTGCCTGAATGGAAGGATTTAGATAAATATGTAATTGGTCTGGGACTCGTATTTACGGTAATAGCAATCTATTATTTGCTAAGGCGGTACTTTAGAAAAGAACCTGCGGTAAGTAGTATCTAAAATCACCTGACTATTCCTAGTTTCGTTTAGATTTGCAAGAATAAGGGAATATTTTGCAAGTGATTACTAATTATGGTCATCCAAGATATTGAACCTACCTTACAATAACTATGTTAAAGTCTACTTTTACTCTCTTACTAACAATTCTCCTTCTTATACCCCCAACCTTTGCCGTAAGCGTCACGCTTAAGGCAGATTTCACCAATGACGCTTACGAGGAAAGGGTAGGAACATTGAGCTGGTTTATCGAGCCAACAAACGGCGGCAGTGTAACCAATGTAACAAAATACTGCCTCCAGGGAACCGATTCATCAAAAATAACTGTCCCTGCAAAGGACAAAATTACCGGTATTGCAGGAACCGCCCACAAGGAATGCACAATAACTGATGAATCAGTCCTTACAGAAGCCTCCTATTATACATACGCTGAATTAACCTACAAAAAAGGAGACGCTTATTACACCTTCCAGACAGAAAAATCCCCCCAGTTCAGCTTTGGAAGTATTGCAGGAAGCCTTATTGGCGGGCTGAACAATGTAATAGCCAATCTTTTCAGCAAAATCACCTGCGATAAAAACCCAGAACTCTGCAGCAAATTTGAAGGCGATAATTTCTGCTTTCTAAGCGACTCCAGATACCAGACTATTGATGCTGACGAAATGATTAAGGAGCTTGCCAAAAATAAGGATTCAAAACTGATCAGCATACCTTCTGACTATGAATCCAGAATAAGGGCAGGATGCCTTCCAAAAACACTGGATGGATATTTTGACACACTTAAGGTGAAATCTGTGGATTGCTCTTCTAATGGCGATAAGGAGACGTGCAGATATAGGCCCGGATGCAAATGGGCTAAAACAAAAGAGGCTTTTATCTTAGGATTGGGCGAGGAATGGGGTTGCATGGAAAGTACAGATAATGAGAATTGCAATTATCGTAGTGATGGTATTTGCTGGGATCAGGATGGTCCAGTGACCGCAAAAATAAATACGCGATTTTTACCACCAAATGTCGAATCAGGCATCTTCAGCGGCCAGACCATAAGGTATGATGTTGAGGTGACCAATCTGGGAGATGAGGAATATTCTTCTGCCTACCATATTGATCATAAAATATATGTAGTTCAGGGCCTGGGGCCAGATTGCTTGGGGGACCCCTGCACGTTTGAGCTGAATCTGGAAGGACTTAAGCCTGGCGAAACAAAGACCTTTCACAGGGAAACAAGGTTGATAAGCTCTGAGTATAAAGGCGCTTATGTCTGGGTATCCACCGTGCTTTATGGTCCATCCTCTGATCCTAAGATTGCATTCGATGATTATGATCTAAAATTATATCTTGGCAAGGCAAAACTTAGGTTAAATGGTCAAGCTATATCTGGGAAAGATGCAAGCCCTCTAGGTAATGCGAAACTTAATGAAGATTTTTATCTCAATGTGGATGTAACCGCCTATCCGGAATCTGAAATTAGCAATCGTGAAGTTGTGTTGGAAGTAACCTGGACCAAGGAAGATGGGGATTTAGGTATGCAATCATTTGGAGCAGGAAGCAATAATCTGGATGGCCTGAAAGATGGAGAAACAAGGTCATTTGAATTTCAGTTTAAGCCTGAAAAAGCAGGGTCATATGATGTTTATGCAGAGGTAAGAAGGACAGGCTCACTTGATGATACGCGCATTGACTATGAAAAACTACATGGAGTTTTCACAGCCTCCAACAATGAGAAAGGAACTGAGAAATGCGATAAAAACCCACAAGAATGTATTTTGAAGACTAAGAGTGTTGACTGTGGTGTGTTTGACAAGAAGGACTATTGTTTAGCCCAGAGTGGGTGTGAATGGGTCAGTGAAGGAGGAATCCTAGGGTTTTTCGCAACAGAGAAATGCCAACTGAAGGAAGGTGCTGTTTCAGAAAGCAACCCCGAGCCAAGCTTAAATTCTGACCAATTGGCGAGAGATATTTTTGATAAGGTAAATCAGGAAAGGCGCAGTAAGGGTTTATCAGAAATAAGCTGGGATGATGGCTACCATGACATTGCTTCCAGTTATGCCCGTAAACTAAGCAACAAGTACAAGAATTATATTTACTATTCCGCTGGACTTTCGTTAAATCCTGAGAAGAATGAGCTAATCATGAGTTCAAGTTGCACAAGTATTATGTTTTTGGATCTTTGCAGGTCGGACTATAAATATAATGGTCTAAGAGGCAATACTTGGTATTGCGAAAAGTCGGGTGGGTCAATTCCAGATTGGAGTTCCAGTGAAGATGTAGAAAAATCATTTTTGTTATATGGCGAACAGTGTAATTCAGATGTCTTGTTTGGAGCTAAATCGACCAGGGGTGCTGCATCAGTGTTTATATTGGATAACGCCTACATTGAATATCCAACACTAGGTTTGATTAGTGGGCCTAAACTAGCAGGGGTAGTTTTTGTCAATGATCTTTGCGATCATGCACAGGAGACGATATACAAATCCTCAGATGGATTATCGAGATATTGTCCCGATGATACGGGTGAACAATTTAAACAGGGTTACCTGGGATCGGATTCTGGATTTTTCGTATGTGATACTCTATTTGACCATATAGTGGATGATGCAAAGGATTGCTGTGATGGGTCTGCTATCAGTGGCGCTGATTGTGAATATGCAGTTGCAAATTCTAATGGTGATAAGAAAACTTGCGAGGGCATATTTGTAATTCAGGCTTTTGGACCCGGAGAAAGGTATCTGAAAGGGTATGATACCGAACTGTACGAAGCGATACTATCCGGCCAGTATTCGCAGTATCACACCTGCTATGGAGGGTTGATCAACAGGGTAGTTAACAATGGCCTTGGTATATGTGAAACCTATGCTCGTGCTACGGTCAGTGCTTTAAGAATGGTGGGCTATGAGAAAGACGAAGCCTTCTATGTAAAAAATGATAAAATCAAACATGCTTTTTGCGCTGTGAAATTTCCGGGATCAGACAAATATACCTTTATTGATAATGTTGGTAATTCTGATGGATTTATTGAACGAGAATATAGTTTAGAAAATGGCGCTCAAGTTGATTCCTGCAGTCTTGTGCCGTCTGATGAGTTCTTAAATGATGCTGGTTCTGATAATAATATTTTGGGTAGAGATTTTGAGCCATCTGATTTTTATGGATGTTCAGGCAATCCTTTGGACCCTCATTTAGCTCATCCTATCGATGTGCGTGACATCTGTGAAATAACTGAAGGACAGCTTAATATTTGTCCCATTTCTAATCAGGGGGTGTGGATCCTAGGAAAAGACAAGATGTTTTCGGCATATGACCCCGAAGGAAAAGTAATCTCTAGTTATGATTCTAGTGCTAAGTGGTCTGATGGGACGGATGAGGTATGCGTAAAATCCAGTGCCTATGGAGAGTCTTACGCAGGAGTTTATGCCTCTATTGGAACCGGAGAATGCATAATAAGCGTTGAGTTGAATGGCCAAAAAGCCACTTACACAGAGACAATTTCTAATTAGACCTATTTTATTATCCTTTCCTATCCAATTATGCCTAAAGTTCTTCTTGGAAAGAATATAATAGACCGTCCTGTCTATTGGGAGATTGAAAAGGAGAAAAATCCACACCTATTGGTCCTAGGAACTTCAGGGTGCGGTAAGACTGAGACTCTGAAAGCAATAATCCACGAATTAAATAAGGCGGGCTGCCCTTCTATGATAATAGATTTTCATAATGAGTTTGCGGGCGTAGGAAAAAACGTGCTTAATATGCGGCAGGTTGGAATGAACCCCCTTGAATTTTCAGAAAATGAAATGCCCGAATCAATAGTCTATGAAGTTGCGGGCATCATGAAAAAGATTTTTGGGCTGGGTGAGATACAGGAATCACTTTTAAGGCAGGCAATAAAAAACAGTTACCTTAATCTAAACATTGATATGAGAAGCGCAGGGCCTAGTGACGTTTGCCCGACTTTTGCGGATGTCAAGCAGGAGATTTTTAAGCTTGAAAGCCCGACCAATAAGAGAAATATCGAGTCTTTGATGAGCAGGATTGAGCCATTGTTTGAATTGGATGTTTTCCACAGCAGGACGACGGTGAGTTTTGCCGAGCTTTTGACAGGAACTACTGTTGTCGAGCTAAAAGCATTTCCAACCGAGATGATGAAGTCCGCAGTCGCGGAATTTTTCCTCGCAAAACTTTCCTATTATGTTTACTCGCTTGAAAAATCAAAACAGATGAAGCTTTACTGCGTTGTTGATGAGGCGCATAGATTAATGTATGAGGGCTCACCATTAGATAGGTTTCTTAGAGAATCCAGGAAATATGGTGTTGGCGTCATTTTAGCTTCACAGAGGCCAACCGACTTTAATGAAACCGTCCTTGCTAATGCAGGGGTCCTTTTGAGCTTCCAGTGCACGCTTGAAAAGGATGCGGGTTTTGTTGGTAAGCAATTAGGTATAGATTCGACTAAAATAAGAAACCTTATTGAGCCGGGAACTGGATATGTAAAATTCTCTCGCGGAGAAAAGGCAGAGAGAGTTAAAATTACCCGGCTTGAAGATCGGATGACTGACGAGGAGAAAAAAGAGATGAAGGCTATTATTAAGAAGACTGAGAAAAAGCCGGAGAAGAAGAAAGACACTGAAGTTAAGCCTCTGCCACTAAGCGATGAAACGCCTGTGGATGAGGATGCAGTTGAGAACGTCAAAGAGATGGAAGCTGAAGAAAAAGATGATAAGAAGCAAAAGAAATCTGATGATCGGAAAGAGCCGGTATATGAATCAGAGAAAATCGAGACCGTAGAGGTTAAAAGTGAAAACGACGACCTTGATGAAGAAAGGCAGGAACTGCTTGAACGGGAAAGGCTTCGCGAACTCCAGGAAAAGGCTCAGATGGAAGAGGAAGAGAATGAGCCTGATAAGGATGAAAAAAATACGGAAGAAAGTGAAGATGGGGGAAGCGATGAAAAAGGAGATGAAGAAACCAGCAGCAAGGTTAAGCATAAAGAGAACCGCAGCTCTGGAGCGTCGACTATAGATTCGCTGTCAAGATTATTTTTCTACCCGGATGAAGGGCTTAACTCAAAAGTCCTTATGAGGGCAGCTTTTATTTCCATGTTTTTTATAATTGGGTTTTGGTTTCTTGTAAGGCTGAACCAGAAAGCATTTATTTTCTTTGCAATTGGCCTATTATGGACGCCTTATTTTGCTGACCTTCTGCAGATGGGCGAATCGAGAAACGTATTCACAATAATAAGGGTGATTATAACCACGGCATTGGTATATCTATTTTTGGCGTTTTGACATTATTCTAATAATCCTCTATTCTCACCAATAATCTCCCTGAAGGCACCGATAACTTTAGCTAGCTCTTCATCTGCCAACTGGTAGGTTGAAATCTTTATGGCTTTTGTTTTTCCAGGTTTTATCCCTCCGATTCCTCTTTCTTTAAGCGCCTGATAAAGGAAGAATCCCTTCTTCTTGTGCTTCTCGGAAATCTCGTAAAGTATTGGAGTTTCAAAACTCATCAGGTCATGGCTATGCGGCTTTTCACCAAGCTGTTTGAATCCAAGGCTTTCCATTTCTGCGGAAAATCTCCGGGCTTTTTCAATTTCTTTGTCCCAGTGCTTTACTCTTTCCTTAACAGCAGGAAATGAAGCCATCATAGTGAGCAGTGTTGCGCCGCGTGATGAGCATCCTAGAAGGCAGACTTCCTTATTCTTCGCTAAAGCGCTTATTTTCAAAAGCTTATCCGCATATTCTTTTGTCATTCCAATAACCCCAATCGGGCCTGAAGCTGCCATTGACTTATGGCCTGAGCCTATTATAAAATCAGCGCCGATTTCGTTCATATTAATGGGACAGCGTCCGACTGAATAAGCGCCATTAATTGCAAAAGGCACTTTATATTCTTTGCAGATTTTTGCTAATTTCTTCGCATCTGCAAAGTTTCCATAAGAGCCGTCAGGATAAGTAAGCACAACAACGGCGGGGATTTCCTCTTCAATGAATTTTCGGTATCCCTCGACATTAATTTTATATTCTGGCGCGCCTGAATTTTCCACAAACTTTAATTCCAGACCTGCAAGCTCTGCGGCAATCTTTGTAGTGTAATGGGCATTTCCATCCACAAGCGCGTATTTTCCTTTGCCCTCTTTTTTTAGGAAGTGCATGATTGTAAAAATCCCTTCTCTTGCCCCATTAGTTGTCCGGGCAACATCGCAGCCTAAAAACGCAGGAAGCTCCTTATAGATAAATTCCTGGATATTTGGCTTTTGAATCAGGTCAAGGCGCCCCCCGCAAAAGTCGCAGACAGAATAGCCGTCGCCCCACTCAATCAGGGCTTGCCTTGCCTCTGGAGTTAATATCCCGCCTCTTTGTATGGGATTTAGGTTAATTTCCGGAATTTCTCGCGTGAGGTCCATAATTAATCAAAAGATAGCTTATTTTTAGCGTAGCAGGCTCCGGTTCAGAGCATCAGATATTTCGTTATGGGTCATATGAACAATAGGTATTGGCTCACCCGGGTAAACAAGGTTTGTGTCGATTTTTACTGCTCTCAGAGGCCTGTTTTCAAAATAAAGCGGCATTTCTGTTCCGGTTGCAATTTCAGGCGCTCCTTTCAGGACAATTGCGCTGAAGCTTGATTTTTTGCCCTCAACTATTGAATTTTTGGTTTTGTCGGGGTTTGCAGAAAGCTCAATTCTTGGCAAATTATGATATTTTCCTAAATGGTGGGGGTTTACTCTCAAGCCTTCGTAAGACTCGCCTTTTTTGTAAATTGCATAAGCCCCGATTGCGCAAAGAGCGGCCTCCCGCATATCTCCGGCAAGAATTTCCGGGAATTCATCGGGAGGAAATGCCTTATAGATACCAGAGCGATAGCCAAAGTCTCCCAATGCAAAAGGTGGCTCTCTGCCAATGCCTAAATGTTGGGTTGTGGCCTGAAGACTCGTTCTGTGCATATATCAATTACCAAGGGTTATATATTTTGCCTCTAAAAATCCCTTAATAAAACTGCCTTTCTAAGATTATGAGACTCCTCTTAATACACTCAAACAAGCTTGACTTCAAAGTCACGAAAAAAGCCCTAAAAGACGCAGAATTGACCGGAAAGGACGAAGGGCACTTTGGAGAGAGTCTAGTAGTTTTCTGGACGGCTGAAGAAACTGACACAAATATAGAGCAGATAGCACAGAACGCTTACAAGGAGATTACAGATGTAGCCTTTCAAATACAGGAGAAAAAAATCATACTTTACCCTTATGTCCACCTTCTTTTCGGGGCAAAGCCCGCAGGAAAGGATTTGGCGCTTTCAATTGAGAAATTACTCCAGGAAAAGCTGGTTGCAGAGGGCTTTGAGGTCAACAAAGCGCCCTTTGGCTTTTACAAGAGTTTTGGAATTGAGTGCAAGGGGCACCCTCTTTCAGAACTCAGCCGGGTAATTGGCTCAGAGAAAAAGGAAGAAGTTTCCGAAGCCCTGAAAAAGGAGGAGACCCTGAAATCAAGATTCTATGTTTTTGAGCCTGGAGGGAAAAGCCATGAGATAAAAGCGGAGGCTGGCAAAATCTCAGGCTATGATTTTTCAAAACACAAAAAGTTCGAGAAGCTTGTCAAGTATGAGCTTATGAAAAACCGAGCCGTAGATATCGAGCCGCCTCATATCAAGCTAATGAGAAAACTGGAGCTTGCTGACCATGAGCCTGCAAGCGACCCTGGAAACTTCAGGTATTATCCTAGAGGGAGAATGGTAAAATCTCTCCTTGAAGAATGGGTGACGAAAAATGTTTTGGCTTATGGCGCGATGGAAGTTGAGACTCCAATAATGTATGACTTGAACCATCCAACTCTTAAAAAATACCTCAACAGGTTCCCTGCAAGGCAGTACCAGATTGAGACTCCAAACAAGAGAGTATTCCTTAGGTTTGCCGCATGCTTTGGGCAATTTTTGATGGCGCATGACGCAAACATTTCCTATAAGAGCCTTCCATTCAGATTATATGAGCTTACTAGATACAGCTTCAGGGTTGAGCAGAGAGGAGAGCTTGCCGGGCTAAGAAGGCTTAGAAGCTTCACCATGCCAGACTGCCACGCAATTTGCGCAGATATGGAGCAGTCAAAAGAAGAGATGATGAGGCGTTTTGAATTGGCGAAGAAAGTTCAGGAAGGAATCGGCCTCACTATAGAAAACGATTTTGAATTTGCAATCCGGCTTGTCAGGAAATTCTATGAAGAGAATGAGGATTTTGTGGGCGAGCTTGTCAAGAAGATGGGTAAGCCCGTCTTAGTTGAAATCTGGGAGGACCAGTTCTTCTACTTTGTGCTTAAGCACGAATGGAATTTTGTTGACGCTCTCGACAAAGCTGCGACTCTGACAACCGACCAGTTCGATGTTGAGAACTCAAAGACTTACGAGATAGATTATATCGATAACGAAGGCAAGAAGCAAAAGCCGGTGATACTTCACCTTTCCCCAAGCGGCGCGATTGAGAGGGTGATGTATGCATTGCTTGAAAGAGCTGCAGTGGAGCAGAGAGAAGGCAAAAACCCAATCCTTCCTTTGTGGCTAAGCCCCACTCAGGTAAGGCTTTGCCCAATTTCGGATGATTATCTCGAGCTTGCAGAAGAGATTGCAGATAAGCTAGAGAGGCATAATATCAGAGTTGAAATCGAGGACAGGATGGAATCCATACCAAAGAAAGTGAGAAACGCTGAAACCGACTGGGTGCCATTGATAATTGTAGTTGGAGAAAAGGAAAAGTCCGGCGAGTTTATGGTCCGGTTCAGGGAAACCGGAAAGACTGAAAAGATGAGCTTTGATGAGGTTGTAAAATACATGAATGAGAAAACAAAAGATATGCCGTTTAGGCCGCTACCAGTTCCTAGATTAATGACTAAGCAGGTTAAGTTTGTGGGTTAAGATAAATTCACAGTTAATTGTGTAGATAGAAGGTTCTATTTTTTAAAGCTCGAAAGTCTATAGCGGGGATTATTTTTTGCCTGAACTCTTGTTTTTGTCTCCCTGGGCACAATAGGCAGCGTTAGCTTCTTATCCCTCCTGATTATTGTCACTGTGGTAATCTCATTAATCAAATCCTTCTGGAGTTTTTTGTGTAAATCGTCTGATGTTTCAACAGTTTCCCCATTAAGCTCGACAATGATGTCTCCATCACAGAGACCAGCGTTTTCTGCAGGCCCGTTTTCAACAGTTCCAATGACAAGGATTCCTTTCTCGCTTTCAAGGCCGAAATATTCAACTGTCTTTTTCTGGAGAACAATGTTCTGGCAGGCAATTCCAATCCTTGCCCTTTGGACATGCCCGTGCCTCATAATCTGCTCGATTACGAATTTTGCAGTATTGATTGGTATAGCAAAACAAAGCCCCTGCGCATCCTGGATCATTGCGTTATTTACTCCAATAACTTCTCCATTTGAGTTCACAAGAGGGCCGCCGGAATTTCCGGGGTTTAAGGAAGCGTCAGTCTGGATGATATTATCCATGAGGCTGCCCGCGCTTGACCTTAAAGTCCTGCCAAGCGCGCTGACAATTCCCGCAGTGACTGAGTACTGAAATCCGAAAGGGCTTCCTATTGCAATAGCAATCTGCCCAGGCTTAAGGGTCGAGGAGTCTGCAAGTTTTGCAGCTTTGAGATTTTTTGCTTCAATCTTAAGGACAGCTATATCTGTCTCAGGGTCTTCCCCCACAAGATCAGCAGAATATTTATCTCCGCCGCAAAGTGTCACGTCGATTTCATGTGCGCCATTGACTACATGACTGTTAGTTAAGACATATCCATTTGTGTCAAAAATAAAGCCTGAGCCATTTCCAACTGCGACTTGTCCATAATTTCCCAGATAGCGAACCTCTATATGGGCTACAGAAGGATTAAGCTTTTGGACAGCTTGGGTAACAGAATCCGAATAAGAATCTATCAACTCGCGGTCAGATAGCATCTTCTTTCCATATTTTGAATCTAATTTTTTAGTTTTAGCCATTCCAGTCATTTAACAGAAAAGCTTAAATAGCCTATCCCCATAG
>Ga0105092_10001457_pt1 | contig 12712 bp, 12 predicted proteins | sample PPLLak2March2015_FD_87021 | JGI IMG/M metagenome (GOLD analysis project Ga0105092, IMG submission 87021) | Freshwater sediment microbial communities from Prairie Pothole Lake near Jamestown, North Dakota, USA - PPLs Lake P7 Core (1) Depth... | ecosystem: Environmental > Aquatic > Freshwater >... | reverse complement strand
CGCAAGCAGGACCGCCATTGCCTTTTCTGCGAGCGAAACCGGAACGAAGAGATGATCGTGAAAGAAGGCGGAAACAACGTTGGCGCTGATCCCGGCGGATGCCAACCGAGTGGTCAAAGCAGCGAGGAAACCGACGGCCTCAAGGCTTGAATGGACCGTCAACGAGATCATCTTCCAGACGCTGTCATATGCGAGCCCGGCTTGATCAGCGGCGGTCCGCTCGAGTATGAGTGAAACGCCTTCGTTTTCTTCGAAGCAACCGAGCGCCTGGTTTCTGAGAACTTCGGCGACGTCCGGAGCAACCGAGCAGAACACGTATTCGTTTTCGTGGAGCTCGGGGGTCATCCGGGCAAGGAGTACGGACAGCTCGCTTTCGCCTGGCATGAGGAGATTGTACAACCACGAAGGTACCACCGCTTTTCGGAGCCAGGCGAATGGCCGCAGATCGTCGCTTTTGAGACAAACAGGGCAGCACCGCATCCACAATACTGGAGGCTCAGTGATCAATCTTAGTCTGCTGTTCGTCATGCTTCTCACCCCGTTCGCCGCCGGCGCTGATTCGGACAGGGCCCCATCAGCCGAGCGGCTCGAAGCCCGGATCTTAGGGCTCGTCAACGAGTACCGGGCTTCAATGGATCTCGGCGAGCTGACGCTGGACAGCGGTCTGACCAAGCAGGCGCGTGAGCACAGCAAGCGAATGGCCACCGGGAAGGTGGATTTCGGGCACGATGGATTCGAGGATCGTATCGAGAACGCCGGGATCAAGATCGCCTCAGCCGCCGAGAACGTCGGTATGAATCTGGGCAAGGACGATCCCGCCAGCGCAGCCGTGCAGGCATGGCTCAATAGCTCCGGTCACCGAACCAACATCGAGGGGCGCTACAACCTGACCGGGATTGGGGCCGCCCGAGCCCGAGACGGGAGCTGGTTTTTCACGCAGTTGTTCGTAAGCAGTCGGGCCAGGAGCAGCGATCGGCGCAGGTAAAACGCCTAGGTCCCGAAGTGGCCGCGGATAGGCCGAGCAGGTCGTCAATCGGCCCGAGAAGCGTAGGTCCGACTTCCAAGTCGGACATTTCGCAACGCCTGCAACATCGAGATGGCTGGCCGCGTGCCCATGTCCGACTTGGAAGTCGGACCTACGCTTTTCGCTTGTATGGTTGCCTCTGCCTTCCATCGGATGGTAAAAAGGTCATTTGCCGAACTTCCGCGTACCGGGCGCGTAACGGGGACAGAGACGATGGACCTGAATGACATCCGCAAGAAGATCGACACGATCGATTTCGAGATCCTGAAACTGCTCAACAGCCGGATGGAGTACGCGCTCCGCACTAAAAAGTTCAAGCAGGGCATCACCGATCAGAAGCGTGAAGCCGAGGTCGTGGAGTACATCCAAAAGCATTCACAGGGGCTGATCGAACCGGAATTCTGCAAAGGTCTTTTTCGAGAAATCATCTCGGAAAGCAAACGGCTGCAAAGTGAAAACCTGAGATTGATCGGGTTTCACGGGGAGCACGGCGCCTTCAGCGAGATTGCCGCCCGCGAATTCGATCCGAACTTGATCTACATCAGTTGCGATGAAGTCAGGGAGGTGTTCGAGGCGGTCGAATCGGGCCTGCTCCATTACGGCATCGTTCCGGTGGAGAACACCCTGGACGGGACACTGGCCGGGGTGAACGAATCACTGGCTGAAACCCACCTTCAGATCATCGGGGAGATCAAGATAAGAATCCATTACTGCCTGCTCGCGCTCCCGGACACCGACGCGAGCGAAATCCGCGTTGTTTACTCGCACCGCCAGGCGCTTTCCCAATGCCAGCAGTACCTGGCCGACCACGAGTTGGAAGGACGGCCATTCTACGACGCGGCTGGCGCGGCAAAGATGCTCCTTCGTGAAAGACCGAAGGGATCGGCTGCAATTGCCAGTCCATTTGCCGCCGGCTACTACAACCTTGCGGTTGTGGCCGAGAATATCGAAGACCACCGGAACAACGTGACGCGCTTCCTCGTGATCTCGAGGACCGGGAACGAGGGCCGGGGAGATAAGTGTTCGATCCTCTTTGCCACTGAGCATAAGGCGGGCGCGCTCTTCCGAGTGCTCAAGGAGTTTGCGGACGAGGGCATCAACTTGACCCGCATTGAGTCGATGCCGAACCGCAACGACCCGGGCAACTACCTGTTCTTTCTCGATTTTCACGGCTCTATAGAGGACGAGAGGGTGAGCCGGGCGATCGAAACGGTGAAGCAGATGACACCTGTGTTTCGTTTCCTCGGCTGCTATCCCCAAGGCGCGTATCCGGCTTAAACAGACAGGGAGACAGGGAGACAAGGAGACAAGGAGCTAAGGCAAAAAGCCGATTACGATTACGAGTACGATCACGATCACGAGCACGAGCGGGCTGGAGACAAGGAGTTCAGAAGAGGAGTAATTTTGTCGGAGCCGCGCCGGTAAGCTTCAGCATTTCCCGTTTTGCATGCGGCTGTCTCCTTGTCTCCTTGTCTCCTTGTCTCCCTGTCTGTGTTCTTGTCTCCCTCCTGCCTAATGAGATACTCTCTGGCTCTTGGATGGAACGAGAATGGTTTTACCTTCGGGACGGGGTCCAGAGCGGGCCGTTTCCGCAAGGCCAGTTTGACCAGTTGACCCTGTCGGGAACCGTGAGGCCGGACACCCCGGTATGGACCACCGGACTCGCCACCTGGGTTCCGTTCGCTGCTTTACCCGCGACCCTTCCGGCACTAGAAACCGGCACTCTCATTGCCTGCTCGTATTGCGCCCGCCTCTATTCGAGCGAAGACATCATCCAGTTTACGAACCGTGCACTTTGCGTCCAGTGCAAGCCGATTTACCTGCAACAGCTGAAGGAAGGTGTCGCACCCGTCCCTCTGTCGCTTTCGGCCGCCGGCAACCGTGCTGGCTTCTGGATCCGGCTGGGCGCGAAGATGATCGACCTGACCATGCTTTGGATCTTCAACACGATCGTCAGTCTTGTCGTCATGCTGGCGGCGATGGGTAATGCCTTTGCAAACATCCAGCCGCAAGCCGGGCAAAATGCGGATGCAATGATGGTGCGGATGTTGATCGTCTACGCCATCTTGATGGTTGTTCAGATCGGTAGTTCGGCCGGCTACCACACCTTCATGGTGGGCAAGTACGGGGCAACACTGGGCAAGATGGCCTGCAACTTGAAGATCGTGACGCAGGGAGGTAAACCGACTTACGGTCGGGCTCTCGGTCGTTATGCGTGCGAAATGGTGAACTGGTTTACGATGGGATTCGGCTATCTGATGGTTGTGTTTGACAACGAAAAGCGCGGTCTTCACGATCGGATCTGCAACACCTGGGTGGTTTACAGCTAGATGCCGAACTTTCAAATAGCCTGTTCGCGCTGCTCTGTTCGTGTCACTCCTCCCCCGACGCTCGGCCAGGTCGCTTTCCCGTGCCCGTCCTGCGGCTCGCCGTTTGATGCCTGGCTCTTTCCGGCTTCGCTCCACCCGATGGCGCAAGCGACGCCGTCTGAGCAAGCGCTGGACGGGGAGGCTACCTGCTACAATCACGTCACCAGGAAGGCGGTCCTGGTTTGCGAAAGCTGCGGACGTTTTCTCTGTTCGCTGTGTGATCTTGAAACAAACCAGCGACACTACTGCCCGTCCTGTTTCGAAGCGCGGCAATCGGCCGGAAGGCTCGGTCAGTTGCCTACTCAATTGCTTCGCTATGACCGAATTGTGCTGGCGCTGAGTCTTTTCAGCGCGCTCCTGTGCTGTTGGCCCTCTTTCCTGACCGCACCGGCTGTCTTTTTCATGGCATTCCGTTACTGGAATGCACCGGGATCAGAGAGCGCAGGCGCTCGCGTCGGTATAGTGTCCAGTGTCGTGTTGTCTCTGCTTCAACTCGGGTGGTGGGCGGTCATCATCATTGCTTTGGCGTTTTTACCGGAGCTCCAGGAGATGGAGCAATGATCACAACGGTTTTCGGCGCCGATCAGGGTTATCAAAAGTTGGGTTCGACTCGACTGCTGCCGATCGGTTCCTCCAGGCTCATGGAAGGTCGCGATCATCTCCTCCACGTCGAGTTAAGAGGCGTCCACGAGATCCAGAAGCGTTTTTATTTCAGCGAAATACGAGCCATGTCCGTACAGCGGACGAGGACCGGCGCCGTTCTGCACATCTTGTTCGGTTCCTCGGCCGCGATCCTGGGGATCGGCCTCGCAACGGTGCTTCTGACTGATTCTCCGGTTCTCGCCAGGCTAACCCAGCTGATCGTGGGTCTTCTCGTCGTCCTCGCGGGCATCTGGTTGATTCACTTTCTGCGAGGACCGACCTGTTCCTTCCACCTGATTACCGCGGTTCAGAACGAGAGGATCCCCGCGTTGTGGCGGCTCTCGGTCACAACGAAGGCTCTGGAGCGACTGGCGCCTCGGATCCAGTCGGCACAGAGTCAGTTGGACCCCGCGGTGACCGCTCCTTCCGAAGGGGCGCCTGCCGGTCCGACGCAAGTACCGCTGTTCACCGCCCCGGAGCCTTCTCCTCCAACCGATGCACGCTGGGCACGGCCGATGGCGATGGCACTGTTCTCTATCTGTCTCGCAAACGCTGCGGTCCTGTTCGGTAACCTGCTGCGGACTCACCCGGCTTTCGACGTCGCTGAAACCCTGCTCCTTCTGGCTTTGCTGGGTGTCCCACTGCTCGCTATCGTCGGGAATCGAGCGACCCGGATTCTGCGGTTGCTCGGATGGGTTGCATTGGGCCTGAGCGTACTCACTTTCATGGGCTGGTACGCCGTGCAACTCTGGGAAACGATCGCCCGCAACCAGACGCAAAGTGCGGTTTGGCACGTGGGCAGCTCGCCGTACAGCTCCCCCTATACGCTTTGGATGACGGTCGGCAGCGCAACTTGGAGTTTCATGCTCGGACTCGCCGGGTGGCTTGTCATTGTTTTGCAGAACCGCGAACCCGCCCGGCAGGAAGCTGGCGGGCTCCCGCCCACGCCCGGTTTCGTGGAGGGCTCCGGCTCTCGGGAGAACGAGCCATGAATGCTCTGTCCGCCCAGCGTTGTCTTCTGCATCCGCAAAGAGAGGCCGCGGCCCGGTGTGCGAAGTGCCGGAAGTACTTTTGTCGCGAGTGCGCCACCGAGCATCAGGGGCTCATCCTGTGTAGCGCCTGCCTGAAATCACGAACCGAGCCCGGCCGCGAAAGTCACCGCGTGCTCAGATCCGTGGCCGGTTGGTCGGCCGCTGGAGGAGGTCTGATCATTACCTGTCTCCTGTTCTATCTATTCGGTAGAGCAGTGCTCGCCATGGTTGCCCCGGGATGATCGATCAGAATCGTTCGTTACCATCACGAGACGCGCTGGACCTCGTGGAAGAGGCCCTGACCCTGCTCAAGGGCATGCCATTGGCTTCTTTGGCATCGGGATTCGTTGGCTCGCTTCCGTTCACGTTCGTCTTGCTCTTGTACCTGCTCAATCTGGTTCACAATCCCCGGGCTTCGGAGGAGTTGGCTGGCTATTCCGCTTCGTTAGCCGTCCTCTACATCTGGCTGCGGATCTGGCAATCTGTTTTCGCCGCAGAGCTGTGGCAGGCTCGCTCCGGTGATTCGGTTTTCGGCTGGACCTGGAAAGAATGGCTGGCGATCGCCCGTCGGCATGCCGTATTGTCGCCGATCTCGCTTGTGTGGCTCCTGTTGTCCGCCGTTCTGATTTTCCCCTTCGCTTGGATCTACGCCTTGCATCACAATCTGACCTTGATCGTCATGCCGGCCTTCTCCAACAACGAAGGTTCGAAGACCACGCGGGCATTGCGGGTGGCATGGCGGCAGGCCAGACTCTGGCCGGGTTCCAACCAACTGGTTATCCTGCTCGTGATGCTCGCCGGAATCGTCGCTTTTGTAAATTTCATGTCGGTGCTCCTGCTCGTGCCCCACCTGGTCAAGTTCTTGACGGGTTGGGAATCGACTTTCACTCGGCTCGGAGTCCGCCTCCTGGACCTGAAGATTTTTGTCGCAGCCGGCGCGCTGACTTACCTCGCGATATCCCCGTTGATTCGTGCGGTTTACGTACTTCGGTGCTTTTACGGCCTGTCCGCGAGGACCGGCGAAGACCTCGGCAGCGAACTGCGGCAGATGCGAAACTCCCGGGCGGCGGCAGTTGTTTGCATGCTTCTGCTGGTGGCCGGAGGCTCGGTGCTTGCCGGGACTGGGAAAACAACCCAGCAGGGAAAAGCAATGCGAGCCACGCAGGCCGTGCCCTCCGCGGGCCTCCCTGCATTTCCCGAATCCGTTTCCGGATCCGGACCTTCGGTTCCGGAGATGGACCGCTCGATAGACGCGGTTTTAAAGAGCCCCAAACACGTCTGGCACGCGCCGCAAGGAGTGCGCTCCGATAGACAATCGAACTTGTTGAGGGACTTCGCACGGGCCGTCGGACGAGCCATCGATAAGATGATTGAATGGATACTGACCGTCCGCAGCTGGCTTTGGCCCGACAATCCGCCTGGCAGGTCGTCGGGGAACCGGACCAGTTGGATCGATATCAAGACAGCCGCTACCGGATTGCTGATCGTGACCGTCGGTGTACTGCTTTTCGTGATTATTCGAATGCTTCTGGGTGCCCGTCGAAATCCGCAGACCGCCCGTCCGGCGCCGGTTCTGCTTACGCCGGATTTGACCGATGCGGACGTAAGCCCGGCGGAACTACCCGAGGAGGGATGGCTCCGGCTGGCGGCCGAGATGGTGGACCGGGGAGAAATGCGCCTCGCTATTCGGGCAGTCTACCTTGCCGGGCTCGCTTGCCTCGCCGACCGAAAGCTGATTACGGCAACGCGGTTCAAATCAAACCGCGATTACCTGCGGGAACTGCAGCGCAAAACCCGGGGCAAGCCAGGCGTTGTCGAATGTTTTGAGCCGATGGTCCTGGTGTTCGAACGCGTCTGGTACGGGACCCACAGTTCCAATAACGCGGAACTGGAGGAAATGCGTCGCTTCCTGGAGGGGCTTCGATGACCGCTTCCAACGCCAATCCCACCGCTCGAAAGCTCCTTCTCCCCTTGGGCCTCGTCCTGGGAACCGGCTTCGCGTTGGCTGGTTTGTGGTTGCTTCTGCTCGGTTTCGAGGTGGGTGAAGTCTATCCACCCTATTCGAGCCTGCGCGCAGACGCGGACGGCACGGAGGTTCTCTACGAGGCGGTCGAACGCGTCGGCTCGATCCGTGCGGAACGAAACTATTTGCCGCTGGCCCAGACCCGCCTCACCCCGAAAACGACGCTTGTTCTGGCCGGGGTGACCCCAACCTCTTGGGAGTCGATGACGAAAACGGACGCATCAGCGCTGCGCGCAATCGTTGAGAAGGGCACCCGTGTCGTCTTGGCTTTTGATTCGAGCACTCGCCGCCCTAAATTCCAGGACAGAAAGCAGCCAGAGCCGAAGACGAAGCCAAAGACTCGACGAGCGGAGAAGCGGCCTGAAAAACGCGTCGCCGAGGAAGCTTTTGGCTTGCGCTTCCGACCGGATGACCGCACTCCCTTGCCCAAGGAAGCAGAAGCGGGCGAACCGCCCTCCAAAGCTCACGGTGCTGAGGGGACGGCGCTTCCGCAGACGATTCCCTGGCCCCGGCGCTCGCGACTAGAGGCCATGGATTCCTCTTGGGAAGTCCTTCTCACACTCGATGGCGGGAACGCGGTCGCATTGGCGAGGCATCTGGGCGAGGGCAGGCTGATCGTGCTCGCCGATTCCTACCTGCTGACCAACGAGGCGATGTGGAAAACTCGCCAGACGGCTTTCCTGATTTGGCTGATGGACGGGGCGGCAAAGGTGGTTTTTGATGAATCTCACCTGGGCGTTTCCGATCAGCCGGGGCTTACCAGCCTGGTTGCACGCTACAGGCTTCACGGGGTGCTCGTCGCTGTTTTGTTCGTCTTTGCCCTTTTTGTCTGGAGAAACAGTTGCCCCCTGGTGCCCCTGTCGGCGCGTCCCCTCGACGATCGGCAGGCGGGACCCGCCGAGTCGGGAACAGGTCTTGCGGCCCTGGTCCGGCGTTCCATACCCGAGAATCGGATTCTGGCCCTGGCGGTGCAGGAGTGGAGGAAGACATCACGGGTGGATGAAGACACCTTTGCGCAAATAGAGAAGATGGCTGTACAAGCCGGGTCCGAGTCGGTCCTGAAGCGGGACCTCGTCCAAGCGTACGGTCAAATCCAGGACGAATTGAGCCGGAGAGGTTTCCGGGGATCCAAAAAGGAAGAATAGATGAACGCAGCACTTGATCGGGTGAATGAGATTCTGAACCGGACTCGACGGGAAGTCGCGAAGGTGATCGTGGGACAGGCCGATGTGGTCGACCAGGCGCTCATCGTTATCGCAACGCGCAGCCACGCGCTGATCGAGGGAGTTCCAGGCATAGCAAAAACACTGCTGGTGCGCACGCTCGCGCATGTCCTTGGGTGCCCTTTCGCCCGGATACAGTTCACGCCTGATTTGATGCCCGCTGACATCACCGGAACCAACGTATTCAACCTACAGCGAAACGAGTTCAGCCTGGTCCGCGGCCCCATCTTCACCTCGTTTCTACTTGCCGATGAGATCAATCGGGCTCCCGCGAAAACGCAGTCCGCTCTACTTCAGGCTATGCAGGAGCGGGCCGTGACCATCGACCGCGAGGAACATCGCCTGCCGGAAAACTTCACGGTTTTCGCGACCCAGAACCCGATCGAGCACGAGGGTACGTATCCGCTGCCCGAAGCACAGAAAGACCGCTTCATGCTTAAAATCAAAATGGATTGTCCTGGCCGGGACGAAGAGATGGAACTGGCCAGGCGGATGCTGGGGCCGGAATCCCCGGAAGCTACGCTCGCGTCCGGGGCGGTCCAGACGGTGTTGCACGAGCAGAACCTGGCAGACATGCGAAAGTCCCTGGAGGCAATCACCGTCCGTGACGAGTTGGCCGGTTACATCGTCGGCATAGTCCGCGCAACGCGCACCCACGAAAGCGTGCTGGTCGGGGCTGGCCCGCGTGCCACCCAGGCCCTGCTGTTGAGCAGCAGAGCGCACGCCGCGGTCGGCGGGCGCGATTTTGTGACACCGGACGACGTCCGGGCGATGGTCCATCCGGTTTTGGCCCATCGGCTGATCCTCCGGCCCGAATACGAGATCGAAGGTGTCAGCATCGAAGAGGAGATCGACCGGGTGGTCCAGGGAGTGGAAGTGCCAAGATGATCGTCCCGCAGCGTCGCCTGATTTGGTGGTCCGCCGCCGTTTTGCTACCGGCCGGGGTGTGCCTGGCCGTCGCGCCGGCGCTGGCTGCCCTGGCTTTCCTGATTTACACGGCCATCGCGATCGCAGACGCGGTCAGCGTCTCCCGGCCGTTGGCCGGGATCAGCGTCGAAATCCCGGTCGTCACCCGCCTGGCCCGTCTACGGCCGGGGAGGTTGCTTATCCGCTTGTACAATCGCGCCCAAACGCGGATCACGATCAGGATCGGTTTTGCCTTCCCGGCCGGTCTTGAAAGCGAAAGCCGGGTGCTTTGGATCGAGGTGCCGGCTTCGGCTGCGGCCAGCTGCGAATGGGAGGTGACGGCCATTAACCGGGGCCGCTATCTCCTGCACGACTGTCACCTGGAGTCAGGTTCCAGGCTGGGACTTTGGAACCTGCAGGGAAGGAAACCGTGCGCCGGGGAAATCCGCGTTTACCCAGACCTGCTGCGGGAGCGGAAAAGGGCCGCTTCATTGCTCGTGCGGGGCATTACCGGCGCCCACCGACTGCGGCAACTTGGCCAAGGGCGGGAGTTCGAGAAGCTGCGCGATTACATGCCGGGGGACAGCTATTCCGAGATCCATTGGAAGGCGACGGCCAAGCGCAGCCGCCCGATCACGAAATTATTCCAGGTGGAGAAGACGCAGCAAATCTACGTGATCCTCGACGTTTCGCGCCTGGCGGGACGTTTTCTCGAGGAAGAGGCGTACCCGCTGCGAGCGAGCAGCCCAAGAGGACTCGCAAACGGGACGGAGGACACACCGAAACAAAGGGCGATCGAGTATTACCTGACCGCGACGTTACTGCTGGCCGCGGCCGCACATAAACAGGGGGACCTGTTTGGCGCTGTCGCGTTTAGTGATCGGATTGACCGCTTTGTGAGGGCAGGCGCGGGGAGAAGCAGTTTCCAGGCCTGCCGGCAGGCGCTCTATGATCTGCAGGCCAAAGCAGTGAGCCCGGACTTGGAAGAGCTCGCCTCTTTTATCGGCACCCGCCTGCGCCGCCGGGCACTGCTGGTTTTTCTGACGGATCTCGACGACCCGGTCGCTGCCGAAGGGTTTGTCCGGAATATGGAGATCATCGGACGCCGCCACCTGGTCCTGGTCAACAGCCTCCGATACGCCTGGACGGGCAAGCTTTTCGCCGGCAGCGATGTAAAAACCACAGACGACGTGTACCGTGCCCTGGCCGGGCACATGGAATGGCAGAAAAGCGTCGAGATCCAACGATCCCTGCAACGGATCGGCGTTCGATACGAGCAATTGACAGCCGCCCGGTTCAGCTCCGAGCTGATCGCTCAGTACTTCAACGTCAAGCAGAGGCAACTCCTGTGATAATCGACGTCCCCCGTTTCCTCATGGAGGAGCGAAAATACTGGAACGAGCTGGAGTCGCTTCTGCGGCGAGTGGAGCGGGAACCGTTCGCCAACCTTAGCCTGGAAGAGGTGAAACGGTTTCACTTCCTCTATCAGAGAGCCTGCGCAGATCTGGTGAAACTGCAGACGTCGGCCCACGAGCCCGGCGTCACCCGTTACCTGGAGTCTCTCGTCGGAAGAGGTTATGGGGAGATATACCACACGGCCCGAACCGATCGGAAAATGCAGTTCGTCGGCTGGTTGACCGGCACCCTGCCTCAAACCTTCCGAAGGCAGATCAGATGCTTCTTGCTCGCTGCCTGTCTGACCGCCGTCGGGGCCGGCTTTGGGGCCGGCGCAATGGTGGCCGACCCCGATTCTAAAGCCTACCTGATGCCTTTTCCCGAATTGAGTGGCGACCCCTCGGAGCGAGTGCGGATGGAAGAAACGGGGAACCGGTCGGAGCTTGAACCGATGAAGGCTCGTTTTTCGGCGTACCTGATGACGCACAACATCCGCGTCGCTTTCTTCACCCTGTCTCTCGGGGCTAGCTGGGGCGTAGGGACAGCGATCGTGCTCCTGCAGAACGGGGCCGGGCTCGGAGCTGTTTCGGCCGACTACATTCTTGCCGGGCACCTGTTGTTCCTCCTCGGGTGGCTCCTGCCGCACGGGGCGGTCGAGATCCCGGCGATCCTGGTCGCGGCGCAGGCGGGATTCGTACTGGCGGGCGCCCTGATTGGCCGCGCCCGCTCAAAGCCCCTCGTCGCCCGGCTTCGCGATGTCTCCGTTGACCTTGTCACGCTGATCGCGGGTGCCGCGCTATTGCTTGTCTGGGCCGGCATCGTGGAAGCCTTTTTCTCGCAATACCATGAACCCGTGCTTCCGTATTGGGCGAAAATCGCGTTCGGATTTGGGGAGCTTCTCCTGCTCTGCTGGTACCTGTTCTTTGTTGGCCGGGTTGGTCCGACTTCCAAGTCGGACATCTCTTTTCTGCCAGTGGGAGCCAAGGGAACGCGATCATGAGTGACGCACGCCTTCAAATCACGACTCCCGAAGGCGTGGTTTTCGCTTACGCTCTCGCCGGGCCGTTTTCCCGCTTGCTTGCGTGGATTATTGATGGTCTGTGCGTGGCCCTGGTGGTCAGCATTCTTGGCTCGCTTCTATTCTGGATGCGTCTGATCAGCCCGGATTTTGCAGTGGCCATTCTGGCCTTCTTGGCGTTTGCGCTCCAGGTTCTCTACTCCATTCTGCTCGAATGGTACTGGCGCGGCCAGACGGTCGGCAAGAGGATCCTGGCCATCCGGGTCATCGACGTTCAGGGTTTGAAGCTGCAGCCTCAGCAGATCATTCTCCGCAACGTCATCCGGACAATCGACCAGGCGCCCGTCCTTTACCTCGTCGGAGGTGTCATGATGTTGCTCAATCGGCGACGACAGCGTCTGGGTGACTGGGTGGCTAATACTGCCGTCGCCAGCATGTCCGCGCTGTCGGAACCGGATCTGAACCTGGTCACACCCCCGAAATTCAACTCACTGCTCGCCTATCCGCACCTGGCTGCCCGCCTCTGTCAGCGGGCTTCAGCGCGTGACGCATGGTTGGCGCTGGAGGCAATCCGCCGGCGAGACAGTCTTGATCCGGAAGCCCGTCTGGATCTGTTCTCGGAATTGGCCACCCATTTCCGGGCGATGGTCGATTTTCCTCCAGAAGCGCACGAGGGAATCAGCGACGAGCAGTATGTGCGAAATGTGGCCGGTGTACTGTTTCGAAAAGCCGGGAAAAACGTCCGCCCGCTGACCACTGAGAAGGTGTGAAAAAATCGGTCTTGCTTGCGAAGAGTCGGTTTTCGACCCCAAAGGGGCACAGGCGCTCAAATAAGGAGCTGCCAGAGGCTTTTTACCCCGAAGGGGTTACGTAGCAAAGCCCAGGGTTGGTCGCGTCTTTGCGACCTACCCTGGGTACCAGGCCGGAGCGCTTCAACCCTGAAAGGGTTGCGTATCCGGCTACATACGCAACCCTTTCAGGGTTGGGAACCACTCCCTGTGCACCCAGGGTAGGCCGCAAAAGGCGCGGCCAACCCTGGGCTTTGCTACGCGACCCCCTTGGGGTCGAAGACGTACATTCG
>Ga0105092_10001455_pt1 | contig 12717 bp, 10 predicted proteins | sample PPLLak2March2015_FD_87021 | JGI IMG/M metagenome (GOLD analysis project Ga0105092, IMG submission 87021) | Freshwater sediment microbial communities from Prairie Pothole Lake near Jamestown, North Dakota, USA - PPLs Lake P7 Core (1) Depth... | ecosystem: Environmental > Aquatic > Freshwater >... | reverse complement strand
CCGGCAATGATGTTATTGAACACCTGCGAGTTCTTCCCTTCGGCGTTGATGCCCAGCGCGCCAGAATTGATCACGGTGTTGTTGTAGATCATGGCGTTATCCTCCAGCGCCTCGATCCCCACATCCTGGGCCCCGATGACCACGTTGTTGTAGTATCTCGTCTGAGTTTCATCCAGAGGGCGCCCGTTGCGGATGCCTTCGACATCGGTCATGATGAAATTGTTATAGAATTCGCCCACGCTCATCGCTATTTTGATGCCCCCTTCATGGGCGGGGGTGCGAGTGGTGCCAACATTGAGGATCATGTTGTGGTGCACCTTGACGTTGTTGAAGGCAACTTTAAGCTTGATACCGTCATATCCAATATTCTCTACACGGTTGTAGCTGACCTCTACATTCTCCAGCTTGCCAAGCACATCAAATTCACGGCCGTGCGGCTCGGTGCCAATGTAAATTCCCTCTGCCAGGGTATCGAGCACATAATTGTGATGGATGTAAATGCCGCTGATCAGCTCACCTTCGTGCGGGTGGATGGCGATTCCCCTGGTCTTCGTCACCGGGTTTGTATCGTGCACAAAAAGATGATCCAGCTCGATATGGTTCAGAAGCTCTCCGGTATTGAGCTTGATACCTTTGTGCGTATCTCCAACTTCGATACCGCATTCCATCTCTTCGGGTGAGTACTCGGCTCCGCATTTATTGGATACCCCAGATCCGGTGACCCTTAAATAAGAGCTGTCCTCGATACCGATCCCACCGGTTAGAAAATCATGACCTGAGATGATCACCTGCCCGCCTGTATTCTTGACAACGATCCAATTCAACGCGTCGCCGTGCAGGTTGACCAGCTTGAGGTTGCCGCGTACGCCTGCCGTAAGGCAGAAAACGTCGCCCGGCTTGACTCCCGTGTAATTTTTAGCGCCGTCGATGACGTTGACGCTTTCGGGTACGATGTAGGTGCATTCAAGGTCTTCTACCCGAGCGGCAGAAGCGGGTGTTGTACCAAAGAGGAAGCCGCTCAATGCCGCCAGGCAAAGCATGATATGGATTGCCTGGCGAGCTTTTTTAACCATGAGTTTCCTTACTGCCATCATATGATCGATTTTGACTATTTTCCCCATCACTCCAGATACCCCAATGCCCTCAAACGCTCCTGAATGACCTCGTCATCACCGGCCGGCTGGCTCTCCCGGTTCTGGCTGGCCTCTGCCTCGCTGGGCCAGCGTCCCATCACCACGCCTTTCTGCACCGGGCGCGCCTTCAGGCTGCCCGGCAGTAAAATCTCATCCAGCACACGCCCATCCATATCCTGGGGGACCGGTAGGCCCATCAGGTGAAGCACGGTCGGAGCGATATCTTCGATAACCAAACCAGGCAGGCCCTCGGGCCGGGCTGCAATCTGCGGCCCGCTGGCGATAAAGATCCCCTCGATGTGGTGGCCGCCCGGGTCACCGATGTGAGGCCGGTCGGTCACGATGGCACTGTAATTGCTCAAGCGGTCGCTGCTGCCGTATTCGGGCTGCATCACCAGGATGATATCGGGCATGTCGGCGGCATAAGGGCCATTGAAGCAGTCCTCTCTGCGCATCACCTGCCGGACGATCGGCTTCCCTGTGTCCGGGTCGATGATCCCTGCAACAGCCTTCATCAGCTCATCGCACAGCGCCTGGCGTTCTTTCCCTTGGGCATTGATGCGGATCCCTCCGACCGGGTCGAAGATACGCACGTAATAAGCCTTCGATTGCTTGAAATCGATCGAGGCGGTCTGGGCTGTTTTCGCTTTTTGGATCACCTTGCTTGAAGACAGCCCGGGGATGCGCCTCACCAGGCGGCGGATACGATCACGCGACAACCCCAGGCGCAGCATCCAGGCATCGGGCGTGTTGGCGCTGCTCTTTTCAATCTGGATATAGCCTTTTTTGTACAGCCAGTTGTTCCAGTGAGTATTTTTCGAGTAGATCGGTCCCATGCCGTGATCCGACATGATGATGACCTCTGTATCGCTGCCGGCCTTGCTGACCAATTCACCGATGTGCTCGTCTAAACGCACGTAGAAACGGTAGATCGCTTCGTGCAGCTCCTGGCTTTCCTGAGAACCGTCCAGGTCCGACGTACGGTGGTAAGGCCACAGGTAGTGGCCCATCCGGTCGGTAGCGGTGAAGACCACCATGAAAGCATCCCAGGGCTCTGATTCCATCAGCTCCAGGGCTGTTTGAGCTCTTTTTTCTTCCATCTCGTAGAACTCTTTCACAAGCTGCAGGCTGGGCTTGACCACCCGTTTCTGCCTCTCGCCGGCCAGGTCGCGTGCAAAAGGCTTCTGCTCGATGAACCGGTCCAGGTCGATCTGGTATCCATCCAGCCGTTTCGAAAGCTCCGGCGGGTAGGTAAACGCAGGCGCATTCGGGGGCGTGAGCAGGCAGGTGATCATAAAGCCGTTGACCGGCCTGGGTGGGTAGCTCATGGGCACATTGATTGCGCCCATCTTCCGGCCGTGATGCCCCAGGATATCCCAGAGCGTCGGCGATTTAATACTGCGCCCATCCACGATCTCGGGCTTGCCTCCGGCGGTCGTCTCCGGGTCATCGTCCAGGGCGACAAAATGGAATACACCGTGCTTGCCGGGGTTTTTCCCGGTGATAAAGCTGCTCCAGGCCGGGGCGGTCAGCGGGGGAATGGTCGAGCGCAGCTCGCCCCAGCTTCCCTGCCGGCGCAGTGCTGCCAGGTTCGGCAGTGAGCCGTCTTCTATCCAAGGGGCCAGGACGGTCCATGTCGCGCCGTCTAACCCAATGATCAATACTTTGTTTCGGTTACTCATTAAATTCTCCTAACCCGTATAAAGCTGTCTGTGAGCCGCCGGCATCACTTATCAAACTTATAGCCCTTCAGAAAATCGAAATGGGCCATTTTCCGCCTGACGATGTCGATCAGATCTTTATTCCATTCCACCTTGCGGCGGCTTTCAGCCGGCGATGAGTATATAAGGCGGGTGCAGTTATCCAGGTAATCCTGCGGCGCTTCGACGCCCAGAAAATCGCAAGCCTGGATTAAATATTGTCCCGGGGTGGCTAGAAAATCCTCGTGCTTGATGATCATCAGCCGGTCTTTCTCCAGGGTCTTCCTGACATCGGCGATAGTCTGGCAGTTGTCAAAATACTGCTCGATGCCGTTCTCGAGGCTTCTCCCGCTGCGTAAATGCATGGTGCTGATGGTGTCGTAAGGGTTGCGGATGGTGAGGAGTAACCGCACCGGCACGTCTCCCATCGTCTGCTGGATTTTGTCCAGCAGAGCCGGGTTTTGCCCCAGGCGCTGGGTCGAGATGCCCGCTTTCCGGTTGCCGATCACCCGCAGCCGGTTATACCGGCCCTGCCAGCCGCCTTCAACGAAATAGGAATATGTGGTCTTGTCACGGCCTGCCTTAGCTTTGCCCCGTTGAGCTTGCACGGACGAACGGTCCAGCAGCAGAGAGTAGATCTGTTCCCGGCTAAAACCCGCGGCCACGTAAGGCATCACATCCACCTCATCCGCCAGGATGATATCGGGATGGGCGTCGAGCAGCGCCCCGATCAGGGTGCCGCCGCTGCGGGCATGCCCGATAAACAGGCAGTAAGATTGAATATCATCGAACATAGCCATATCCTTGCGGCTCTGGTAGTACGAGCTCACGAAGCGCCTGGCTGTGTTCAGCTTGACCTTCACCGGAGAGACCGGTCCACTTTGGACCGGGGCAACATTTTCATCGAATAAAGATTTCCAAACTCCTGAAATAAACTCTTTCATAACCTATGCCTCTGCATTGAAATCGTTGATAGTGAGAGCATCAGCTCTGATAAACGGATACGCTGGTCGATGAGCCAGTGGGCCAGCGCTAATTTTTGCCTGGCTTCATCCAACCAGCCCTGCGCCTGGGTCTCGCAGTAGCGGTGCCAGCACACGATCACGCGCCGCAGGGTCAAGAAAAGCCAGACATCTGGCAGCAGCTGCAGCTCTTGCTGATCGATCGGAAAAACACTCTGGTAAGCGCCCAGGAAATCGGCCATTCGGGTGTAGTTAAAACCGAGCCGGCTGCGTGCGAACGAGGGCAGAGCGTTTGCCAGGTCGCTGAGGCGCCAATCCAGCCTGGCAAGCTCAAAGTCGAGAATGATGACCGGCCTGTCTTGCTTGAAAAACAGGTTGTAGGGGCCGTAATCCCCGTGGATGATCAGCCGGGTCGGATCTGCGGCCCTCAGGTACACATCCAGCTCGCGCAGCCTGCTCTCGATCCAGGCGGAATGTTTCGACATCATCCCATCCAGCTCTCGGGCAGCTTCGTTGGGTAAATCAGGCAGTTTCGTCTTGCACCAGGCCAGCTTCTCGGTGAACCAGTCCAGCTCCCTCCAGCGCTCTCCTTGCCTGGACTTGAATCCATTAGGGTTCTGGCCCTCGGGGTCGAAATCTTTGAGCACTGCATGCAGTAATCCCAAAGCTCTTCCCGAGGCAGCCACGAATTGGCGCGTGGCAGCCGGCAGGAAAAAGTAGTTATGGTACTGGAAGTACCCATCGAAGTAATCGAACAGGGCATAAATCCTGTCTTCTCTCTGAATGAAAGTATCGTCACTTGTGGTAAACGTCAACCGGGGCGCCGGGAAATAGACCCGGGCGAGGTGGCGCAAGATCGAATGCTCGTGCCGGATAGCGGCCGCGTCGAGGTTGCTTTTGTAGCGTTTCAACAGCTTCACCCCGTCGGTGGTCTCCAGCACCAGGGTATCGCTCCGACCTGGCCCTGCTGGGGCAACTGCCGGGGTGAGCAAGAACAGCCCGTAATCGAGCAGGATATCGCGAACTTTACCCTGGTCGATTTCAGACGGTTGCTGGCGAAATGCAAACTGGCGATACAACCGGTCGGGCCGGGGAATGCCGTAGATGGGTGTGTTGGGGAAGAATAAATCGGTCGTCATTTATTAATGATCTAAAGTCTCATGCAGCCGGGACGATGCTGCGTGTCTCACTAGGATCCAGCTTGCTCACTTCATCCAATCGTACGCGCAGCTTCTGGGCAGCATCCTCGAGGCTGCCCTGGTTATCCACCTGGATCAGCAATTGCCGGCTGCCCGAGAGCTCGCGTGAAGCCACCGCCAGGATATCTGCAGAGTTGGCCATGAAACGCTCGAAAACCTTGGGGCTCTTATCTCGCAGGCGGATCGGCAGCCCCCGGGCCTCTGCCCTTTGGGCGCACACGATGCCCGGCGTTTGTACTAAAACTACAATACCAAGGTCTGGCAGGCGGCGGAAATATTCTGCGACCCGGCGCGTATCGACCCGGCGCACGTGCCATGCAAACAGGTTGATGGCTCTATGGCCGAGGCCTTCTTCGAATATCACCACCTCACCTGGCTTTAAACGGCTGCTCAAGAACTGCCGGCGCCCTGCCACGTCGAAAAACAGGCGTAACAGAGTTTTTTGATGCCAGGCCGGCAGGCTGCGCCGGTATTCAGACGAGGTGTAAATGTGCCAGACCAGGCCGGGGTTTTCGAGGGCGAACAATGCCTGGTAAAACCGCCCCACAACGTGAGCGTACAATACCTGCTGGATCTGTTCGTAAGCCGCGGCCGGCAGCAGCGCCCGGCAAAGTCTTCCTAGTAGAGAGCGGTCCATGCCGCGCCGGGTGGCTTCGGCAGGCGAAAGCGGCTGCCACCCCATGTCACGGAGAATCTTGCTGGCTTCGGCTGCCAGGGTGGATTTTCCGGATCCCACCAGCCCTGTAAACTCGACGAACTTCATAACAAGCGCCAAAGAGCCGACTTAACCTGCAAAAGCACCTGGTCTAAGGGTTGGTCGGCGTCGATTTCGGTGTGAGCAACATTGCCTGCCCCGACCTGTGACAGGGCCTGGCTCTTTGCTTCGATCCAATCCCGGCGGTGCTCAGGTTTGCGTTCTTGAGAAATGCCAGGGCTTACGTGTAGAACAAAAACATGGTCCGGCGGCTCGATTTGCCGGTAGATACCGGCTTCCACCTGGGCCATCTTCCTGACCCAAGACCCGGAATGGCCGTTCGCGTTTGCAGCGATGCGCGGCCCATCCATGGGATGGTTAAAGACGCGAACTGAATTCAGCGGGTAGCGATCGTAGAGTACCAATATGCCCCGGCTGGCTGCCCGGCAGCCTTCGAGATAACGTTGGCGCCGGTCGTTCCCATCGGCCAAAAAGCGGACCGACTCGAGGGCCAGTTTAATGGCCTCCACAGCCTTCACTGGCAGGCTGTTTTCTCCAAGCAAACGCCGGAAACCTGCGTGTACGCTGCGCGCCAGCCTGGCGATGCTCTTCAAGATCGATGTCTTCCAGGAGGGTTGTGAGCTGCCCATGTAAATGGTGCGCACACTGACGCGCCATCCCAGCCAGCGCACAACCTGTTTGATCAGGGTCGATTTCCCTGCGCCATCGGCCCCTACAAAAGCCACCCTCAAACCGCCTTCGGGCAGCCGCATCCTTTTCGGATCTACCTGCCTGCGAGTGCTCCTGCGCCAGGTCTCTCTGAAATAGCGCAGCATGGCCTCCGGGCGACTCTGGCGCTGGAAAACCCCCAACGCTTCGCGTGCCTGCCTGCGCAGCCGGTAAAGAGTTATGCCCGAGCGTGGATTGGCCGCAATCGTCTTGAGGAACGAAATCACCGTTTCGGCTGGAATCACCCCCGATAACCCGCCCAGGGTCAGAGCGATCCGTTCCATGGTGGTCTGTCCCAACAGCCAGTGGATCTCTTTCAAAATATGGGCCGGCAGCCCCGGCGACCGGATCGAGAGGATGTCTTTGATCACATCCCGGTCGCGGTACTTCAACAGGGCGCGCAGCGAAAGCACCGCAATCTCCAGCTCTGGGATGGGAACCCTGACCCCCAGCATCAGCCGGGTAGAGCTCAAAAAGGGAGTTTCGAGGGGCAGGTGATAATTTTTGACAAACTGCTCGCCTAAAACCAGGCGGTAATGCACGTGCAGGTGGAAGAGCCTGCCGCTTGCCAGGTCGAATCCCAGGAAATTCTCGATATCCGGGTATTCTCTTCCGGGCGCAGGGCAGAAGAGCTTGATATCGTGCTCCTCCAGGATGCGGTTGAACAACTCCTGGTGAGAACGATCGACCAACAGGTCGAGGTCGGTTTGCCCTTGGAGAGACTTATCCAACCTCAGGTTGCTCTTCCAATGGCAGTATCGCACCCCGCTCTCGTTCAACGCCTCGAACAGGCTGGCGATTGCCGGCAGTGCAGCCGGGTATTCACTCGTTTCGATCTTCGGTAAGGATGTTTGCATGCTGCTACGCGGCGTAATCGAAGTCGTCCAGCTCTTTCTTACACCAGAACAGGAACCAGCGTTTTAACAAGGGATCCATATGCTCACGCCAGCGGTCGATGGCGCCAATGTCGAAACCTGCCACCACTTGGTCTTTTTGAACAAAACTGGAATTGACCACACTCTGCTCGAGCATGGCTTCGCTAAACTCAATTTCCAGAAAAGCGCACAGGTCGCGCAGGCTGCCTGCAGGGTCACACACCAGGTCCTCGTAATGAGAGAGAATGTACCGGTTCGGGAAGCGCTGCTGGTACTGGCGGTGCAGCCGGGCCACGCGCAGCCAGTTAGTGATCAGGTGCAGGCTCGAAATAAGCTCAAAAACCAATCCCAGTTTTCGCACCACCCTGCTGAAGAAAGACAGGTTTTTCTTTTCGGCTTTCTTCTTCCTCGACATGAAAATCGCCCGTGGATCGCGGAAGGTGTGGATCACCTTCGAGTTCGGGAACCATTCCAGCAGCTCAGGAACGAAGTAAATATGGGCCGGGGTCTTCTCCCCCCGCACCGGCTTCCCGCCGGCATGGTAAGCCATCGCCAGGTCGAATAGGGCTCGCTCGCTGCGGTCTGACGCCAGCAAATTGTTCAAGAACTCGGCCCGATCGACGCCTTTGGCGGTCAGGTTCCAAAAATTATCGTGGCGAGGGTGCTTGCCGAAGATCATCGCCACCACCGCACGCGCTCCGGCGTCAGTCTTAAGATTGCCGGCCCGGGCAAGCTTGCTCCGGAAGCTGCGGCTCGAACGTGAGCCCAGGCGAGGCAGGTCTCTAAAATAATGAGACTCGCCTCCAATGCCAACCTCTGGCGAGCAGTTCAGGATACTGCGCGTCAGTGTCGATCCGGTCCGCCCCAGGCCAACGATAAAGATATGGTCAGGCTGCGGCATCAACCGCCTCGCTCAAGATCCGGTTGGATGGAATACTGCGCCCGGTCCGGTCCAGGAGAGTCTCGCGTGTGTTCCAGGCGGCCAGGCGGGCCAGATTGACCGGCCAATCCACCAGGGTAAATGCAGCCCGGTCTTTGCCTTTCAGGTCAATGGCATCCAGGGCATAATCGTAGGCCAGCATATCGCCTCCGGCTACCGACTGCATAAATGCGATCATGCGAGGTGAAAGCACCTGGCGGAAGCGGCCAATCGAGCTGGTTGAGATCAAGCCCGGGTCGTACGACCCGTAAGAGCTGTTCCCGCCGTCATCTCGAAACGTCTGCGCGCCATCCATCTTCAGCATGGCGGGCGTATACGCCTCGCCGATAAAGTCGCACACCTCATGCAGGACTTCTTCGGGCTGCATTGCCAGGGTCTCGTAGCGTACAACCTTATATTGGTCCGGATACCGGCGCAGGTTGCGCTTTGCCAGGTTGGTCGAAGAAAGCCACATGGCTGTACCCGAGCCGATACCGCCGCGGATCACTTTCCAGCGTTTGAGGGCCGAGGCGAAACGGTCGCGCGGGTCGCGCACGAGCTGCAATATTTTTGCATTGGGATATGCCTTGAAGATCACATCGGCATAGCGCTCTGTGTTCAGTGACTTGTCACCCCAGCGTGGTTTGCCAGCCCGTTCAGCGTAGTGCTCCCACAGCAGCGTAAACAGGCGGATATAAGTGGGCTCTCCCTGCCAGAATTCACGGCGGATGCGCTGCGAATCGGGCCTCACCTGCACCAGGCGTTTATAGTGCATCATCGCGGCCAGGCAGCGTTCGAAATTTGCCGGCTCGCTCAGGTCACCGAACCGGTTGTAGAAGTAAGCAAAGAAATTGGTCCGCCTTGTCATGGCGAGATTGGGATGTGAAGCCAGAAGTGCGTACAGCAGGCTCGTCCCGCTGCGCTCTACTCCACCGATGAATATAGGTCCCTGGTCGGTCACGTGGATCTCCTTAAATCCTATAATTGGTTCTTAGTCTCTCGCTTGCCCAGAATAACGTGTAACAGGCAGTTTGCCAGGCTGGTTGCCATTTGATGCCGGAATGGCATTGGCGGGTTGTTTGCCCTCGGTCGTCCTCCAGGCAATCACCCCGGCAAGGTTCGCAGGCCAGTCCACCACCAGAAACATCAGCCAGTCTCGCAGCGACAGCCGCACGGGCTCGAGTGGGTAACCCAGCGAGAGCATGGCGTGCCTGGCATACATCTGGGTAAAGGCCACTTCTCGCTTGGCCGGCAGCGGGCCTCGGAACTTGTCGGGGATCGCCACCGGCACCCTGGAATAACCCTCTACGATGCCGGGCTCATCATCCCCAAAACGAATGGCGTTCCTCATCGTGAGCATCCCGGGCATAAATTCTTCACCGATAAATGCGCAGATCTTCATCAGGGTTTCCTGACGATTGGTAATGAGGCTCTCGTAATGCACGATCATATACCGGTCTGGATAGCGCTTTTGGTTGTTTTTCGCCAGTTGGATTGAATCCAGCCAACGGGCCGTATTCCACCCGGCCCTGCCGCGCTTGCGCCTGGCAGGGATCAGCGAAAGATCGTAACGGTCGCGCGGGTCGCGGACCATGTGGATCATCCTGGCGTTGGGGTGGGCTTCAAAAATCGGGTCGGCGTAGCGCTCGATAAAGCCCAATTGGTCGCCCCAGCGCGGCTTACCCATCCGCTCGGCAAAGTGGCGGTGGAAGATGGCAAATAAGTTCGGGTAGGTGGGCTCACCCTCCCAGAACTCTCGCCGGATGCGTTGAGAGTCTGGACGCAATATTTGCACCGGCTTCTGGTTGAGCATGGCCTCGAAGCAGCGCTCGAAGTTTTGCGGCTGGCTCAAATCGCCGTAACGATTGTAGAAACGCGTCCACATATAAGTCCGGCGCGACATCGAGATATTGGGATGTGAAGACAGCATCAATCGCAGCAGCGTCTTTCCCGAGCTATCCAAACCACCAATAAAGATAGGACCCCAGTCTGTCATCGTTAACCCTCCGTTGTTGTCTCTGCCCGGCCCTGTGGCTTTAAAACCATCGACTTCGACGGCTTGCGCCCGGCCAGCGCCGGGAATTTATGGTGCAGGCTTTCAATGGCAAGCCAGGCAAGCATCCGCGCCAGGTTCAACGGCCGGTCAACCAGGTTGTATCGCTTCAGCTCGCCGGGGGTAAATTCGATCTGATCCAGCTCGTAACCATAGGCAGCCATCATCCGCCCTGCGTAAGTCTGCATAAAGGCAATGTCTTGCCTGGAGATCTTCTCACGATAACGGCCAATATACCGGGTGGAGAGAAGCGCAGCCCCAGGCTGATCCTGACCGCCCTGGCGAAGTTTGTCGCGGTGACCCGGTGATGCTTCCATCGACAGCATCTGGGGCGTGTATGCCTCGCCCAGGAAGGCGCAAATCTCGCGCAAGGTCTTCTCCGGTTGGCTCACCAGGGTTTCGTAGCGCACCACTTTATACCGGTCAGGATATCGCTCCAGGTTCCGGTGCGCCAGCCGGGCGGAGTATAACCAGCGGGCGGTCGCCCCACCGACGCGAGCTTTCCCATTGGGCCACATCTCAAGCGAAGCTTCGTAGCGGTCGCGTGGGTCGCGGATCATGTGCACCATCCGGGCGCCCGGGTATGCCGCGAAGATGGGATCTGCGTAGCGCTCGACCAGCCCGGTCTGGTCGCCCCAACGCGGCTTGCCCATCCGCTCGGCATACTGCTCCTGGAAGAGCGCGAAAAGGCGAGCATAGGTGGTCTCACCCTGCCAGAACTCACGCCGGATGCGCTCGGCGTCTGGCTTGAGGTAGATCACATGTTTATAATGCAGCAAGGCAGCCAGGCAGCGCTCGAAATTGTCTCGCCGGCCCAGGTCGCCGAACTGCCCGTAAAAATAACTCCACATGTTCGACCCAACCACCGGGATGGCAATATTCGGATGCGAGGACAGGAACGCTTGCAGGGTCGTCTTCCCGCAGCGGTCTGGCCCACCGATAAATATTGGCGCTTTGCTGTTGCTTTTCATGATGAAATGCTTTTCCAACCTGAAAGAAATCAAGGCGCGTATCCGAAATTTTTGAGGTGCTTACCCCCCATCTTGGAAAACCAGGCGCTCGCCAGAGGGTGGATATGGTCTTTCCAGCGGTCGGCAGCCTTATGATCGATGCCCTCGTGTACGATCCGTTCGGCGCGGTAGCTGGAGCCCACCACGGTCACATCTTCCAGCATGTGCGCCTCGAACGGCACACCAAGAAATGCGCACAGGTTCCGCACCTGGGCTTCAGGATCTTGCAGAAAATCTTCGAAACGCACCAGGCAGTAGCGGTCGGGATAGAGCTGCTCGTAGACCGAATGCAGGCGGGCGGCGTCTAACCAGGTTTTGGTTACATATAGTCCCATCACCCCTTCCAACAGGGGGTCAACAGCCCAACCTGGCAGGCCAGGGAATTTTTCCCGCAGGCCCCATTTGCCCGCTTTCACAAGCTTCGCCGCCGAGACGAAAATCCCGCGCGGGTCTCGCGAAGTATGGATGATCTTGACGTTCGGGAACCACTCGAACAACGTGGGCACGTAGTAAATATTCGCCGAGGTCTTCTCGCCCAAGATCATCTCGGGACCGACGGCACCCTTCCGCCTTTGGGCATAAAACTGCATCAGCAGATCGAAGATGGCCCGGTCGCTCCGGTCTGTCTTATGAAGCTCGCGCTTGAACTCATCCCGTTCGACGTTGTTGTTGAGCCAGCTCCAAAAATCTTTACCCCTGGCGCGGCGCTCGTTGTACAGAAAGTCCAATAAACGCTCGACGTGCTGGTCATCGTGCAAATCGCCGAACCTGGCAATCTGTTTTCGCCTGCCGATCCGGCTCATCTTGCGCAGGAAATGGGTCTCGGCGGTAATGCAGATCCTCTCGGATTTATTCAAGATCGTACGCAGCAGGGTCGAGCCGGTGCGCGGCAGTCCAACCACAAATACCCGTTCGTTATCAATCACTTGATCTACCTTTCCTTACTTTTTTGCTGATGTCAGGCCACGTAACCAAACTGCTTCATCGTTTTTCCCAAGACCAGGCGGAACCAGGTGTGCATCCAGGGTGCAATATGCTTCTTCCAGCGATCGGCGGCGTGCGAGTCGAACCCCACCGTGCCTACCTGAAAACCTTTGCTGACCACCTCTTGCTCGAGCATTTCCCCCTGGAATTCAACGCCCAGGAACTGGCACAACGACCGGATCTGCTCTTCGGGGTCTCGGACCAGGTCCTCGAAGCGCTGCAAACGGTAATTGTGAGGGTATTGGGCCTTATATTGCTGGAACCGGTTGGCGCTATCGAGCCACGCCAGGGTCGTTTGCACCAGGATGTAAATCTCGAACAGCGATTTAAAACGCTTGAGCTGTTTATAAGGAGCCGAGGTGGCTTCCTCACGCCGCCGTCTGAGCTCAGACACGAAGATACCCCGCGGGTCTCTCATCATGTGGATCACTTTCCCTTGCGGAAACCACTCCATCAATG
>Ga0105092_10001454_pt1 | contig 12720 bp, 10 predicted proteins | sample PPLLak2March2015_FD_87021 | JGI IMG/M metagenome (GOLD analysis project Ga0105092, IMG submission 87021) | Freshwater sediment microbial communities from Prairie Pothole Lake near Jamestown, North Dakota, USA - PPLs Lake P7 Core (1) Depth... | ecosystem: Environmental > Aquatic > Freshwater >... | reverse complement strand
ATTCGTCGCATCAAACGACGAACATTTACGAGAGAGACTGAATAAGTCAAGAGGTGTATATGGCGAAGGAAGAAGATAAAATTCGAGCAGAAGGCGTGGTTATTGAAGCCTTACCAGGGACTCAGTTCCGCGTGAAACTGGATAATGGTCACGTGGTACTGGCATATCTGTCTGGCAAGATGCGCAAGCACTATATTCGTATTTTGCTGGGTGACCGTGTGGCAATGGAAATGTCGCCCTACGATTTAACCCGCGCTCGTATTACCTTCCGCCAGCGCAAGAACGCCCCTGCACCCGTCCAGGAATAGCTATACCATCTCTTCTCGACTAGCTCTACAAAAGAGAGACACCGCAAGGTGTCTTTTTTATTTTTGTCTGTGGAGGATTTACCATGTCAACGAGGTTTGCTGTCATTGCCATCTGGGCCGAAGATGTAGCTGCAAACGCACATTTCTATCGTGATGTGCTGGGGTTCGAGCTTTTGCCACATCACAGTTCACGGCCACATTTCAAGGTCGAAGGAGTTTACCTGACTATCCTAAAAGGCATTCCTGCTCCGGCTCAAAATGCTGACCCGGAGCGCTTCCCACTGTTTGCCCTCTCTGTGGATGATCTCGACGAGATGGTGAGGCGTCTCGAAAAATACGAGGTTACGTTGCCGTGGGGTGTCGAGAATGACGTCAATGGACGCTGGGTGATGTTTCACGATCCGGCTGGTAACCTGATTGAACTGGTCCAGTTCGGCGGATAAAACAGGATGAACAATCATGGAAACTCAAATCTCTGCTCAACCTGCAAGAACCGGCTTTTCGATGTTTGGATTAATTTGGTTCGGCCAGACCATTTCCTTACTAGGCTCGGGCCTGACCAGCTTTGCGCTTGGAATATGGGTTTATCAAACAACTGGAGAAGTCACCAGTTATGCCCTGATCGCCCTGTTCACAGTGATGACCACTTTGCTCCTGTCGCCCATTTCAGGTGCCCTGGTGGACCGCTGGAACTACCGTACTGTGATGCTGGCAAGCGACGCGGCTTCGGCGTTGATCGTACTGATCATTGCCGGACTGTTTTATGCGGGCAGGCTCGAGCTCTGGCATATTTACGTCAGTGTGGCTGCGAATGCCTGTTTTGCCGCGTTTCAGCAGCCCGCGTATGCAGCGCTCACCACCCGGCTTGTTCCCTCCGCGCAACTTGGACGAGCCTCCGGGATGGTGCAGATGGGACTGGCGGTCTCGGATTTGTTCGCTCCGCTTCTCGCCGGGGTGTTGGTTGCGCAGATCGATCTGAGCGGAGTGTTCCTGATCGACTTCAGCACTTTCCTGTTTGCGGTCGCAACTCTCATGCTGGTCAGTATCCCTGCTCGAGCCAAACCCGCTCAGCCTTCACAAAATACAAAATGGAACCTGGCCGGCCTGTTGAAGGAAACCCGTCTGGGCTGGAGTTACGTTGCTGCGCGGGCAGGTCTGTTGGGGTTGCTGGTCTATCTTGCGATTGCGAATTTCGCTAGCGGCGTGATCAACTCCATCCTGGTTCCGATGTTGCTAAACCTCACGACCACGGAAACGATCGGGTTGATCATCTCGATCGCAGGCGGTGGAATGTTCGCGGGGAGCGTGATCGTGAGCATCTGGGGCGGACCCAGGCGCCGTATCCGCGGTGTGCTTGTTTTCGAGATGATCAAAGGCTTCGGGATCATCCTGATTGGGCTGCGCCCCGAAGCCTGGCTGGTGGCTGCCGGAGCCACGATTGCTCATTTTGCCATTCCGTTCTCCGCGGCCTCCAATCAGGCGATCTGGCAGACAAAAATTCCGCAGGAGATCCAGGGCCGGGTGTTCGCGATCCGGCAAATGGTGACCCGCTCCATCGTGCCACTGGCTTATCTGCTGTCGGGTCCGCTGGCCGACCGTGTGTTCGAGCCGCTGATGCGATCCCCGCAGGGATTCTTTGAGACGGTTGGGCTGGTGGTTGGGACCGGCGCCGGTCGCGGCATGGGGCTGTTGTTCAGTTTAATGGGGCTGATCATCGTCGTAGCGGCGATGATCGGAGCATTTATTCCTGTTATTCGGAATGTGGAAGAGGTCTAAATAATCCCGTCATTGCGAGCCGCCGAAGGCGTGTGCGAAGCAATCCCCTGCTTTGTAAGCAGTTTTACCTGTGAATTGAGCTTGAGATTGTGTCGCCACGGCGCCACGGCGACGCTTCGTCGGGACCCCGGAAAAGCACCGGGGCAGGCGAGCACCCTCCTCGCAACACCGCGTGATTTGCTCAAGCAAATCACGCGGTGCAGGTGTGACGGAAATAGCTACGGCAGCTCGCGGAAGGAATTGAGTACCTTCATGTAATTTGCCCGTTCGAACGCCGCAGGGTCTTTCACTGCCTTTTGACTCATACTGCCTTGCATCTGCTGGATGGATCGATAATCGTGCTCTTCCATCCAGCCCTGTGTGTGACGCAGGATCTCTTCGACGCGTTTGACAGAGCCATCCCAGAGCAGTTCGGAGGCGGTCATCGCGACCCGCGCGCCTGCCATCATGGCTTTTAAGACATCATTGGAGGTGTGCACACCGCTCGTCAACGCCAGGTCGGTGTTGAGCTTTCCATGCAGAATGGAGATCCAGCGCAGAGGCAAACGCAGGTCGGCAGAGGTGCTTAGGTCCAGGCTGTGAACGACTTCCAGTTCTTCGAGATCGAAATCTGGCTGGTAGAAACGATTGAACAATACCAGTCCGTCTGCGCCTGCTTCGACGAGCCGCTTTGCAAAATTTGGCAGGGCTGTGATAAACGGGCTGAGTTTCACGGCCAGAGGGATCTTGATAGCAGACTTGATTTCCGCCACCAACTCCACCTGTGTTTCTTCGATATCGCTGGAGGATAGGTCCGGGTCGGCCGCGAGATAGTACATATTCAATTCAAGAGCATCGGCGCCGGCTTCTTCGATCTTGCGCGCATATCTCGTCCAGCCGCCGCTTGAGACGCCATTGAGACTTCCGATGACCGGAATTGTGAGAGCTTTTTTCAGGCCCGCCACCTGGTTCAAATAATTTTCAGGTCCCACGCCGTACAGTCCGCCATCCGGCAGGTGGGACACAGCCTCCGGGAAAGAGTCTTCCCCGCGCGCGAGGGCATGATCCAGCTCCAGGCTTTCGCGGATGATCTGTTCCTCGAAGAGGGAATACATCACGATCGCCGAGATGCCCGCCTCTTCGAGTTTACGCGCCCGTTCGATCTTCCTGGACAGGGGAGAGGCTGAGGCTACGAGGGGGTTTTTTAAGTTCAGACCGAGATAAGTTGTAGAAAGATCCGGCATGTTGTATCCTTTTCTTATGCTCTAGTATTAAGAAACGTCCCGCAGGTTTGCCTGCGGGACGTTTTGTTTAAGTGACTTATTCCTTACTTCCGTCTTTTCCGTTGCCGTTTCCGTAGTGCATGGCGGCCATCTGCTGGTACAGGGTCCAGCGCGCTTTGGCGTCATGCGTCGCTTCTTTCATCAGTTGTTCGGCGCGGGCTTCATCCATTTGGATGAGCATCTTATAACGGGTCTCATTGTAGGCGTACTGTGAGAGCGGGATGCTTGGTTCCTTGGACTCCATGATCAGCGGATTCTTGCCCTCGTCCGCAAGGCGCGGGTCGTAGCGGTAGAGCGGCCAATAGCCGGACTGTACGGCAAGTTTCTGTTGATCCAGTCCTCTTGCCAGGTCATAGCCATGAGCGATACAGTGGCTGTAGGCGATGATGAGCGAGGGTCCATCGTATGCTTCGGCTTCCAGGATGGCACGCAGGGTCTGCTGGTCGTTCGCACCCATGGCAATCCGTGCCACGTAGACGTACCCGTACGACATGGCGATCAAGCCCATATCCTTCTTGGGCATGCCTTTGCCGCCCATCGCAAATTTGGCAACGGCTGCCCGCGGCGTGGATTTACTCGCCTGGCCACCCGTGTTCGAATACACTTCGGTATCGAGCACCAGGATGTTCACGTTGCGCCCACTGGCGAGCACGTGGTCGAGACCACCGTAACCGATGTCGTAGGCCCAGCCATCGCCGCCCATGATCCAGACGGATTTCTTCACGAGGCTGTCCGCCAGGCTGACCAGATCCTTCGCGCGTGAATTACTTGACTTGCCAAGCTTGTCTTTCAGCTCTGTCACGCGTTCACGCTGCGCAGCGATGCCGGCTTCATTGGACTGGTCCGCATTCAGGACAGCAGTCACGAGTTCCTTGCCAAGTTCGTTTTCGAACGAGACGATCAATTCGCGGGCATACTCATTTTGCTTGTCGAGGGTCAGGCGCATGCCCAGGCCGAATTCTGCGTTATCTTCGAACAGTGAATTGGACCAGGCCGGGCCGCGCCCGTTGGCGTCCTTGGCCCAGGGAGTCGTGGGCAGGTTGCCGCCGTAAATGGAGGAACAACCTGTCGCGTTCGCAATGACCGAGCGGTCGCCGAACAGTTGCGAAACCAGCTTGATATAGGGCGTCTCGCCGCATCCGGCGCAGGCGCCGCTGAACTCGAATAATGGGCGCAGCAGCTGCGAATTCTTGATCGTGGAGGGGTTGACCAGGCTTCGATCCAGATCGGGGATGGACATGAAGAAGTCCCAATTCTTGACTTCCTGTTCGCGTAATGCTGGTTGAGGCGCCATATTGAGCGCCTTGCGTCCGACCTGGGTCTTGTCCTTCGCCGGGCAGACTTCGACGCACAACGTACAGCCCGTGCAGTCTTCCGGGGCAACCTGGACGGTATATGCCATGCCCTGGGAGAATTCCTTGAACTTCGACGGCATGTGCTTGAAGGTTTCAGGCGCAGTCGCGACCAGTTTTTCATCATAAACCTTGTGCCGGATCACCGCATGCGGACAGACCATCACACATTTACCGCACTGGATACACAGGTCAGCTTCCCAGACCGGGATGTCCAAAGCGATGTTACGCTTCTCCCATTGGGTCGTTCCGGTTGGGAATGTGCCATCAACAGGGAAGGCTGAGACAGGGATGTTGTCGCCATTGGCGTCAATAATCTTTCCAAGCACGTTGCGGACAAATTCCGGCGCTTCATTTGGAACCGGCTGCCGGCGCGTAACCTTGGAAGTGACCTTCGCCGGAACTTTGACCTCATGCAGATTCTCGAGGGTGCCGTCCACCGCCGCGAAGTTCTTCTTGACGACGGCTTCGCCGCGCTTGCCATAGGTCTTTTCGATGGCATGTTTGATCTCTGCGATCGCAGCTTCGCGCGGCAGGATGCCGCTGATGGCGAAGAAGGCTGTCTGCATGATGGTATTCATGCGCCCACCCATGCCGGTCTTCTCAGCCACTTCGTAGCCGTTGAGCACGTAGAACTTGAGTTTTTTCTCAAGGATATCTTTCTGTACTTCAACAGGAAGTTGGTCCCAGATTTCGTCCGGGCCATACAAACTGTTCAGCAGGAAGATGCCGCCTGGTTTGGCGTACTTGAGCATATCCACGCGTTCGAGGAAGCTGTACTGGTGACAGGCAACGAAGTTTGCTTCGTTCAGCTCGATAAGATACGGCGCGCGGATCGGCTTGGATCCGAAGCGCAGGTGCGACATCGTGACCGTGCCGGATTTCTTCGAGTCGTAATAGAAGTAGCCCTGGGCGAAGTTATCCGTCTCTTCACCGATGATCTTGATGGAGTTTTTGTTGGCGCCGACGGTGCCGTCTGAACCGAGTCCAAAGAACACGCAACGGACGGTTTCCACCGGCTCGATCTTGAAGGTCTCATCCACTTCCAGGCTGGTGAAGGCGACGTCGTCAGTGATGCCGACCGTGAAATGATTCTTGGGTGCGGCTTTCTTCAGTTCATCCAGCGAGGCTTTGACCATCGCCGGGGTGTATTCCTTCGAGGAAAGACCGTAGCGCCCGCCAATGACTTTGATTCCCGGGCGGTTGCCCTCGACCAGCGCATTGATCACGTCGAGGTAGAGGGGCTCGCCGGACGTACCCGGTTCTTTGGTGCGGTCGAGCACGGCAATCGACTTGACGCTCTTGGGCAGGGCCTTGATGAAATGCTCCAGCGAGAAGGGGCGGTACAGCCGGACGCGGACCACGCCGACTTTTTCGCCTTTTTCAACCAGATACTTGACTGTCTCTTCGGCGGTTTCAGCGCCGGAGCCCATGATCACCATGACCCGTTCGGCCTGGGGATCGCCGGTGTAGTCGAACAGGTTGTACTGGCGGCCGGTCACCTGGGCGAATCTATCCATCGCTTCCTGGACAATGCCGGGAGTTGCGGTGTAGTACGGGTTGACTGCCTCGCGCATCTGGAAGTAGACGTCCGGGTTCTGGGCGGAGCCGCGCAGAACGGGATGTTCCGGGGAGAGGGCACGCGCCCGATGAGCGCGGACCAGATCTTCGTCCACGATGCTGCGGAGTTCTTCATCCGTCAGCTTGAATATCTTCGTCACTTCGTGTGAGGTGCGGAAACCGTCGAAGAAGTGCAGGAACGGCACACGGGATTTGAGGGTCGCCATCTGTGCGATGGCGGCAAAGTCATGCGCCTCCTGGACACTGCCCGAGGAGAACAGCGCCCAACCTGTCTGGCGGCAAGCCATCACGTCCTGATGGTCGCCGTAAATGGAAAGAGCGTGCGCGGCGATCGCGCGGGCTGCCACATGGAATACGGTGCTGGTGAGTTCGCCTGCGATCTTGTACATGTTGGGGATCATCAGCAGGAGTCCCTGCGAGGCGGTAAAGGTGGTTGTCAGCGCGCCGGTCTGGAGGGCACCATGGACGGCACCTGCGGCGCCGCCTTCCGATTGCATCTCCACAACGAGCGGGACCGTGCCCCAAAGATTGGGCTGCTTTTTGGCTGACCACTCATCTGCAAATTCACCCATATTCGAGGAAGGGGTGATCGGGTAGATCGCGATCACTTCACTCAAACGATGAGCGACTGATGCTGTGGCTTCATTGCCATCTATCATGATTACGGGTTTTTTCATTAATACTCCTTTAGAGGACAGGCATTTCCGCCTGGATTTTTCCGTCTATCAAGTTTATCCCTCAAGACCAAAACCTCCTAGTTATGAATGACTTAAATACCTGTGCATGTTGTCACATATCGGACAAAAATGGTGCGGAATAAAAAACAGGAGCATTTTCGCTCCTGTTTTTAGCCTTTTTTAGGGAGTGGCTAATTGAGTGTGTTAAGCCACACAGCCCACACATTGTCCCGATGCTCTTTCGGGAGAGATTTCAGAGATTTTTTCTCAATGAGCTCAGTGCTCTCCCCTGGCACCGTGCGGCTGGAAGGTTTTTTGCTCACCCTTTTCGCCACTCCCCTTTTTTATTGTGCAGGTGGTATTTCTTCAAGTTTGGTATAAACCTGCAAACCATTCCTCCGGGCAACCTCGACCATCAGGTCCGCGCCTTCGGAGGCTCCTCCAACTCTCAGCACGGCATCGCACTTTCCCAGCAGGCGCTCCGCGATGGGGTGGAATATCTCACGGTAGGGATCATCGCCGGCTTGTTGCGACCCGGCCAGATGTAACAGGGGCAGTGCGAACCATTCCCCCAGCACAGGGATATGCCCCAAACGAAAAATGGGCAGGGCAAACGCTTCCATCAGACGGACATTGGCAGCCATTTTTTCGGGGTCATCTCCCGTCCCGGAACGATAGGGACCGGCGATCAGGATCATCATCGAGCTAGTCAAGATATTTTTCCAAATAGGGTCTTGCCAGCAGCAATGCCGCCAGCGACTTGGCGTCTGGCAGCTGTCCCTGTTCTGCCATTTCCATCACTTTCTTCAGGGGGATTCTTTCCAACTCCAAAAATTCATCATCATCTGCGTCCAAGGGGTTTTCCTTCAATCCGGTCGCCAGGAAGACAGCCATGAACTCGGTCGAGTAGCCAGGTGCGAGATAGAAATCGCCAACCCTCTGCAATTTGCCGGCTTCCATGCCGGTCTCTTCACGGATCTCACGTGCGGCACATTCCTCGTAGGGCTCCTCCTCGTCACGGGTTCCCGCCGGCAGTTCCAAAAACTCCCTGCCCACCGCGTGACGGTACTGGCGCACAAAAAGCAAATTGTTCTCCTCGTCAATGGGGAGGAGGACCACCGAGCCGCCATGCTCGACAATCTCAAGCTTTGTCTCACGACCGTCAGGCGTTTTCAGAGTATCACGCCTGATCTTGAACGTGCGGCCCTGCAACAGAATTTCCGATTTGATCCATTCAAATGGCATGGTGTTTTCCTTGTTTATGCCAGCAAATTATAAGACAACATGGCACACCTCAAACTTAAGAATTCGGCCACGGATTCCACGGATAAACACGGATTTTGAACGAATTTCCCAGAGCTTTGCTTCGCGCCACAAGCAAATAGCCGACCTATTGCGTGGAAGGTCGGCTATTTCAGTGCAAATCCGTGTAATCTGTGGCTAAAGCGTTGAAAGATTAAATTCGAAATAGATCATGCTTCAGCACTACTTTAGTTATCAAGGAATGCTCAACTGCTGGCCAGAAGTCAATGCGGAGCCCGGAGAGATGTTATTGGCTTGTGCGATCGCGGCCGGATCCACATCCCCAAAGAGACAGGCAATGCTATAAATAGTTTCATTCGAGGCCGCCACCGTGTATGTGCCGGGGTGGTTTCGCAAGGCGCGCGCGCCGGGAAAACTTCCGCTCTGTGGAACCCGTAACTGTGTACCTGCTGGATACATCACGCCATCACTCAACCCGCTCAATGACAGCAATGCATCGGGATCCACATCAAAACGGCGGGCGATGCAATATGGGAATTCACCTGATTGCAGTGTATATGTGGCAGGGCGTGAACCGACAGGCGCCGAAGTAGGTAATGGCCCACTCGATGTCCCACTCACAGCCAGCGTCGCCGTCATCGTAAATGCCGGATCAGAGATCTGAGGAGTCGCGGTTACAATGGCTGATAAATCCTGGGTCCCTATCGCCAACGTTTGGGTTGCCAGGCCCGCTTGCGGAGTCCCGGTCAAGGCAAGGGCCGTATTCGTCCCAAAGAGCTGTACATCGGTCATATCGGAGGGGGTCTGATCGATCGGCGTGAAATACAAACTGTTTTGACCGATCGGCGTATTGGTTACAGCGGGTGGCGTTGAATATTGTAGATCACAACTGGAAATGATCAACGCAACTAGCATCAATGTGGAGGCAATCACCGCGCCTCGTTTCGAACGTGCCATATGCTTCTCCTCGACTCGCACAAAAGTTTCGGTGATAGTAGCACATCCCAATTAGCGCGTCAAGCGATGGGATGGGAAATTAGAGGGATACCGCCGCCAATCTCAATTTATTGAGTTTTTCACAAAACTCGCATATAAGATCGATTTCTTATTCGGTCGCTGAGGCGGCGCTTCGTTCCTACCGGGCACACTGAAAATCAGAAAGAATTCGATCCAGGCGCGCTTCCGCTCCGCTCCCCGCGGGACCCACGGCCTGCACCCGTTTCCAAACCTCACATAAGCCTTTGCGGATCCCGTTATCCTGTTCGAACGCCCGGTCGGATAGTTTTTCTGCAGCTTCGATATTTCCTGTCAAAGCCTGGGCCTCGATGTAGGTGAGCCACTCGAATGGATCTTCCGGTTCATAGCCGAGCGCCCTGGCTTCATCGACGAGGTCGATCGCCTGGTTCCAATCACCTTGCTGGCGAGCCAGCTCGGCTTTTGCAAAGTAGTAACACCACGTGTGACCAGGCTCTGACAGGAAAGGCAGCTGTGCGGTTTGGTCGGAATCGACAATAATATTTGACAGATCAGAAAGCGGGATGGCCTCCACCAGAAACCGCGATTGTCGACCATAGGTGGCCTCATCTCCCCGCGCCGGATCGAGCACGCGCAGGCAGCCATTCCGGGGCATATGGATCACCAGCACCTGCGAAGTCGAGCCCTGGAAGCTCACCCTTCGGATGGCCAAACTGATGTCAGTGTCAGGCGCGAGCGAGGGCAAGGATGCCCGTCCAAGGCGTTTTTCCGTATAAAACAAGGCGTAGGGCAGGTTGCTTCTTTCATAGCTCGGCGCATACATCCAGTTGAGGGGCGCGGTAAACGAAAGATCGGTTTCGTAGTCGATGGGCAGTTGATCGGTGAGCAGGGCTGTATTGGGTTTCATGGCCGGGCTGCGCCAGGCAAGCTGCCAGTAAATTTCCTGCTGTTTCGCCCAATCCCTGCGGAAAATATTTGCGTTGAAAAACTGCTGGCCGATCCCCAGGGCGATCAAAAAAGCGAAGGCATAGGTTTTGATCCGGATACTTCGGAAGGACAGTTCGATCAATCCCGTCGCAAACAGACTGCTTCCCAGCATCATCGAGACCATGAAGCGGTCATAACTGGATTGGAGGGTGAGAGGCAGTCCGGCCGCAAAAGAGGGGATCCGCCCCAGCAATATTCCAGCCAGCCCAATGACGATCGCAAAGATGGCAAAGGTCCTTGTCTCAGTTTCAGTCAAATTCAGTTTTCTAAGATAGAAGGCGAGAAGAATAAATGCAGCGACGATCAATCCAAGTGTCGCCAGAGTTGTAGGGGCCGTCGGCGTTTTTGAAGCCAGCACGAGCACCTGCGCCCAGATGTAAACTCCCGCTTTCCAGATCGCCTCTCCAATGGTGGACAGGATGCGGATGAAAGTCAGCGGCTCTCTTACAACTTCTACATCGTATGAGGCATAGCCTCCAATTGTATAGAAATAGGCCAGCCAGGCTCCATTCGCCAGCCAGATGAGCAAATAGGGTGTCCAGCGCTTCCATGATTCAACGAATCGCTGCCCAAAGCCATTGACCTGTTCGGAGACGATCACCCAGATGAACAGGAAACGCATCGGTTCGATGCTGACAAAATATTCCGTGGGAAAGACCCCGGCAGCTAACAGAAGAAGGGCAAATATCATGTCGTTGCGAGGGCTGAGGGGTGAGACGCTTTGCGTCGAACCCCCGCCCGAAGCAATCTCTGGGTCATTGGGAGATTGCTTCGTCGTCGCTCCGCTCCTCCTCGCAACGACATAGCTGTTTCGCAGCGCGCGCGCGCTGAATCCAAAAGAGAGCAGGTAAAAGATAAAGGGGATCCATTCCTGATTGATGTGCGTGAATGCCACCCAATGCTGGCTGTACCCCGGGAAAACGAGGAATAAAAGGGAAGCGATCAGCGTCTGTCGCTTGTGGCGCGGCCAAATCTGGTTTAACGCGAACCAGGCTGAGAGTCCGGCAAGGAAGCGGATGACAAGGGCGAAGATCTGCCAGTAGAGGGGGACAGGCGGGATCAGGCTGGTCGTCACGAAGAAGATCGGCCCCAGGAAAGGACGCACTTGTGCGAAGGCGGGAATGAATTCATAGGGCCCCAGGAATTCCGCGATCCAGGCGAAGGGCAGGTCATCCCAGTAGAAACCTGTGAGCGGGAGCAGCAGACCATAAGCAATGACGGTGACGGTCAAAAATAAAAGCGGAATGCTCCGCTCAGAAAGACGAATCGGTTTCATACCATTGATTATAAAAGAAAAGCCGCCCTGATAGTCATGTCGTTGCGAGCCTTCGGTAAGCAATCTCCGGTTTCTAGCGTGGTTGCTTCGTAGCCCGGAGACGAAGCGCGAGGTGTCACTCCTCGCAACGACATTATTCTTTGACCGCAAATATATTGATCGACTGCTGTTTTCCCTTGAACACCATGGGTCCGAGTGCTTCAACCTCAACATCCCCCGGTAAACCTTCGCACGTGTATTGATCGATCAGGATCGGGCTGTCTACTGACTTGGTATGGTTCTCGATGCGCGCGGCCAGATTGACAGTATCGCCAACACAGGTGTACGTGGCGCGATGCTGTGTGCCCGTATAGCCTGCAATGACCCGGCCCGTGGCAATGCCGATGCCGACCTTGATCTGTACTTTATTCTGTGAGGCTCGTTCAACGTTAAAGCCCTTGAGCAGTTCGATCATTTCCAACGCGGCGCGCACGGCGTGTTCACGATGCCCCTCGTCATGGATTGGCGCGCCGAAGATTGCCATCAAGCCATCGCCCTCCAGTTGATTGACAGTTCCATGATGTCCGGTGACCGCCTCGAACATCAAGGCAAAATAGTTGTTCAACAGTTCAATCGTGTCAGCGGGCTCCTGCTTTTCGACAATGGAGGTGAACGAACGAATATCTGCGAACAGAACGCTGGCGTTCACATATTCGCCTCCCAGCGAAAAGCCTGTTTTCAATAGTTCGTCCGCAACCTCCTTTGTGGCGAACGTGCGGAACAACTTCCGCTGTTCATCGCGCAGACGCTTCTTTTCGAGGCTGGCATTGACACGTGCCCGCAGCAAAATCGGGTTGATCGGTTTGTTGAGATAATCCTCCGCACCCAACTCGATGCATTTGACCACGCTATCCAGCTCATCCAGTGAAGAGGTCATAATGATCGGGATCTCTCGCAGCTCGGGATCCTGCAGGCAGGTTTCGAGCACCTGGTAGCCGTTCATTTCCGGCATCTCGATATCGAGCAAAACCAGATCGAAAGAGTCTGTGCGTAATTTCTCCAGAGCCTGCTTCCCATTCTCAGCTGTCTCCACCTGGTGGCCATGTCCTTCGAGACCACGCGCGAGCAGGATGCGGTTGACCTTGTTATCGTCGACGACGAGCAGCCGGCCGGATGTCTGATTTGACTTCATACGCGCATCCCCACTAACTCATCTGCGACTTTTCCAAACGCTTCCTTCAGGACCTGGAGCCTGTTCCCGATATCCAAATTGTTTTCTCTGCT
>Ga0105092_10001453_pt1 | contig 12723 bp, 11 predicted proteins | sample PPLLak2March2015_FD_87021 | JGI IMG/M metagenome (GOLD analysis project Ga0105092, IMG submission 87021) | Freshwater sediment microbial communities from Prairie Pothole Lake near Jamestown, North Dakota, USA - PPLs Lake P7 Core (1) Depth... | ecosystem: Environmental > Aquatic > Freshwater >... | reverse complement strand
CCTAATGGTGGCTGCATAGGGGTTGGAAGATCCGGGGCCAGATTATACCACTGCCTGGGCATTTCAGATGCATCTAAATATACTCTTCTTTGTAGTGCCATAATTTTATACTATTAGACGTTTAATCAGGTCTTAGTTCAACATATAAAAGAAGGGCACTAAATTAACTTTTTATATGAGAAATTCATAAAGTTACAGGCAAACTTTATATAATTCCATAAAGCTTTATTTATGCGATAGATACCGCTCTGCATCAATGGCGGCCTGACAGCCCGAACCTGCAGCGGTGACAGCCTGACGGTATACCTTATCCTGCACATCCCCGCAGGCAAATATACCTGGAACGTTTGTTTTTGAGGTACCCGGAATGGTTTTTACATACCCGGTTTCATCGGTTTCGACATAGGGTTTGAAAATTTCGGAATTGGGATTATGTCCGATCGCCAGGAAAAACCCGTCTATCTTGATCACTTCTTCGGTTTCATCTGGTTCTCCCTGTTTTTTAATGAGTACCACCTCTTCAACAACCAGGTTTCCCCGAAGCTCTTTGGTATTTCTTTCAAACAGTACATCAATGTTGGGAATTTCCATCACACGTTGCTGCATGATCCTTGATGCACGGAGAAAATCCTTCCTTACAATCAAATATACCTTTTTACACATTCCCGACAGGTAAATTGCCTCCTCGCATGCTGTGTCACCCCCTCCAACAACCGCCACATCCATTCCCCTGTAGAAGAATCCGTCGCACGTAGCACAGGCCGAAACACCCGAGCCTTTGAATTTCTCCTCCGATTCCAATCCCAGATAGCGTGCCGTGGCCCCAGTGGCAATGATTACCGTGTCTGCTGTAAATAATTGCTTTTCATCGATAACTACTTTATGCGGTGATTGCGAAAAATCCACTGCTGTGGCAATACCCCAGCGAATGTCGGTTCCATAACGGGCGGCCTGCTGATCCAGGTCGTCCATTAATTTGGGACCGGTGATCCCTTCGGGATAACCAGGAAAATTTTCTACCTCGGTGGTGGTTGTTAATTGGCCTCCGGGTTGAATACCTTTAAATAACAGGGGCTTTAAATTAGCACGGGCCGCATAAATTGCCGCAGTATAACCGGCAGGTCCCGATCCGATGATCAGGCATTTCACATGCTCTGCCGGCTTGCCTGAAATAACTTCATTTTTATCTTTAGTACTGGATTCCAATGTTTTAAATAAACTCATGCCTGTAATTTTTTTAGAAGTGCTGTAAAGGTATGTCAATAAATATACCAATTAATTTGAATCGGTATACTGCTGACAAATGTTCAGTACCAATTCAAATAATCGATTAACTTAGCCAGTGGATAAAAAAATTGACTATTTGATTATGAGGAAGATATATACAATCGGTGAAACAGTGCTTGATATTTTATTTAAAAATCAATTGCCATTTACTGCCAAAGCTGGCGGTGCATGTTTGAACAGCGCAGTGACTTTAGGAAGACTAAACCTTCCTGTTTATTTTTTGGGTGAGTATGGCATGGATGAGGTAGGTAACATCATTGATGCTTTTCTTAAAAAGAACCATGTGTCCACCCAGTATGTATACCGGTATTATGGAGGCAAGTCCACGCTGGCACTTGCTTTCCTGAATGAAAACAATGATGCCAGTTATGATTTTTACAAGATTTATCCCGATAAGCGATTCGATGTAAAGTTTCCTGCTATTTCACAGGATGATATTGTATTGTTCGGATCTATTTATGCCATAACAATGGAAGTACGGTCCAAATTAATGGAATTTATCCGGGAGGCCAACAAAAAGAAAGCCATTGTAATTTATGATCCCAATTTCCGGAAGCAGCATTTGCATGAATTACCCAAATTAAGGCCGCTGATCATGGAGAATATGGTCCATGCAGATATTATACGTGCTTCCAATGAGGATTTTTCTTTTATTCTGGGTGCGGATGATGCGGACGAAGCCTATGCAGAAGTAGGCAAGCTATGTAAAAACCTGCTTTATACGGCCAATAAAAAAGGAGTATATGTCCGAACCGGAAGGTATTCGATCACCTGTCCGGTGGTAAAGATCGATCCGGTAAGTACCATTGGTGCAGGGGATAATTTTAATGCGGGTATTGCCTATTCATTATTCCGGTACAATATTGGTTATAATGACCTGGAAACGCTTCCGGAAGAAACCTGGAAAACTATTGTAGCAACGGCAGTGGAGTTTGCCACGCATGTCTGCATGAATTATGACAATTATATTTCAGACGAATTCGCGGCCGGTTACAAACTTTAATTGAACCAGGCCCGGGATTTTGGTTGTGCGGTTCTTCGGGTTCGCAGTTCTGCGGTTCTACAGCTTGGGAGATTGTATGAAAACGGTATAAACATGAAAATTGATATAATTGAAATAAACGGAATTCATCTGGCCGAATTGATTTCAGATGAAATTATCATTATCGAACCACAGGACGCTTTGGATATAATGGCGGAGGCAGGCTATCTGGGCTCTGTTAAATTGATTTTCCATGAAAAAAACCTCGGATCTGATTTCTTCGATTTAAAATCAGGTTTGGCCGGGGAGATCCTGCAAAAGTTTTCTAATTACCGGGTTCAACTGGCCATAATATCAGATCATACAAAATTTTCAAGCAAAAGCCTGCGTGATTTTATCAGCGAGAGCAACCGTCAGGGAAGGATATTTTTTGTCAATTCGAGAGATGAAGCAATCAAAAAATTAGCTGGATAAGACACTGGATTGGATTCAATTTATGAAATCCGGATATCAGTAATCCAAATTTAGCCTATTAAGATGCAATCCGTAAAATATTGTGTAACTTTAGTGTACCAATAGTTTGCGAACTCGATGAGTCGATAAAAATTTGGCTGCATGAAATATTTATCGGTTTGTATATTATTGATTTTGGCTGTTAGTGTTCAGTGCGAAAAGGAAATTACGGGTATTCGTATCGACACAAATGATTCCCTGTCCTTTAACGGATATTTTATAACCGCAGCCTATGCCGGTTCAGTGGTTTTATTCATCAACAAAGGCGCATATGAATTCAACACTGATATGCCAAATGGCCGGGGAGCGGGAAGAGTAACTGCAGATCGAACCACAATTAATTTTGCAGATACCCTGACCTTACCTATTCCCTCCATATACGGAGCACAATTTGTTCTTCATGGAAAATACATCTACGTGTTTGACGGCAACAGGTTAGAATTGCTGAGTTACAGGTATGGGGGCAAGATTATGTATCAATTTTACCGAATGAAGGACAATTAAAATTCCGCGTGATTGGCAAAATGAATTGCACCCGTCACCTTTTTATGTTACAAAATCAATGATCCCATTCAGTATAAACTTCGGGCGGTAGGGGAAATGATCAAGCATATCCCGGTTGGTAATGCCGCTTAATACAAGGCAGGTGTCTATTTCTGATTCAATTCCGGCGACAATATCCGTGTCCATCCGGTCGCCTATAATCACCGATTCTTCCCGGCTGCACTTGATTTTCTTCAGGGCATTGCGCATCATCAGCGGATTGGGTTTGCCAACAAAATAAGCCTTCCTGCCTGTTGCTAATTCAATGGGTGCAACCAGCGCTTTGGTGGCCGGGACGATGCCGTGCTCGCCCGGTCCCGTTACATCCGGGTTCGCTCCGATCAACCGGGCACCACCCATCACCAGGTTAATCGCTTTTTCAACCACCTCATAGGAATAACTGTGTGTTTCACCGATGACCACATAATCGGGATCAACGTTATTCATGGTATACCCTACATTATAGAGCGCATTGATAAGACCCGCATCTCCGATGATATAGGCACTGCCCCGCGGCCTTTGTGCGCTCAGGAACATGGCGGTAGCCAGTGCACTGGTATAAAATGCATCTTTATCGACCAAAACACCCAGTCGCTCCAGTTTTTCCTGTAGTTCCCGCGGGGTGCGTTCGCTGGAATTGGTTAGAAAAACGAATCTTTTGTTGTTGGCAGAAAGCCAGGCAACAAATTCCTGAACTCCCGGCAATAACCTGTTTCCATGATACAGCACACCGTCCATATCAATGATGAAACCGTTTTTCTGCAATATGGCATCCACCTGTTTTCGCATATACATTGATTTGATTGCTGTAAAAATATTGAAAATTAGTGTGTAACTTCGATTTAATTCATTCGTCTAACTAAAAACCCGGTATTGAATTATGTTTAGCAATTTTTTTAAGACTGCTCTTCGGAATATTTTCCGTCACAAAACCTACGTTATAATTAATATCCTGGGACTTGCAGTCGGATTTGCCTGTAGCCTGATGATTTTTATTTTTGTTATTCATGAATTGAGTTTTGATAAATTCAATGAAAAGTATGACCGTATTTACCGGTTATACCTTGATGCCAAAATGGGGGAATCAGAAATTAAGGCGGCATGGACAGCTGCTCCAACCGCGAAAGCATTTATAGATGAGTTTCCGGAAGTTGAAACTGCAATACGAATGACCAGTTGGGATGAAACCCTGATACAGGTTGGTGATCGCAAATTTATTGAAACGCACATTGCCTTTGCCGATTCGGATTTCTTTCAGGTATTTACGCTTCCCCTGATAGAGGGCAACTCCGATAAAGCCCTTGCTCTGCCCAATACCATTGTACTGACCAAAAGCCAGTCGGTCAAATATTTTGGAAATGGTTCAGCCATCGGACAACACCTCAGGGTTGGCAATGATACCACGCTTTATACAATCTCGGGTGTGATGGAAGATGTTCCGGATAATTGCCATTTTGATTTTGACCTGCTGATATCATTCATGTCCCATCCCCGTGCAAATGATGATTTTTGGCTTTCAAATAGTTTTGCGACATATATTTTGTTGAAACAGGATGCTTCAGCTGAATCTGTACAGGAAAAAATTCCGGGGGTGATCATTAAATTTGTGGGCCCCCAGGTAGAAAAAACACTGGGTCTTGACCTTAAGGCATTCGTTGAAAGCGGAAACAGGTATGGTATTTATATGCAGCCGCTTTCAGATGTGCATCTTAACCCGGAAATCGGTTCCGATTTTAAGCAGGCCAACGACCGGCGTTATATTTTCATATTTTCAGGCGTTGCCTTATTGATATTGATCGTTGCCGGAATTAATTACATGAACCTCTCCACAGCCCGGTCAACTAAGCGTTCAAGGGAAGTGGGTCTGAGAAAGGTCATGGGTTCCACACGCAATTTACTCATCCGGCAATTCATGGTTGAATCTGTCCTTCTGACTTTCATATCTCTGGCGCTTGCCATTGTGATGGTAGAGTTGCTTTTGCCTGTTTTCAATAACCTGCTGCAAACCAATCTTAGCGTGGGATATTTTTCGAAATGGTATGTTATACCCGGCTTTATACTTCTGGCTTTGCTGATTGGTATTATGTCGGGAAGCTACCCGGCATGGTTCCTTGCTTCATTTATGCCTGTGAAGGTATTATATGGTAAATTAAAGCTGGGTCTGTCAAATGTGCGGATTCGAAGCATACTGGTCGTTTTTCAGTTTGCCATTTCAATTGCCCTCATTCTGGGTTCCATGATCATTTATAAACAAATCCACTTCATGATCAATAAGGACCTGGGTTTCGATAAGGAACAACTGCTTGTCATCCGGCGTATGGAGGCTATGCAGAAAAAAATAATACCCTTTAAAGAAGAAATCGGAAAAATACCGGGAGTGATCAGTTCTGCCAATTCCACTGCTATACCGGGATATCCGAATAACAACAATGGATTCCAGATTGAAGGCAGACCCGCAGAAGAAACATACCTGATGCAGGTTAACTGGGTTGATTATGATTATTTGAATACATACAAAATACCCCTCAGCGAAGGCCGAATTTTTGATAAGGAATTCGCCTCAGACAGCAGCATGATGATCATTAACCAGGAGGCCGTCCGACGGTTCGTATTAACCGAACCCTTCGCTGCACGTTTCATTGAGCCCGGTAAAACCTTCGAAGAAAGAAGATATCACAATGTGGTTGGAATAACAAAAAACTTTCATTATCAATCCCTCCGCATGAATATTGAGCCCTGTGTTTTTATGCTGAAACCAGAAGGATGGGACTGGGCAGGGTATCTGACCATCCGGTTGAACAAGGATAACATCGACCAGACAATTGACCAGATTCAAAAAGCCTGGCGTAAGTTCACAAATGATGAACCATTACAGTATTTCTTCCTGGATCAGGAATTTGAAAAATTCTATAAAGAAGAGCAACGCACGGCACGAATTGCTGTGGCATTTTCTATCCTGGCCATATTTATTGCCTGCCTCGGACTATTCGGCCTTACCTCATTTGCCACCGAACAAAGGGCACGCGAAATAAGCCTTCGTAAGGTGCTGGGTTCTTCCCTGGCAGGTATCGTGCTCTTGTTCGTTCGGGAAGTATTGGTGCTTATAGCGATCTCAACCATCCCCGCATGGATTATCACTTATATTCTGATGAATAAGTGGCTTCAAAACTTCCATTACAGAATCAGCCTGAATTTTGGAGAGTTCTTGCTTTCCTTTTTCATCACCCTGCTTGTTGCGCTCATTACAGTATGTTACCGGACCTACAGGGCGGGAATGGCCAATCCGGCGGAGGTGCTAAAATATGAATGAAGAAGTTCTGCAGCGCTGCGGTTCTGCGGTTCTGCAGTTTTGCGGTTCTGCAGTCTTGCGGTCTTGCAGTCATTTTCCATCTTCCATCTGCAATCTTCTTTCTACCGATATTAAATCCCTGACGGGATTTTTCTTCCTCGTCCCTCGTCCCTGGTCACTCGTCACTGTTTCAACACCACCTCAATTCTCTCCAGCTCATCCTTTGAAAACGAGGTGTTCTTCAATGCACCGAGATTATCCATTAGCTGGTCAACGGAACTGGCTCCAATGAGTACGGACGTTACGCGTTTGTCTTTCAGAAGCCATGCAATAGACATTTCTGCCAGGGTTTGACTTCTTGATATAGCGATATCATTCAGTTTTTTGATCTTAATGAGCCGTTCCGGTGTGATATCAATTTCTTTTAAAAATCCGTGCGGCTTTGATGCCCTTGATCCTTCAGGAATACCCTTTAAGTAACGATTGGTCAGCATTCCCTGTGCCAGCGGAGAAAAGGCGATGAGACCAATTCCTTCTTCCTCGAGCACATCCAGCAATCCATTTTCCACCCAACGTTCAAACATCGAATATTTGGGCTGATGAATCAGACACGGACTTCCCATCTCTTTCAGCAAACCGGCGGCAATCTTTGTCTGTTCGGCCGGATAATTCGAAATTCCGGCATACAACGCTTTTCCTTGCCTTACAGCATGTGCAAGCGCTCCCATGGTTTCTTCCAATGGGGTATTTGGATCCGGGCGATGGGAATAAAATATATCCACATAGTCAAGGTTCATTCTTTTCAGGCTCTGATCCAGACTGGAAAGCAGATATTTCCGTGAACCCCATTCCCCATAGGGACCATCCCACATTCGGTATCCGGCTTTCGTCGATATGATCATCTCATCGCGGAATGGCCTGAAATCCTTGTTCATGATAACACCAAAATTCTCTTCTGCAGAACCAGGAGGAGGGCCGTAATTATTGGCAAGATCAAAATGAGTGATGCCATTATCAAAAGCGGCACGCATCATGGCCCTTCCGTTTTCAAAAAGATCCACTCCACCGAAATTATGCCATAAACCAAGAGAGATAACCGGTAATTTAAGACCACTTTTACCACAATTTGTATAAGCAATTTTACCATACCGGTCAGGAAGAGGCTGATATTCCATAATTTATGTTTTTTTTCAAAGATAATAATAATAATTTGGGGTTTAAATTTCTTTTAATATCTTTATTTTGATTATTTCAACCTCTCATGCAGCCATTAGATATCAAAGCCACAAATGACACACCCAGGGTGATTTTTGACCCTGATAATGATATTTTTGAAATTACAGGGAGATCCTTGCCGGAAGATGTCGTTACCTTTTATCAACCTGTACTGGATTGGCTGGATGATTATGCTTCCCATCCAAAAAAGAAGACTGAATTCATTTTCAAATACATCTATTTTAATACAGCTACATCAAAGCTGGTACAGGATATTCTATTTAAACTGGAATATCTGAAAGAATCCGGTCATTCGGTAAACATATTATGGTACTATGAACAGGATGATGAGGATATGTATGATCTTGGACTTGAATTCAAAGAAAATATCGATCTTCCTTTTGAACTGGTAGGATATTAACCCGATTCCCCCTGGCCTGAGCCATCTTCAATTAATTTTTCAAATCCGATTCCTTCAGAATCGCGATGGCCTCACTGCTGTTTTTCTCCTCTGTAAGATCAAAAATGCTTGTCCTTTTCCCCTTGTACAATACAATCCGGTTACTGCATATTAAACCGGTTTCTTCCTCTGTAAACAATTTCAAAAGCTGTTTTCCAAATAAAAAATCCGCAGGTTTCCTGATATCTCCGGCTGAATAGTCGGATTCATAACGCATAAGTTCAACCAATCCCTCAACGGGTCCGGCGGACAGGTGAAACCCGTTCTGACTGGCAGAAACTTCAGTCAACCCGTATTTATCCCTATGCATGAGCAGTTCATTGCGCAGGCTTCCCGGTGCCGCGTCTGCAGGATTTGTCTTTCCGATAAACTGATTCCTTGCCACCGCCCAGTCAAGATCTCCGGTAAGCATGAAAGTGATGATCATTCGGCCTTCTGCTGTAAAGTGAAGCAGTTGCCTTGGATGAAAGCCGTTAATGAGGTAAACATCCTCTCCTCCGGCTTTGACCAGGGCACAATAATTACCGCCTGATAGCTTTGCGGTCTGGCTTTGTTGCCAGAGCTCGTGCAGGCTGTCGGGCGTATAATTCGGATATTGCCGCAGGAATTGCAGACTTCCCAGTAATTTGACTTCCTCCGGTGAATGTCCGTATTCTTCGAGGAACCTACTTTTTGCTTCAGTGGTGAATACCTTCAGGGGTTCCCTGCTCAGTGCATTGATAACACCATAATGTTGTGCGATGATGTCATATTTTTCAAGATAGGAGGCATCCAGCAACCGGATATCCTGAACTGAAAAACCAAATTGAGAAATTTTTCCCAAAAGCAATTCAAGAATTGCCTTCATATGATCCTGGTCAGCCAGTTGTGTGATTTCCGGTTTTATGAAAAACAGGAATTCATGGAGTTGATCACGATCTTTTTTGTTCTCATAAATTTTCGAACAGGAGTTCCTTTTCACCTTAGCAATCTTTACCTCTTGCAGGATTTGCTGAATTATCAGGGTATTGTTCATGGGTCCGACAGAATAAATGTACTAATCTGTTAAAATTTTTTTTAAAAAAGTCAATTCACATTAAATATGGCATCATTCTTGTACACTTTATTGTAATTGGTCAAATTATGAATACCGGGACATTGTAATTGCGTATACTATGTTTAGAATCCCAAAAATAATGAAGAATCCCATACGAACTACATTGGAACTGTTAAGGGCCAAGGACAGTTACAACCGGATCAGTTTGAAAATAAACTGGTCTCATCCGGGGAAAGGCGAAGAGACGATAAAATTCGATCGCCTGAAAATGGATTATGGCGATTCCCGGATGGATGTTACCAATGAAAAACGCAAATATCTGTCTGAAGGGCTCAAGATCTGCAAATAATTTCAACCCCTCAGTTCCGTAAAAGCCTTTCATCCCTTATTCTATTATTTTCAATTCTGTGCGCCTGTTGTGTGCTCGACCGTCTTCCGAATCATTTGATGTTACCGGATTTTTCATTCCGTATCCTTTAAATACTATTCGATCTGAATGCACAGAAGCTGCTATCAGGTAATCTGCAACTGTTTTTGCCCGGTTCTCTGACAACACCTGGTTATAAGCTGCTTCTCCCACGTTATCGGTATGTCCGCTGATCTCAATGCGAATGCCCGGGTTAACCCGAAGAAACTGAACCACCTTGTTCAGTTCAATTTCAGATTCTTTTTTCAGCGCGTAAGCATCCGTTTCATAAAATACATTCTTCAGAACAACACTTTTTCCAATTTCAATGGGTTGCAAGGGGACATCCATCAAAAAGGGATTATCCTGGTAAAAAATACCCTTGAGTGAAAAATTTTCGGAATAAAACAAATAGCCTTTACGTGATACATTGAGCATATAATTATGATCTACGGGGATACTCACCACAAATTCACCTGTGAGACTATCAGAATAGGATTCATAGAATTTCCTGCCATTTTCCAGGTCGATTAATTCAAAACGGGCTCTGAGCAGGTTATTGTTAACTGCATCCATCACGCGGCCTTTCATATAAGTAGTCATGGATGGCCTGCCTTTCAATGGCATATCAAATGAGAAGATGTCCTTGCCCTGATTTTTATCGATGTTGGATGCGAAATAGGCTTTATCCCCCCTGGCATTGACAATCAATCCGATTTCATCGCGATTAGTATTGATCGGGTAACCCAGGTTGACCGCTTTTTGCCATTCTCCTTTTTTGTTTCGCCTTGAAACAAAAATGTCATAACCTCCCAACCCGATTTGTCCATCAGAAGAAAAATACAGCGATTGATTATCGGGATGAATAAAAGGAGACATTTCCGTGCCGGTGGTATTCAGGCTGTCGCCCAGATTTTCCGGCACCGTCCAATGATCTGCCGAATCTTTGTATGTTACCCAGATATCATGATTTCCTTTTCCGCCAGGCCGGTCACTCGCGAAATACAGGGTCCTGCCGTCGGGCGTAATGGAAGGCTGGGTTTCTCTATAGGCTGTATTAATGGGTTTTCTCATGTTTTGGGGAATGGACCATTTATCTCCTCTTCGCATGCTCCAATACAGATCACATCTTCCTAAGCCATCACTTCGGTTGCATGCGGTGAAAACCATAAGGCGACCGTCTCCCGACAATGTCTGGGCGCCCTCATTATCCGATGTGTTGATCGGGTAACCCATGTTTTTAGCGAGATTCCATCCGCTATTTTGCCATTGGCTGATAAAGAAATCTTCCTGTACTTTTTTGAAAAAATCCTCACTCTTAATCAGTCGGGTTATGACCAGCGTCTGCTCATCGGTTGAAAGACTTGGCCAATAGTCATCTGCCGGGGAATTCACGCCGCTACCCAGATTCTCCGGTTTAAATTCAACGGGGTGTTTTACGGCATCTATGGAAAAAGTGCACCGGACAATACCGTCCTTTGCTTTCTCCTCATTTTTGGCATGTCCGGTATGAAGCTGAAGGAAATGATTGTATGATTTCAGGGCTTCCTCGTATTGTGCTTCCTCATACTGCAGATTGCCAAGACGGATAAAACCATAGGAATAATATGATTCATTTATTTTCAATCCTTTTTTATAGGCATCGATGGCTTTGAATGGCTTACCCCAATCCTGTGCCACTTCTGCAAGTAACAGGTATGCGTCAATAAATGCCGAATCAGCGCGAATGGATTCCTTCAGGTATTTTTCTGCCATTTCGAAATTTCGCATGGAATAATCCTGAAGAGCACGATTGTATAACTCCATGGCTTTTTTTGAAGTTGTAGCCGGCTTACCCTGAGCGGAAATCCGATCCACAGACACAAGCAAGATTACCAGGAAAAAAAGAAGCCGCAAACGTGGTAGCATATATGGCCTGTTTTAGTTCTTAATGAACCGGGTCTGATAAATTTCCTTTTTTTCATTTACGATAACAAAATACATGCCTTTGGCCAAAGTGCTTACATTAATAGTTTTTTCTGAAGAATTTGCCTCATCGGAGAAAAGGATCCTGCCTGAAGCATCTGCGATATATACAGTATAGGGATACACAGGATCAGTAAAATGCAACGTGATTTTATCCATGGTCGGATTAGGGGTTAGCATAAAATGAATTACCTGGTCATTTCCGGTCTGGCTGACCCCGGAGACATCCATTAAAAGCCAATGGTGAGGATCAACAATAACGGATGAAATCTGGCCGTGAAGGTATACCTGCCAGTTGTCCAGTCCCGATTCCTGCCTGTGGGTAATGATGGTATCCCCATTGGCCAAAGTTACCTGGTACTCAACCAATGTATTAAACACCGGCGTTGAAGCGGAAGGTGTTTGCAGTGAACGAACATATAAAGTATCATTCCGATGAAACCAGTTCACGGCCAGTGTCGGAAAGCCTTCTCCCTCGTACCATTGATGAAAAAACCGATCAAAGCTCCGTCCGGTTATTTCATTGAGCATCTCCCTGAAATCATCTCCTGTGGCGGTGTTGTTCTTGTACCTGTTTAGAAATTCCTTCAGAATATTAAAAAACAGCTCGTCATTGCCAATTTCCTGGCGGATCATATGAATAATGGCAGCCCCTTTTGCATAGGTTAACCTGTAATCAAAAATCCGATCCTCACTATCTGCTAATTCAGCGGGTACATATACGCTTCCTCCGGGTAATGATTTTATATAATCATGCGTCCGCACAATCCAGTTGTCTGCTTCCGATTGTGATATAAGATACTGGTTTGCCAGGTATTCGGAATAGGATGCAAATCCTTCATTGATCCATATATCCTGCCAAGTTTCACAGGTAACATAATCCCCAAACCACTGATGGGCTAATTCATGAGCTACCAGTAAAAAAGAAAAATTTACCAGTGTCGTCATAGTCTGATGCTCCATTCCACCACCGGAGGGCGCAGTGCAGTGCCCATATTTCTCTGCTTTGAAAGGGTAATCTCCAAAT